>Ga0207675_100002022_pt1 | contig 20216 bp, 18 predicted proteins | sample KBSSwiS42_FD_184305 | JGI IMG/M metagenome (GOLD analysis project Ga0207675, IMG submission 184305) | Switchgrass rhizosphere microbial communities from Kellogg Biological Station, Michigan, USA - KBS Switchgrass S4-2 (SPAdes) (version 2) | ecosystem: Host-associated > Plants > Roots >...
GGGGGAACCGTGACATTTGAAGTCGGCGACAAGGTCATTTACCCGAATCATGGTCTCGGGATCGTCGAACGCATCGAAGACAAAACCATCCTCGGTACCACCTGCGGGTTCTACCATCTCCGCATCGTCGCCAACGACACCACCGTGCTCGTGCCGGTGAGCAACGTCGACGGCGTCGGGCTTCGCCGCGCGATCAGCGACGAAGAAGTCGAGCGGCTGTTCGGCCTGCTCGGCGACGGCAAGATCGACAATCACCAGAACTGGAAAGGCCGCTTCAAGGACAACTCCGACAAGATGCGCAGCGGTTCCATCTACGAAGTCGCCGACGTGCTCAAGAGCCTCACGTTCCTCGCCAAGTCGAAGAGCCTGTCGTTCCGTGAGAAGCGCATGCTCGACCGCGCCAAGTTCCTGATCATCTCCGAGGTCTCCGAGGTGATGCGCGAGACGGCGGCGGCGATCGAAGGCCGCGTCGACATCGCGCTCGAGCGCTGCTTCTCGAACAAGGCGCGTGCGGCCTCGCGTCCCACCAAGGTGCTGAAGGCGGCGGCGCCGCGAGCGGTCGCGAACAGCACCCGGCGCGCGGCGCGCGCCTCGTAGTCGGCAGTCGAAAGTCGGCAAGTCGAAGTCGGCAGTACTCAGCCCAAACCAGCAACCGGGAAAGCCCGCCGGGTCGAAAGACCCGGCGGGCTTTTTCGTTTATGATTCGCGCCGCGTTGCTCATCGCCGCCCTCAGGTCTGCCGCTACCTACGTCGCCGTCTCCCTCTACGTGCTCGTCACCGCGCCGGTGGGGATGCTGCTGGCGATGATCTTCCGCTGGAAGGGCATCCTCTACATCTTCGGCCACGGCGGGGTGCGCCTCGGCCTGGCGCTGTGCGGCATCAAGACGCACCTGGCCGGCGCCGAGCACCTCCCGGCGGGACGCGCCGCGGTCTACTGCGCGAACCATCAGAGCAACGTCGATCCGCCGATCCTCTTCGATCGCCTGCATCCGCGCATGCACATCGTCTACAAGGCGGAGCTCGACGCGATTCCGCTGCTCGCGCGCGCGTTCCGCCACGGCGGGTTCGTGCCGATCGAGCGGCGCAACAAGGAAGCGGCGATGCGATCGCTCGAGGCGGGCGCGCGATCGATCCAGGCGGGGAACTCGTTCCTGATCTTCCCCGAAGGCACGCGCAGCCGCACCGAGGAGCTGCTGCCGTTCAAGAAGGGCGGCTTCCTGATGGCGCTCAAGGCGCAGGCGCCGATCGTGCCGGTGGCGGTTCAGGGCGGCCGCGACGCGATGCGCCGCGGCAGCTGGATCATCCAGCCGGTCGATGTCAGCGTGCGCGTCGGCGAGCCGATCGAGACCGCGGGCATGGACATGTCGGATCGCGATCGGCTGATCGCGCGCGTGCGCTCGCGGATCGAAGAGTTGCTCGCGCAGGGCCCGGTGATAGACTGACGTCGCCAGACGCCTTCGGAGCTCGGTATGGAAGGGCTTAGGACGGAGAGTGCCGCGCTCGTCGTCGCGCTTGCTGCCGCGGCGGCACTCGCCCAGGCGCCGGCGCAGCCTCCACCGCCGCCGCAGCCGACGTTTCGCACCGAAGCCAATTACGTTCGCGTCGATGCCTACCCCACGACCGGCGACGGTCAGCCAGTCACCGATCTCACGCAGGCCGACTTCGAGATCGTCGAGGGCGGCGCGCCGCAGACCATCGAGCAGTTCGAGCGCATCGTCGTCCGTGCGGCGGGCCCGCAGGACACGCGCGTCGAGCCGAACAGCGTCCGCGAATCACGCGCCCTCGCCGAGCAGTCGAAGGCGCGCCTCTTCGTCCTCTTCCTCGACACCTATCACGTCGACGTCGCGGCGTCGCATGCGATCAGGAAGCCACTGGTCGAAGCGCTCGATCGGCTGATCGGCCAGGACGATCTGGTCGCGGTGATGACGCCGGAGATGGCGGCGAGCGACATCACGTTCGCGCGCCGGACCACGACGATCGACGGGATCCTGACCCGCTACTGGCACTGGGGTGAGCGCGACCGCCTCATCCCGCCCGATCCGCAGGACGTCGCCTACGGCGAGTGCTATCCCAACGTCAGAGAGGACGGCCCGGAGGCCCGATGCCGCGACCAGAACGGCATCGCGGCGGAAATGATCGATCGCCGGCACGAAAAGCTGGCGCTGGACGCGCTGCAGGATCTGGTGCGCTACCTGCGCGCCGTTCGCGAGGAGCGCAAGGCGATTCTCGCGATCACGAACGGCTGGCTGCTGTTTCGTCCCAACCTGAATCTCGCGCGGAAGCTGGAATGCCACGGCGTGCCCACAGGACCGCCGGTCGGCATCGACCCGCGATCGGGCCGCCTGACGACGCGCGAGCAGCCGCTCGCGCCGCCAGCCTCGCAGTGTGACGCGGACCGGATGAAGCTCGGGAACCTGGACAATGACGCGCAGTTTCGCGACATTCTCGGCGAGGCGAACCGCGCCAACGCGTCGTTCTATCCAGTCGACCCGCGCGGCCTCGCGGTCTTCGACACGCCGCTGGTACGCAACGACGTCCCCGGCCCGCCTCCGTCGATGGTGCCTCCATCCGTCGACAGGGCGATGCTTGCCGGACGCATCAACTCGCTGCGAACCCTGGCCGAGGCGACCGACGGCCTCGCCATTGTCAACTCGAACGACCTGGCGGGCGGCTTCCGCCGCGTCATCGCCGATCTCAGCTCGTATTACTTGCTCGGCTACTACTCGACCGGCAAGCTCGATGGCCGCTTCCATTCGATCACCGTGCGGGTGAAGCGGCCTGGCGTGAAGGTGCGCGCACGCCGCGGCTATCTGGCGGCGACGCCGGCCGCAGCAACCGCCGCGGCGCGTGGCGGCGCCGGCGCACCGGCGACGACCAACTCGGAGGCTGACGCGACAGCGCGCGCGATCGCTGCCGCCATCGGACCGCTGGCCGGCTACGCGCGCGAGCTGCCGCTGCGGATTCAAACCGCCGCGGGATGGAAGCCGGGCAACGCCGAGTCGGCTGCGATCTGGGTTGTCGGCGAACTCGGAGGCGCAGCCACCACCGGCGATGCCTTCGTCGACGGCTTCGACGTCACGATTACGGTGTCGACTGCGTCCGACCAGACCGTCGGCACGGCCAGCACGCGCGTGCCCCGCGGTGCGCGCGCCTTTCGAGCCGTGGTGACGCCGTCGCAGCCGCTCGCCGCGGGCGAGTACGCCGTGCGCGTCGGCGCGCGCGGCGGCGCGGGCTCGATCCCGGTGCGCGAAACCACACGGCTGACAGTATCGGCGGCGCCCGACGCGGCCGGTGCGATGTTCGTTCGCCGCGGCGCCGGCAACCGCGAATCACCCACCGCCGATCTGCGCTTCCGCCGGAACGAACAGCTGCGCGTCGAGATCCCGGTCGCTGCCAGCGATCCGCCATCGGCACGGCTGCTCGATCGCAACGGCCAGCCGCTGGCGGTGCCGGTAACCGCTGCGGTTCGCGACGATGCCGACGGCTCGCGCTGGCACACCGCGCAGCTGTCGCTGGCGCCGCTGGCGCCGGCCGATTACGTGATCGAGCTGACCGCGGGGTCGAAGAAAACGATCGCGGCGTTTCGCGTCGTTCAATGACAGGGGCCGAGCAAGCTCGGCCCCCACAGGCGTAGGTCGGCCCGCTTTACGAGCCGAGCGAGAAGCTCAGCGTCCAGGGCTTCAGCGGCTGCGCGTCTGTGCCGATGATCCCGTCGCCCATCTCGATCTTCAGCGTCCGGAAGCGCTCCAGCGGCTTGGCGAATCGGAGCTCGAGGACGCGGTTCGCGCCGGTGTACTGGTACGTGAAGTCGACGGCCGGCGGCGGCGCCCCCTGATCGAGCGCCTGCGCCGGCAGGTAGCCGACGCGGATCTTTCCCTTCAGCGTCGACTGATCGATGTCGCGCGAGAACTGGATGCGCACCGTCGTGTTGACCGAGACGTCGGTCTCGTCCGCGGTCGGCGCGCTGAACACCACCTCCGGCGGTGGGCCCGCCGGCACGCGGATCGGCTCCTCTTCGGTCGTCTCGGTCGGCGGCCTGGCAAACGCGAGGCTGCCCGCTTCGGCATCGAGCCACAACAGCCCGCGGCCCTGCCGGATCGTGCCGCGCACGCTCAGCCAGCGGCCGGTGTCGATGCGCGCATCGAGCCCCAGCTCGGTCTCCTTGCCGTTGGCGTCCTTCAGCTTCGGCCGGATGTTGGCCACCCACAGCGTCGCATCCGCCGATCGGAGCGCGAAGTCGTAGCGGCTCTTCGCCGGCGCATCCGGCAGGTCGCCCATCAGGTTGCGGCCGGAATACTGCCCGGTGATCGACACTTTTTGATCGATGTACCGCGACGGGTTGAGGACGATGCTGCGGATCGTCGCGGTGGCCGGGACGGCGGCCGGCGAGATGGCGGTGGCGATGATCGCGGTGACCTCGCCCGGCCGCGGCCACGGATCGTCGGGGTTGACGTTGAACGTGGCGCGCAGATCGTAGGCGTTGAGCCGGATGTCGTCCGCTTTCATGCGGCCGATGTCCCAGAACTCTCCGCGCACCTCGTCGATCCCGTCGGGCGCGTTGCCCTTGAACACAATCGGGATCGATCCCGCCTCGTCGTCGGACACCTTGAGGCGGCCGTTCTGCTCGAGCGCGACCTTGCCGACGATGACGACGGGCCGCCCGTGGTAGAAACCGGGAAAAGCCAGGAGCGCGGCGATGTTGGTCGCGCGGCGCGTCGCCGTCTGCGCCGCCGCGGGCGTCGCCAGCGCGAGCGCCGCCGCGACCGCCAGCCCCCAGCGTCCGGCGTGCACGCGCGGTTCCGTCACATCACCTTCTTCTGAGCCGCCCGCGCCAGCACCACCGCGAGCGCGAGGAACACCAGCGCGCCGACGACGTTGCCCAGCGTTCCTTCGTGCAGCGACGGGACGAGCCCGGTCACCGAGTCGGCTTCTCCGATCAGGTTACGGCCGAAGAGCACCGCATACAAGATGCCGGCGAGCGACCCGCCGGCGATGAGGCCGGAGCTGAACAGCGTGCCGGCGCCCACTTCCGATTCTTCCGCGCGGCCGGTGCGCTTCTCGACGAAGGCGCGGACCAGGCCGCCGGCGAAAATCGGCGCGGTCGTCGCAATCGGCAGGTACGAGCCGACTGCGAACGACAGCGAGTGGATGCCGCACAGCTCGAGCGTCAAGGTGATGAACACGCCGACGAGCACGAGCCCCCACGGCAGGTTCTGGCTGAGGAGACCCTTGATGATCGTCGACATCAAGGTCGCCTGCGGCGCCGGCAGCGATGTCGAGCCGATGCCCATCACCCGATGCAGGTACAGCGTGGTCATGCCGATCACCAGCGCCGAGGTGAGGACGCCGATGACCAGTCCGATCTGCTGGTACTTCGGCGTTGCGCCGACGATGTAACCGGTCTTCAGATCCTGCGAAGTGCCGCCGGCGTTTGCCGACGCGATGCAGACGATCGCGCCGACGCAGATGGCGACCGGTGAGTAGTAGTCGCCGGTCCAGCCGAGCGCGACGAAGATGCTGCAGGTGAGGATCAGCGTGGCGATCGTCATGCCCGAGATCGGGTTCGACGAGGAGCCGATCAGCCCGGTGATGCGCGACGACACGGTGACGAAGAAGAAGCCGAAGATGATCACCAGCAGCGAGACCAGGAAGTTGCCCTGGGTCGGCATGCCGGGCGCGATGGCGAGGAACGCCGCCAGCGCCAGCGACCCGCCGGCGACGACGGCCAGCGGCAGGTCGCGTTCGGTCCGCAACTTCGTCACGCCAGCCTGGCCGGCGCCGAAGTCCTTCATGCTGTCGCGGAACGAGGAGACGATGGTCGGAATGGTGCGGCAGAGGGTGATGATGCCCGAGGCGAGCACCGCACCCGCACCGGTGTAGCGGATGTAGGCGCTCCACAGCTGCTGCGCGCTCATCTCGGAGATGCGCAGGCCGCTCGCCGGCACTGGCGGGAACGGCACGGTCATGTAGTTGCCGAGGATCGAGAGCAGCGGCAGCAGCACCAGCCACGACAGCACGCCGCCGGCGAACATCACGCCGGCGATCCGCGGGCCGATGACGTAGCCGACGCCCATGTACTCGGGGGAGATGTCGACGTTGAGCGTCGCGTTGGGGAAGAAGCTGGTGCGCGCCAGGCTGGCGCCGATCGAGGTGCGGACGATCTGCACGATCCACGACAGCGCCTTCCACAGCGCGCCGACGCCGAGGCCCTTGAAGACCGTTTCCGCCAGCGCGCCGCCGCGCTCGCCGGCAATCAGCACGTCGGCGCAGGCCGCGCCTTCCGGGTAGGGCAGGATGCCGTGCTCCTTGACGATCAGCGCGCGCCGCAGCGGCACCATCATCAGCACGCCGAGGATGCCGCCGGCCAGCGCCAGCACGGTGATCTGGTAGTAGTTGAAGTACTCGGGGCCGCGCGGCGTCAGGAAGATCAGCGCCGGGATGGTGAAGACGACGCCGCCGGCGACCGACTCGCCGGCCGAGCCGATCGTCTGCACGATGTTGTTCTCGAGAATCGTCGAGCCGCCGAGCCGTTTCAGCACCGAAATCGCCAGCACCGCAATCGGAATCGACGCGCTGACGGTGAGGCCCGCGCGCAGCCCGAGATAGACCGTCGACGCGCCGAAGATCAGGCCGAAGACCACGCCGATCACGATCGCCTTCGCGGTGAACTCCGCGGGAGACTGCGTCGGCGAGACGTACGGCTGGAATCCGACGGACGCAGGCGAGGCCGTCTGAACGGTGGCGGTCTTGGACATGGGCCGGATATTAACATGTGGTTTTTGTTACAATCGGCCGCTGGCTTGTGAAAACGTCGAACAAAGGATCCCCGAAGCCGCCGGCGGGGCCGGCGGGCAAGCAGAGCGCCGATCAGGTCTCCGAGCTCACCACCAACCGGCTTTCCGTCTACCTCCGCTGCCTCAGCGAGCTCGAAGACGCCGGCGTCCGCACCATCTCCTCGCAGTCGCTCGCGGAGCAGTTCCACCTCAACGCCGCGCAGATACGGAAGGACCTCGCGTACTTCGGCGAGTTCGGCGTGCGCGGCGTCGGTTACTACGTCCGCGATCTGAAGCGCCACCTGCGCCAGATCCTCGGCCTCGATCGCAAGCTGCGCGTCGCGATCATGGGCGCCGGCAACCTCGGCCTCGCCCTCGCCGACTATCCCGGCTTCCGCCTCGAAGGGTTCGAGATCACGGCGCTGTTCGACACGCTGAAAGAGAAAGTCGGCCAGGAGTCGCGCGGCGGCGTCCCGATCTACGACATCCACGACCTGAAGAAAGTGACCAAGCGCGAAGGGATCCGCATCGCCGTCATCGCCGTGCCGGCGCCGTCGGCGCAGCACGTGCTCGGGCAGGTGGTCGCCGCCGGCATCAAGGCGGTGTTGAATTTTTCGCCCGGCGCGCTGCAGGTGCCGCCCGACGTGAAGTTGAAGAGCGTCGACCTGACGGTGTCGCTCGAGAGCCTGTCGTTCTTCCTGGCGCAAGGCGAGGGCGATGGTGAGTAAGCGCAAGGCGCTGTCCCACGTCGACGCGCGCGGGCGCGTCAAGATGGTCGACGTCGGCGACAAGCCGGTCACCGCTCGCGAGGCGATCGCGCGCGGATCGATCTCGATGTCGCGCGAGGCGCTCCGCCTGATCCGCTCCGGCGCGGTGAAGAAGGGCGATCCGCTGCAGACCGCGCGGCTGGCCGGCATCCTTGCCGCGAAGCAGACCTCGGCGCTGATCCCGCTCTGCCATCCGCTCGCGCTGACGAACGTGCAGGTCGATCTCACGCCGACCGCGCGCGGCTACGATATCGAAGCGCGCGTCAAGACCTCCGGTCAGACCGGTGTCGAGATGGAAGCGCTGACCGCGGTCGCTGTTGCCGCGCTGACCGTCTACGACATGGTCAAGGCGGTCGACAAGACGATGGTCATCGGCGATCTCCGCCTGATGCGGAAATCGGGTGGCCGTTCGGGAACCTACCTGCGCCGCGGCCGATGAACATCCTCGTCGGCGTCATCAGCCCCGCGCCGGCGTGGGTGATGCCGAAGCACTTCGTCGACGAGCTGCGCCGCGACTTTCCACACCATACGTTCCACGACGCCTGGGATCGCGATGCGATCCGCCGGCACCTGCCCGATGCCGACGCGGCGTTCACGCCGTTTGTCGACCGCGACATCTTTCCCTCGGCCACGCGGCTGCGCTGGGTGCAGAGCCCGGCGGTCGGCGTCGGCAGCCTGATGTTCCCCGAGCTTCTCGCAAGCCCGGTCGTCATCACCAGCGCCCGCGGCATCCGCGCACGGGCGATCGCCGAGCACGTCCTCGGCGTCACCATCGCGCTGGCGCGAAAGCTGCCGGTTGCCATCCGCGCGCAAGTCGAGCACCGCTGGGCGCAGGACGAGCTCGAAGGGCCGGCGGTCGACGTGCGCACCCTGCACGGGCTGCGGCTGGGCGTCGTCGGCCTCGGCGCGATCGGCATCGAGCTCGTGAGGATCGCGGCGCCCTTCGGCTTTCGCATCACCGCGATTCGCCGCCGCACGGACCAGCCGCGCCCCGAAGGGGTCGACGAGGTCTGGCCGCCAGAGCGCCTTCACGATCTGCTCGCGCAAAGCGACGTCGTCGTCCTCGCCGCGCCGCACACGCCGGGGACGAGGCGGCTGATTGGCGCGCCGGAGCTCGACGCAATCAAGCGCGGCGCGCTCTTGATCAACATCGCGCGCGGCAAGCTCGTCGACGACGAGGCGCTGATTGCGGCGCTTCGTGACGGGCGGCTTGGCGGCGCGGCGCTCGATGTCTTCACCACGGAGCCGCTTCCAGCCGACAGCCCCTACTGGGACCTGCGGAACGTGATCGTCACGCCCCATACCTCCGGGGCGATGCAGGACTACTGGACGCCGCTCGTCGCGCTGTTTTCGGATAACCTGCGCCGGTTCGAGCGCGGCGAATCGCTGCGCAATGTCGTCGATAAAGTGGCAGGATACTGACAAGGGCGGGTAGGGCGGGCGGGGCAGGCAGGTTGGTTGGGCAGGGTTTACGGGGCTGGTGGGTCAAAGGGATCGACGATGAGGCGAGTTGCTGCGACGGTTACACTGGCTGCGCTCATCATGGTGGTTGGCTCGCGGCGGGTGCCGGGGTTTGCGGGCTGGCGGCAGGCGCCGACCGCCGACATGCCGGTGTACGGCTACGAGATCGTGCGCGTCTACCCGCACGATCCGCGCGCGTTCACGCAGGGGCTGCAGTACGTCGACGGCTTCCTCTACGAGGGCACCGGCCAGGTGGGCGAGTCGTCGATCCGCAAGGTCGAGCTCGAGACCGGCAAGGTGCTGAAGAAGCGCGACGTGCCGCGCCCCCACTTCGGCGAGGGGATCACGATCTGGAAGAACGAGCTGATCGAGCTCACCTGGCAGACCAACGTCGCCTTCGTCTACGACAAGGAAACCTTCGAGCCGCGGCGCACCTTCAACTACGCCGGCGAAGGGTGGGGGCTGACGCAGGACGCGACCCAGCTCTACATGAGCGACGGCAGCGACGAGATCCGCGTCCTCGATCCGGCCACCTTCAACGAGCGCAAGCGGATCAAAGTGAGAGCGCTCGGCGCGCCTGTGAAGAACCTGAACGAGCTCGAATGGGTGAAGGGCGAAATCTTCGCCAACGTCTGGCAGACCGACAACATCGTGCGCATCGCGCCGGCCACCGGCAAGGTCACCGGTTACCTCGATCTTCACGGCCTGCTCTCGCCGGGCGAGCGCGGCGGCGCCGACGTCCTCAACGGCATCGCCTACGACGCCAAACGCGATCGCCTCTTCATCACCGGCAAGTGGTGGCCGAAGCTCTTCGAGATCAAACTGGTCAAGCGGGGCGCGGCCTGACGGCGGCGTAGGGTTAAAGGTCTACGCGATCACGAAGTGCTCGAACACTACGCCGGCATCAACCCCGGTGCCGTGCTTGCGAACGACGGTCTCGCGTCTGAGGTCCTTCGAGTAAAACGGCGTGTTCGGCTCTCCGGCCGAACGTGCTGACGTCGTCAGATACAGGTCCTGAATCAGCCCCGCGTCGAGAAGATACCCGGCGAGCGTGCGTCCGCCGATGCAGGACACGCGGCGGATGCCGCGCTGCGCCAGCTCCGAGAACGCGCGCGGCAGATCGTGTTCGTGATCGATCACGATCGCCGTAATCCAGGGCCGCGCCGCGAGCCCCTCACGCATCGCCGACGCCCCCGGCCGCGTCGCAATCAGCGTCACGCTCAGCGCCGGTTCGTTGAACATCAGCCCCTCGTCCAGTCGCAGGCCGCGGCTGGTGGCGACGATCTGCACCGGGTGGCGCGGCAACCCCAGCGCGGCTCGCAGCGCGACCAGCTCCGGGTGCCAGATCGACAGCACCAGTTCCGTGCCGCGGATGGTCGACGCGCCGGACAGCACGCCGTCGGCCGCGACACGCGACAGTCCTTCGTAGACGAGGTGTTTGTCCGCGTCGCCGCCGCCGAGCGTCGACGGGTTGTCCGCGACGGTGTCGCCGTCGCGCGACTGTACGAACACCAGACTCGCCGCCGGCAGATCCGTCGAACGCGGCGGCGACAGATAAAAGGGGCCGTCGAACCGCGCCTCCGTCCAGGCATTGCCGATCGGCTGCAGCGCTCGGGTGTGCTGTTCGATGTCGGTCGAGAACGGCTCGATGACCGCCGCCAGCGCCTCCCGGGTGCGGCGCGCGGCGTAGGCCTCGAGCCGGGTCATGAAGCGCGCGGGCGGAACGGCCGGATGCCGCTGCTCGACGGCGGCTTGTCGACCTTGCGGTCGGCGGGCGGCGGCTCGATGTGAATCACCGCATCCGCGATCTGCGGGTACTTCGCCATCAGCCGATCCTTGACGACGTGCGACAGATCGTGCGCTTCGGTGAGTCGCAAGTCCGGCGGCATCCACACGTGCAGGTCGAGGAAGACGTGATCGGCGGCGCCGCGCGTGCGGATCGCATGGCAGCCGAGCACACCGGGCACGCTCATCACCACGCGCTCGAGGTCGGCATCCGAGATCACGATCCGATCGCTCAGGATGCCGGTCGTCGCCCGCGCAATCTGATAGCCGGCGTGGCCGATGAAGCCGGCGACGACCAGCGCCGCCAGCGGATCGAGAATCGGCACGCCGAAGCGTGCGCCAACCAGCGCTGCGATCACGGTGAGCGACGTCCACACGTCGCCGCGCGTCTGCATTGCGTCGGCGTGCAGCACCTCGCTGCCGAGCCGCTCCGCTTCGCGCGATTCATAGGCGACCACCACCAGGTTGATCGCCACCGTCACCATCATCACCGCGAAGCTGGCGATCGAGATGTCGAGCGGCCGGCCCCGGCCGGCGAGGTTGTTGAACGCGTTGCGCAGCACCTCGACCATCACCAGCAGCAGGAACACGGTCACCGCGGCGGCCGCCACCGTTTCGTACTTGCGATGGCCGTACGGATGATCGGCGTCTGGCGGCTGGCCGGCCGCGCGCACGCCGACCAGGCCGACCACGTTCGACGCGGTATCGGTGAGCGAGTGGAAGCCGTCGGAGAGGATGCTGATCGCGCCGGTGGCGTAGCCGAACACGAGCTTGGCTACCGCCACTGCCAGGTTGAGGACGAGGACCCGCAGGAGAACGCGGGAGACAGCAGCGTTGCGCTCGCGCTGTGGCGGCACAGGCGTCAGGCCCATCGGCGTCGGCGGTTCCCTAGAAGACCCGCGCCGTCGGCACCGGCCACCACCGCAGCTGCACTTTGCCGATGATGTAGCGCTTCGGCACCATCCCCCAGTGCCGGCTGTCGGAGCTGTTGTTGCGGTGGTCGCCCATCACGAAGTAATAGCCCTCGGGAATGACCTGCGGCCCCCAGTCGTCGTGGCTGCGATACTCGTTCGACACGTAGTCGTCCTTCAACGGGATGTCGTTGACATACACGCGCCCGTCGACGATGCGCACGGTGTCGCCTTCTTCGGCAATCACGCGCTTGACGAACGATTTGTCCGGGTTGAGCGGATAGTACAGCATGACGATGTCGCCGCGCCGCGGTTCGCCGATGCGATAGACCAGCTTGTTGACGATCAACCGGTCCTGATCCTCGAGCGTCGGCGCCATACTCTGGCCCTCGACGCGCGCCACCTGGAATCCGAAGGTGACAATCAGCACCGCATAGACGGCGGCCGACAGCAGCGTCTTCACCCATGCGACCAGTTCTTCCTTCACCTGCGCGATGCGGACGCCGGGGCTCGCCAGACGCGAATCGGTTTGAACAGTGGCTTCCTGAAACGGCCGCGGCTCGACGGCTGGCGCCGCGGCCAGGCGCATCGCTTCGGTTGGCGTGTCGAGTCCGAGCGCCGCGGCTGCCGGCGGCGCCGAAAGGGGGAGCGCCGGCGCCGGAGCTTCTGCGCGGTCGATGCCGACGCCGTCGGCTTCGCGGGCCTCGACCGGCTGCACGGCCTCGACCATCGGCACCGACTGCACGACCGGCTCGTTGGCCGCCGGCGGCAAGTCGTTCGCCTCGCGCTCCTGTCCCTCTTCGTCGATCACAGCTTGAGATACTCGCGCAGCCGCCGCGTCTGCGTGCGGCTGACCGGAATTTCCGTCGCTTTGTCGTCCTTCATCCGCAGGATGTAGTTCCGGCTGAACCAAGGGACGATCTCCTTGATCTTGTTGATATTCACCAGATGCGACCGATGGACGCGCCAGAACACGCTCGGATCGAGCCGATCCTGCAGCTCGTCGAGCGTCCGGTAGTTCGACGTCCCGCTATGCTGGCTCGTCACTACCGTAATCCCTTCGTCGGCGAGCGAGGCGTAAATAATTTCTTCGGACTGGACCAGCAGGAAGCGCTCGGCGACCTTGATCGCCAGGCGCTCGCGCCGGCTCTGCCGCTCGGTGACGAGCTGGATGATCTTCTCGAGGTCGGCGGGGTTGACGTTGGCGCCGTTGCCATTTCCCTCGGCGGGACGCTCGGCCGCCATGCGCCGGCGCACACGATCGACCGCCACTTCGAGCCGCATGGGATCGACCGGCTTGAGCAGGTAGTCGACGGCATTGACCTCGAAGGCTTCGATCGCATGCTGATCGAACGCCGTCACGAAAATGATGTGCGACGGCGAATGGTTCTGAACCATACGCCGTGCCACCTCGAAACCGTTGAGCCCGGGCATCTGGACGTCGAGGAACACGACGTCCGGCTGCAGCTGCTCGATGGTGGTCAGCGCTTCGTCGCCGTGTCCCGCCTGGCCGATGATGTCGACGCCGCCGACCTGGCCGAGCAGATAGCCGAGCTCGTCGCGCGCCAGCTGCTCGTCGTCCACCAGCACCGCGCGCATGTCCATCGCTACGCCGTCACCCGCTCGGGGATCGCGAGATCCGGGATCTCGATGCTCGCGCAGGTGCCCTGACCGGGCACGCTCTGCAGGCGCAGCTGATAGTTCGCACCGTAGATGGTGCGGAGGCGCTCGTTGACGTTGCTCAAGCCGATCCCTTCGCCGAGCGCGTGCTCCAGCCGCTCCTCGCTCATCCCGAGGCCGTCGTCGACCACTTCGATCAGCGTGTGGCCGTCGCGCGCCAGCGTCCGGATGGTGATGCGCCCGCCGCCGACCTTGCGCGCCAGGCCGTGCTTGATCGAGTTCTCGATCAGCGGCTGGAGCAGCATGCTCGGCACGATGACGTCGAGCGTCGGCGGCGCGATCTGTTTGTCGACTTTCAACTGCGGCCCGAAGCGCACCACCTCGATGTCGAGATACTCGTCGATCGAGTCGAGCTCTTCGCGCAGGGTGACGAAGTGATCGGTGCTGCGCATCAGCCGCCGCAGCAGGCCGGAGAGCTTGGTGATCAGCATCCGCGCCGTCTCGGGCTGGGTGCGGATGAGCGAGGAGATCGAGGTCAGCGTGTTGAAGAGGAAATGCGGGTTGATCTGGTTGGCGAGCGCCTCGATCTTCGCCGCCAGCAGCAGCTTCTCCTGTTCCTGCAGCCGGTGCTCGATCCGGGCGTTGTTCCAGATCTTGATCGGGGTGGCGACGCACAGGATCGTCGCCATCAGATCCGCGAACATCAGCCACGGCGAGCCGTTCGGCGCCGGCAGCGAGAACAACCGGTGCGTCCAGCGCACGCCGACGCCCTGCCGCAGCATCTCGAGCGCGACCGGCGCCAACAGCAGCACGACCTGCCAGTCGACCGTGCGGCTGCGAACGATGCGCCAGGCACGGCGGTGCAGCGTGGTGAAGACGAACGGCGAGAAATGCCAGATCGCCTCCTTCGGGCAGAGCTCGCGGAGGCCGCCGCCGGCGAAGCCGCAGCCGACCGCGAAGGGCAGCGCGCCCCACTCGCCGGCGCCGAGCGGCGGCACGCCGGCCATGATGCCCACCAGCGCCCCGGCATACGGCCCGGCGATGAGCCCCGCGAGGTACGAGCCTTCGAGCGTCAGGTCGGCGGCGTTGTAATTCAGCAGGAGCCGCGCGGCGACGCCGGCCGACAGCGGGATGCCGAGCGCGAGGGCGAAGGTCAGCCGGTCGGGCCAGGCGCGCCGCTCGAAGATCAGGATGTGGCGGAACCGGCGGTAGCGCACCAGCATCGTCGCCAGCGCGGCAACGGCGGCAAGCTTGACGACGAGCGTGGTCAGCAGTACCTGCTCAATCGAGAGGAACTGCGGTCCTGTCATCATTTACATTGATCTTATCGGGCGTATACACTGAGGGCAATGGCTGTGATTCGACCCTTCCTGATTGGCTTCGCGACCACGCTCAAGCACCTCTTCAAGAAGCCGATCACCGTCAATTATCCCGACCAGAAGTTTCCCATGTTCCCCAAGTACCGCGGCAAGCAGGTACTGATGCGCGACGAGAACGGCCTCGAGAAGTGCGTCGCCTGCGGCCTGTGCTCGGTCGCCTGCCCGGCGGACGCGATTTACCTGGAGGCGGCGGAAAACGACGGCACCGTGCAGGCCGGCCCGCGCTACGCGTCGATCTACCAGATTCACAAGACCCGCTGCATCTTCTGCGGCTACTGCGAGGAAGCCTGCCCGGTCGGCGCCATCTTCATGGGCAAGGACTACGAGCTGGCGGTCTACAGCAAGGACGACTTCGTCTGGGACAAGCAGGAACTGCTCGTCCCGGCGTCGACGACGCCGACTGGCGCATGAGGGGCAGGGGCTAGCATCGAGCCTCTACTCTGATGCAGATCGGCGCCTTAGGCGACATCCACGGCGAATTCGACACCGTTCACACGATCATGGCCCGCCACCCCGAGATCCACGTCTGGGTGTGCGTCGGCGACGTGGCGAGCAACGAGGGCGAGTACTTCGAGCCGCGCGCGCCGCTCTATTTCATCAAGGGCAACAACGAAGACTTCGACGTGCTGGCGACGGCGGTCGACGGCAAGACGCCGGCGCCGACGCTGCACTACCTGCGCAACGGCGGACCGCACCTGGTCGGCCCGTGGCGCGTCGCCGCGCTCGGCGGCACGTTCGCGCCGAGTTGGTACAACACCTCGCCCTCGGCGCTGCCGCCGTCGAAGGGGCGCAAGGCCTCGGGCGCGTCGATCAAGCTGGGGAAGGCGCGCGATGACAAGCGGCGCCACTTCGTGCGCGAGGAAGTGATCGCGTGCAAGGGGCTGAGCAATATCGATCTGTTCATGACCCACGAGGCGCCGCGCCCGTTCTATCCCGCCGGCCGCCGCATCGATGCCGGCAAGACGGTGCTCAACGACGTCCTCGCCGCGCTCAAGCCGCGGCTGCACCTCTTCGGCCACCACCACGAGTTCACCGACACGGTGCGCCAGGGCGTCCGCTCGATCGGCCTCGACATCGTCACCAAGTCGTATCTGCTGGTCGACGACACGACCTTCAAGACCGAGCGGTTGGATACCTAAAGTAGAATTGTGGGTTTGAAGCCATTCATCGAAGCGCTGGACGAGCGCGTGCTGGTGTGCGACGGCGCGATGGGGACGATGCTCTACGCCAAGGGCGTCTTCATCAACAAGAGCTTCGACGCGCTCAACCTGACGCAGCCGGATCTGGTGGCGGAAGTGCACCAGGAGTACGTCCGCGCGGGCGCCGACATCATCGAGACCAATACGTTCGGCGCCAACCGCATCAAGCTGGGGTCGTTCGGGCTGGCCGATCGGCTGCACGCGATCAACGAGCAGGGAGCGAAGATCGCCCGCCACGCGGCGCGCGAGCAGGCCTACGTCGCGGGCGCGATCGGTCCGCTCGGGATCCGGATCGAGCCGTGGGGCAAGACCGGCGTCGACGAAGCGCGCCAGTACTTCCACGAGCAGGCGCAGGCGCTGGCCGACGGCGGCGTCGACCTGTTCATCCTCGAGACCTTTCGCGACCTGAACGAGATCGGCGCGGCGATCGACGCGGTGCGCAGCGTCTCGGACGTGCCGATCGTCGCGCAGATGACCACCGAGGAAGACGGCAACACCCTCGACGGCACGCCGCCCGAACGGTTCGCGCCGGAGCTGGAGCGGCGCGGCGCGACGATCATCGGCGTCAACTGCGCGGTCGGCCCGGCGCCGATGCTCGACACCATCGAGCGTATGTCGGCGGTCACCAAGCGACGGCTCTCGGCGCAGCCCAACGCCGGCCAGCCGCGCGACGTCGAAGGCCGCAACATCTACCTCTGCTCGCCCGAATACATGGCGTCGTACGCGCGCCGCTTCATCATGCACAACGTCCGGATGGTCGGCGGCTGCTGCGGCACGACGCCCGAGCACATCCGTCAGATCAAAGCCGCGGTGCGGGCGATGGCGCCGGCCGTGGTTCGTGCGCCGGACGCGGCGGCGGCGGCCGCCGCGAAGCGGCCGATGGTGCGCGTCGAGGGGCCGCCGGTCGCGCGCGAGCAGAAGTCGCGGCTCGCCAACGCGATGGCGCGAGGCAAGTTCATCATCGCCGTCGAGCTGCTGCCGCCGCGCGGCTACCAGACCGAGCAGGTGGTCGAGCGCGCACACCGCCTCAAGATCGACAACGTCGACGTCGTCAGCATCCCCGACGGCCAGCGGGCCGGGGCGCGGATCAGCGCGCTGTCGCTGGCGGTGCTGATCGAGCAGAAAGCCGGAATCGAAACGCTGCTCCATTACGCCTGCCGCGACCGCAACCTGCTCGGCATCCAGTCCGATTTGCTCGGCGCGCACGCCATGGGTGTCCGCAACCTCATGCTGGTGACCGGCGATCCCGGCCGCGTCGGCGACTATCCGGACGCGACGGCGGTGTTCGACGTCGACTCGATCGGCCTCACCAACGTCGTCTCACGCCTCAACCATGGCTGCGATGTCGGCGGGCAGCCGATTGGCGCGCCGACCGGGTTCCATATCGGCGTGTCGATCAATCCGGCGGCGTCCAACCTCGACGAAGAGCTGCGCCGCTTCGATTACAAGGTGGAGGCAGGCGCCGAGTACGTGGTCACCCGTCCGGTCTTCGATGTGCGCGGCTTCGAGACCGTGCTGAAGCACATCGAGGGTGCGCGGCTGCCAGTAGTGGCCGGCGTGTTTCCCTTCGAGAGCGTGCGAAACGCCGAGTTCATGGCCAACGAGGTTCCGGGCGTCCGCGTCCCCGACGCGCTGCTCGACCGGATGCGCCGGGCCGACGGCCAGGAGGCCGCAGCGGCGGAAGGGATCGCGATCGCGCGTGAAATTGCCGCCAATTTGCGGCAGGTCGTGCAGGGTGTCCTGGTGTCCACCCAGTCCGGCGACATCGACGCCGCCCTGGCAGTCGTCGATGGACTTCGCTGACCCGGCAATGTATAGTCCCTCGTCGATACCGCGCGGGCATACAGCTTGAACGCTATCAACTGGTTAGCCCGTTTCGGGCGCCGCTGCTGAGGCAACTGATGGCCTTATTTGAACCGCATCAGACGCGTGAGAGCGACGAAATTGTCGGGTCGGACGCCGCGACGCGCGCCCTCTCCGTCACCGTCGTCGACAACAATCTGGTTGCGGGCGTCTACGAGAACATCGCCTGGTTCTACGACCTCACCTTCGGTCCGGCGCTGCATCCCGGCCGCGTCGACGCCATCAGACGGATGGCGATACGGCCTGGGGATCGTGTGCTCGAGGTGGGGGTCGGCACCGGCATCAACGTGTCGCTCTACCCGTCGGACTGTGCGGTGACCGGCATCGATCTGTCGAGCTCGATGCTCGAGAAAGCGCGCGACCGGGTCGCGCGCAAGGGCGTCCGCAACGTGCGGCTGCTGCAGATGGACGCCGTGAACATGAAGTTCGCCGACGAGACTTTCGACATCGTCTACGCGCCGTATGTGATCAGCGTCGTCCCTGATCCCGTTGCGGTCACGCGCGAGATGGTGCGCGTCTGCAAGTCGGGCGGGCGCATCGTCATCCTCAACCACTTCCGCAGCAAGAGCCGCGTCGGCGCGTGGCTCGAGCGGCTGATCGCGCCAATCACGCCGTACATCGGGTTCAAGTCGGATCTGGACCTGCCGGCGTTTCTCGTTCAGGCGGGACTGAAGCCGATCTCGATCGACAAGGTGAACTTCCCGCGGATCTGGTCGCTCGTAACCTGCGTCAAGGACTAGTCTGTGGGGGCCGAGCTTGCTCGGCCCCCGTCACGTTACGAACTCCCGAACGGATCCTCGATCGACGGACTCTGCGCCGTGAACAGCTCAGCGCCATCTGGCGTGATGTGCATGTCGTCCTCGAGGCGCACCCCGAATTCTTCGGGGATGTAGATCCCGGGCTCATCGCTGAACACCATCCCGGGCTGCAGCTTCAGCGCCTTCGCCCACCCGAACATGTTGTTCTTCACGAGATACGGCCACTCGTGGCCGTCCATGCCCATGCCGTGCCCGAGGCGGTGCGTGAAGTACTTGTAGCCGGGCCCGTATCCGGCATCGACGATCACCTTGCGGCCGGCCGCATCCACGTCTTCGGGCGGAATGCCGGGCCGCGCCGCCTTCAGCGCCGCGGTCTGCGCTTTGTGGACGATGTCGAACACCTTCTTCATCTTGTCGGTGGCCTTGCCGAGCACGTAGGTGCGCGTGATATCCGACTGATAGCCTTCGGCGCTGCAGCCGTTGTCCATCATGATGATCGTGCCTTCGCGGATCGTCTGCGGCGTCATTGAGCCGTGGGGCAGGGCGGTGTATTTGCCGACCTGGACGCTGGCCCCGCCGGCGAAGCCGACGCGCCCGAAGCCGGCCGAAAGCAGCGCGCCCACCTGGTCCTGCGTCATCCCCGGCGCGAGCGATCGATAGACCGCCTCGTACACCTTCAGCGTCGCCTCGCACGCCAGCCGCATCAGCGCGACTTCGTGGGCGTCCTTGATCATCCGGCAGCCGGCGGTGATCGGCGTCGCGCTGGTGATCTTCAGCGCCGGCGCAGCCGCGCCGACGCTGTCGGCGAAGACGAACTTGGTCGTCTCCTCGACGCCGAGCCGGCCGGCGCCGATGCCGCGATCCTTCAGCCCCTGCGCCACGCGCTCGAACGGGCTCTCGTCTTCCTGCCAGATGCCGACGTCGGTGTGCGCGAGCGGTCCGAGCCCGAGCTGCTCCCGCGCGCGTTCCTCTTCGAAGGCGGGGCAGACGACGTAGGGATTGCCCTCGCGCGGGATGAGAATCGCCAGCAGCCGTTCGCTGCTGCCCCAGCGCAGGCCGGTGAAATAGACCAGCGAGGTGCCGCCGGTCAGGAGGATCGCGTCGATCTTGTGCTCGGCCATCAACCGGCGCGCTCTCTCGATCCGGGCGCGGCGCTCGTCGTTGGTGATCGGCTTCGCGCGGTCGCGCATCGACGTCAGCGCGGCAATCGCCGGCGGCAGCGGACCGGCCGGCGCAGCGGCGCGTCCCCGCTGCGCGGCGACGCGGGTGACCGGGAGCCCGGCGGCGGCGCCGGCGATCGACAGGAACGTGCGGCGGGAAAACATGGGATCTCTCCTCAGAAACGGAATCGAAGACCGCCGCCGATGTGCAGTCCACCGGCGTCCACGGTCACGTTGTCCAGCGGCACCCGCGCGCGCGAGACGCCGACCTCCAGGCCGACGCCGACGTGCGGCCGCAGGATGTAGCTGAGATCGGCGGCGGCGTTGAAGCCGGCATGGCTGCCAGTTTGCCGCGCGCTGGTCGCGCTGGCAAACGTGGCGCTGTCGAACGGGTACGTTTGCGTCACGGTGACGGTGGTCACCAGATCCTGTTTGACGTCGAACCAGGACGGGCCGCCGGACAAGCCGAGCTGCAGCCGCTCGCGAATCGGCACCATCCACAGCAGCCTGACGTGCACCGCCGTCTCGTCGTGGGCCAGC
>Ga0207675_100002025_pt1 | contig 20198 bp, 19 predicted proteins | sample KBSSwiS42_FD_184305 | JGI IMG/M metagenome (GOLD analysis project Ga0207675, IMG submission 184305) | Switchgrass rhizosphere microbial communities from Kellogg Biological Station, Michigan, USA - KBS Switchgrass S4-2 (SPAdes) (version 2) | ecosystem: Host-associated > Plants > Roots >...
GCTTCAGGCGCGCATATCCCGTGTACGCCGCCATGCCATAACCCAGAATCCGACGGGTCCAGCGAAAACGATCGTTTCCCGATTCCGCGAATACGGTTCCAATGGCGAACGCGGCGGTCGTGTGGCCCGAAGGAAAAGAGTCGCCGCCAACTCGCCACTGATCGGGATCGCTCGTCTTGCTTGGACGCTCTCGACCGGCTGCGAACTTCAAAACATAACTCGTGGCGGAACTGAACCCCGCGGCTTCGAGCATCTGCCATGATTCCGATTTCCCGTCAGCATCTTTGGTGATCGTCGCGTACAGAAGGGTGGCAGCGAACACGCCCGCCGCGGGAACGGCATCTTCGGCTTCGTAGGATTTCGAATTCGGCGGCGGAGTGCCCGTATTGCCCACGAAATGTGTGCGGACGTCATCGTCGTAATTGTGTGCCAACCCGAATACTGCAACCGAGCTGGCGACGTAGATCCAGTCGCGGCCATCCCATCGAGTGGGAGACGTTAGATAGCACTTCACATCATCACTGAAACCTTCGGTGCGAGTCGCGCAGATCTCGGAGAGCCTTCGAGGCTTCGCCGGTTCGTCAGCGGCGTGAGAAGGTGAAGTAGCGAGGCCAATTGCGCCAAGTGAGATTGCGCATTGCGGCCACCAGGCCAGTCGTCGATTGGAAATTCGACCGAGCAATTGTCTTGCATTTTTCTGGCCGACGGGATTTGGCACATGCTTCTCGCGTGTTTGATGCAGAGAAGTTTAAGACGTCCAAAGTACGTGAAACCCTTCGTGCCGCCCAAGAGACTGGGTCGCGACTGCGCTTAGCCTGACTCGGGACCGGTGTGGCTCACGCGTCTCAACTAGGGCAGCGCACGGCGCGGCAACTCGATCGTGAAGACGCAGCCCGAGCCGGGTATGTCACGCACCTGCAGCGTTCCATTGTTGGCTTCCACACTGCGACGACAGATTGCCAACCCCAGCCCGAGGCCGGATCGATCCTCTCCGCTCTGCGTGAACGGCAGGAATATCCTTTCTGCCGCTCCTGGAGGCAGGCCACCGCAATGATCCTCCACGTCGATCCGGATGTGATCGGCAACGGCGTAGGCATTCAAGTTCACTTCGGAGTGACGGTGCGTGAACTTGAATGCATTTTGCAGGAGATTCCCGACCGCGGACAAAAGGATGTCCCTGTCGACATCGAGCGCAAGGTCGCGCTCAACATCACCCACCGTAAACTTGCATCCACGGGCTTGCGCCTCGAGTGAGGCGGATACCTTGACGTCGGCGATGAAGTCCGAGAGGGAAATCATTTGGGCGCGCGACGGCATTCCCGCCGTCACTCGGACCCCGGCGAGGGACCGATCGATGAGATTGCGCATGCCGATCAAGGACCGGTCGAGCAGGGCTCCGGTCGCGCCGCTCGTGCCGACGTTGCCTGTCTTGATGGCGACTACAGCAAGCGTCGCGGTGTGAACGAGATTGCGCAATTCGTGCGCGAGAAAGCCCAGCTGTTCATTCAGGGCCTTGACACTCTTGTTCTCCAGCAAGGTATTGCGGTGAAAAACATACTCGGTCACGGCATCAGCGATGCCGTTGTCGAGGCAGCGGTTGAGCGTTCGAAATTCGTCGATCTCGATCTTCACGCTGCGTTCGGCGGCGAGGTCCGTGATGGCCTGGCAAAGATCGCCGTACTCGTGAACAACCTGGTCGACCGTGAATCCGCGATCTGACAGCTCCCGCCCGTGCAGTGCCGCGGTAACAGCGATCTCCGAGGCAGCCGGCCCACCGCCCGAGGGGCCCGAGATCTTCCGGCTGAGCATGGGTTCCGCCGTCTGCTCGACTTGCAGAGTATTGATGAGCTGGTCGAGGAACCGCGGCACTCCGTGATCGAGATCCACGGTTCCTCCCTCGGGAGTCACCCTCCGGGCGACCTTGGCACAACAGCGATCGATCAGATCGGCTCTGTTAGACGTCAGGAATTCATGTAACACGCCGTGAGGTTACGCTGATGGGCACCGACCCTCTGTGCGTTGTCGCACCCACGGCGCGCAATTCACTTGCCGATCTTCGCGGAGCCTGCGGCCTCGCTGATGACGACCTCGACGCGGCGGTTCTGCTGGCGCCCGGCGAGGGACTCGTTGTCCGCGACTGGCGCGCTCTCACCGCGGCCCGTGCTAGTTAGGCGTGCCGACTGCACGCCGCGTCCGACGAGATAGCGTTTCACCGAGTCCGCGCGATGCTCGGAGAGTACCTGGTTCGAATCCTCACTGCCCGTGCTGTCGGTGAAGCCTTCGATCGAGGCGGTCCGGTCCGGGTATTCGGCGAGGAAATCGCCGAGCCGGTCGAGATTCGCCGTCGCGCCCGACTTGATCTCCGACTTACCCGTGGCAAACAGCGTGTCACCCAGCGTGAGCACCAGGCCGCGATCCGTGGGTTTGGCCTGCATGATCTCGAGTTGCCGCTGTAGTTCGGAGGCCTGCTGCTGGGAGGCATTGGCCGCGAGTTGCGCCGCGTCCGCGTCGCTTCGCGCCTGGGTCGCGACGACCTTCTGCTCGGCATTCTCGGCGCGCGCCGTCAAGGCATCGGACTTCGCAAGGTCCGCTTCGCGCGTACGGGAGTCGAGGCGCGCCTTTTCGCCCTGCTCGGTGAGCGCGACGTGGCGCACTTCCGCCGCCTGGGTCTCGGCCTGCGCTCGTGCCGTGTCCACCTTTCGATCGGCGATGTACACCCTGTACGACGCCAGTGCGAGGTCGGGCTGCATGATTTCCGCCTGGTTCACCGCAAGTTCGGCGTCCTTGGTGGCAACGGGCGCCTGCGCGGCAAGCGCGGGGTCGTTCTGCAAGGCGGTGAGCTTCGCGCGTACCTGCTCGGAACCCGCGGGCTTCTTGGGCGCCGAGGCGCATCCGGCGACGAGCGCCGCGGCTACTGCGATGGCGATGAGGGATCGGCTGTAGTGACTGTTCATCGGCTGTCTCCCGTCTTGCGCTGCATCTCTTCAGAGAGTGTGGCGTTGCTGCGTTCAACTTCGGCATTCGCGGCTTTCGCTTTGGCGAGGCCGGTCTTCGCGACGGCGAGGTCGGCGTCGGCGCGCGCCTCATCGGCGAGCCGCTCGGCTGCGACCATCTGTTTCTCATCCACGGCTTTTTGCGCGGCGGAAATCTTGGTACGCGCGTCGCTGAGTTCGGCGGCAGCGTGGGTGCCCGCCTCGACACGCTCTGCGTTGGCGATCGACTGCTGTGCGGCCTGCAGGTTGGCGGTGGGAACAGGGGGCGTGCTGGCACAAGCGGCAGTGATGAGGAGTATGGCGGGCACGGCGATTCTCAAGCGACGTCGCGAGACGCGCGCTGACGAGGGAGGGGAATTCATGGACGTTCTCTACTGATGACGACGGAGCGCAAAGAACTGCGCTCCACCAGAGACCGGAGGATGCGCTTGCGGTTTCAGCGTGTCGGTGCGCGGGCGTACATATGCGGCGCGCCGAGATGTCCGGTCAGACCCGCCGTACGGGTAGCGCGATGTTGAACTCGCTGCCCCGGCCGAGCCCCGGGCTCGTGGCTTGCACGGTGCCGCCGTGCAATTCGACGATATTCCTCACGACCGCGAGCCCGATGCCACTGCCGCCTTCGGACGATGGCCGCGCGCTGTCCACCTGGACGAACATGCCAAATATCCGCGACAGCATCGCCGGCTCGATCCCGATGCCCGAGTCACGGACTCGCACGTACGCCAGCTCATGGTCACGTTCCATCGTGAACGACACGTCACCGCCGTCAGGCGTGTACTTGGCGGCGTTGATCAACAGGTTGGACAACGCCTGTTCGAGACGCGCGCCGTCCACAACCGCCCGGACCGGTTCCCCGGGCAGAGATACCGTCAGACGATGTCGGCGGCGCGCGAATTCAGGACCTAAGGCTTCCACCGCATTGCCGGCTATTTCCCGCAGGTCGATATCCGAGAGTTGTAGGCCATGATCGTGGCCATTGCGATGCGGCGGTTGGAGCAGATCGTCGATGTGCCGGATCATCTGGTCCACATGCCGCTCAATGAGCGACCGGGTGGTTGTCAGCCCGCCACTGTCAGCCGACGATTGCAGCAGCCGTGTGGCGCCGCGGACCACGGCGAGCGAATTGCGCAGTTCGTGGCAAATGACTGCAATTTCAACGGTGCGGGCAGTGCTGGTGTAACTCAACAGCTGCGCGACATTCAAAGACTGTGGCGCCCGCAGGTGGGCGGGTTCGAAGACCGGCATGCTAGAGAGCAACATTGCTGACACCTCCGTTTGACCCACGCCTCGGTGGAAGCCTACGCGGGCGCGGCTTGTGCGTCGGTGCGTCAGCGCACCTAGCGAGGTGCAAATCCACCTCTGAGCGATACCGCACATACTTGCCCTCGAATAGGCCTACACTGCCTGACAAATGAGCCCTGTCGCCCACCCCAGAGACAATCACATCCTCGATGCGCTGCCGGCGCTGGAGCGCGATCGATTGTTTCCGCACCTGAAGCTCGTGCCCATGCCGCTCGGGATGGTGCTATACGAGTCGGGCGCCACGTTGCGGCACATCTATTTCCCTACGGATTCAATCATCTCGCTGCTCTACGTCATGCGTGACGGGGCTTCCGCCGAGATCGCCGTGGTGGGAAAGGAGGGGGCCGTCGGAGTGTCGTTGTTCATGGGAGGGGAAACGACTCCGAGCCGCGCGCTCGTGCAGAGCGCCGGCCAGGCCTATCGACTTTCAGGCGCCAGGCTCAAAACCGAATTCAGCCGGCACGGCGAATTGCTTCACGTGCTGCTGCGCTACACGCAATCCCTGCTCACGCAGATGGCGCAGACCGCCGTGTGCAACCGGCACCATTCGCTCGATCAGCAACTGTGCCGCTGGCTGCTGCTCTCGCTCGACCGGCTGAGCTCGAATCGACTGCACATGACACAGGAACTCATCGCCAACATGCTCGGAGTTCGACGCGAAGGTGTTACGGAAGCGGCCGGAAAGCTGCAGAAGCAGGGCGTGATTCGATATGCGCGCGGCAAGATCACCGTGCTCGATCGACCGCATCTCGAGCGTCTGTCCTGCGAATGCTACGCGGTGGTCAAGCAGGAAACCGATCGATTGCTCGCACCCCATCGACGAGTTCTCGCAGCGGCGGTCTAGCGGCAAAGTTCATCAGTGCCGATGGGACGATCCAGTCTGACACGCGGTAGTAGAAGCGGACGGTCCGACCCCAGCGCACATCCGTGCCAATGGGCCTGGCGATCCCGACACACTCGCGTATCTTGCCGTCGCCCGCGAAGTCGTAACGCACCCTGACCCGTTCCTGCGGCGCCAATGCCGCTTCCCGACGGAATTCCACCGTAATACGCGCGCCAGTGGGAGAACGTGCCGGGCAGGAAACGGCCGACGCACACGAAGCGTTTTCCGACAGCTCTGGAATGCTGTCGAATCCGGCGCCGATGCGCACGAATCCATCCGTAATCTCGATCATCCGCACTCCATCAGGGTTGGCAGCATGGACCGCCGATTGAATTCAGTCGGTGCGCCTGCGAACAGAGACCCGGGCGCGTCCGGCGCATGCTGCGATGGCCGGAGTTCACGGCGCCACGGCAGAGTCCAGTGATGAATGTGCGGTTACCGGCTGACAACCTGCTGCTTGCGGCATTGCCGGCAGCCACCCGGCGGCGACTCCTGGGCGATAGCGCGCCGGTCAACATGGCCTTGTCGGAAATCCTGGGCGAGGCCGGCCAGCGCATTCGCCATGTGTACTTCCCGATCGAGGGCTTCATTTCACTCATCACGCCAGCCCGTGGGCGAGGGCAGCTTGAAATCGGCCTCGTGGGCAGCGAGGGAATGCTGGGCGTGCCGCTGATGCTCGGCGTCAACGTGTCGCCGCTGCGCGCGATGGTGCAGGGTGCGGGGCGCGCGTGGCGAGTGGATGCCGCGACGCTGCAGCAGGAGCTCGCGGCCAACGCGGGCCTGCGAGCCTCCCTCAATCGCTATCTATACGTATTTCTTGCGCAGCTCATGCAGGCGGCGACCTGCACACGTTTTCATCTCATCGAAGCGCGCCTCGCCCGTTGGCTGCTCATGACGCGTGATCGCGCTCATTCGAATCAGTTTCACCTGACCCACGAATTTCTGGCATTGATGCTGGGCGTTCGCCGCGTGGGTGTGACCAGCGCGGCCAGTGCCCTGCAGCGCCGGCAGCTGATTCGGTACCGCCGCGGCGATATCTCCCTCCTCGATGTACGCGGCCTGGAGCGCGCCGCCTGCGCCTGTTATGCCATCGACAATCAGATCTACGCTCGCATCATGAACCGCAAGAGCCGGCAGCAAGGAAGTTCCGCGTCAGTCGCTACGCTGCTGGCAGCGCAGATCGTGAACTCGATTGCCTGTTGAGACGCCCGGTTACTCAGGGCAGGGGGGATCTACGGGCGTCTGCCAGTTCGGTACGGCATCGCTTCGCGCCAGCTCAACGCTGGCGGCGCGCAAGGCGGTAGCGACCAGCGTCATGCGGCTGGTGAGCACCTCGTTTGGAAGTTCCGAGTTCTTTGCTATCCGGGTGAGCGTGAGAGCGAAGTCGTTCAGCCGTTTGGAGGCATTGACGTGGTCTTGCGTCGACGCGAGCACAGAGAGGTTGATGTTCGAAAGGTGCACGAGCATCCGCCGCAGCGTGCCGGCGTCGATGGACGACTTGAGGAGCTCGCGATCGTCAGGAATGGTACGCAACTCTTCGATCGCAGAGTCGAGCGGATTGACGAGGGCATGGGCGCTGGCTGACATGTCGGCATGATCTCAGGTGAAGGCGCTACGGTCCAAGGACAAACAGCCCAAGTGGGCGGTGCGGACGCCTACAAATTCAGGTTGCACGACCGTATTGAGTCCCGGGATTGTCGTCCGTTCGCAGGCGCACAGACTCGCGTGACGATTCGGGCATGCTGCGAGAATGGTCCGCCACCGTATCACCCAGCCAGCCATGAGGGATGCCGGCAAACAAGGGCGCGCCGAATATCTGATCGATGGGTTTCGGGTGTCCTTCCAGCACCAGGCAGAGTGGCGGTGCGCCTGCCGAGAGTTCACGACGACCGGGATGTGCCGGCACACGCGTGAGGCGGGCGGAATGCGTGAAGCACAGGCGCTCATCCGGCGCAGATTGGCCACGCGCGCATCTGACTTTCTGCCATAACACGCCGGCATTGCCGGGCATTTGGCCTATCTACTCTCGAAATACGTACGCTCAGGCGCTGACTGGTGTAAGTTGGCCGCTTTCCTGGTCCAGGGCCCGTCTGGCCCCTTTCTCACGGACCAACTTCGTCATTCCCCCGGCGCGAGTGAGTCATGACCACCATGATCATTGCATTGCTTCTCGGATTGTCGGCATATCTCGGTGCCCGGCTGCATTCCGCCTCCACCGAAATCACGACCTTGCGCGCAAACAACGCAATTCTGAAGAAGCGACTCGGCCTGCCTTTGTCCAAGGTGCCCAGCCAATTGCGATAGTGCCGCGGGCGGCTTTCCGAGGTCGCCATTCATTCGCATTCTTGCGCGCTCGACTTCGACCGTGCGGTCATCGAAACAACGAGGTCTGAAGTATGTCGCCGCCCCTCAGAATTGCGTTCATCGGAAACTCGCTTCCGCGTCGCTGCGGAATCGCAACTTTCACCAACGATCTGCAGTTGGCGGTCGCGGCATCCCGTCCGGGTACTGAAACCGCGATCGTCGCGATGAACGATCACGAGCAATCGTATGCGTACCCGCCGGTCGTTCGAATGCAAGTACAGGCAGACAACCCGGAAGACTACGTGCGTGCAGCCGATGCACTCAATGGCGAACGATTCGACGCCGTATCCCTGCAGCACGAGTTCGGCATCTTTGGCGGCGAGGCCGGAGCGCACGTGCTGAGCCTGCTGGCACGGCTGAACATGCCGATCTTCACCACGCTTCACACGGTGCTGTCCGAGCCTGCGCCGCAGCAGCGACGGGTGTTCAATGAAATCGTCGCCCTTTCGTCGAAGGTCGTTGTCATGGCCGAAAAAGGCCGCGAGCTGCTGCGCTCGACATACGCGGTGCCCGCGCAGAAGATCGAAGTCATTCCACACGGCATTCCCGACGCGCCGTACTCGGATCCCGACGCGGCGAAATTGAAGCTGGGTTTCTCGGGCAAGTCGACCATCCTGACGTTCGGCCTGCTCTCCAAGAACAAGGGCATCGAAGTCATGATCGATGCCATGCCGGAAGTTCTCAGCAGGAAGCCGGGCGCCGTCTACGTGGTGCTCGGTGCCACGCATCCGAACCTGGTGCGTGAGCAGGGAGAGGCGTATCGCGAGAGTCTCGTGGCCCGGGCGCGCACGCGAGGCGTCGAACAGCACGTGGTTTTCCTCGATCGCTTCGTCGACGAACCGACCCTGCTCGATTTCATTTCGATGTGCGATGTGTACGTCACGCCGTATCTCAACGAAAGCCAGATGACGTCCGGGACACTGGCCTACAGCTTCGGCATGGGAAAGGCCGTGGTTTCGACGCCGTACTGGCACGCTCGCGAATTGCTGGCGGATGGTCGCGGCGTGCTGGTCCCGTTCAACGACGTCGCCGCGATCGGCGGCGAAATCGCGAATCTGCTGACCGACGACTTGCGGCGGGAGCGGATGCGCAAGCGGGCGTACGCGAGCAGTCGGTCCATGACATGGGATCGCACCGCCACCAGTTACGCCACCTTGTTCGAGTCGTTCCGTCGCCATCCCGGAGTGGAGATCGGAGCGGTGCATAGCGGGAAAGTGTCCTCGATCGTCAGCTTGCCGCCGCAGGTGAATCTCGATCATCTCGAGCTCATGTGCGATGACACCGGACTGCTCCAGCATGCCATCCATTGCGTGCCGGATCGTCTTCATGGCTATTGCGTCGACGACAACGCTCGCGCGCTGTTGCTCGCCAGTTCGCTCAATGTCTCGGGTGAAGTGCCGATGGCCGAAGCATTCTGCCTCCGCTTCGCTGCATTCGTTCAACACGCCTGGAATCCCGATCGAAAGCGATTTCGCAATTTCATGAGCTTTGATCGGCGCTGGAGCGAAGAGATCGGCTCGGAGGACTGCCACGCACGGTCACTTTGGGCACTGGGGGAATGCGCGCGCAACGATCCGAACGTCTCTCGCCGGCGATGGGCGGGCGCTTTGTTCCTCGAAGCCGTACCGGCCGCCGAGGCTTTCGTCTCACCGCGGGCGTGGTCCTTCACGCTGCTCGGTCTGGATGCTTTCGCGAGAGCCGCAAGCCTGAGCCCGGCCCTGACTACTCTGCGTCAGCGACTGGCGGAGCGGCTGGTTTCGTGCCTGAGATCGGTGGAGACGCAGGACTGGGTGTGGTTCGAGAAGGGACTCGCGTACGAAAACGCGCGAATGCCGCAGGCATTGATCGTCACCGGCATCGCCACCGGCGACCGGGAGTGCGTCGCGGCCGGACTGCGATCACTGCGCTGGCTCATGGCTCTGCAAACCACGCCGTCCGACTGCTTTCGACCCGTCGGATCGCAGAGTTTCGGCGAAGAGTTGTGTCCGCCGCGGCCGTTCGATCAACAGCCGCTGGAAGCGGCCGCCACCATTTCAGCCTGCCGTGCGGCCTGGCGCGCCGACCCCGACCCCAGATGGAGAGCCGATGCGTTGCGTGCCTTCGGTTGGTTTCTCGGTCGCAATGATCTTTCGATTCCTCTCGTCGATGTCGAAACCGGCAGTTGCAGTGACGGGCTGCATCCCGATCGTGCCAATGAGAACCGCGGCGGCGAGTCTGTCGTCTCCTGGCTGCTGGCTCTTGCGGAGATCCGTGAGCTGTACCGCGTGGGAAACCCCGCAATGAAGCCGAAAGTGATCCGTGAATTGCGCGGCGAAGCACCCAACACGTCGACCACGCGCTGAGAGGAACCTTGTCAGATTCGCCATTTCTCAATCGCAAGGCCCTGTACCTGCGGCCCGATCCTTCACGTGTGCTCGTGCGCCCATTCAAACCGGCAACGGAGCCACGCGACTTCAATCCCACCGACAAGTCCCGGGCCAACCATATCGTCGACCGCGTGTTGTCGCTCGACCCGGCGTCAGTGGCTGTCCAGCTCGCGGAAGTGCTCGACAATTTCCAGGGTCGTCACCGCAATCTGCTCGCGACATTCGAGGCACGAGCCGATGAAATGGAAGAGGCGTTGGTCGAGCACGCCAGCTTCAGCCAGGATCAGCGGCGGCTGATGGGTGCCTATTTCCTGCACGAGTACTCTTTCGAAGCCGCGGCACTCTTCAATCCGAGCATCGTGCCGCATCCGGATCAGAGCGGCGTGCCCGCGGGCGGCGTGCGCTTCGTGTTGAGTCTGCGCGCGGTCGGCGAAGGACACATATCGTCCCTGACATTCAGGTCGGGTTTGATCAGTGCGGAGGGCGACGTGAGCATAGAGCCGACCGTGCGTCTGGCCACGGTTCCGAAGGTGAGCAAGCGCACGCCAGTCGTGGACGGCGAAACGATAGAGCTGAGTTTCAGTCCGGACCACCACATCAGCGAGCGCGTCATATTCCCGGTGACTGCCTCACAGTCGAACGGAATCGAGGATGCACGCTTCGTGGACTTCGAGGGATCGCGGCGAACCTACTATGCGACGTATACCGCCTACAGCGGCAAGGCCATCCGCTCGGAGCTGCTCGAGACGCAGGATTTTCTTTCGTTTCGGCTGACTCCGTTGCGCGGAACGGCGGCACAGAACAAGGGCATGGCGCTTTTTCCGCGCAAGCTGAATGGCCAGTACGCGATGATCGGCCGGCAGGACAATGAAAACCTCTACCTCATCTATTCAGACGACCTGTATCGATGGGACGGCGGTGTCGCCATACTCAAGCCGCGATTTGCATGGGAGTTCGTGCAGATCGGCAATTGCGGCTCGCCCATCGAACTCGAAGAGGGATGGCTGCTCCTGACTCACGGCGTCGGGCCCGTGCGCAGGTACTCTATCGGCGCGGTTCTGCTCGACAGGGCCGATCCCTCGAAAGTGATCGCGCGGTCACGCGAGCCGCTGGTACGACCGGAGCCGACTGAAAGGGAAGGTTATGTGCCGAATGTGGTGTACACCTGCGGAGCCCTTTGTCACCGCGACACGATCGTCCTCCCGTACGCGGTCTCGGACACCTTCTCCAATTTCGCCACGATAAAGGTCTCTGCGTTGCTGGCGAATCTGCAGTCTTGAACTGACGTTTGACGCGTCAGGGCCGCAGCTCCGACGAAACATCCAGCGCTTCGAAGCGATTGCCCAGCCAGCGAATTCCGAGCCAGGCTTCGAACCCGAGCAGCGCGGCCATCGCAATCACGGCCAATGCCGTGCCGACCGCAGGGCCGGCGATCAGATTGCCGATGAGGAACATGAGCGCTCCCACGAGCAGCGCCGGCAGTATGGCCAGCGCCGTGACCAGCAGCTGGCTCGCGACGAAGATGAGCCTCTGCCCCAGCACCTCGATGCCACGCTCCGTCCGGTCCCGGGTCGCCTGCACCCAGGCCGGAAACAACACCGTGGCGGCATTCGGCAAAAATACCTGGAGCGTGATGACGGGTGGTGCGAGCACTGCGAGTGCCAGCACGGCTTCACCGCGCAAGCCCGGCGGAATCCGCTCAAAAGCACCGCCGTGCAACGTTGGGTAGACGATCAACAGCGCGAGCCAGAACACCACGGTGAGGATCACGACGGGCGTGAGCAACTCACCGAGCACGATCTGCCAACCTCGCAACGGGTAGGTTTTCAGGATGTCGGCGTTGGCGAGATCGGTGCGCAGATCCAGCCGCGCGATCTGCGGGCCGAGCAGCACGGTCATCACGAGGACCACTGCGCCAACCACCGAGATGACAGCACTCAACGCGGCAAGATCCGGCCGATGGGAAACCCACTGTGCGGCGCTGAACAGAATGGCTGCGAGCACGAGAATGGGCCGCGGCCGAAAAACCGCGTTGGTCGCCAACAGGTTTTTCCACAAAAACGCGAGCTCCGGCCGGCCCGCGCTGCCGAGCTCGAATGGTGGTGTCCCGGCCTTGCGGACCGCGGCATTGCCGCGCCAGTCGCCCTGCTGGCTGGCGCGTCGTCGCGCCGACCGCTTCTCCGCGCGCGCAATCGACGCTTCTTCGAATGCCACTTCCGTGTACGCAACCCAGAAGTAGTGCGCTGCCAGCAGGATCAGGGCCGGAATCATCGCCAGCGCAAATTCGCCAGGGCGGGTTGCAAAGTACGGCGCGACGGCAAGCTTCGGGATCGCCAATAGCCACGGCAGTGGACCTGCGTGAAGCACTTCAGTCACGTAGCTCGCCGCAGCCGACGCGCTGCTGAAATCGGTTTGCGTCGGCAGGCGCACTGACAACGAGATCCAGACAATCAGGGCGAGCACGACAGCCGCGCCCGTACCGAGGGTGATGACTCGTCGGCGAACTGTCGTGATGCTTCGATTGAGCAACCGGGAATAGACGAACGTAGTGCCGGTGAAGTGCAAATTGACCAGCGCCAGGATCAGCCACCAACCGATGAACTGGTACCAGGCATGTACGCCAAGGCCACGCCCGCGACCGAAAACCACCGTGAAGATGAATGCCGTGAAGACGATGCCGAGCTGCGCCCCGAGCAGGCGGTAGTGCACGAGCATCCGGCGGCTCACAGGCGCAGGGAACAGGAACGCGATCTCGGGCTCGCTGAATGCGAGCACCGCCCGCCTCGGGAAGAACCAGTTCATCGCGAGCAGGAAAAACAGCATGAGCGCGCCAATTTCGCCGAACAGCGGCAACAGGTCCGCGGGCAGCGCATCGGCCGGCGAGCCTGGATCTCCCGGACCTCCTCCAATCTGTGGAGCGTGCGCACGCCGGAAGAAAACGAAATAGAAGTACAGCGCGCCGACCACCGCGCCCGCCAGGTACTTCGGCTGTTTCAGGCGTCTCACACGGGATTTGATGCGCCCGGCGATCGAGGTAACGCGCAAATACCAGAGCGCGCCGAGCATGGATGAAAAAGAACTCACGTCTCGGTGCCGCCGGTCGCGCGGATGAACACGTCTTCGAGACTTGCGCTCGCGTCGCCGTTGCTGAAGCGTGCGTGCACCGCGGCCATGGTGTCGTATGCGATGGTCTCCCCCTTTTTCAGAATGAGGACATGCGAGCAAACCTCTTCGAGAAGGTGGAGCAGGTGAGAGCTGAGCACGATGGCTGCGCCGTCCTTCGATCGGCGCAGGATCGAATCCTTCATGCGCCGGATGCCGAGCGGATCGAGTCCCGTCAGCGGCTCATCGAAGATCATCACGGAGGGTGAGTGCAGCAGGCCGCAGGCGATCGCCAGCTTCTGCTTCATGCCGCGCGACAGCTCGCCGGGCAGGTGATTCGCGCGATCCGCGATCTCCAGCTCTTCGAGCAGCGGCATCGCGCGTGCTTCATGGTCCGTGACGCCGTATAGCCGGGCGACGAATGTCAGGTGCTGGCGGACGGTGAGGTAGTCGAACAGCCGTGGCTCGTCGGGGAAGAACGCGAGCTGGCGCTTGGCCTGAATCGGTTCCGCGGCGATGTCATGCCCGCCAATCCGGACATTGCCGCGCGTGGGCGGGATGATGCCCGCCATCACGCGCAACGACGTGGTCTTGCCGGCGCCGTTTGGTCCGACCAGTCCCAGGACTTCCCCGGGCCGCACCGTGAACGAAAGATCGCGCACGGCGGTGAAGTCGCCAAAGGATTTGGAGAGCGCGGCAATTTCGATCATGGACGACCCCGGAAAAGATTGCCGCGATCTTCGCACAGGCAGCGGCCGTGTCTAACTAATCGACATGCCTCCTTGACGGCTGCGCGGAATTGTATCACTGTACCCATACACTTCAACTGACGCGCGACGCACAATCCGACAGTGGACATCAGCATCAACGTGACCGACGGCGTGCCGATCTATCGGCAAATCGTCAATCAAGTCAAGTACTTGGTCGCGTCCGGGCTGCTTCAACCGGGCGAGGAATTGCCGCCCATCAGGACCCTGGCGCTGCAGTTGAAGGTCACGCCGAACACCATCGTGAAGGCGTACGGCGAGCTGGAGATTTCGGGAGTCCTGCACAAGCGGCAGGGGTCGGGGACCTTCGTCGCGGACGCGCGGCCGCAACTGGCACTGCGGGATCGGCGCCGCGTGATCGAGCAGCGAATCGATGCGCTGCTGGCCGAGGCGCACCAGCTGAACTTTGAAGCGGACGACATTCTCCGGATGGTCCGGGAGCGCAAGGCGGCGATGGACGAAACCAGCGCCGAACCGGCGGAAGCAAAAAAAGAATTGAAGAGATAGGCAGCAGGAGACGGGCAATGGAAACAGCAGTCATCGACGTCAAAGATCTCTCGCGCACGTTCGCGGACAAGAAGGCCCTCGACGGCGTGTCGTTTTCCGCGGCGGCGGGCCAGGTCTACGGCCTGGTGGGTTCCAACGGTGCGGGCAAGACGACGTTGCTCAAACACATGCTCGGGTTGCTGCGCGCCACGGCCGGCTCCGTGCGCATTTTCGGGCTCGACCCGGTCCGTGACCCGGTCGGTGTGCTGGGCCGCGTCGGTTATCTGTCCGAGGAGCGCGATCTGCCCGAGTGGATGCGCATCGACGAACTGTTGCGCTACACGCAGGCCTACCATCCGACCTGGGATGCGGCGTACGCGCGCGAGCTGCTCGAGACGTTTGCACTCGACCCGCGGAAGAAGATCAAGGATCTCTCGAAGGGCATGCGCGCGCAGGCCGGACTCATCGCGGCAGTCGCGCATCGTCCCGAACTGCTGATCCTGGACGAGCCCTCGTCGGGCCTCGACGCCATGGTCCGCCGCGACATCCTCGACGCCATCGTGCGCGCCGTGGCGGACGACGGCCGCACGGTGATCTTCTCGTCGCACCTGCTCGACGAAGTGGAACGGATGTCCGACCACGTCACGCTGATGCAACAGGGCCGAGTGACGCTGAGCGGAGTACTCGACGACGTGCGCCGTGACTATCAGCGCAGCCGCGTGCGCTTCGCCGAGCATTTCGATCAGCCGCCCGCTCTCGATACCGCGCTGGCGATGGAGGGTGGTGGCCGCACGTGGAGCGTGGTCCACAGCGGACCGGTCGAGCAATTCCGTCACTCGGTGCTGGCCCGCGGCGGTGAGGTCGTGGAATCGCGCGACGCCACGCTCGAAGAAATCTTCCTGGCGCGCGCCGGCCGCAGCCGACAGCAGGTGGAGGCCGCATGAACACGGGTTCGGCCATCGCCGCAATGCTGTGGGAGAACTGGCGGTTGACGCGCATCGAGGCCGCGCAACGTCTTGTCCTGGGGATTCTCGCGGGCTGGGCCGCGCTGGCCATGTTCGGCGCAAGCGTGAACACCGTGTTCTGGATTCTCGTCCCGATGCACGCCTTCTTTTATATGTCCATCGCGAAGCTCAATGGTGGCCGGTTCATCGACGGGTACAAGCCCGGCTTTCCGCTCTATCTTTATTACACGCGTCCGGTCTCGACCGGCTTGTTCGTCGGCGTCGCCATGGCGTACGACGCCTTCACGTGTACAGCGATGTACGTCGTATCCGCGGCACTCCTGGGATTCGTGTCCGATAAACCACTGCCGGTGTTCTCCATGGCGTTGTTCCTGGTGACCTTCCATCTCGTCTACCTCGCGATCCAGTGGTCGACCCGGAACAGAGTCGTGCAGTGGATAGGATCGATCGCCATCAGTCTTCCGCCCTACCTCCTGCTCCTGGGCCGCACGAAGTCATTGCCGCAGGTCGAGTTCTCGCTTGCCGAGAACGCGGCGATGGTCCTTGTCTGCGTCGTGTCGGTCTGTGTCGCGATTGCGGGTGTGGCGCGTCAGCGCCGCGGCGATGCGGTCGCGAGCGTGCCGCAGGCGGCGCGATCCGCCGGATACCCGGACTGGCTGGTCTCACTATTGCGGTTCCCCTGTCCTACATCGTCGGCGACACGGGCGCAGATCTGGTTCGAGCTGCAGTCCAGCGGATTTCCCATATTGTTGATTGGCCTCGCGATCTCGCTGCTGGTTTTCGTGCTGTACACGCTGGGCATCGCCATCGCACCGCTCCGGCCCGCCGCCGTTGCAGCCCCGATCATGTTCGGCCTCCCCGCGCTGCTGCTCGTCTTCGGCAGCAATGCCTTCGGCATTCGGCAGAGACAGGGACGCACGTACGCCAGCACTTTCGAGTCCACCCAGCCGTATCGCGCCGCGCAGATGGCCTGGCTCAAGATAGGGGTGCGCGCGGCCTGCGTGCTGGCTGCGATGATCGCGGTCGTTGCGAGTGTGTGGCTGGCGGGCTCGATCCTGAGCGCATGGGGACCGTGGGTGTTCGACAACAAGGATGTGCTCCCGGAGTTGCTGAAGACGCGCCACAAGCTGGGCAACGCCCTGGTGGGACAAACGGGGTACTCACTGGCCATGCGGGTGCTCGTGGTCTCTACCGCCGTCGCCGGCATGATCGCCTTTCTTGCGACTTTCGCCGCGCTCCGGGCGCGTTACCCGCGTCGCACGCTCGTCGCGATCTCGCTGGTGCCGGCCTGCATCACCACGTTCCTGCTGCTCGCATGGGCACAGAGTCAGGACGTGATATCGCAGCGCCTGCTGATCGCGATTGTCAGCGCCACCGGGTGGATCGCCGCGGCGGCGCTGGTCCTGGGAATGGCATACCTCGCCTGGCGCGTGCTCGCGGAACGGCTGCTCACGCCGCGCCAGGCAGGAGTCATCGTGCTGGTTCTCGCGGTATTCGCGACGGCATGGCTGTTGCTTCTTCGCGCGAACGGTGTGTCGCTGGCCGGGATGCCGGCGGTGGGCACCGTGGCGATGTTGTGGCCGGCGCTGCTGCTCTTGATTTTCACCGTGCTGGCGCCATGGTCGCTCAGCCGCATTCGACACACATAACAACTAACTTCCCGGGGCAAGAGGTCACTCATGAACAATGTCGCACTCACCGTGGCTCTCGCGACCGCGCCTTCCAGTGCTTTCGCCGAATTGCGCGAGCGCCCGAAGTTCTGGTTCCCGCTGCTGCTGATCGTCGTATCCACGGCCGCGATCGCCGGCTGGTACTACAACGTGGTGGACATCGACTGGCTCAAGGACCTCATGTTCGGCAACAACCCGAACATTCCGGAGGCCCAGCGTGCCGCCGCCATGGGGTTCGTGACCCGAACCACGATGTTGTGGAGCTCGGTGGTCGGCACGTTCATCGCAATGCCGATCGTCTTCGTGGTGATGGCGCTCTACTGGTTCCTGGCCGCCAAGGTCACCAGGCTCGCGCCCGGGTACAAACATTGGTTCGCGTTCACCTGCTGGACGGCGCTGCCGCTGCTGATTGGCAACGTGGTCGCAGCGATCATGCTGCTGATCAGTGACAGCCCACAGATCAATCCGAGTGTGATGCAGGGAGGGCTGTCGCTCAACGAGCTGGTGTTCAATCTCCCGCAGGGCGCTCCTGGCCAGAATATCCTGGGCTCGCTCAGCATTCCTACCTTCCTCAGCTGCGCCCTGACGATCATCGGTGTTCACGTCTGGAGCCAGCGCTCCTGGCTCTTCAGCACGATCTTCGCCCTGTTGCCGGTCGTCCTCTTCTATGGAATCTGGTCGCTCATTGAGTTCCGGTAAGCGCAATACATGACTCGCAAACAATGGATCGTGGCCGGCGCCATCGTCGCGCTGATCGGGCTGCCCGTCGTGCTGAAGCTCACTCGCGGTGGCACCGAAAAAATGGTGGATGTCGAGAACGCCGCCACGCGTGCGTTGACGCCGACCGTGCTCGCCTCGGGCACGCTGACCTACGAGAGCCAGGTGACGCTGGCGCCGGAGGTGACCGGGCGCGTCAAGGAAATCCTGGTGAAGGAAGGCGACCAGGTGAAGCGCGATCAACTTCTCATGCGGCTCGACCCGGCGGCGCCGCGCGCCGCCATCGAGCAGAGCAAGGCCCAGGTGCGCCAGGCGCGGCTCAGGATCGAACGCGGTGAGGTGGACGTCGCGGCGCAGGAGATCAAGGTCAAACGCTACGAAGCCCTGCGTGACAAGGGCATGGTCGATGCCAACAGCCTGCAGGAGCTGACCGCCGCGCGCGATCTCGCCGAGGTGGACCTGCGCACCAGCCGCGAACAGCTGTCCCAGGCACAGGCGCAGTTGAGCCAGGCCGAGGAACAACTCGCCAAGACGGAAATTCGCTCGCCGCTCGACGGCAAGGTCACGGCCATCTACGTGAAGGTGGGTCAGACCGCGGTTCCCAGCTTTTCCGGCATCTCGGGTTCGGTGCTGGTGGACGTCGCCGACACCGCCAGCATCGACGCGGAGATCAACGTCGACGAGACCGACATTGCGCGCGTGAGGATGGGAGCGCAGGCCCGCGTGGTGCCGGCGGCATTTCCCGACAAGACCTTGCTGGGGACCGTGGACCAGGTTGCCATCGCGCCGCGAACGCAGGCCGGGCAAAACAAGAGTTATCCGGTCCGCATCCGGCTGGTGAACACCGAAGGCGTGATTTTCCATCCGGGCATGAGCTGCCGCGCCGAAGTCCTCACGAATACTAAGGACGACGCCAAGGTGCTTGCCGTGCCGGTGCAGGCGGTGCGTTACGAAGACAATCCGGAGAAGTCGCCGCAGGCAGAGAAGTCGATTGCCAGCGTGTTCATCTATGACGCAGGCCGCGCCAGGAAGCGGGCGGTGACCACGGGAGTGGCAGATGACAGTCATGTCGCCATCAATTCCGGCTTGAAGGAGGGCGAGAAGGTCATCGTCGGCCCGGCCAAGACGGTCTTGTTCCTGGTCGACGGTGAGAAGCTGGGTCTCAATACCGCCGCCAAACCCGCGGCCGCCGCGAAGTAGCCAGCCGTGATCGAGCTGCGCGGCATCAGCAAGAAATACCAGATGGGAGATACCGAGCTCACGGCGCTCGCCGACGTGAACCTCGACGTCGCACGCAACGAATACGTGGCGCTCGTCGGGCCATCGGGCTCCGGCAAGTCGACGATGATGAACCTGCTCGGATGCCTGGACCTGCCTACCTCCGGCAGCTACACGCTCGACGGCGAAGCCGTGGCGAACCTCGCCGAAGACCAGCTCGCGCGGGTGCGCAATCGCAAGATCGGCTTCATCTTCCAGAGCTACTACCTGATGCCGCGCACGACGATCGCGGACAACGTCGCGCAGCCGCTGATCTACCGCGGCCTCGCGCCCGCCGTGCGGCGCGATCGCGCGCATGCGGCCCTGGCGCGCGTCGGCCTCGAGGCGCGCATCCTGCACAAGCCCAATGAACTCTCCGGCGGCCAGCGGCAGCGCGTGGCCATCGCGCGGGCGCTGGTCGGCAATCCCGAGGTGCTGCTCGCCGATGAGCCCACGGGCAACCTCGACAGCAAGACCGCGCTCGAAATCATGGGCATCTTCGGCGAACTGCACCGCGCGGGCATGACCATCGTCGTCGTGACCCATGACGCGGCGATTGCCAATCACTGCCGCCGCATGGTGCGGCTGCATGACGGACACATCGTCGAAGACCGGGCGGTCGCATGAACAGCCCCGCGCGCGAACCGGCGCCCATCGACGAGGTGAGTCGCCCGGAGGCGCTGTTCTACGCCGTGCAGGAATGCGTTCGCTCCGCGATCGCCAGCATCCGCTCGCACCGCATGCGCAGTTTCCTCACCATGCTCGGCGTGATCATCGGCGTGGCGTCGGTCATCTGCATCGTGTCGCTGCTGCAGGGACTCACGCAGTCGGTGATGAACGAGTTCCAGGGCATCGGCGGGAATACGCTGTCTATCCACTCGCACACCTCGACCGAAGACCGGATGATCGGCAAGTGGAACAAGATGCGCCCGGCCGATCTCGAGCTCGTGAGATACCGCGTGGCGGGCATCAGCAACGTGACGCCGATGATGGGGATCAATCTGCCGGGTGGTGTCCGCAACGGCAGCAATACTTCGCTGGCGCAGGTGATCGCCAGCACCAGCTGGTACCAGCTCGCCAACCAGTCCTTTCCGCGCCTCGGCCGCTTCATCACCGAGAGCGACAACGACTCGCGGCGTCGCGTGGTCGTGCTGGGAGACAAGGCGCGCACCGATCTCAAGCTGCCGGAGGATCCGCTCGGCACGTTCATCCAGGTGGGCAACGAGTGGTTCAAGATCGTCGGCGTGATGGAGGCGCGCGGTGACCTGTTCGGCCAGAGCCTCGACAACTACGTCGTCATCCCCTTCGAAACCGGCTGGGCAATGG
>Ga0207675_100002027_pt1 | contig 20196 bp, 19 predicted proteins | sample KBSSwiS42_FD_184305 | JGI IMG/M metagenome (GOLD analysis project Ga0207675, IMG submission 184305) | Switchgrass rhizosphere microbial communities from Kellogg Biological Station, Michigan, USA - KBS Switchgrass S4-2 (SPAdes) (version 2) | ecosystem: Host-associated > Plants > Roots >...
TTTCCACGAGGCCATGAGCAGCGGGAAATTCCACGGCACGATGGCGCCGACCACGCCCATCGGTTCGCGCGTGATGGTGGCCAGCGCGCGGGGACCCGTGGGCGCCACTTCGTCGTAGATCTTGTCGACGGCCTCGGCGTACCAGCGGATGCAGTTGGCCGCGGAGGGAATGTCGACGCTCAGCGAATCGGAGATCGGCTTGCCCGTGTCCAGCGTCTCGAGCAGCGCCAGCTCATCCTTGTTAGCCAGCATGAGGTCGGCGAACTTCTGCAAGACGCGCTTGCGCGCCTTCGGTTCCTGCTGTGCCCAGCTGCCGCGTTTGAACGCGGCGCGCGCGCTGGCGACGGCGCGCTCGATGTCGGCCTGCTCGCCGGCGGCCACCGCACCGAGCGAGCGGCCCGTGGCGGGATTGATGTTGTCGAACGTGGCGCCACTGGCCGCGGCGGCGAATTGGCCGTCGATGAATACGCCGGAGCGTGGCCTGGCAGCGGCCGCGCGTTCGCGCCACTGGTTGGCTGAAACCGGAGCCTGCAGCGTGGGCTGTGCGGACATGATCGATGCGTCCTAGAACGTCGGCGGGGTGGAGGCCGAGATGATCTCACAGACCTCGCGGCCGACGTTGCGGAACCGGTGTGGTGTCGCACTCGAGAAGTAGTAGGCATCGCCCGGCTCGAGCACGCGCGTCTGCCCACCCACGGTCAGCTCCACGCGGCCGCGAATCACCACGCCGCCCTCCTCGCCGCGATGCGACAGCATGTCGTCGCCGGTGGCGGCACCCGGCTGGTAGCGCTCGTGTAACACCGTCAGCTGGCGCCCGGCACGCTGCGCCGCCACCAGCCGCAGGGAAGCGCCGTCACCGCCGATCTCGACCAGCTCACTGGCCGAGTAGAACACCTGCGCGGTGCTCTGCACGTCGAGCGTGAAGAACTCCGCCATCGACAACGGGACCCCGTCGAGCACCTTCTTGAGCGATCCCACCGAAGGACTGACGCGGTTCTGTTCGATCAGCGAAATGAGACCGTTGGTGACGCCGGCGCGCCGGGCGAGCTCGCGCTGCGACAGGCCGTGCAGCTCACGGACGTGTTTGAGTCGGGTGCCGACGTCGTAGGACATATCGGATTATGATCTCCGGCAACTTCAGGAGTCGATCATGGCAGCAGAACCAAACACAGTGCCTGACCTCAACGCCTACTGGATGCCGTTCACGGCGAACCGGGCGTTCAAGCAGAAGCCGCGCCTGCTGGCCCGTGCCTCCGGCATGTACTACGAAACACCCGAAGGCCGGCGGATTCTCGACGGCGTGGCGGGGTTGTGGTGCGTCAATGCCGGCCACGGCCGCACCGAGATCACGCAGGCCGTGGCACGCCAGCTGGAAACCATGGACTACGCCCCGGCGTTCCAGATCGGCCATCCGGCCGCCTTCGAGCTCGCCAACGCGATGGTGCGCATCGCGCCGCGCGGACTCGAACACGTGTTCTTCACGAACTCCGGGTCGGAGTCGGTCGACACGGCACTGAAGATCGCACTGGCCTATCACCGCGTGCGCGGTGACGCCGCGCGCGTGCGGCTCATCGGCCGCGAGCGCGGCTATCACGGCGTGGGTTTTGGCGGCATCAGCGTCGGTGGCATGGTGGCCAATCGCAAGGTGTGGCCGGCGGCAATGATCCCGGGCGTCGATCACCTCGCGCACACGCACGATCTCGAGCGCAATGCCTTCACGCGCGGACTGCCGGCGCACGGCGCGGAGCTGGCCGACGATCTCGAACGCCTGGTGGCGCTGCACGATGCCTCGACCATCGCGGCGGTCATCGTCGAGCCCATCGCCGGATCGACGGGTGTCGTGCTGCCGCCGCAGGGTTATCTCAAGCGCCTGCGCCAGATCTGCGACAAACATGGACTGCTGCTGATTTTCGACGAAGTGATCACGGGTTTCGGGCGCACGGGTTCGGCGTTCGCCGCACAGGAATTCGACGTCCTGCCCGACATGATCACCTGCGCGAAGGGTCTGACGAATGGCGCCATTCCGATGGGCGCCGTGCTCGTGTCCAGGGCCATCTACGACGCGTTCATGCAGGGGCCGCCCGGCGCCATCGAGCTGTTCCACGGTTACACCTACTCCGCGCATCCGACGGCCTGCGCCGCGGGGCTCGCGACGCTCGCGATCTACGAGCGCGAGAAACTGCTGACACGCGCGAAGCAGATGGCCCCGGTATTCGAGGCGGCGGTTCACGGGCTGCGAGGCCTGCCGCACGTCATCGACGTGCGCAACTACGGCCTGGTGGCCGGCATCGAACTCGACCCGCAAGCCGGGTCGCCGGGCGCGCGCGCCTTCGGCGTCTATCTCAAGTGTTTCGAGCGCGGCCTGCTGATCCGCACCACCGGCGACATCATCGCGTTGTCACCGTCGCTGACCATCGAGCCCAAACACATCGACGAGCTGATCGGAATCCTTTCCCAGGCCTTGACGGAGTAATGGGGACATTGCTGATTTGCCGGCAAACGAGGACAGGCCCATTACGCGGCGACGGGCTTCGCGGCCAGCGGCGCCAGCCTTCGCGAAAACTCGCGCCGCACCAGCAGGAAGGAAATCGCCGCCTGGACGAACATGCTGGCCAGCGACACGTACCACACGTGCACCAGCTGGAAATCCGGGCGGGTAGATAGCCAGAGCGCCGGCACCACGAAAATTGTCACGCGCACCGCGCTCGAGACGATGGTCGGCCAGGTGTTGCCCAGCGCCTGGAACATCGATGAGCAGCTGAAGATCACGCCGTTCGCGGCGAAATTCCACGACGTGATCACGAGCATCTGCACACCCACCAGCACCACTGCCTCCTCCGTCGTGAAGATGTGCATGAAGAACGGCGAGGCGAACTGGCACACGACGGTGAGCAGCATCATGATCAGGATGCTGAACATCACGGTCCACTTGAAAGTTTCGCGCACGCGCTCGGGCCTGCGCGCACCGAAGTTCTGCCCCGCGATCGGCGCGGCCGCGAAAGCCACGGCCATCGCGGGCAACATGATGATGCGCATCACGCCCTGCGCCACGCCGAAGCCGGCCTGCGCGGCGGCACCGAAGTCGCGGATCAGCCAGTAGATGATGGCCATGACCAGGGACATCAGCATGAATTCGAGTCCGACCGGCAGGCCGATGAGCAGCAGGCGCCCCCACACGGCCATCTGCGCGCGCAGCTGCTCGCGATGCACGGCCACGTATTTCTCGTGGCTGCGGAAATAGTAGGTGCACATCACGATGCCCACGCCCACCGAGATCGAGCTGGCGAGACCGGCGCCCGCCGGCCCCATCGCATGGCCGGTGAGCCAGCCGACGATCAATATCGGCGCGAGCACGATGTTCACCAGCACCGTGATCACCTGCAGGATCATGGTCGGCTTCATCATGCCGGTGGCGCGCAGCGTCGCGAACATGGCCACCATCGGGAATTGCAAGGCGAGTCCCGGCGCGAACCAGTAGAGGTACTCGATGCCGGCGCGTGCCGTCGCGTCGTCCGCCGCGACCGTGTGCATGTAGTGGCCGGACACCAGGTACACACCGAAGAACACCACGAAGCCCATGGCGAGCGAAAGCGCCAGCGACTGGTTGAACACCAGGTTGGCGCGATCGCGCTGCTGCGCGCCGACCGCGTGCGACACCATGGCAACCGTGCCTACGTTGAGAATCTGGGTGAGCGCCAGCACGATGAACCAGATATTGCCGGCCGACGTCACACCGGCGATGGCCGTGTCACCGAGCTTCGAGACGAAGTACAGGTCCGTGAAGAAGTACAGCGTCTGAACCAGGATACCGACGGCCATCTGAATGGACATCGACGCGATGTGTCCCGGGATCGATCCGCTGCTCAGGTCCTTCATGCCCCACCAATTGCGCCCGAAAAGAAAAGGCCGGTCGTGTGACCGGCCTCTTCGTGAATCAGCTTAATCGCTGATTTCTTTCTGTCAACGCCGCGATCAGTCGCCCCACGGGAAAGTGGTGGAGGCTCCGATCAGGAAGCGCGCTTCGTTGTTGTTCACGTCTTCCTTGATCTCGAGGTCACCGTCCGTGCCGGTGAACTTGCCAAACAGCGTGAAGTGGCCGGCGGTGTAGTTGAACTGCACCGCGTAGTCCGTCGTCTCGATGTCTTCCCAGGCGTCGCCCCAGGCATAACCCAGGTGGAACGCCAGCGACATCTTGTCACCGATCGGTTGCGTGTAGTTTGCCTCGGTGTACTCGCCGCTGGAGCCCGAATCGTACAGGCTGTCCGCATACCACTGCTTGAATGAGAAATTGCCAGCGTTCAAGCCGATGTAGATTTCCGGGTACTCACCGATATCGTCCGAGCCCGGATATGAGTAATAGGTGCCGCCGGCGGTGATGGCAAAGGTGTCGTTGATCTTGCCGGTGTAGTTCACATAGAAGTCGAGTTCGACGTCGCCATCGGCTGGTGAGAAGTCGATGTTCGACGCCCAGGCGCCGATCGCGAATCCGCTCTCGCCAAAGGCGTAGTCGGCACTTGCCTGCAACGCAGGATCTTTCGCGTTCTGGCTGAAGCCGCGAAAGTCGTAGTCGCTCACGGCAGTCCAGGTCGAACTGAATTGAGCTTGGGACACGCCGCTCAAGGCCAGGAGGCCGGTCACGAGTGCCAGTGTTCTAATCGATTTCATTTGCTCCTCCGAGGGCTATTGGGCCCCTGAACTAAAGCAAAGGCTGTGCCATGGATGCCGAAGGTAGGGCACTAAACCTGCTAATTCAGCGGGTTACGAGTAGCGCGAAAAAACACACTTACAAGCGCGGCCCGAATTATGCAGCCTTTCAGTGCAGCTGCGCACCTTTTAAGTGCGGGCGTCGAATATCGCGTAAAACTTGGTGCAATCGTCGAGGACTTCCCACGTCCCGACGAAGCCGGACGGGACCACGAAGCCCTCGCCCGGCCCAAATTCCCAGCGCTCGCCCTCGAGGTTCTCGAGCGCCACGCGTCCGCGCGTCAGGGCGCAGAACTCCGATTCCGAATACCTGATGCGCCACTTGCCACGGGTGCTCGACCAGACACCGGTGTGGAATTGCTGGCTCGCGTCGCTGAAGTAGTTGCGAACCTGTTGCCGCGGATTTCCGTTGAGCAGCCTGTCCGCGGCCGGTACCGACTCTTCGCCGGCAATTTGTGTCCTGAAGTCCACGATCCGATGGCTCATGGTGGGTACCGGGGAGGGAATGTCGGGTAAAGAATAATCCCGCGAACCCTCCCCGGCACCCTTTCAGTTGCTGGCAAGCGAACGCGTGGATTCGAGGCGAATCTCGACGCTGCGTTCGAAGGCCTGGTCATCGGACGTCGACTCCATGCTCGCGAAGCGTTCGCCCATGGCTTCGACTATCAGGCGTTCTTTCGGCACGCCGGCCTTTTCCAGCTCCAGCGCGACCATCTCGGCACGCTCCTGCGACAGCGTCTGGTTGATCGCATCGTCACCGCGAGCGTCGGCGAAGCCGGAAACCCGCACCCGCACGTCGGGCAGTCCGGCCAGCAGCGAGCCGAGTTTCGCGAGACGCGCGCGGTCGTTGTCGCGCACGGCGGTTTCGCCGGTGCGGAACTGCACGGTTGCACCGACTTCGCCCGCCTTGCCTGCGATGCTGGTCAGGGATTTCTCCAGCGATTCGACTTGCCCGGCAAGCTGGGACGATTCGGCCTTGCGGGCCGCGAGTGCGTCCGTCTTCTTCTGGCTGTGTTCGCCCATGAAGGTGCCGGCAATCGCGCCGACCACCATGCCCACCGGGCCGCCGGCCGCGGCACCGATCGCGGCACCTCCGACAAATCCGGCGCCGGCACGCTTGGTGTTCGCCTTTTGCGTCGAGTTGCCCGCCGATCCCGCCAGTGCCGGATTCACCGCCAGCCCGATTGCCAGGATTCCCGCGACCAGCGCAGGTTTGCGAAATTTCGTTGTCCAGGTGCCCATGTGCCCTCTCCGAGTTGTTAGTCCGAGAGCGACTTTGCTCTCGAGGAGCATTTCAACGCCGGATCGGGGTCGCTCCCGGGCAGCGTCGGGGCGATCCACGGACGGATCGTGGCAAATAGTGGAAATGGGGACATTCCTGATTTGCTAGCAAAAGGGGACAGGCCTCGTCTCACGAGCGAGCGCGCCAGCGGCGTGCACGATCGCGCGAGTCCGCGGCTTCAATATTCCGGTCATTGGAGGCGCGCCGGCCGAGCGAGGCAGGCCTTGTGCCGCCGACAATCTCCGCTTGCGCCAGCCGGTCAGACGCCAGGCCCCGAAGCTCGGCTGGCTCACCCGAAAGGGGCCGACTGACCGGGAATACGAAGCTGCGAACTCACGCGAGGGGGAGTACGCACGGGGTCACGCCAGGTTCGGGACTGTCTTCGCTTGAGCCCCGTCCCCTTTTGCTAGCAAATCAGGAATGTCCCCATTACTGCGTTTCGGTTTCTTCGTGCAGGCGGGTCAGGAAGATGCGCACCTGGTCTTCCGCTTCCCCGGCGTTCATGAGCCGCTGCTCGACCAGCAGGCGCGCCATGTCCTGCATGGAGCGCTCGCCGTTGATCATGGCCAGCAGGAACGCGTGTACGCGGCTGGAGATCACCTGCATCTCGAAGGCGCGGGTGCGTGGCACGGGCCGATCCGCATGCAACAGCCATTCGGGCAACGCGCGCGCGCGCGGCACCACCGCCGGCGGACCGGACTTGTTAGTCACCCACGTGACCACGTTTTCGAGCCGCGAATGCCGGCTGGCGGGTGAACGCATGTAGGGCAACGTGGTCTCGCGCACGCGGGCCTCGCCGAACCCCGCCTGCGGCAAGAGCTCGAGCGCTTCCGCGAGCCCGACGCGATCGCCATGCGCGGCACGCGAAAAAGACAGCGATCCGGAATTGATCCAGCGCCCGCCGGGTTTCAGGGCGAGATTCACGCGCGCCGCCACGCGCGCGAACGGCTCGCCGACGATGTCGATGAACCAGTGCGTCACCACGGTATCGAATGTCCCGTCCGCAAAGGGCGGCTGCAATGCATCCGCGGCGACCAGTTCGAGCCCGGCACGCGCCGGCCCCGGCGAGGTCAGCCGGCGCAGCACCGCGTGGTCTTCCAGCCGGCGCGGTGCGATCGGGAATTCGTAGAGCGACAGTTCGCGCCCGGCGAACATCGCCTGCGCCACGGCCAGCAGCAGCGGGTTGAAGTCCGTCGCCACGGTGAGCGGCGCGTCGCCCGCCTGGTGCAGGTCGTAGGCCAGGCGGCCCGCGCCGGCGCCGTGCACCAGCGTGCGGCCCAGCCCGTGCGCGCTGCCGCCGAGCACCGCGGCGATTTCCTGCAGCGCGGCCGCGTTTTCCTCCGCGCCCCACGCCCAGTCGCGGTGCAGGTTGACGTAGTAGTTAGTCAGCCCCTGCTCGGTGGGCAGGCGCGTGCCGAGGCCGCGGTGTGTCGGCTCGCTGATGCCCGTCTGGTCCAGGCCGAGCGGTGCCAGCAGCACCGCGAGCCGCGCGACCTGGTCCTCGTGGGCGGCAGCCTGGTGCTCGAGCCGCTGGCGGGTGGCCGGGACGGACGGCTCCCTGGCCGCCGCCCGCATCGCGGCCGCCTCCGCTCCCAGGTACTGGCTCAGCAGGCTGAAGCGCCCGCGCCACTCGGCCAGCGACTGGCGGGGTTCGGGAAACAGCCACGGGATACCGCCGATGACCGGGTATCCGCTGCTGCAATTGGAACAGATCCAGCCGGCACTCTGTGACGCCACGGGACCCCGTCCGCAACGCGGACAGGCGAGCACGCTCGAGAGCGAATTCTGGTCGGGCACCGGCACCGGGATCTGACGCGGGAGGTCCCGCGGGGCAATGCTGGCGGCGGCCGGGCCGCGGGTCAACCAGGACACCGGTTTGGTGTCACAACCCGCGATTTTGTGACACGTCCCGAAACTGCACGCCGTCACGCGACAACGCCCACATGGTTAGGTGAAAATCGGGCAGCTCATTTGTCAGTATGGGTCTCGTGAACATGAATGCTGCCAACCCGTATGCACCACCGAAAGCGATCGTCAACGATGCCGCGGCAGGGGAAGAGGAGCTCGAACCCGCAGCACGCGGTCTGCGCCTGGGCGCCGCCATTCTCGACGGCATCATCGCCAACGTCTTCGTCTACGTCCCCACCCTCATCGGCACGGTGATATCGCCGCCCTCGACCCCCGGCGACTTTCCGGCTCTCGGCATCGTCCTGATGCTCGCCGGACTCGTGGCATGGTTATCGCTCACGATCCTGTACGTCGCGCGCAATGGACAGACCATTGCCAAGAAGTTGCTGAGCATCAAGGTCGTACGCACCGACGGCTCGCCGGCGTCACTCGGCCGCATATTCTTCTTGCGCAACTTCGTGCCCGGCCTGCTGAACATCACGATCATTTTCTACATCATCGACCCACTGTTCATCTTCGGTGATGAACGCCAATGCCTGCACGACAAGATCGCCGACACGATCGTGGTCGTCGCCTGACGAGGCTCGAACAGCAACGTGCTTGACTCGGTCGTCGCAGCAGAAACCCCGGAAGGCATCCTGCTGGAGCTGCGGCCGGCGGGCATGACGGCGCGCTTCTGCGCGTTCGTGATCGACGAGCTCATCATTTTCGGCATGCTGACGGCCGCGTCGATGTTCCTGGCGTTCATGGGCGGATATGGCCGCGGGCTGTACCTGATCTTCGCGTTTCTCCTGCAGTGGTTCTACCACGTGTTCTTCGAGCTCAGCCGCTCCGGCGCGACCCCGGGCAAACGCAGCATGGATCTCAAGGTGGTCATGGACAACGGCCTGCCCATCACGCCGGCCGCCTCGATCACGCGCAACCTGCTGCGCGTTGCCGACTTCGCGCCTTTCGGGTTTCTCGCCGCGACGTTGTCGATGTTGCTGCGCCCCGATGGCAAACGCCTCGGCGATCTCGCCGCCGCATCCCTGGTCGTGCACCTGCCGCGCCCCGCGCCCAAGGCCACGCTCGACATGGTCACCCCGATCGCACCCGCGCGACCGCTGTCGCTGCAGGACGGATCCGCCGTGATCGCACTCGCCGGCCGGGCGCCCACGCTCACCATGGAACGGCTCGACGAGCTGGCGGCGCTGGCCGCATCGGTGCAGGGCGATACCAACCGCCCGGAAGGTGAAGTGACGCGCCGCGTGCTCGGCGTGGCCCAATGGTTGTTAGGCAGGCGCCCGTGACCCCGCTCAATTTCGAAAACCTCTACCGGCCGGAATGGGACGAGCTCGATTCGCAGTTGCTGCTGATCCGCAACGGCAAGGAACGGCAGCGCAACGGCCTTGACCCGATACGCGGCGAACGCGTCGCCGAGCTCTACCGGCGCGCCTGCGAGCACCTGGCGCTGGCGCGGGCGCGCAACTACCCGCGTTACCTGCTCGACCGGCTCGACCGGATCACCTCCGAAGCCCACCAGGTGATCTATCACCGCCGTGACTTCGGCCTGGCTCGCATCAGGCGCGCCATCGTCCGCGACTTCCCGCGCGCGGTGCGCGCACACGCGAAGTACGTCTGGGCCTCGGCGGCGCTGCTCTACCTTCCCATGTTCCTGGTGGGCTGGCTGGTGTACCAGCGACCGGACCTGGTGCTCTCCGTCACGAGTGCCGAGACGGTGGCGGAGTTCGAGGAGATGTACTCGCCGTCGAACGAATCGATTCGCACCCGCGACGCCCAGACGGACTGGTACGCGTTCGGCCATTACATCAACAACAACATCGGTATCTCCTTTCAGTGTTTCGCCGCCGGCATCTTTCTCGGTGTGGGCAGCATGCTGATGCTGCTCTTCAACGGTGTGTTCTTCGGCGCGATCGGCGGTTATCTGACCGAACGGGGCTTCTCCGAAACCTTCTATTCCTTCGTGGTGACACACGGCGCCTTCGAGCTCACCGGCATCGTGTTGTCCGGCGCCTGTGGCATGCGTCTCGGCTTCTCCCTGATCGCGCCCGGCCGACTGAGCCGGCTGCAAAGTCTCACGCAGGCAGCGCGCGAGACCATGGTCATCGTCTACGGGTTCATCGTCATGCTGCTGATCGCGGCCGCCATCGAGGCGTTCTGGTCCTCGGCGCGCTGGATCCCGCTGCCGCTGAAGTACAGCGTTGCCGCGGTGTGCTGGATCGCCGTGCTGGCCTACCTGGGACTCCAGGGCCGCCGTGAGGATTGACACTCTCGTCCTGCAGATGCGTCCGCGCGCCAAACACGAGGCCGCGGACCTCGGCGTGCGGCTCTGCCAGATGGCTGCCGGCGATGTGTACCGCTGCTACTTCATGGTGGGGATACCGGTCGCGATCCTCGCGTTGTCACTCTTCGAAATCGCGCACTGGCTGCCGGTGCTCGTCATCTGGTGGTCCAAGCCCTGGCTGGATCGCAGCATCCTCTTCGTGCTCGGTCGCGCCGCCTTCGGGCAGCGGACCGCGCCCGCGGACCTGTGGCGCGAGCAGCGCGAAGTGTGGTGGCGGCAATTCATCCTGACGTGGACCTGGCGGCGGCTGTCGCCGTGGCGCTCGTTCACGCAACCCGTGTACCAGCTCGAGGGACAGGAATTCTTCCGCATGCGCCAGCGCGTGCTGCAGCTGCGGCGCCGCCACGCCGGCGCGGCATTCATGATGACGCAGGCATTTGCCTGGGCCGAGACCGGGTTCACCATCGGCGTGCTGGTACTCGCCTTTCTGTTCAGCACTCCGGGCGGCGGATTCGACCTGGAAAGCGTCTTCAATGGTGAAGCCGTGGCGGCCGCGCAGGTGATCAGCACGCTCGCGTATGCGCTGGTGGTGTTGTTCATCGAACCCTTCTATGTCGCCGCGGGTTTCGGCATGTATCTCAATCGCCGGGCAGAGCTGGAAGCCTGGGACATCGAGCAGGAATTTCGCCGTGCGTTTTCGTCCTGAGCTGCGCGTCATCGGGCTGGTGCTGCTGCTCGCGGTCGCGGCGCCGGCGCTGCCCGACGCGAAGCCCGTGACCCCGGCGGAGATCGAACACGCCATCGACGCGGTGAAGAAGGATCCCAACCTCGCCAACAAGCAGACCGTGCGCACCCTGCGCTGGGATGCCACGCCGGAGAAGGAAAAGAAGAAGAAAGAGAAGAAGCACAGGTCGTTCGAATGGCCGGATTGGCTCAGCTGGATCGGTGACGTGTTCGGCTGGATCGGCGAGTCGTCGCGCATGCTCATGTGGGTGGTCATCGGCGTGCTCGCGGCCCTGCTCGCCTTGTTCATCGTGAAAATACTCATGGGCCGGCGGCTCACGTCGATTCCCCGCCGATTCGTGCCGCCGACCCACGTCCAGGATCTGGACATCCGGCCGGAAAGCCTGCCGGATGACATCGGCGCCGCCGCGCGCGCCCTGTGGGACCGGGGCGACCAGCGTGCGGCACTTGCGCTGCTGTATCGCGGAATGCTCTCGCGGCTGGTGCATGCCTACGAAGTGCCAATCCGCGATTCGAGCACCGAAGGCGACTGCCTCACGCTCGCGGCGCGCACGCTCGACGCCGCGCGGCTCGAATACACCACGCGCCTGGTGCGCACCTGGCAACGCGCCACCTATGGTGGCCTGAGCATCGACACCGCGGTCATCCACGAGCTCTGCGCGCAGTTCGACGTGCACCTCGCACAGCCGCAGGCCACGGAACAGCAGCCGTCCGGTTTCGCGAGCGGGGCTGCGGCATGAAGGTCCGGATTTTTCCGATCCTCATCGGGGTCTGCGTCGTCGGGTTGTTCGCCTGGCTCGCCAGCCGCATGTCGTTCGAGAAGATAGAAGTGCCGGTCCCGCTGAAAGGCGAAGCGGCCCACAATCCGTTCTACGGCGCGATCCGCTTCAGCGAGGAGCTGGGCGCCAGGGCATCGTGGGAGCGAGTGTTCGCGACACCGCGCAGCGATGCGGTGGTGATGCTGTCGTCGTGGAACTGGACGCTGAGCCGCGCGCGCCGCGAGCAGATCGAGCGCTGGGTGGAAGGCGGCGGCCGCCTCATCATCGACAACTCGATGATCGGCGACGCGGAGGAGTTCCAGCGCTGGAGTGGAATCGGCGAGCTGGAGAAACACGCTCCGAAATCGAAGAAATTCCACGACTCCAGGGATGAGCCGGACGAGACGGAAGAGAAGGAACCCGAGCCCGGGAAGCAGCAGATCCCCGATGACACTCCGTTCATGGGTCTGCTGAACCAGGAATGCACAAACCTCACCGAGGACGGCAGCCGTCGCGAGATCAGTGTCTGCGGCGTGAGCAGCGTCCGCTCGCTCACCAGCAGTCGCAAGATCCTCTGGGCGCTGCGCGATGGCGAAAAGATCCACGCCATACGCACGGCGGTCGGGCGCGGCAGCGTCACCGTCGTCAACGCCACGCCGTTTCGTTTCCGCCAGTTCCTGGAAGGCAATCACCCGCTGCTGTTTGCCACCATGGCGCAGCTGCATCACGCGGACCTGGTGCTGTTCTTCACCGAAGAGAACCACGCCTCGCTGCTCAACCTCATGTGGCGTTTCGGTGCGCCCGCGGTGCTGTTGATCGCGGCCTGCATCCTGCTCCTCATCTGGCGCTCGATGCCGCGCTTCGGGCCGCCGGTGGCGAGCACCGAGACCGCACGCCGTTCGCTGGCCGAACAGATCCGCGGCACGGGACGGTTCGCACTGCGGTTCGGCAATGGCAAGGCGCTGCACGCCGCGAGCGTCCGCGCGCTGCGCGACGCCGCGATTCGCAGGTTTCCCGCGTTCGATCGCATGTCGAGTTTTGAGCGCGTCGAGGCACTCGCCAAAGCCAGCGGCATCAGCGCGGACGATCTCGGCCCCGCCCTGAATCACATCGGAGTGCGCAGCACACACGAGCTGCGCAACGCAATCGCGGTACTCGAAACCGCGCGTCGACGTTTGTTAACGAAGAAGGCAAAACATGGAAACTGAATCTAGCACCATCCAGAAAGCCGCCGAGTTGCTCGGCAAATTGCGCGCCGGCATCGGCGAGGCACTGGTCGGACAGACGAAAGTGGTCGAAGAGGTGGTGCTCGCGCTCGTGGCCTCCGGTCACGTGCTCATCGAAGGTGTGCCGGGTCTCGGCAAGACGCTGCTGGTGCGGGCGTTGTCCCAGGCGCTGCAGTTATCTACCGGGCGCGTGCAGTTCACGCCGGACATGATGCCTTCGGACATCACCGGTCACGCGGTGCTCGAACCCAAGTCGATGGAGATGCGCATCGTGCGGGGCCCGGTGTTCACGCACCTGCTGCTCGCCGATGAAATCAATCGCGCGCCCGCCAAGACGCAGAGCGCGCTGCTCGAGGTGATGCAGGAGTACCAGGTGACCCTCGAGGGACAGACACACACCCTGCCGAAACCCTTCATGGTACTCGCCACGCAGAATCCCGTGGAGACCGAGGGCACCTACCCTCTGCCCGAGGCGCAGCTCGACCGCTTCCTGTTCAAGATCGAGATCGGTTATCCGTCGCTGGAGGACGAAGTCGGCGTGGTGATCCGCGCGACCACCGACCAGGCGGGCGACATGCTGCCGCTCTCCAAGGTGGTGCCGGTGCTCAACGAGCGCACGGTCACCCAGCTGCAGGCCATTGCCGCGCGGCAGCGCGTCGATCAGCAGGTCATCGACTACGCGGTGCGCCTCGCCCGAGCCACGCGTGAATGGCCGGGCCTCGCGGGAGGCGCCGGTTCGCGCGGCCCGCTCGCGCTGGTACGCGGCGCGCGTGCCGTGGCGCTGCTCGAGGGCCGGACATTCGTGATTCCGGACGACATCAAGCGCGTGGCGCTGCCGGCCCTGCGTCATCGCATCGCGCTCGCGCCCGATGCACTGCTCGAAGGACGCAAGGCCGACGACCTGCTGAGCGCGGTCATCGAGAGCACGGCGGCGCCGCGAGTCTGAGGAACCTGGTGTGAAGCTGCCCATCCTCCCGAGCGCGCGACTGGTATTGCTGGTGACGGTGGCTGCCGTGACCGCGGCCGGGGCGTTGTTCGCCGGCTTGCCGCTGGACCTGGTGGTCTCCGCCAGCGGGATGTTCGCATTCGGCCTGCTGGTGGCCTGCGCCTGCGACTTCGGACTGACGCGGAACGCCTGGCGCCAGTCGGACGTGCGCATGGTGCGTCGCCTGCCCTCGGCCTTCGCCATCGGCGTGCGGCAGACGGTTTTCCTGGGCTTCGAGTCGACCGGGACACGCCGGGTTCGCTGCGCGGTGTTCGATCATTGCGACCCAAGCCTGCGCATCACCGGGTTGCCGGCCAGCCTCCAGTTGTCGCCGCGCCAGCGCGTCGAGGTCGGCTACGAAGTCATCCCCACGCAACGCGGAGAAATCGAATTCGCGCCTGCGGACGTGCGTATCCGGTCATTGCTCGGCTTGTGCGAGCTGCCGATTCGCATCGGCGCGACCGAGTCGCGGCGCTGTTATCCGGACTTCGCGCAGGTGGCGCGATATGCCTGGCTCGCGGGCGACCGGCGACTGCAGGAAATCGGCATCAAGACCTACCAGCAGCGCGGCGAAGGCACGGATTTCAAGCAACTGGCCGAGTACCGCTACGGCGACCCGATACGGCACATCGACTGGAAGGCGACGCTGCGGCAGCACAAGCCCATCCTGCGCGAGTTCCAGGACGAACGCGATCAATGCGTGATGCTGCTGATCGACTGCGGGCGCCGCATGCGCGCCTACGACGCGGACGAAAAAATCGGCGGCGGACATTTCGACCAGGTGTTGAACGCCGTCATGCTGCTGTCGTACGTCGCGCTCAAGCAGGGCGATGCGGTCGGCGCCCTCACCTTCGGTACACCGGCCGGCGACGAGCGCGTGTTCGCACCACGCAAGGGCGCCCATGCGCTGAACGCCCTCATGGGCGAGTTGTATTCGGTGCAGCCCACGCCGACACACTCCGACTACGTGATGGTGGCGCAGACCCTGCTGCGCCGACACCACAAGCGCTCGCTGGTCATCGTGATCACCAACTTCCGCGACGAGGATTCGAGCGAGCTGGCCCACGCGCTGCGCCTGCTGCGCTCACGTCACCTGGTGCTGCTGGCGAGCCTGCGCGAGCGCATCGTCGGCGAACTCGTCTCGCAGTCGCTCGATGCCGCCGCGGATGCGGCGCTCGACGTGGGCAGCGCACACCTGTACGAGCAGTCGCGCCGCGATGCCTTCAACCGCCTGGCGGCGCGCGATGCACTGATGGTGGACGCCGAGCCGCAACGGCTCGGCATCGAGCTCGTCAACCGCTATCACTCGGTGAAACGCGCCGGGCTGATCTAGTATTCCGGCAGGCTGTCGCGGAACGCCTCGCCGCAGCCCCCGAGACGCACTTCTTCGTCGTCGATGCGCTTGGCGTAGACCACGCGTCCATGAACCATCGCGTACACGATGACCGCGATGAGCAGCAGGACGCAGGCCCAGATCGCCGGACCGATGTATTCCGTGCCGGCGAACATGAACGGCAGGCTGAACGCCACGAACACCCCCACCCACGCCGTCGCGATCGCATTGACCCGTGCACGCTTGTGCTCGCGGCACAGACCGGGATCGACCACGGCCTTCTTGCGGGTGACAATGGCCACGATGATGAAGATCAGCAACGCGACGAATAACAGCAGGTAGACCCATCCCGGGTGCCAATAAAGCGTACGCTGCTTGGTCGGCTCATCGGCCTCGCCGTTGCACTTGACGCAGCGACGCGGCAGGGAAGCCTCGAGCGGCATCACCACCCACTTGCCGTCGCGGCGCGCTTCGTTGCGGCGGCCGAGGTTGTCATCCTGCTTCAGGCTGGCGTGGGACGGCGCGTAGGGATTGTGACGGTCCATGATGTCCGGGATCGTACCCCCGGCCCGGGCTGAAAACAGGTCGCAGCGCACAAATCGAGTGTTACTGGACTGTAAGCGGTGGGTTGGCTATCTACCCCCACGGAACAACGGAGGGATCGCAAGTGAGTGAAAACGACTGGCTTTGGCCGATCATCTATGTGCGCGGCTATGCAATGACGTCCGGCGAAATCGACGAGACCAGCGCGGACCCCTTCTGCGGCTTCAACATCGGTTCGACGGTGATCCGCGCGACGCCCGATCCCAAGACACCGCCGCGCAAGTTCATCTTCGAGTCACCTCTGGTGCGGCTCGGCACGGACTATGGCTACACCGACGTCTACCAGGAGGGCCTCGACATCCTCGATCCGGACTGGGAGGGCGAGGTCGACACCAAGTCGGTGATCATCTATCGCTACTACGATTCCTCCTCGACGCTGTTCGGCGACGGCAAAACCAAGACCATCCGCGACTTCGCGAAGGGATTGGACGCGCTGGTCCTGAGGCTGCGCGACCTGGTGTGCGCCAATACGAACAACAAGGTCACGAAGAAGGATTTCCGCTGTTACCTGGTCGCGCACTCGATGGGCGGGCTGGTGTGCCGCGCGTTCCTGCAGAACGACACGCTGGGATCGAAGGAGGCGCGCGGCTGCGTCGACAAGTACTTCACCTACGCGACGCCGCACAACGGCATCGAGATGGCGGGCATCAACGTGCCGTCCTGGCTGGGCGCCAACGACACCAACAATTTCAACCGCGAGAAGATGGCGGACTACCTGGACATCAAGCCGCTGTTCAAGAAGACCGAACGCGTCGACTGGATCCAGGAAGAGAAGTTTCCGTCGCGCAAGATCTTCTGCATGGTCGGCACGAATCGCGGCGACTACGACGTGGCCGCGGGCCTGTCACGCACCTTCGCCGGCAACGGCAGCGACGGGCTGGTGCGGATCGCGAACGCCTCGGTATGGGGAGTCGACGCGGCCGGCAAGGTGTCGCAACCCTCGGCCACGGCCTATTGCTACCGCTCGCACTCCGGCCGCTACGGCATCGTCAACAGCGAGGAGTCCTACCAGAACCTGGTGCGTTTCCTGTTCGGCAACCTGCGCGTCGACCTGTGGGTGGACATCGAGCACGTGGGCGTCCCGCAGGAACTCGAGGAAGCCGACAAGAAAGGCGAACTCACGGCGCTCTACCAGTTCGAGGCACTGGCCGCGCCGCGCGGCAAGCGCTGGTACCTCACACGCCGCGTCTCCGAGGAAGATTCCGTGGCGGTGCGCGACCACTCGAAGCTGCGCGCGGCAACACCCGGCAAGCCCGAAAGCGTCTATCTTTCTTCCATCTTCCTCGCCAACCGCTTCAAGGTGAACACGCGCCGCCCCACCCTGGCGTATTCACTGACCCTCGCCGTGCGCGTGCCCGACTACGAGGTCAACAAGAAGTTCTGGGCGAACCGCCACTACGAGGGCGAGAACCTGTTTCGCGACTCCATCGTCGTCGAGATGACGCCGCCCACCGACGACTCGGGCAAGTGGAAGGCCACTTACAACTGGCAGCGACACGACGTCGGACAGTCTTCGAAACAGGTGCCGGTCGAATCCATCGACAAGCTCGACGACGGCGGCGTGGAGCTCACCTTCCCGTTTGCCACCGGCGATGCCTCGCCACCGCGCTCACCGGGCATCGCCGGGCAACTGCGCTTCGTCATGTCGCGCTGGAACACCGACTGACAGACGCCACGCGCGCCCCCTGCGCCTGAATTCGACTGCCATTGGACGAATGGCCGAAGGTGTTCGTACCATCGACGCACTGCAAGGGAGTGGCGGATGAGCAAACTGAAGTGCGGCCTGATCCAGATGGGCCTGAAGGGTGACGTCTCGCTGGGTCCGGAGAAGATCCGGCAGCGGATGCTCGAGGCGCATACCCCCTTCATCGAAAAGGCCGGCACCAGCGGCGTGCAGGTGCTGTGTTTCCAGGAAATCTTCACCCAGCCCTATTTCTGCCCCAGCCAGGACCGCCAGTGGTACGCGGCGGCCGAAGCAGTACCCGACGGCCCGACGACGCGGCTCATGCAGGAGTACGCGAAGAAATACCGCATGGTCATGGTCGTCCCCGTCTACGAGGAGGCGATGACCGGCGTGTACTACAACACCGCCGCGGTCATCGATGCGGACGGCAAGTATCTCGGCAAGTACCGCAAGACCCACATCCCGCAGGTGGATCCGGGTTTCTACGAGAAGTTCTTCTTCAAGCCCGGCGACCTGGGCTACCCGGTGTTCCAGACGGCTTACGTGAAGCTCGGCGTGTACATCTGCTATGACCGGCACTTCCCGGAGGGCTGGCGCGCGCTGGCGCTGAACGGCGCCGAATACATCGTCAATCCTTCCGCCACGGTCGCGGGACTGAGCAAGTATCTCTGGGAGCTCGAACAGCCCGCATCGGCCGCCGCGAACGGCGTGTTCATCGGTGCGATCAATCGCGTCGGGCGCGAACCGCCCTGGGCGGAACGCATGGGCGAGTTCTACGGATCGAGCTACATCGTCAATCCGCTGGGCAAGATCGAAGCGCAGGCGAGTTACGACAAAGATGAGCTGCTGGTGCACGAGATCGACCTCGACCTGATCCGGCAGGTGCGCAACACCTGGCAGTTCTTCCGCGATCGGCGGCCCGACGCCTACGGTTCGCTGGTGCAAGGCGGATGACGGAGCCCACTTCCCGCGCGGTCAAGGTCGGCGAGTTCTACGAGCTGGAGGTGGGCGCGGACCTCGTCGCGAGTTCGCGCTACAACCCGGACATCGCGCCCACGCGGGTTGCGCAGCGCACCTGGACCACGTGGCACATCGCCGCGTTGTGGGTGGGCATGTCGATCTGCGTACCGACCTACACGCTGGGCGGGGTCCTGACTACCTACTTCGGCCTGTCGGTCGGCGAAGCGTTGTGGGCGATATTCATCGCCAATGTCATCGTGCTCATCCCGCTGATCCTCAACGCCTTCGGCGGCACCAAGTTCGGCATTCCGTTTCCGGTGATGCTGCGTTCGTCGTTCGGCATCATCGGCTCCAACGTCCCGGCGATGGTGCGCGCGCTGGTGGCCTGCGGATGGTTCGGCATCCAGACGCTGTTCGGCGGCATCGCCGTGCACCTGTTGTTGTCCGCGATTTTCGATTCCTGGAAAGCCCTCGGCGGTATCGGCGAGGTGCTGGGCTTCTTCATCTTCTGGACCGCCAACATGCTGGTGGTGATCCGCGGCTCGGAGTCGATCAAGCGGCTCGAGGCATTCGCGGCGCCGCTGCTGTTGCTGGTCGGCGCGGGCCTCCTGATCTGGGCGTGGCCGCAGGCGTCCATCACCGAACTGTTCGCGCGGCCCCCCAAACGTCCCGCCGACGCGTCGTTCCTCGGTTACTTCTTCGCCGGCCTCACGGCGATGGTGGGTTTCTGGGCGACCCTGTCGCTGAACATCCCCGACTTCAGCCGCTTCGCGAAATCCCAGAAGGCGCAGATCGTCGGCCAGATCCTCGGCCTGCCGTTCACCATGCTCATGTTCGCGGGTCTCGGCGTGGTGTTGACCTCGGCCTCCGCGCAGCTGGTCGGTGAGACCATCTCCGATCCCATCACGCTCATCGGCCGCATCGACAGTCCCGTGTGGACCATCCTGTCGATGATCATCATCATTCTCGCGACCATGGCGACCAACACCGCGGCCAACGTGGTCTCGCCCACCAACGATTTCCAGAATCTCGCGCCGCGGCTGATCAACCAGAAAAAAGGCGTGTTGCTCACCGGTTTCATCGGCATTGCCCTCATGAGCTGGGAGCTGCTCAAGCGCATGGGCTGGCTGCACTCGGACGTCAGCCTCGACAGCCTGTATTCGAACTGGCTCATCGGTTACTCGAGCCTGCTCGGTCCCATCGCGGGCATCATGGTCGTGGACTATTTCGTGGTGCGCCGGCAGCACTACGACCTGCCGGGCCTGTACCGCAGCCAGGGGCCCTACCCGGCCTGGAACCTCGCCGGTTTCGTGGCGCTGGCGGTGCCCGTGGGGCTCACGCTGGTCGCCATCACCACCGGCAAGCTGCAGTGGTTCTACACCTACGGGTGGTTTACGGGCTCGGCGCTCGGCGCGATCATCTACTTTCTATTGAGCTCGAAGGAACGAGGCAGGTAATGGCGGTGCTGATCAAGGGCGGCACGATCGTCACGGCGGACCAGTCGTACCGCGGCGACGTGTTGTGCGTGGACGGCAAGATCACGCAGATCGGCGAGAAGCTCGATGCGCCCGCGAAGTGCGAGGTCGTCGACGCGGGCGGGCAGTACGTCATGCCCGGCGGCATCGATCCGCACACGCACATGCAGCTGCCGTTCATGGGCACGGTGGCCAGCGACGATTTCTACAGCGGCACCGCCGCCGGGCTCGCCGGCGGCACCACCATGAT
>Ga0207675_100002028_pt1 | contig 20196 bp, 17 predicted proteins | sample KBSSwiS42_FD_184305 | JGI IMG/M metagenome (GOLD analysis project Ga0207675, IMG submission 184305) | Switchgrass rhizosphere microbial communities from Kellogg Biological Station, Michigan, USA - KBS Switchgrass S4-2 (SPAdes) (version 2) | ecosystem: Host-associated > Plants > Roots >...
GAGCCGATTTCTTCTGCGACACGCGCCTGATCGCCGAGGTGCTCGACTCGGTGCAGCCTCTGCCACCGCTGTTTCCACCCGAGGCGCGTGCGCTGTCGACGCTGATCGCCAACTGGGCCGAGCCGCGGGCGTTCGTGATGATGGGGCCGGTGCGCTTCGAAACGCGCGAGGACGTGCAGCCGTTGCTCGAGCTCGGTATTCAGCCCGGCGATTTTCTGCGCGACCGTGCGCCGTTCATGGCCCCCGCAGTCGACACGCGACGCTCGGGGAGCGTGCGCGCCAGTGCGCGCGACCACGTGGTGGCGTACCTGACGGTGCTCGACGACCTGCTGCGCGCGGCCGGCGGCCGCCATCTGTGCGGCGGCCAGCCGTGCGCGGCGGACTTCAGCGCTTACCACACGCTGTGGTGGCTGCGCCAGCCACCGCAGCGCGATGCGCTGCTGCAGCGCTTTCCCGCACTGCGCGAGTGGGCCGACCGAATGGCCGCGATCGGCCATGGCCACTGCGAACCCATGACCGCCGACGAAGCGCTGCAAGCGGTGAGGGCGGCGCAATCGGATGCGCCCTGGACTCCCAACTGGCCTCGGGTTGACGATGAGCGCATCGGCCAGACGATGGTGCTGAGCGCCGACGACTATGGCCGCGACCCGATCGACGGGGTCGTCAGCGCTCTGTCGGATCGCCACGTGACCTTGACGCGTGAAGCCGGCGGGCTCGGCCGCGTGCGCGTGCACTTTCCGAAGGTCGGCTACGAGCTGACCGCGGCTGCCTGATCGTCGCGGTGCGCACCCGCGGCACCGTAGGCCCGGCCCTGAGCGGCGCGACCCCGCCCCGATGCGCCGCGGCCGCAACCGCTACCATCGCGAACAGGTGACCTCGGATCGACCCATGTCCACCGGCCCTCGACCCCACCCGATTGGCATCGTCGCCTGCTCGGCCGAGGGTGCGTCGCTGTGCTACCGCACCATTTGCGCCGAAGGCGCACAGTGGCTTGGCCCGCACGCCCATCCCGAAGTGGCGATGCATTCGCATTCGCTGGCCGACTACGTGGCCTGCATCGAGCGCGACGACTGGGTCGGTGTGGCCGACCTGATGCTCGATTCGGCGCGCAAGCTGGCCGCCGTCGGCGCCGCACTGCTGATCTGTCCCGACAACACGATCCACCAGGCGATGGCGCATGTGCTGCCGAGCACGCCGCGGCCGTGGCTGCACATCGCCGAGGTGGTGCTGGCCGAGGCCGCCGCGCGCGGGCATCGGCACATCGGGCTCACCGGCACGCGCTGGCTGGTGGACAGCGCGGTGTACCCGGCCGCGTGCGCGCGGCCGACGCCGGAGCAACGCGATGCCGTGCATCGCATCATCATGGATGAGCTGGTCTACGGCGTGTTCAAGCCGGAATCGGTGGCCGAATTGCTGCGCGTGATCGACTCGCTGCGCGAGCGCGGCTGCGACGCGGTGGTGCTCGGCTGCACCGAGCTGCCGCTGGTGATCGACGATCGCAATGCGAGCCTGCCGACGCTCGACTCGACCCGGCTGCTCGCGCGCGCGGCGTTGCGAGCGGCGGTGCGCGCCGACACCGCGCTGGCAGCGAGGTGACCATGCCCGAAATCATCGGCATCGATCACATCTACGTCAGCGTGTCGAACCTCGAGCGCTCGCAGGTGTTCTACGACAAGGTGTTCATCGGTGTGCTGAAGTTTCGCAAGAACGCCTTCGCACTGTCCGGTGAGCCGCATGTTCAGTACTACAACCGCCACTTCGGCTACGTGCTGCGGCCGGCACGCGCGGCGTCGCTGCACGATCCTTACACAGCGGGGCTGCACCACTTCTGCCTGCGCGTGGAGTCGATCGCCGACGTGCACGAGGTGGCGCGCCAACTGCGCAGCGCCGGCATCGACGCCACCGAAGCACGCGTGCACGCCGAGTACGCACCGGACTACATCGCGACTTTCTTCACCGACCCCGACGGGGTGCGGCTCGAGGTGACCAATTTCCGCCACGAGCGCCGCGAGCGGCACGACCACTGGGATCGCGGGGGCTGATTCGGGCCTGTGGCGCGTCGCGTGCAGACGTGTATCGTTGCGCGATGCCTTCCGATCAGACCCTGGAGCGCTTCATCGCGCGCGTCGAAAGCAACGCCCACGCCGAGGCGATCGAAGAGTTCTACACCGAGGGTGCTTCGATGCGCGAGAACCTGCAACCGCCGCGCACGGGGCGTGACGCGCTGGTGGCGCACGAGCGCGCGGTGCTGGGGCGCGTGCGCTCGGTGCATTCGCGTTGCGTGCGGCCAGTGCTGGTCGACGGCGATGTCGTCGTGGTGCGCTGGATCTTCCGCTTCGAAGGGCACGACGGGCGCGTGCGCGAACTCGAAGAACTTGCCTACCAGCGCTGGGATGGCGAGCGCATCGCGCAGGAAGAGTTCTTCTACGATCCGGCGCAATTCGGCTGGCGCGACCCGGCCTGAGCCCGCGCAAGGGGCGCGGCGCGGCGGCACGGCGCTGCCGGCACCGGTGTGCGCGCCGCAGACAGACCTGCCGCCGGGCAACAGCCCTTTTCGAACATTGCGTCTGTCGGTTTCGAACATCAGGTATCGATTCGAGGCGCCGTCGCGAAGCTGTTGCGGATGCCACGCTTTGTCGCACCGGCGTGTGTCGGGTGTGACGGAGTTGTCGCGGCACCGCGAGCCGTCCCCGCGATTGAGGCACCCGGGCACTGGGCGTCCGCTGCATGATCGGCTTCAGACAGAAAACGTTTCACCGGCAGAGCCGACAACACCTGCTGAGTGCGAACGGTGGTTTCGTCAAACCGGTATGGAGGCCTCTCATGAAGCGACGCGACTTTCTCGGCAATGCCATCTCATCGGCGGCCCTGCTCGGGCTGCCGTTGCTCAATTCACGCGCGGTCGCAGCGTCCGAGAGCGCGCTGTCGGCCAAACACGTGACGCTGGCCAGCTCGCTGGCGCTCACCGGCATCCTCGCCGGCTCGGCCACCGACATCGCGGCGGGACTGCAGGCCGCGTTTCGCAGTGCCAACCGCAGCGGCGGCATCCAGGGGCGCGAGATCAAGCTGCTGACGATGGACGACGGTTACGTCGCAGCGCGCACCGCCGAGAACGCCAAGGAGGTGATCGCGAGCGGTTCGGCGCTCGCGTTCCTGTCCGGACAGGGCACGCCCAACCATGCGGCGATGCTGCCGATCACCGAGCAGAACGGTGTGCCGGTGGTGGGCCCGATCACCGGCGCCGACTCGCTGCGCCAGGAGAAATTCCGCTACACGTTCCACGTGCGCGCCAGCTACCGCGACGAGACGCGGCGCCTGGTGCAGCAGATGAACACGATGGGTCTGAAGGACATCGCCGTCGTTTACCTCGACAACGCGTACGGTAAGGAAGTGCTCGGCTACGCCAACGAGGCCTTCAAGGAGCAGCAGATCAAGAGCATCGGCAACTTCCCGCTCGAAGTCAGCGGCAAGGACGCCGAAGCGGTGGTGCAGAAAGTGATTGCCGCCAACCCGGGTGCGGTGTTCCTGGCCACCACCGGCACCGCCAACACCGCCTTCATGATGCCGTTTCGCAAGGCCAAGCCGGGGCTGCCGCTGGCGGGCGTCTCGGTGGCGGTGGTGACCTCCGAGATGAACAAGCTCGGCGAGATGCTCAACGGCTACGCGCAGGCGGCGGTGATTCCGTACGCCAAGAAGGAGTCGTTGCAGGTGGTGCGCACCTACCAGGCCGAGATGCAGGCGATCGATCAGGGCGAGCGCATCGGCGGCAGCAGCTTCGAAGGCTGGATCAACGCGCAGGTGATGCTCGAAGGCCTGCGCCGCGCCGGCAAGGACCTGTCGCGCGAGCAGTTGCGCCAGGGCCTGGCCAGCATCAAGCAGTTCGACCTCGGCGGCTTCATGGTCAACTACGCGCAGTCGCCGTTCGTCGGCTCGCGCTACATCGACATGGCCGTGTTCGGAGCCGGCGGCCGGCGCATGTGACTGCGCCGAGCCGCGCGATCACGTGCGGCAAAGCGCGACTACGGAAACGTGAACAGCAGCGGCGGCACCACCGCCTTGGTGTCGATCAGCTGGCTCTTGGTCACGCTCCCCGAGGCGGCCTGCAGCGTATAGAGCCCTGCTGCAGCGGCATCGACGGTGAATGCAAACGGCGTGGGAGTCGGGGCGTAGTTGACCCACACCGGTGCCGACACCGGTAGCGTGAGTGCGAAGGCCCCGTTGATGTCGTCCGCGTTCGTGAACGCGACTTCCACCGGCGTCGACGCGATCGACTGCATCGCACGCACCGAAGCCGACGCTTGCGGCGTCGTGCTGACGGTGCCGGTCACCGCGCGCGGTGCCGACGCAGCGCTCGGCGGCAGCAGCGGCGCCGAGGCGGCACCCACCACGGTGGGCGCGGCGCTGGCGACCACCGGCACGCCCAGCACGGCGGCGGTCACGCGGGTGGGGTGGGTCAGCACCAGTGCATATGTGCCGACCGGCACCGGGTACAGCACGAACTTGCCGGTCACGGCATCCGGCGCCGTGGCCTTCACCGGGTTGCCGGCGCTCTGTGCGGATACGCGCGCGGCGGCGGCGAGCGACGGATCGACGAAGCCCTCGATGGTGCCGACGCTGATGACGCGCGGGATCACGGCGATCACGGGCTTCAGGTTGTAGTGCCCGGAGTTGCCGCGCCGCACCACCGACTTGCAGGCGTCGAAGTCGAGCACCACGTCGGCGATCTGGTTGGCGCCGACGTCGAGGTCGAGGTTCAGCTTGAGGCCCGATTGCTGAGCGCTCGGGGTCGTGAGCTCCACTTCGTCGCCGCCGCTCGGTTGCACCGCGTTGGCGAACGGTGCGCTCGCGCCGTTGGCCGCCAGCAGCAGCCGCATCTGCGTGTAGTGCCCGGCCGGCAGTTGCGTCTGGCCGAGCTCCTCGAGCACGCCGTTGGACAGGTCCAGCAGGTTGATGCGGCGTGACGGCGCGACCGGGAGGTCGTTCCAGCCGGCATCGTTGTCACCGGCGCTCGCGCTCTGATGCACCCGGATCTTGTCGATCGTGACGTGCACGGCGTCATAGCCGCACGACGGCGCGTCGGTCAGCGCGACGCGCAATGTGCCGACGCCCGCGCTCTGGGTGCTGCCGCCCGAGCCGCCCCCGCCGCAGGCCATGAGCAGGGACAACAGCGCCGCGCAGACTGCGGCACGATGAGTCGAGCGTGTCGTGAACATGACGCCTCCGGTTTTGTGATGCATTGTATGGGCAGTGTGCACATTTCCATTGAGGCCCACCCGAGGCCCTGAAAAAGGCCTGCTGGCGGGCGGGTTCTGGCAGCACGCCCCTGCGCGCTGACGGCCGACGTCAGTGCTCGTCGGCGAGGCAGGTGTCCAGGATGTCGAGCGCGGCGTCCACCTGGGCACGCGTGGTGACCAGCGGCGGCGTCAGTGTCAGCACGTGGCCCATCGTGGTCTTGAAGGAGAGCCCGCGCGACAAGGCGCGGTACATCACGCGCTCGGCGGCATGCGCAGCTGGCACCTTGCTGTCGCGGTCGCGCACGAGCTCGATCCCGAGCAGCAGCCCGCGCCCGCGCACGTCGCCGATCAATGGATGGCGGCGCTGCATCTCGCGCAGCCGCTGCAGCGCATGCGTGCCGACGCTCGCCGCGTGCTCGACCAAACCGTCGCGTTCGATCACCTGGAGCGTGGCCAGCGCGGCCGCCGCGCTCACCGGGTTCTTCTCGTGCGTGTAGTGGCCAAAGGCATAGTCACCGGCCACATCGAGCTCCGCGCGCGCGATGCAGGCGGCAATCGGCAGCACACCGCCGCCCAACGCCTTGCCGAGCACCACGATGTCGGGCGCCACGCCGTCGTGCTCGGCGGCGAAGAAGCGCCCGGTCTTGCCCAGGCCGGTGGGGATCTCGTCGAAGATCAACAGCGTGCCGTGGTCGTTGCAGGCGTCGCGCACCGCGCGCCAGTAGCCCGGCGGTGGAATGAACGGCACCGCACGCGCAGGCTCGGCGATCAGCGCGGCCACGTCGCCTTCGCGCTCGAGCACGTAGCGCACCATGCTCGCGCACGCGAGTCGGCACACGTCGAGCCGAGGCTGCCCGGCGTCATCGACCGGGTGCCCGTAAGGACAGCGGTAGCAGCCGAACGGTGCCACGTGCTCGCTGCCGGGCAGCAGCGGCCCGATCGGACCCCCGCGAAACAGCGCCTCGCCGCCGACGCTCGAGGCGCCGAAACCTGCGCCGTGAAACGAATCCCAGAAGCTCAGCGTCTTGAAGCGGCCGGTGGCGGCGCGTGCCAGCTTGATCGCGACCTCCACCGCATCCGACCCGCCGGTGGTGAACAGCAGCTTAGCGGCGTGGCCGGTGAGCGCCTGGAAGCGCGCGCCCAGCACTTCGGCGAGTTCGACCGCACGTGCACTGGCGAAGCGCCGCGGTGCAAAGCTCAGTGCGTCGAGCTGGGCCTTGATCGCGGCCAGCACGTCGGGGTGTGCGTAGCCGACGTGGTGCACGTTGTTGCCGTGGAAGTCCATGTAGCGCCGGCCGGCGACGTCTTCGATCCAGATGCCTTCGGCCTTCGCGATCGCATCCAGGCACGGGGTCGACACCGACTGATGCAGGAACGCGGCACTGTCGCGCGCCAGCAGCGCGCGCGTCGGCGCGTCGAGGTGCTCGCGCTGCCACGCCTCGCGTTGTGGCGACGCGTTGACGTCGCTCTCGCTCGGCTTCGGGGGCGTGATGCGTGGCATGGCGAGCGATGATAGGCGCTGCCAGAATGCGGCGACGATGATCCGCCTCGTGTTCGCGCTGCTGGTGGTGGTCAGCCTGCTGGCCAACCTGTACCTGCTGCTGCGCGATGACGGCAGCCACCATCGCACCGCGACGCAGTCGGCCGCGGTCGACCAGTTCGAGGTGATCCGCACCAAGGGTGGCTTGCTGGCGGTCAGCACCATCAAAGCGCCCGAGTTCTTCCAGGCCACATCCGATCACACGGTGCTCGGCGTGCCGGTGGGGCAGACCACCAGCCAGATCCGCGTGCGCGCGGTCTACAGCTACCACGTCGAGCTGGCGCCCGAGTGGAAGGTGACGCTGCGCGACAAGACCTTCATCGTGATCGCGCCGCGCGTCAAGCCGACACTGCCGGTGGCGATCGACACTGCGACGCTCGAGCGCTATGTGTCGGGCACCTGGTCGCTGTTCACCGGCCCGGGCGAGCTCGACCGGCTGCAGCGCTCGATCAGCACCTCGCTGGCGGCCAAGGCCGCATTGCCGAGCTACATCCAGTTCCAGCGCGAGGCGGCGCGCACGACGGTGACCGAGTTCGTCACCAAGTGGCTGGTGGCGCAGCCACGCTGGCAGCCGGCCTCGGCGTACAAGGTGCAGGTGTTCTTCGCCGACGAGCCGATCGAGGCGCTCGGCGCCGCGCCGCCGCCTTTCGTCCGCGAGCAATAGCGCGTCAGCCCGCCAGATCGCGCAGCGTCAGCACCGGCCAGCCGCGCTCGGCGGCCACTGCCGCGAGCCGCATGTCGGGGTTCACCGCCACCGGCCGGCGCACCAACGACAGCAGCGGCAGGTCGTTGATCGAGTCGCTGTAGAACGTGGTCTCGCAGTCGCGCAGATCGATGCGCTGCGCGGCCAGCCACTCGTGCAGCCGCGTCACCTTGCCGTCGCGCATGTTCAGCGTGCCGGCGATGCGGCCGGTGAAGCAGCCGGCCGCGTCGAGCTCGCACTCGGTGGCGATCAGGTGCGGCAGCCCCAGGTGCGCAGCAGTCAGCTCGGTGATGAAGCGGTTGGTCGCGGTGGTCAATACCACCAGGTCGCCGTCGCTGCGATGGCGCTCGACCAGCTCGTGGGCACGCGGGCCGATGCGCGGCGCCACCACGGTGTCGAGGAACTCGCGCCGCCACGGCTCCCACTGCACGCGCGAACGGCCAGCCAGCGTGCCGACGTAGAACTCGCAGAACGCCTGCGCGCTCACGCTGCCGGCCTGGTACTCGCGCGCCATGCGGAGGTTGCCCGGCTCGAACACAGTTCGCTCGAGCGCACCGCGCTGCATCAGGAAATCGCACCACAGGACGTCGCTGTCGCCGTCGAGCAGCGTGTGGTCGAGGTCGAACAGCGTCAGTGGCAGCGGGCGCGGCACGGCTTATGGCGTGCGAAGGTGCCAGGCCTTGGGGCGCGTGAAGGTCTGGATGCCGTGTGTCGACAGCGTCAAGCCGATGCCCGAATCGCCGTACCCGGACCACGGCAGCCGCGGGCTGACGCGGTCGCAACAGTTCCAGTACACGCTGCCGGCGTTCACGCGTGCCAGCAATGCGCGCGCCGCCGCTTCGTCCTTGCTGTAGACACCGGCGGTGAGGCCGTAGCGCGTGTCGTTCATCAGCGCGACGGCCGCGTCGTCGCTGCGCACCTTCTGGATGCCGATGATCGGGCCGAAGCTTTCTTCGCGCATCAGCTCCATCGTGTGGTCGACCTCCGTGAACACCGTCGGCGCGAACCAGTTGCCCGGCCCCGGCAGCCTATGGCCGCCGACGCGCAGCGTGGCGCCCTTGGCCTTCGCGTCGGCCACCTGGGCATCGAGCACCGCGAGCTGCGGCGCGCGCGTGATCGCGCCGATGTAGGTGGCGCTGTCCATCGGGTCACCGGACTTGAAGCCCTTCACCGTGGCCAGGAACTGCTCGACGAAGGCATCGTGCAGGGACTCGTGCACATAGATGCGCTCGACCGAGCAGCAACTCTGTCCGGTGTTGTACATCGCGCCGTCGGCCAGGCTTTCGGCAGCGACCTTGGGGTCGGCATCGGCGCGCACGTAGGTTGGATCCTTGCCGCCGAGCTCGAGCTGCAGCTTCACCAGCCGCGGTGCCAGCGCCTGCGCGATCTTCACGCCGGTGGCGTGGCTGCCGGTGAAGAACAGGCCGTCGAGCCGCTGCTGCAGCAGCGCCGCGCCGACCTCGCCGCCGCCCACCAGGGTCTGCATCACCGCTGCCGGCACGCCGGCGGCGTGCAGCAGGCGCGCAATGTGCTGGCCGCTCAGCGTGGCGAACTCCGACGGCTTGTAGAGCACCGCGTTGCCGGTCAGCAGCGCCGGCACGACGACGTTGCAGCCGACGAAGTAGGGATAGTTCCAGGCCGAGATGTTGCCCACCACGCCGAGCGGCACGTGGCCGATGCGCTCGCGCATGCCACTCTCGTCGTGCACCGCCTCGTCGGCGATCGCAGGTTCGGTCTGCGCGAGGAAGAAGTCGATGCGCGGCAGCAGACCGTTGATCTCGTTGCGCGATTGCGTGATGGGCTTGCCGACCTCGCACGTCAGCGTGCTGGCCAGCGCGTCGAGCTCGGCCAGGAGTGCGCCGCGAAAGCGCTGGATCGCCGCGAGCCGCTCGCGCAGCGGCGTTGCGGCCCAGGCGGGCTGCGCCGCGCGGGCCGCAGCGGCCTTGGTGGCCACCGACGCGGCATCGTCGGCCGGGCGTTCGTCGATGACCTGGCCAGTGGCCGGGTTGTGGATCGTCAGCGTGGGCATGGGGTTCAGGCGTCGTGGAGCGCACGCGTCTCGCGAGCCGCGCGCAGGAAGTCGCGCAGCAGCGGCGCGTCGTTGAAGTTGTCGGGATCGCCGGGAACGTGGAACTCCGGGTGCCACTGCACCGCAGCCACGTACGACGGGCCGGTGCGACGCACCGCTTCGATCATGCCGTCGTCGGGGCAGCAGGCTTCGACGATGAAACCGGGCGCCAGGTCCTTGATCGCCTGGTGATGGATCGAGTTGACGATGCCGTGCTGCACGCCCGGATACAGCTGTGCCAGCCCCGAGCCGCGCACCAGTTCGATGGCGTGGAAGTGGCGCTCGAACGTCGAGCCGTCGCGGTGCGCGCGTGAGTTCGGTCGCTGGGTGGCGATGTCCTGCAGCAGGGTGCCGCCGAACATCACGTTGAGCAATTGCAAGCCGCGGCAGATGCCGAACACCGGCTTGCCGGCGCGCACGAAGGCGTCGATCAGCTCGATCTCGTAGCGGTCGCGCACGCGGTCGCCGGCCCATTCGGGATGCAGCGGCATCTCGCCGTAGGTCTCGGGGGCGACGTCGTTGCCGCCTTGCAGCATCAGGCCGTCGAGCGTGTCGGCATAGTCGTCGAGATCGAGGTCGCTGCGCGTGACGATGCTGTCCTTCGTCACCGCCGGGATCATCACGGCCATCGCATGGCCCGACAGCACCCAGTGCGCGACCGACTGCTCGAGGTAGTGCAGGTTCTTGGTCCAGATGCCGCTGACGTTGATGCCGGCGGTGCCAGGCGTGTAGATGCGCGCCGAGATGCCGATCAGCAGGGGTCGTTCGCCGAAACTCATGCCGGCACCTGGCGCGCGGCCTGCGCGGCGTCGAGAAAATCCTGCAGGATCGGCGCGTCGTCGATCACGCCTTGTTCGGCGGGCTTGTGGAACTCCGGATGCCACTGCACCGCGGCCACGAAGCTCGGGCCGCGCCAGCGCACCGCCTCGACCACCTCGTCGTCGGGGCACACCGCTTCGACGACGAAATCGGTGGCGAGCCGGTTGATGCCCTGGTGGTGCACGCTGTTGACTGTGAATCGCGAGCGACCGGGATACAGCTGCGCCAGCCGCGTACCGGGCACCAGATCGACCGCATGGAAGTGCTGGTCGTATCGCTCGGCGCTGCGATGCGCCAGCGAAGCCGGCTTCAAGGTGCCGATGTCCTGCAGCAGCGAACCGCCGAACGCGACGTTGAGCACCTGCAGTCCGCGGCACACACCGAACACCGGCTTGCCGCGCGCGATGAAGGCGCGCGCCAGCGCGGTCTCGTACTCGTCGCGCACGCGATCGCCCGTCCATTGCGGCTTCAGCGGCTCCTCGCCGTAGTGACCCGGCCACATGTCGGAGCCGCCCATCAGCACCAGCCCGTCGAGCCAGGCTGCGTAATCGTCGAACCCGACGCGGCCGCGCGACGTGTCGCCGAGCGGCGAGGGCACCATCACCGGCAGCGCGTCGCCGCTGGCCGCCACCCAGTGCGCCACCGACTGCTCGATGTATTGCAGCGTCTTGCCGGTGAAGATCGGGCGTGCGGCGTCGGCGTGGAAGAAGCACGCCGACACGGCGATCTTCAGGCGCTCAGACACAGCGCGCGCCAGGCCGCCCGAAGGGCGCTGACGCCCCGACGGGGGGCAGCGGACGAAGTGAGCGTGGGGGCCTCATCCCTACATGGCAGCGAGAAAGAACCGTTCGTAGTCTGCCTCGACCGTGGGCCGCGGGTTGGTCTGCGCGGTGAAATCCTGCGCGGCCAACGGCACCAAGTGAGGCAGGTGGGCGCGCGTGACCCCGCGCGCCGCCAGCCCACCGGTGATGCCGATCTGCGACTTCAGCGCGCGCAGCCAATGGATGAACGCCGCCCCGTCGCCGTCGGGCGCCACGTCGGCGGCATGCGAGAGCTCGGCGAACTTCTCGGGCACCGCCTCGCGGTTCCAGTCGAGCACCGTGTCGATCATCAGGGCGTTGGCCAGGCCGTGGTGCAGGTCGCACACCGCGCCGAGCGCGTGCGCGCACGCATGCACCGACCCGAGGTCTTTCTGGAACGCAATCGCGCCCATCATCGAGCACATCATCATGTCGGCGCGCGCGCTGAGGGTGGCGGGCTGGTTGACCGCCTGAGCCAGCGCGCGTGCGCCGATGCGCAGGCCTTCGAGCGCGATGCCGTCGCACAGCGGGTGGTAGGCCGGCGACAGGTAGCTCTCGATGTTGTGGGTCAGCGCGTCCATACCGGTGGCCGCGGTGATCGGCGCGGGCAGCGCGAGCGTCAGCTCGGGGTCGGCGAACACCGCCTTGGCGAGAATCTTCGGGCTGAACACCGTGCGCTTGTGGTGCGTGTCGTTCTCCGACACCACCGCCGAGCGGCCCACCTCTGAGCCGGTACCCGCAGTGGTCGGCAATGCGATGAAGTGCGGCAGCTCGCGCTCGATCGGCCGCACCTGCGGATGGTCCCACACGTATTCGAGCACGTCGCCCGGGTGCGTGGCCATCACGCCGACCACTTTGGCCACGTCGAGGGCCGCGCCGCCACCGAAGCCGATGACGCTGTCGGCGCCGTGCGCCTCGAGCGCAGCCGCGCCGGCCATCACCATCGCGCAGGTCGGGTTGCCGTGGATGCCATCGAACACCGCGACGTTCAGCTCGCGCAGGTGCGACTTGAACTCGGCCAGCACCGGCAGCGACGCCAGCGCACGGTCGGTGATGATCAGCGGGCGCTTCAGGCCGAGCTCGAGCAGGTGCGTGCCGGCCAGTTTGCGGGCGCCGGCGCCGAAGTGGATGGTGGTGGGGAAGGCGAACTTGGTGATGGTCATGTCAGTGGCGTACGGCCGCCCGAAGGCAGTGACGCGCCCGTGCGAGGGACAGCGTACGCAGCGAGCGTGGGGGTTGACCCATGGCGTCAGATGATCTCGAAGTAGCGCTTGAGCTCCCAGTCGGTCACCGCATCCTGCCACTGGCGGTGCTCCCAGTGGCGGGTGGCCGCGAAGTGGTCGACGAAGGTGTCGCCGAACCAGTCGCGCGCAATCGCCGACTCCTTGAACGTGTGCGTGGTGCGCAGCAGCGAGCGGGGCGCACGCGGGACGTTCTCGGCGCCTTGGTTGGTGCCGGTGATCGGCGGCGCGGTGAGCTTCAAGCCCTTTTCAACGCCATGCATGCCTGCCGCGATGACTGCAGCCATTGCGATATACGGGTTGACGTCGGCACCCGGGCAGCGCGTTTCGAGCCGCGTGCTCTTCGGGCTGCCGGCGATCACGCGAAAGCTCGCGGTGCGGTTGTCGAGTCCCCAGGTCGGCTTGACGGGGGCCCAGAAGCCGTCGACCAGCCGCTTGTAGCTGTTGATGGTGGGCCAGAACATCGGTGCGAAGTCCATCAGGCAGGCCACCTGGCCTGCGAGGTAGCTCTCGAACAGCTTGCTCATCGAGCGCTTGCTCCTGGCGTCGAAGAACAGGTTGCTCTTGCCGTCGGACAGGCTCTGGTGGATGTGCCCCGAGCAGCCGGGGAATTTTGGGCTCCACTTGGCCATGAAGCTCGGCATCACCCCGTAGCGCTTGCCGATCTCCTTGGCGCCGGTCTTGAACAGGATCGCGCGGTCGGCCTGCTCCAGCGCGCTGCTGAAGGCGATCGCCGCTTCGTAGACGCCGGGGCCGGTCTCGGTGTGCAGGCCCTCGATCGGCACCCTGAACGCCGCCATCTCGTCCATCAGCGCGTTGAAGAACTCGCGGTTGTCGGCCATGCGCAGCAGCGAATAGCCGAACATGCCCGGCGTCAACGGCGTCGGGTTGAGGCCTTGCTTGGCCGACCAGCTCGCCGGCGTCTCGGCGAAGTTGAACCACTCGAACTCCATGCCGGTCATCACGTCGAAGCCGAGCTTCTTGGCGCGCTGGAGCACGCGCTTCAGGGTCTGGCGTGGACACACCGGGTACGGCGAGCCGTCCGCGTTGACGAATTCGCCGAGGAAGAAGGGCACTTGGTTGTCCCACGGCACGTGGCGCGCGGTGTCGAGGTCCAGCCGCGCCAGCGCATCCGGGAAACCGTGCTGCCAGCCGGTGACCTGCGCGTTGTCGTAGCACTGGTCGCCCGAGTCCCAGCCGAACACCACGTCGCAGAAGCCGAAGCCGCCCTTCGGGTGCGGCTCGGCGGCGCCGAGGAATTTGTCAATGTGCAGGTACTTGCCGCGCAGGATGCCGTCGATGTCGCTGCAGGCGACCTTGACCTTCTGGGCGCCCGACTTGCGCAGCGCAGCGAGCGCCGAATGTTCTCTTGCGGTGGCCATGACGGATTGTGGTGCGGTTTATGGCGCCGGGGCGCCGTTGGGGATGCCCATCTCGCGCAGCGTGTCCGCCACCGCGTTGACCGCCTGCTGCATCTCGTTGCGGCCGATCGCGCCGATGCAGCCGACACGGAATGTCTCCAGCTGCGTCAGCTTGCCCGGGTAGAGGATGAAGCCGCGTTGCTTGGTGGCCTCGTAGAAACGCCTGAACTCGTAGCCCGCGTGCGCCGGCGCGTGGAAGGTCACGATGATCGGTGCCTGGATCTCGGCCTTCAGGAACGGCTTGAAGCGGAGTGCCTTCATGCCGTCGACCAGCGTCCGGCAGTTGTCGCTGTAGCGATTCAGGCGCGCGCGCTGACCGCCTTCCTCGACGAACTGGGTCACCGCCTCGGCCAGCGCCACCACCACGTGGGTGGGCGGCGTGAAGCGCCACTGGCCCGTCTTCTCCATGTAGGCATGCTGATCGTGCAGGTCCATGGCCAGGCTCTGGCTGTTGCCGGCTGAAGCGTCGAGCACCGCCTTGCGGATGAACACGAAGCCCATGCCGGGCACGCCTTCGAGGCACTTGCCGCTGGCGGCGACCAGCGCGTCGAAGCGCAGGGTGCGCGAATCGATCGGCAATGCGCCGAAGCTCGACATCGCGTCGACGATCAGCCCCTTGCCATGGCGCTCGCACACGGCGGCGATGTCGGCCAGCGGGTTCTCGACGCCGGTGCCGGTTTCGCAATGCACCAGCACCACGTGCGTCACCGACGGATCGGCCTTGAGCCGCTCGTCGACCGCGGCGGCCGACACCGGCGCATCTTCGGCGAACGGCATCACGGTGGCCTTGCGGCCCATCATCTGCGTGAGCTTGGCCGCGCGCTTGCAGTACGCGCCGTTGTCGGGCACCAGCACGTGGCCATTCTTCGGCACCAGCGTCGCCACCGCCGCCTCGACGCTGAAGGTGCCACTGCCCTGCAGCGGCACCAGCACGTGCGTGCCGTGCCCGTGCACGATCTCGAGCAGCCGCTGGCGCAGCTCGGCGGTGACGGCGTTGAAGTCGGCGTCCCACGAGCCCCAGTCCTTCAGCATCGCGAGCTTGGTGCGCAACGTCGTCGTCAGGGGGCCGGGGGTGAGCAGGATGCGGTCGCGGTCCATGGTGTCTCCGCTCGGATTCTCGTCAATCGTTCGGTCGTCTCACGGCTCAGCGCTGCTTCCAGGCCTGCGTGCGCCTGTCGATCCACCACGACAGCGCCATGAAGCCGAAGGTGGCCACCGTGTTGGCCACCGCGATCAGCACCGCCATCGCAGCGGCGGCTCCGATCTCGCCGGCCTCGTCGAGGTTGAGGATCGCGATCGACGCCACCTTGGTCTCGGGCGCGTAGAGGAACACCACCGCAGAGATCGTCGTCATCGCGTTGATGAAGAAGTAGCGCGCGATGTCCACCAGCGCCGGTGTGCAGATCGGCAGCGTGACGCGCCAGAACGTCTTGTAGAACGGCACCTTGAGCGACGCCGACACCGATTCGAACTCGGCGTCCAGGCTCTTGAGCGCAGTCACCGCGGTGAGGTGGCCGGTGGTGTAGAAATGGACGATCGTGCAGATCGTCATCAGCGTCAGCGTGTGGTACAGCGGGTTCAGCGGGTTGGCCGGCGCATTGAAGAAAAAGATGTAGCCCAGGCCGAGCACCAGTCCGGGCACCGCCATCGGCAGCATCGCGAGCAGCCGCACCAGGCTGCGCAGCGGCTTGAGCCCTTGCGTCTTCTCGAGCATGTAAGCGGCGACGAACACCAGCGCGGCACCGCACAGCGCGGTGCCGGCCGACATCGCGAGGCTGTTGACGAATGCGTCGCCGACCTCGGCATCGAACAGCCCCATCGCGTAGTGGCGCAGGCTGGGCGCTAGGTTGTAGGGCCAGAAACTGGCGAACGACGCGAACACCGCCATGCCGAGCATCGCCAGAATCAGCGCACACACGATCACGCAGTAGGCCGACATCGCGGCGTCGAACCAGGGCGCGCGCTTGGGCGCGTACGGCACCGCGCGCGCGGTCAGCATGGCGGTCTGCCGCTTGCTGACCCAATGGTCGGCCGCGAACGTCAGCACCGCGGGCGCGAGCAGCAGCAGCGCGACGACGGCGCCTTTCGAAAAGTCCTGCTGACCGATCACCAGCTTGAAGATGTCGGTGGCCAGCACATTGAAGCTGCCGCCGATCACCTTCGGGATGCCGAAGTCGGTGATGACCAGGGTGAAGGTCACCAACGCAGCCGAGATGAGGCCGTACTTCGCCCCCGGGAGCGTGATCGTGAAGAACTTGCGCGCCGCGCTCGTGCCCATCGAGTCGGCCGCTTCGTACAGCCGCGCGTCGGCGGCGGCCAACGCGGTGATCAGGATCATCAGCGCGTGCGGGAAGGTCGAGAAGATCTCGGCCACCACGATGCCCGGCGCGCCGTAGATCTGGTCGATGCCCAGACGCCCCAGCCATGCTTTCAGCAGCCCCTGGTTGCCGAACCAGTAGATCAGCGAGATCGCCGCCAGCAGCGAGGGCGCCAGCAACGGCACCAGGGTGATCGTGCGCGCCAGCGCCTTCCAGCGCATGCGACTGCGCGTCAGAGCGTAGGCGAAGCCGAACGCGGCCGGGATCGTGACCAGCGTGACGACCAGCGACACCCACACGCTGTTCCACAGCGAATCCAGCAGCGCCGGGGTCTTGGCGTAGGCGACAAAATTGGCCAGGCCGGCGAAGCGGCCCTGCGCATCCTGCAGCGACTGCTGCAGGATCGCCGCCAGCGGCCCGGCGAGAAACGCCAGCATCGCCAGCGCCACCGCGATCAGCGCGGCGTGCGCGATGCGCTCGCTCCAGTGCACCCGCTGGCGCACCGGTGCGCTGGCATGCAGGAGCGCGCTCATGACGTCACGACAGTCACTCGAAGATGCGCATGCGCTCGGGCACCAGGCGCAGCGGCAGGCGGCTGCCGACCTCGAGCTGCGCCTCGGCCAGGTAGTTGAGCGACAGGTAAACGGTGAGCTTGTGCTGGCCCAGCACCGGGCTGTCGACGCGCACCAGGCAGTACGGCCCCATGAACTCGATCTTCTCGATCAGCGCCTCGAACACGTTGGGGTCACCGGCGGGAATCGGGCGCGCGAGCACGTCCTCGGGGCGCAAGTACACGCGCAGCTCGCTGCCGCCCCGAAAGGCGTGCGGGCAGTGGAATTCATGGCTGCCCACCCGCAGCCGGCCGCCGTCGACCGCGGTGGCGGCCAGCACGTTGATGCGCCCGACGAAATCGGCCACGAACAGCGAGCGCGGCTCGCGGTACACCTGCATCGCGTCGCCCACCTGCTCGATGGCGCCCTGATTCATCACGACGATGCGGTCAGCCACCGCGAAGGCCTCCTCCTGGTCGTGCGTCACCATGATGGTCGTCACGCCGAGCTGGCGTTGCAGCGAGCGGATCTCCTGGCGCAGCTTGACGCGCACGATCGCGTCCAACGCCGACAGCGGCTCGTCGAGCAGCAGCAGGCGCGGCGCGGTGGCCAGCGCGCGTGCCAGCGCGATGCGCTGCTGCTGGCCGCCCGACAACTGCGCCGGATACTTGGCCTCGCTGCCGGGCAATCCCACCAGGCTCAGGAGCTCGGCCACGCGCTCGCGCGCCTGCGCCTTCGGCACCTTGCGGTTGGTGAGTCCGTAGGCGACGTTGTCGGCCACCGTCAGGTTGGGAAACAGCGCATACGACTGGAACACGATGCCGTAGTCGCGCTTGGCCGGCGGCAGCGCCGAGATGTCGCGTCCGGCCAGCTCGATGCGGCCGGCGGTCTGCACCTCGAGGCCGGCGATGATGCGCAGCAGTGTCGTCTTGCCGCAGCCCGAGGGCCCGAGGAAGCAGACGAACTCGCCGTTGGCGATGTCCAGGTCGATGTGCGACAGCGCGGTGAAGGCGCCGAAGTCCTTGCGGATGCCGGCCAGCCGCAGATACGTCGCGTCGCTCACGTTCGATTGGCGAGCCGCGCGTGCGGGCGCGCCATTCAAGCGGACACCGCGGATCCGGCTGAGCCGGGCCGCTGGTGGTGCCCCCTGGAGGGGGCCGCGGCCGCCGGGCCGCTGCGCGGGTGGGTCACCGTTTTTCGCTCTTGCTGTTGTAGCGCTTGTTCCACTCGTCGAGGATGCGCTCGCGGTTCTCGGCCGCCCAGGAGAAGTCCATCTTCACCAGCCGCGCCTCGTAGTCCTTGGGCACGTTGGGCAGCGGCGACGCCACGCCGGGCTGCGCGGTGATCGCGAAGTTCTTGCCATACAGCAGCATCGCGTCCTTGCTCGAAGCCCAGTCGGCCAGCTTCTTGGCGGCGTCGAGCTTCTTGGTGCCCTTGTGGATCCCGAACGCCTCGAGATCCCAGCCCAGACCCTCCTTCGGGAACACCAGGTCGATCGGCGCACCCTTGGCCTTGTTGGTGTTGGCGCGGTATTCGAAGCTGATGCCGAGCACGAATTCGCCGGCCGCGGCCATGTTGCACGGCTTGCTGCCCGAGTGGGTGTACATCGCGATGTTGTCGTGCAGCGCGTCCATGTACTTCCAGCCGTCGCCCTTGCCGTCCTTGTCACCCCACAGGCTGAGCCACGCCGTGACGTCGAAGTAGCCGGTGCCCGAGCTCGCGGGGTTGGGCATCACGATCTGGCCTTTGTAGGCCGCCTTGGTGAGGTCCTTCCAGGTCTCGGGCTTCGGGATGTTCCTTTTCTGGGCCTCGACGGTGTTGAAGCACACCGTGGCACCCCACACGTCCATGCCGAACCACGCCGGCGGGTTCTTCTTGTCGATGTACTGGCTCATCAGGGCGTCGGCGTTGAGCGGCTTGTAGGGCTCGAGCATGCCGTTCTTGTCGAGCAACGCCAGGCTGGAGGCGGCCACGCCCATCACGACGTCGGCTTGCGGGTTGGCCTTCTCGGCCAGCAGTTTGGCGGTGATCACGCCGGTGGAGTCGCGCACCCATTTGAGCTCGATGTTGGGCTCGACCTTGTTGAACCCCTCCTGGTAGGCCTTGAGCTGGTCGGTCTCGAGCGCGGTGTAGACGAGCAGCGTGGTCTTCTGCGCCGACGCCGCGCCGGCGAAGGCGAGGGCGGCCATCGCGGCCAGCAGGGGGGCGGTGCCCGGGATGCGCATGGATCTCTCCTCGAACGGTGACGGTGTGCGACCAAGCAGGTTACGGGCCCGAGCCTGTCATGCAAGGCATGACAACCCGATGTCCTTCGGGGCCCGCCGCAGGTGGCGCACGCTAGCGCGGGCGCGATTTCGATGTCAACGGTATTTTGCCGATTGTTGACAATTGGCAAAACCGACGCTTCAATCGCGCCAAGGCAGTGCCTGTGCCTCGTCAAGGGGCGCCGCGATGCGACACAGTTGTCGTTGTGCGCGGCCGTCGCAAGACGAGTGACGCGCACAATCGCCATCGCAGCGGGCGAGCGCGTGCGTCGACTGGGCGCGTCGCGACGATGCCCGACGCTTTTCGTTCGCTGCGCGCATCCGATTCATGGTTCACCTGCTCAATTTGCTGGCCGCGATCGCCCTGTTGGTGTGGGGCACGCAAATCGTGCGCACCGGCATCCTGCGCGTGTTCGGCGAGAACCTGCGTCACGTGCTGGCGGTGGGGATGGCCTCGCGCGCGCAGGCGCTGCTGGCGGGCATCGGCGTCACCAGCCTGATCCAGAGCAGCACCGCCACCTGCCTGATCGTGCTGTCGTTCCTCGGCCGCTCGTTGGTCACCTTGCCGGCGGCGCTGGCCGTGATGCTGGGCGCCGACGTCGGCACCGCGCTGATGACCGTGGTGTTCTCGTTCGACCTGTCGTGGCTGTCGCCGCTGCTGATCTTCGGCGGCGTGGTGTGCTTCGTCGCGCGTGAGAAATCCACCGTCGGCCAGCTCGGCTGGGTGGCGATTGGGCTCGGGCTGATCCTGCTTTCGCTCCAGCTGATCGTCGCCGCGACGCGGCCGCTCACCGAAGCGCCGGCGGTGCATGCGCTGCTGGCCGCGCTGCCGCAGGACGTGCTGCTCGACATGCTGGTGGGCGCCGTGCTGACGGTGCTCTCGTATTCGAGCCTGGCCATCGTGTTGCTGGTGGCCACGCTGGCGGTGTCGGGCATCGTGCCGGTGACTGTCGCGCTCGGTCTGGTGCTGGGCGCCAACCTGGGCAGCGGCCTGCTCGCCGTGTTGCTGACCGGGCGGGGCTCGATGACCGAGCGGCGGTTGCCGGTCGGCAACTTGATGTTCAAGCTGGTGGGCGCACTGTGTGCGATCCCACTGCTGCCGATCGCCCATGTGTGGCTGCAGCAGGTCACCGGCGAGGTGCACCAGCAGGTGGTGCTGTTCCACCTGGCGTTCAACGTCGCGCTGGCGTTGGTGTTCGTCGGGCTGACCGGCACCGCGTCGCGCCAGCTGCTGCGG
>Ga0207675_100002029_pt1 | contig 20193 bp, 13 predicted proteins | sample KBSSwiS42_FD_184305 | JGI IMG/M metagenome (GOLD analysis project Ga0207675, IMG submission 184305) | Switchgrass rhizosphere microbial communities from Kellogg Biological Station, Michigan, USA - KBS Switchgrass S4-2 (SPAdes) (version 2) | ecosystem: Host-associated > Plants > Roots >...
CGCGTTCCTGGTCGGCTTCATCGAGAGCATCGCCGACTTCGGCAACCCGATCGTCGTCGGCGGCCAGTTCTCGGTGCTCTCGACCGAGGTCTTCTTCGCGATCGTCGGCGCCCAGTACGACCAGGGACGCGCCGCGTCGCTGGCGCTCGTGCTGAGCGCGTTCACGCTGCTCGTGTTCTGGGCGCAGCGCCGCCTCCTCGGCACGACGAGCTTCACGACCGTCACCGGCAAGGGCGACGGCGGCCTGCCGATGCCGCTGCCCGAGGGCTGGCGCCGCCTCGCCCTCGCCGTCGTCGTGCCGTGGCTGGCGTTTACCCTCGTCGTCTACCTGTTCGCGTTCGCGGGCGGGTTCGTCGCCACCTGGGGCCGCGATTACACGCCGACACTGCGCCACTTCGTCACCGCCTTCGACATCCAGCGCGGCAATGCCGACGTGGGCGCGGCGCTCGTCTTCGCGGGGACGGCGTGGAACTCGCTCTTCACGACGCTCAAGCTCTCGGCGATCGCGGCGCCGATCTGCGCCGTCTTCGGCCTGGTCATCGCCTGGCTGCTGGCGCGGACGACCTTTCGCGGCCGCGACGCGTTCGAATTCGGCGCCTTGCTCGCCTTCGCGATTCCGGGCACCGTGCTCGGCGTGAGCTATATCCTCGCCTTCAACGTGCCGCCGTTCGAGATCACCGGCACCGGCCTGATCATCGTCCTCTGCTTCGTGTTCCGGAGCCTGCCGGTCGGCGTTCGCGCCGGCAGCGCGGCGTTCCGCCAGATCGACCGCTCGCTCGACGAGGCGTCGACGATGCTGCGCGCAGCGACGGCGACGACGCTGCGCCGCGTCGTCGCGCCGCTGCTCCGGCCGGCGCTCGTCGCCGCGCTCGTCTACAGCTTCGTGCGCTCGATGACGACGGTCTCGGCGGTCGTCTTCCTCGTCACCGCCGAGACCGAGCTGGCGACGACCTACATCATCGGCCGGGTCGGCAACGGCGACTACGGCGTCGCGCTCGCCTATTGCACCGTGCTGATCGCGCTGATGTCGCTCGCCGTCGCGCTGATCCAGTGGAGCGTCGGCGAGCGGACGATCGGCCGGCGTGCGCTCGTTCCGGTGCCGGCATGAGCGCGCCGCTCGAAGCGACACCGAGGGCCGCCGACGCCGCAGGCGGCATCGAGCTGCAAGCCGTCTCGAAGCGCTACGGCGACTCGCGTGCGCCGCTGGTCGTCGACGCCGTCGACATCCACGTCGCGCGCGGAACGCTGACGACGCTGCTCGGGCCGAGCGGCTGCGGCAAGACGACGACGCTGCGAATGATCGCCGGGCTCGAGGCGCCGACGAGCGGCCGGATCGTCATCGCCGGCCGCGACGTCACCGACGTGCCGGCGTCGGAGCGCGACGTCAGCATGGTGTTCCAGAGCTATGCGCTGTTTCCGCACATGAGCGTGCTCGCCAACGTCGCCTACGGCCTCGACGTCGCCGGCGTGGCCCGCGCGCAGGCCCGCGAGCGCGCCCGCGCGGCGATGGCGACGGCCGGCCTGGTCGGCCTCGACGAGCGGCTGCCGAGCGAGCTCTCGGGCGGGCAGCAGCAGCGCGTCGCCCTCGCGCGCGCGCTCGTCCTCGAGCCGGCGGTGCTGCTCTTCGACGAGCCGCTCTCCAACCTCGACGCGCGCCTGCGCCGCTCGATGCGCGAGGAGATCCGCGGCCTGCAGCAGCGCCTCGGCCTGACCGTCGTCTACGTCACCCACGACCAGGAAGAGGCAATGGCGGTCAGCGACCAGGTCATCGTCATGGACCGGGGCCGGATCGCGCAGGCAGGCACCCCGCGCGAGCTGTACGAGCGGCCGCGGAGCGAGTTCGTCGCCGGCTTCATAGGCGAGGCCGTGCTGTTCGACGCGCTGGCGCTGCCCGACGGGACGATCCGCCTCGGGCCGATCGTCGTGCGCCCCGACGTGGCGCGACCGCCCGGCAAGGCGAGGCTCGCGATCCGCCCCGAGGCGTGGCAGGTGCGCGCGCCGGGCGTCGGCGCGCTGGCGGCGACCGTCGCCCAAACCGCCTACCTGGGCAGCGCGCGCGAGACGACCTTCGACACCGAGCTCGGCGCGATCTTCGTCGTCTCTGCCGACGAGGGCAGCGCGATGAAGGCGGGCGATCCGGCCAGCCTCGACCTCGGCCGGCACGGCCACTCGGTGCTCGACGACTGACAGCGCGAGGCAGCGGGAAGCCGGCCGCGCACAACCGGCCCGGCTCGACGACGAGCTCGCGTCGCTGCGGCGCCTGCTCGATGCGCAGCTCGCTGGGCAAAGCGATACGATCCTTCGCCATGGCCATCTCCCAAGCCGACAAGGCGCTGCGCCTGCGCGAGCTGCACGCCGGGCCGCGCGCCTTCGTCATCGCCAACGCCTTCGATCCCGGCTCGGCCGCGCTGCTGACGCAGCTCGGCTTCGCCGCGCTCGCGACGTCGAGCGGCGCCGCTGCCGGCGTCCTCGGCAGGAAGGACGGCCAGCTGTCGCGCGACGAGGCGCTCGCGCACGCACAGGCCATCGCGGCGGCGACCGACCTGCCGGTCTCGGCCGACCTCGAGGACGGCTTCGGCGATTCGCCCGACGACGTCGCCGAGACGATCCGCCGCGCCGGCGCCACTGGCATCGTCGGCGCGTCGATCGAGGATCACAACGGCGAGAAGGGAACGCCGCTCTACCCGATCGAGCTCGCCGCGGCGCGCATCGCCGCCGCCGTGCAGGCAGCGCGCGCGCTGCCGTTCGCGGGATTCGCGATCACCGCGCGCGCCGAGAACTTCTTCCGCGGCCAGCCCGACCTCGCCGACACGATCGCGCGCCTGAAGGCGTACGAGGCCGCCGGCGCCGACGTGCTGTTCGCGCCGGCGCTGCCCGACCTCGACGCCGTCCGCGCGGTGTGTGCGGCGGTGACCCGGCCGGTCAACTTCATGGTCGGCATGAAGGGCAAGTCGTGGGACCTCGCCAGCCTCGAGGCCGCGGGCGTGCGCCGCGTCAGCCTGGCGACGTCGCTCTGGCGCGCGGCGATGGCGGGCGTTCGCGCCGCTGCGGAGGAAGTGCGGACGAGCGGCACGTTCGGGTACGTCGAGCGCCTCTGATGGAGGGTGCGTGCATCGCCGTCGGCTGATGATCGCGGTCTGCCTGTGGGGCGCGGTCTTAGGCGCGAACGCGGCCTCGGCCGCGAGCAGCGCGCCAGCGGCAGCGCGGCCGTACCGCGTCCTTCACGTCTGCGACGGGCCGCCGTCGATGGCGGGCGAGGAGCGCGCCGCGTTGCTGCTCGCCCTGGCCAAGCGCGGTCTGCTCCAGGGTCGAAACCTCGAACTCGTGACGTTCGATTTCGAGACCTCCGGCGCCGGGGGTCGCCAGGCTCTCTCCGCGGTGGGCAAGGACGGTGTCGACAATCCCTACACGAGCTTTCTCGAGCGCGAGATCCCCCGCATGCAGGCCCAGCTCCTCCTCGCGTCGGGCGTGCGCGTCGTGCAAGGGGCGCAGGAAGCCGGTCGGGACACCCCGGTCGTCTTCTGGCGGGTGACCGATCCGGTGGGCTTCGGCTTCGTCAAGACCTTGGCGCAGCCGGGAGGAAACCTGACGGGCTTTTCCCGCGCGCTCGAGAAGCTGACCGTCAAGCGCCTCGAACTGCTGAACGAAATGCTGCCGCGCGCGCGACGGATCGGCTTCCTGTTCATCGAGGCCTATGACCATCACCGGCGCCAGGCCGAGGAGGTGCGCACCGCCGCGGCGAGTCGTGCCCTGCAGGTGGTGGACTACGCCGTGCCGAGGGGCGAGTGGTCTGCGGGACGTCTCGACGCGGTGTTCGTGCTGATGCGGCAGGACGGCATCGACGCGTTCCTCCTTCCCGACATCAACATCGAGGGCCAGCTCGTGGTCGAGCTGGCCGAGAAGCACCGGCTGCCGACGATCCATGCGCTGAGCCATGCCGTCACCGAGTGGGGCGGGCTCGCTGCGTACACGACCTCGGCGCCGGCCGAGCTGGCGTCGGTGTCCGAATACGCCGGCCGCGTCCTCAAGGGTGAAAGGCCGCGCGACCTGCCGGTCCAGGAGCCGGCCGAATTCGAGCTCGTGCTGAACACCCGCGCCGCCCGCGCCATCGGTGTCTCGTTTCCGAAGACCTTTGTGCTCCGCGCCACGCGCGTGGTCGACAGGTAGCCTCGCTTCTTTTCGCGCCGCCATGGTGTATGCCACGACTTCCCCGGTGAGCGGCCTGCCTGCATCGACGCGCTGCGACCGCACCGCCGCCTGGGCCGCGCTCGCCGGCCACTTCGAGGCGCACGGACGCGACTTCGACCTGCGCGAGGCGTTCGCACGCGACCCGCGCCGCTTCGACACGATGTCGTTCGACGCACCGGAGCTCTTCGCCGACCTATCGAAGAACCTCGTCGACGCGGCGACGCTGCGCTTCCTCGCCGACCTCGCGCGCGAATGCAGCGTCGAGGCGCAGCGCGATGCGATGCTGGCCGGCGCCGCGATCAACACCACCGAACGGCGCGCCGTGCTCCACACGGCGCTGCGCGCGCCGCGCGGCAGCGCCCCGTTCAGCGCAGACGTCCATGCCGTCCTCGACGCCATGCTGGCCTTCGCCGAGAGCGTGCGCGTGCGCGCCGATGGCACCGCGCCTGCGCGCCTGCGCCACGTCGTCAACATCGGCATCGGCGGCAGCGACCTCGGCCCGCAGATGGCGGTCCGGGCCCTGGCCGAGGTCGCGCATCCGGGCCTGACCTTCCACTTCGTCGCCAACGTCGACGGCGCCGACCTCGCTTCCGTCCTCGCCCGCGTCGTGCCGGCCGAGACGCTCTTCGTCGTCGCCAGCAAGACCTTCACGACGCAGGAGACGATGACCAACGCCGAGACCGCGCGCGCCTGGTTCGTCGCCCAGGGCGGCACACGGATCGAAGAGCACTTCGTCGCCGCGACGAGCAACGTCGAGGCGGCCGCGCGCTTCGGAATCACGCGCACCTTCGGCTTCTGGGACTGGGTCGGCGGCCGCTACTCGCTGTGGTCGGCGATCGGCCTGCCGATCGCGATCGCCGTCGGCGCCGAGCGCTTTCGCGAGCTGCTCGCCGGCGCGCGCGCGATGGACGAGCACTTCGCGCAGGCGCCGGTCGAGCGCAACCTGCCGATGCTGCTCGGCCTCGTCGACGTCTGGTACCGCAATTTCCACCGCTTCACGAGCCGCTGCATCGCGCCGTACGCGCAGGCGCTGCAGCGGCTGCCCGCGTACCTGCAGCAGCTCGAGATGGAAAGCAACGGCAAGCGCGTCGACCGCAGCGGCGCGCCGCTGCCGTACGCGACCAGCCCGGTCGTCTGGGGCGAGCCCGGGACGAACGCGCAGCACGCCTACTTCCAGATGCTGCACCAGGGCAGCGACGTCGTCCCGGTCGAGTTCATCCTGCTTCGGCAGGCGAGCGCCGTCGCCGGCGCGATCCCGGCCGAGGCGAGCGCGCGCCAGCATCGCATGCTGCTCGCCAACGGCCTGGCGCAGAGCCAGGCGCTGATGCAGGGGCGCGCCGGCGCGAACGAGCCGCACCGCGACTTCCCCGGCAACCGGCCGAGCACGACCTTGCTCCTCGAGCGGCTGACGCCGCGCTCGCTGGGCGCGCTCCTCGCGCTCTACGAGCACCGCGTCTTCACCTCGGGCGCGGTCTGGGGCATCGACAGCTTCGACCAGTGGGGCGTCGAGCTCGGCAAGACGCTCGGCAGCGCGCTGCTCGGCAAGTTCGAGCGCGGCCGCGACGCGGACGCCGGCGCCGGCCTGGACGGCTCGACGGCAGGCCTCCTGCAACGGCTGCTTCGCTGAGCCGAGCCGTGCCCCGCCGCCGGGGTAGCGGCGCGGCGAAAGCTGTCAAGATGTCGTCCCATGCCCGCACTTGCCCGCGTTCGATGAGTCGAGCTCTCGTTGCGTTGACCTGGGGGGCGCGCGCCGACCGCGTCGTCGAATGACGCGGCGCTGGCGGCTCTTCCCCAAGTACGCGCTGCTGATCATCACGCTGGTCGGCAGCATGCTGGTCGCGAGCGGTGCGATCAGCATCTACTTCTCGTGGCGCGAGAACGAGGCGCACCTGGTCGCCTTGCAGGAGGAGAAGGCGCAGAACGCGGCGACCCGGATCGAGCAGTACATCCTCGACATCGAGCACCAGCTCAGCTGGACCGCTCTGCCGCGCGCCGACGCCGACGGCGACGCGCTCGAGCAGCGCCGCCTCGAGTACCTCAAGCTGCAGCGCCAGGCGCCGGCGATCACCGAGGTCGTCTGGATCGACCCCGGCGGCCGCGAGCAGCTGCGCATCTCGCGGCTGGCGATGGACGTGATCGGCAGCGGCACCGACATGGCGCAGGAGGAGAAGTTCCGCGTCGCCTCGAAGGGCGGTGTCTATTACGGCCCGGTCTACTTCAGGAAGGGCACCGAGCCGTACATGACGATCGCCCGCCCCGCCGGCAGCGGCGGCGGCGTGACGGCGGCCGAGGTGAACCTGAAGTTCGTCTGGGACGTGGTCTCGCGCATCAAGATTGGCTCCGGCACGGCCGGGCTGGCCTATGTCGTCGACGCCACCGGCGTGCTGATCGCCCATCCCGACATCAGCCTGGTGCTGAAGAAGTCCGACCTGAGCGCGCTGCCGCAGGTCGCCGCGGTCGTCCGCCCCGGCAACGGCCCGCCCGCGGCGGCGCGCGACCTCAAGGGCGAGGAGGTCTTTTCGGCGAACGAGTCGATCCCGACGCTGCGCTGGACGGTGTTCGTCGAGTCGCCGCGCACCGAAGCGTTCGCGCCGCTGTACGCGACCTTGCAGAGAACCTCGCTCCTCCTCGTCGCGGCCCTGCTGATCTCGATCGCGGCGAGCTTCTTCCTCGCCCGCACGCTGGTCAGGCCGCTGCGCGCGCTGCAGGAGGGCGCGGCCCAGATCGGCGCCGGCGATCTCGAGCGCCACATCGAGGTCCGGACCGGCGACGAGCTCGAGGGCCTGGCCGAGCAGTTCAACCGGATGAGCGCGCAGCTGCGCGAGTCTTACGCGGGGCTCGAGCGCAAGGTCGAGCAGCGCACCGCCGAGCTGACCGAGGCGCTCGAGTACCAGACCGCGACGGCCGACATCCTGGAGGTGATCAGCAGCTCTCCGGACGACGTGCAGCCGATCCTGGAGGCAGTGGCCGAACGGTCGCGGATCCTGTGCGCCGCGCAAGGCAGCAGAGTCTGGCTCGTCGACGGCCCCGATCTGCGCGCGCACACCGGCTACAAGCTCGAGGACGGCAGCGAGTCGGGACGCGGCGATCTCCTGCCCCAGAAGGCGACGTCGGTCGTCGGTCAGGCCTTCGTCGAGGCCAGGACGGTGCACATCGAGGACGTGGCGCCACTCGTCGGCACGCGCTATCCCGATGCGATCAAGACGCAGGCGCGGCACGGCTTCCACAGCGTGCTGGCGGTGCCGATGCTGCGCGACGGCCAGGTGCTCGGCGTGATCGCCGTGCTGCGCGTCAAGATCAAGGCCTTCACGACGGCAGAGATTCGCCTGATCGAGACGTTCGCCGACCAGGCGCTGATCGCCATCGAGAACGTGCGCCTGTTCAACGAGACCAAGGAAGCGCTCGAGCAGCAGACCGCGACGGCCGAGGTGCTGCGCGTGATCAGCTCGTCGGTCGCCAACGCCCAGCCCGTCTTCGAGAAGATCACGCAAAGCTGCGGGCGGCTGTTCGCGGGGACCCGGACCGCGATCAACCTCGTCGGTGCCGACGGCCTGATCCATCTCGCCGCCTACGACGGGCCCCGGCGCGAGGGATTCGCCGCCATCTTCCCGTTCGCGCCGAATCCGGAGAGCGGAACGACGCTGGCGATGACCGAACGCCGCGTCATGCACTATCCGAACGTCGACGATCCGGACGTTCCGGCCGGGGTCCGGCGCGGCACGCAGGCCACGGGCACGAAGTCGCTGCTGTTCGCTCCGCTGCTGCTCGACGATCGCGGCATCGGCGCGATCGTCGTCGCTCGCGAGACGGCGCGCGCGTTCCTGCCGAGCGAGATCGCCCTGCTCAAGACCTTCGCCGACCAGGCCGTCATCGCGATCGAGAACGCGCGCCTCTTCAACGAGACCCAGGAGGCGCTCGAGCAGCAGACGGCGACGGCCGAGGTGCTGCGCGTGATCAGCAGCTCGGTCGCCGACAGCAAGCCGGTGTTCGAGAAGATCCTGGAAAGCTGCCAGCGCTTGTTCGCGAGCAACGAGCAAGGCATCCTCGTGGTCGGAAACGACAACCTGCTTCACCTCGGATCGCACCACGGCGCCGCGCGCGAGAAGGTCGCAGCGCTGTTTCCGGTTCCGCGCGCCATCGGCGCCGACGCCGCGAGACGCGAGCGGAGCGTGATCCACATCAAGGACATCCTCGGCGACGCCGACGTTCCCCCGGGGCTGCGCGTCATCGCCGAGCAGATCGGCGTCGGCACGTACTCGCAGGTGATCGCGCCGATGCTGTGGGAGGGCGAATCGATCGGCAGCCTCTACGTGATCCGCCAGCCCGCCGTCGGCTTCAGCGACAAGGAGATCGGCTTGCTGCGAACCTTCGCCGACCAGGCGGTGATCGCGATCCAGAACGCGCGCCTCTTCAACGAGACGCGCGAGGCCCTTCGCAAGGTCGAGCTGCGCACCGGAGAGCTGTCCGAAGCGCTCGACTACCAGACCGCGATCAGCGACGTGCTGCGCGTCATCAGCCAGTCGCCGACCGACGTCTCGCCGGTGTTCGACGCGATTCTCGAAAGCGCGTCGCGGCTCTTCGGCAGCCCCATGTCGGCGGTCTTCCGGTACGACGGGCGCCTCGTGCACCTCGCGGCGACACGCAACTGGCCGGCCGCGGCGATCGCGGACGCGAGTCGCTTCTACCCCGCCGCGCCGAACCCGCAGATGCTCAGCGGCCGGGTCATCCTCTCCGGGACCGTGCAGAGCGAGGAGGACGCGCTCACCGACCCCGGATACGACCGGCAGGCGGCGGGACTCGGCCACTGGCGCCGCATGATCGGCGCGCCGCTGCTGAGAGACGGCCAGCCGATGGGCGCGATCGTCGTCGCCTGGCCGGATCCCGGCACCACGCCGACGCGCCAATCCGATCTGCTCAAGACCTTCGCCGACCAGGCCGTCATCGCGATCGAGAACGTCCGCCTGCTGAGCGAGACGACCGAGGCGCTCGAGCAGCAGACCGCGACCGCCGAGGTGCTGCAGGTCATCAGCAGCTCGGTCGCCGACACCCAGCCCGTGTTCGACAAGATCCTCGACAGCTGCGAGCGATTGTTCGCGGCGAGCGGCCTCGGCATCTACCTGGTCGACGAGGAAGGCCTGCTGCGCAAGGCCGGCTTTCGCAGCGCCCGCGAGAAGCCCGAGCGCGCGGTTGCCGGAACGTTTCCCCGGCGGCTCGAAGGAACCGCCACCGAGATCGCGATCCGCGAGCGTCGCGTCGTCCACTACGGCGACGTCCTCGCCGAGCCGGACGCGCCGGCGCCGCTGGTGCGGATCGCCAAGGCGGCCGGCAGCTTCTCGATCGCCTTCGCGCCGATGCTCTGGGAAGGCCGCGGCGTCGGCGCGATCCAGGTCTCGCGCGACCCGCCAGCGCCGTTCAGCGAGAAGGAGCTGGCGCTGCTCAAGACCTTCGCCGGCCAGGCCGTGATCGCGATCCAGAACGCGCGCCTGTTCAACGAGATCCAGGCCAAGAGCCGCGAGCTCGAGCTCGCCAACAAGCACAAGTCGGAGTTCCTCGCCAACATGTCGCACGAGCTGCGCACGCCGCTCAACGCGATCATCGGTTTCTCCGAGGTGCTGTCGGAGAAGATGTTCGGCGAGGTCAACGACAAGCAGCTCGAGTACCTGCTCGACATCCATTCCTCGGGCCACCACTTGCTGACGCTCATCAACGACATCCTCGACCTGTCGAAGATCGAGGCCGGCCGGATGGACCTCGACCTGGCGACGACGAACCTGCCGATGCTGCTCGACAACTGCACGACGCTCGTGCGCGAACGCGCCAACCGGCAGGGCCTGGTGCTCGCGCTCGAGGTCGAGGACGGCCTCGGCGACTGGGTCGCCGACATCCGAAAGCTCAAGCAGGTGGTGATCAACCTGCTCTCGAACGCGGTCAAGTTCACCCCGGCCGGCGGCAAGGTGACGCTGCGTGCGCGCCGCCTCGAGAACGCGGTCGAGATCGCCGTCGTCGACACCGGCGTCGGCATTGCCCCGGACCAGCAGGCGCTCGTCTTCGAGGAATTCCGCCAGGCGGGAGGCGACTATCTAAGGAAGTCGGAAGGCACCGGCCTCGGCCTCTCGCTCGCCAAGCGGTTCGTCGAGCTGCACGGCGGAACGATGCGGGTCGAGAGCGAGCTCGGCCGCGGCTCGACCTTTGCTTTCGTGCTGCCCGAACGCGTCCTGGAGGCGGTATGAAGCGCTCCCGCCGTCCGGCGCCGGGCGTTCGGTACGGTCGGGCGTTGACGCGGCGCGACTGGCTCGAGCGCGTTGGCGCGACAGCGTTCCTGGGTTGGCCGGTCGCAGCAGCATCGCAGGCAGCCGATGCGCCGATGCCGGTCGTCGGCTTCCTCGGCCTGACCGGGCCGGCCCCGCGCCAGGCCGCGTCCTTCCTCGAGGGGCTCGCCCAGGCCGGATTCGTCGACGGCCGCAACATCGCCCTGGTCTATCGCTGGGCCGACAACCGAGCCGAGCGCCTGCCGGCGCTTGCTGCGGAGATCGTCGCAGCGCGGCCGGCGGTGATCGCGACGATCGGGGGCACTGGCGCGGCGCGGGCGGCGCAGGCGGCGACGGCCAGCGTGCCGATCGTCTTCGAGGTCGGCATCGACCCGGTTGCGGCCGGCCTCGTCGCCAGCTTCGCCCGGCCGGGCGGCAACGCCACCGGCGTGTACATGCTGACCGGCACGCTCAACGAGAAGCGCGTGCAGTACCTGCACGAGATGGTGCCGCGCGCGACCACGATGGCGCTGCTGCTGAATCAGCACGGCCCGGTGGACATCGAGGCCAGGGTCCGCGAGGCCACCGACCTTCGCGGCCTTCGACTCGTCGTCGTCAGCGCTGGCACCGAGCAGGAGATCGAGTCGGCGTTCCAGGACCTTGCCGCGCGCGGGGCCGGCGCGCTGGTCGTCGCCAACAGCCCCTTCTTCAACAGCCGGCGCGAGCAGCTGGCGGCGGCGACCCTGCGCCTGGGCATCCCGGCGATCTTCGAGTGGCGAGAATTCGCCGTCGCCGGCGGACTGATGAGCTACGGCAGCGACATCTCCGGCGTGCTCCGCCAGCTCGGGGTCTACGCCGCCCGCGTCCTCAAAGGCGCCCGCCCGGCCGATCTGCCGATCCTGCAGCCCGACCGCTTCGAGCTCGTGATCAACCGCCGGACGGCGGCCCGCCTCGGCCTGACCATCCCGCAGAGCCTGCAGCTGCGTGCCGAGGTCGTCGAATGAGCCAGGGCTTTGACCTTATTCTTGCGCGCAGCCAGGTAAAGGACGGGCGATGAAAACGATCCTGATCGTCGAGGACAACGAGAAGAACATGAAGCTCGTTCGCGACATCCTGCGCCACAACGGCCACGCGACGATCGAGGCGCCGACCGGTGGCGAGGGCGTTCGCCTGGCGAGCGAGAAGAAGCCCGATCTGATCCTGATGGACATCCAGCTGCCCGACATCGACGGCATCGAGGCGCTGCGCCGGATCCGCGAGGACAGCGCCCTCGACGCGGTCGCGGTGATCGCGGTGTCGGCGTCGGTGATGCCCGACGACCAGCAGAAGATCGTCACCTCGGGATTCGACGCCTTCGTCACCAAGCCGATCAACCTGAAGCAGTTCCTCGACACGGTGAAGCGCTTCCTGACGCAGGGGCGAACGGCGCGATGAAGGCGAGCGTGCCGGCGCCTCGTCGCATCGCGACGGTCGGCGCGCGCGCGAACGCGTTCGCCTTCGCGATCGCCACGGCGCTCGTGCCGCTCGGGGCCGGGGCTCAGGCACAGGCCGGCATGGCGCGGATCGGCTTCCTCTCGTTCTTCCCGGCGCCGACGGCGGCCGCCCCCGATCCGAACGAAGCGGGCTTTCGCCAGGGCCTGCGCGAGGGCGGCTACGTCGAAGGGCAAAACGTCGTCATCGAACGCCGCTACGCGGACGGCAACGCCGCGCTGCTGGCGGCGTCGGCCGCGGAGCTGGTGCGCCTGCGCGTCGACGCGATCCTCGCGGGCGGCCAGCCCGCGCGCGAGGCCGCGCGCAAGGCGACGGCGACGATTCCGATCGTCACCTTGTCGGGCAGCGACCCGGTCCGCGAAGGCTGGGCCAAGAGCCTCGCCCGCCCCGGCGGCAATGTCACCGGCCTCACGTTCACCTTCCCCGAGCTCGCCCCGAAGCGCCTCGAGCTGCTCAAGGAGGCGCTGCCGACGTTGACGCACATCGCCGTCCTCGTCGATCCGGTCGAGGTCGTCGACGCTCCCGACGTGCTGCGCGAGACCGAAGCCGGCGCGCGCCGGCTCGGCCTGAAGATGCAGGTCCTCCAGATCCATGGCCGCAGGGATCTTGAAGGCGCCTTTGCGCAGGCCCGGCGCGGCAACGCGCAGGCGCTCGTCGCCATGGCGATGTGGCCGTATCGCAGCGAGGTCGCCGCGCTCGCGCTGGGCAGCCGGGTCGCCCTGATGGGCGAGGAGTCGCACGAGGCGCAGGCGGGCTTCCTGATCGCCTACGGCGCCGACCTCGACGACCTCGTGCGGCGTTCGGCCTTGCAGACGGCGCGGATCCTGAAGGGCGCGCGCGCCGGCGACCTGCCGATCGAGCGGCCGACCAAGTTCCGCCTGAGCGTCAACCTGAAGACCGCGAAGGCGCTCGGCATCACGATCCCGCAGGCGTTGCTGGCGCGCGCGGACGAGGTCATCCAGTGAGCGCCAGCGCCGCCAGCGCCAAGGTCCTCGTCGTCGACGACGTCGCGCTCAACGTCAAGCTGCTCGCCGACCTGCTGGCGGCGAAGGGCTATCTCACCTGCACCGCGACCTCGGGCGTCGAGGCGCTCGCGGTGCTCGCCGCCGAGCGGCCCGACCTCGTTCTGCTCGACGTGATGATGCCCGGCATGAGCGGCTACGACGTCTGCCGCGCGATCCGCGCCGACCCGGCGCACGCGATGCTGCCGGTCGTCCTGGTCACCGCGCTCGACCCGGCCGAAGAGCGCGCCAAGGGCCTCGATGCCGGCGCCGACGACTTCCTCAGCAAGCCGGTGAGCCAAGGCGAGCTGCTGGCGCGAGTGCGCTCGCTGCTGCGCATCAAGTCGCTCTACGACGAGCTGCTGCACCAGCGCGGCGAGCTCGCCGAGCTCAATCGAACGCTCGAGCAACGCGTCGCCGACGGCGTCAGCCAGCTCGAGAAAGTGAGCCGGCTGAAGCGCTTCTTCTCGCCCCAGCTCGCCGAGCTGATCGTCGCCGGCGGCGCCGACGATCCGCTCAAGAGCCACCGGCGCGAGATCACCGTCGTCTTCCTCGACCTGCGCGGCTTCACCGCGTTCACCGAGACGGCCGATCCGGAAGACGTGATGGCGGTCCTCGGCGAATACCACGCCGCGGTCGGCGCGCTCGTCCTCGATCACGAAGCCACCCTCGAGCGCTTCACCGGCGACGGGATCATGGTCTTCTTCAACGACCCCGTGCCGGTTCCCGATCCGGCGCGGCGTGCCGCGCGCATGGCGATCGCGATGCAGCGCGAGGTCACCCGCCTCGCTGTCGGCTGGGCGCGGCGGGGCTACGAGCTGGCGATGGGGGTCGGCATCGCCCAGGGCTTCGCGACCATCGGCAGCATCGGCTTTCCCGGCCGGATCGACTACGGCGCGATCGGCACCGTCACCAACCTCGCGGCGCGCCTGTGCGGCGAGGCGCGAGGCGGCGAGATCCTGGTGTCGCAGCGCGTCCAGGGCCTGCTCGACGGCGAGCCGGCGTGCGAGCCCGCCGGCGAGCTCGCCTTGAAGGGATTCCACCGTCCAGTTCCGGCCTTTCGCGTTCTGGTCGCGGATCGGCCCCCGGGCGGTGCGGCGACCTGACCGCTTCGCATCGGCGTCATCAATCTTGTCGATGTCGCGCCTCGAATTCGTGAATATGGCCTTCATCATCGCTGCGACGGCGCTGCCGCCCGCGACGAAAGCTGATCGAACCGGTGCCCACCATGCGAAGACGTGAACTCCTCCTTGCCGCCGCGGCGGGCGGCTTGCTGTCGCGCCGCGCCGGCGCGCAGGCGCAGACGCGCAGCGTGCGCATCGGCTGGCTGACGGCGCAGCGGCCGGCCAGCCTCGTTCCTTTCGTCCAGGCGTTCCGCAGCGCGCTCGCCGACCTCGGCTTCGTCGAAGGCCGCAACCTGACGATCGACTTCCGCTACGCCGACGACGACTCGAGCAAGGTGGCCGGGCTCGCCGACGAGCTGGTGCGCCTGCCGGTCGATCTCATCGTCGTCCAGGGCGAGGCGGTGCTCGAGATCAAGGCGCTCAGCCTGCCGGTTCCGGTGGTCTACGCCTACAGCGGCGATCCGGTCGTCGCCGGCCTTGCCGAGAGCCTGGCCCGACCGAATCCGAGCATGACCGGCCTGACCTACATGGCCGTCGAGCTGAACGGCAAGCGCCTCGAGCTGTTGCGCGAGATGGCGCCGTCGATCCGCCGCGTCGCGCTGCTCGCCAATCCGGCGTATCCGGGCGAGAGCGACGAGCGCGCCAATTCGGTGTCGGCCGCCGGCCGCATCGGTTTCGACGTCCGCTACGTCGGCGCGCGCACCGGCGACGAGCTGAAGGCCGCATTCGCGAAGATGGCCGCCGACAAGGCGCAGGCGATCTCGCTGCTCGCCGACAGCTTCACGGTGCAGAACCGCGGCAGCATCATGGCGTTCGCGACCGAGCAGAAGATCCCGGTAGTGTCGAGCTGGCCCGTGTTCGCCGAGGCGGGCGCGCTCTGCACGCACGGCCCGCGCCTGGCCGATTCGTACCGTCGCCTCGCGTACTACGCCGATCGCGTCCTGCGCGGCACCAAGCCCGCCGACCTGCCGATCGAGCAGCCGACGACGATCGAGACGATCGTCAACCTCAAGACCGCCGACGCGCTCGGGCTGAAGGTGCCGCAGTCGGTGCTGGTGCGCGCGGACCGCGTCATCCGCTAGCGGGTCGGCGCGCGACCTGACCGAAGGGGCTAGCCGGCGCCGCTCAGGCCCCGGACGGCGCCGCGGGCCGCATCGATGCCCTGCTCGACGATGCGCTCCTTCCACTCGTCGGTGTCGGTGTAGAAGGCGTCGCGCAGCTGCTGCTTGATCTGGCGCCGCGTCGCGTCGTCGGTCCCGGGATGGTTCTCGAGCCACTGGTCGGCGCGCAGCGCGAGCATCACCTCGGTTTGCGGCAGCGTCCCGTACTCGAGCGCCATCGCGGTGTACTCGGCCTGCGCGCACTCCTCGTACGCGACGAGCGTCATGAGCCCCGTCAGCACCGCCGACGTCGACGAGCCGTCGTAGATCGACGTGATGTCGCCCCACCACGCTTTGGCCCGCGCGTAGGCGGCGGCGTCGTCGCGGCAGGCGAAGATGCGCTCGCCGTGGCCGCTCGGGCCGAGCCCGGTATGGAAGTCGATCCAGGCCAACCGCCGGCAGCGGCTGGCGTGCTGGCGCAGCACCTGGCGCAGCGTCGCCTGGCTCCACGTCGGCTCGCTGCCGCCGTAGAAGAGACCGTCGGGATGGCGATACTGGCCGCCCGAGATCGCCTGCTGCAGCGCGCGCTCGCCGTGCTCGGCGACGAAGCGATCGAGCACAGCGACGGTCGCTGCATCGGCGGGCCAGGTCGCGGGCACGACCGCCGCGGCGATCTCGTCGTAGCGGTCGTTGGCGGGCGGCGGCGTGGCGAAGTCGCGGAAGTTGCGGTTCAGGTCGACGTTCTCGTGGGTCGTTCGCCGCCACCACGAGAAGCCGTAAGGATTGAGGCCGTGGACGTAGAGGACGGCGACGCCGGCGTCGTCGGCGGCCCGATGCCAGTCGGGATCGCGCAGCAAGGCCACCTGCACCCCCGAGCCGCAAAAGCCCTCGACGCCGTGGCAGGCGCTGCTGACGACGAGCACCGCCTGCGCGTCCATCGGCCCGTCGCGGGCGACGTCCATGGCGAGCATCTCGCCGTCGCGGCCGGGCAGGGGATGGACGTGGGTCTCGACGCCGAGGCCGCACGAGCGCCCGGCGGCGAAGAACTTGTCGCGCGCCTCGGCGTAGCTCTGGGCGAAATGGCGCGCGGCGCCGGCGCTGTCGCCGTTCCGCGCCGGCGACGCAGGCCTGGGTGCGGCCCGGCGCTCGGGCGGCGCGCCGGGCTCGCTCATGCGATCAGCGCTCGGGCCCCCGCCGGACGCCGGGCCGCTCCCGGCCGCGCCCCCTCGGGGGGCAGCGACCGCTGGGAGCGTGAGGGCATCACTTCGCCAGCCAGGCCTCGGCCATCCGCACCCAGAGCGAGCCGCCGAGCGGGATGAGCTCGTCGTTGAAGTCGTAGCTCGGGTTGTGCAGCATGCACGGGCCCATGCCGTGGCCGCTGTCGCGGTGGGTGCCGTCGCCGTTGCCGATCAGGAAGTAGCAGCCGGGCTTTTCGAGCAGGTAGTAGCTGAAGTCTTCCGAGCCCATCGTCGGCTCGAACTCCATGACGTTCTCGGCGCCGACCATCTCGGTCATGACCCGGCGCGCGAACTCGGTCTCGGCCGGGTGGTTGATCGTCGGCGGGTAGTTGCGCTTGAAGTGGAACTCGCACTCGGCGCCGAACGCCGCGCACGTGTGCTCGGCGATCTCCTTCATGCGCTTCTCGATCAGGTCGAGCACCTCGAGCGTGAAGGTGCGCACCGTGCCCTGCATCTCGCAGCTGTCGGGGACGACGTTGGTCGCCTCGCCGGTGTGGATCATCGTCACCGAGATCACGCCGGCGTCGATCGGCCGCTTGTTGCGGCTGATGATGGTCTGGAACGCGTTGACGATCTGGCACGCCACCGGCACCGGGTCGATGCCGTTGTGCGGCATCGCCGCGTGCGATCCCTTGCCGCGGATCGTGACGATGAACTCGTTGCTCGACGCGAACGACGGCCCCGACTTGAGCGCGAACTGGCCCGCCTTCAGGCCGGGCCAGTTGTGCGCGCCGAAGACCGCTTCCATCGGGAACTTCTCGAACAGGCCGTCCTTCATCATCTCGCGAGCGCCGCCGCCGCCTTCTTCGGCCGGCTGGAAGATGAGGTAGACCGTGCCGTCGTAGTTGCGGTGCTTCGCGAAATGCTTGGCCGCGGCGAGCAGCATCGCCGTGTGGCCGTCGTGGCCGCACGCGTGCATCTTGCCGGCGCTCGTGCTCTTGTGCTCGAACGTGTTGTGCTCGGTGATCGGCAGCGCGTCGATGTCGGCGCGCAGGCCGACGGCGCGCGAATTGGTGCCGTTCTTGAGAATCGCGACGATGCCGGTCGTTCCCAGGCCGCGGTGGATCGGGATTCCCCACGACGTGAGCTGCTCGGCGATCAGGTCCGAGGTGCGCTTCTCCTCGAAGCAGAGCTCGGGATGGGCGTGGATGTCGCGCCGGAGCGCGGCGATCTGGGCGGCGTCGGCGAGGATCGATTCGATGACTTGCATGACAGGCTCCTACGAGGCCAGTTTACCCGTGGCCCCCGGGCGGCGCACGGGCTATGCCATAGTTTGGAGATGGTCACGACCGTTGTCCGCGCCGCCTGTCCACACGATTGCCCGGACACCTGCGCGATGCTCGTCACCGTCGACGACGGCCGGGCGATCCGCGTCCACGGCAACCCCGACCACCCGCCGACGCACGGCGCGCTTTGCACCAAGGTCTCGCGCTACGTCGAGCGCACGTATCACCCCGATCGCGTCCTGCGGCCGCTGAAGCGCGTCGGCCCGAAAGGCAGCGGCAGCTTCGCGCCGGTGGGCTGGGAAGAGGCGCTCGACGACATCGCGGCGCGCCTGAAGGCGATCGCCGGCCCCGATGGGGCCAACGCCGAGGCGATCGTTCCCTACAGCTATTGCGGCACGATGGGCCTGCTGCAGGGCGAGAGCATGGCGGCGCGCTTCTTCCACAAGCTCGGCGCGTCGCTGCTCGACCGCACGATCTGCTCGTCGGCCGGCGGCGAGGCGCTCGCCGCGACCTACGGCGCCAAGGTCGGCATGCACGTCGAGCACTACGCCGAGAGCCGGCTGATCGTCATCTGGGGCAGCAACTCGATCACCTCGAACCTGCACTTCTGGACCCTCGCGCTCGAGGCCAAGCGCGCCGGCGCGAAGCTCGTCTGCATCGACCCGCGCCGGACCGACACGGCCGAGAAGTGCCACGACCACATCGCCCTCCTGCCGGGCAGCGATGGCGCGCTCGCGCTCGGTGTCATGCACGAGCTGATCGCGAACGACTGGCTCGACCATGACTACATCGATCGCCACGTCGACGGCTGGCCGGCGCTGCGTGAGCGCGCCCTGCAGTGGCCGCCGGAGCGTGTCGCGGCGGTGTGCGGCATCCCGGTCGAGCAGGTGCGCTCGCTCGCCCGCGACTACGGGACGACCCGCCCGGCGGCGATCCGCCTCAACTACGGCATGCAGCGCGTGCGCGGCGGCGGCAACGCGACACGCCTGATCGGCTTGTTGCCGTGCCTCGTCGGCGCGTGGCGTCATCGCGCCGGCGGCCTGCTGCTCTCGGCATCGGGCTGGTTCGCGCCGGTCCGCGACGACGCCGCGCTGCAGCGGCGCGACCTGCTCGCCGGCCACCGGCCGCGAACGATCAACATGAGCACGATCGGCGACGACCTGCTGCGCCAGGGCGGCGAGCTGCGCGCCGACGGCACCCCGTTCGGCCCGAAGATCGAGGCGCTCGTCGTCTACAACAGCAACCCGGTCGCGGTGGCGCCCGATTCGACCCGGGTCGCGCGCGGCTTCGCCCGCGAGGACCTGTTCACGGTCGTGCTCGAGCATTTCATGACCGACACCGCCGACCTCGCCGACTACGTGCTGCCGGCGACGACCCAGCTCGAGCACCTCGACCTGCACACGAGCTACGGCCACACCTACGCGATGATCAACGAGCCGGCGATCGCGCCGCTCGGCGAAGCGAAGGCGAACACGCAGGTCTTTCGCGAGCTCGCCGCCAGGATGGGCTTCGACGACGCGTGCTTCCTGGACGACGACGAGGCGCTGGCACGGATCGCGTTCCGCCCCGCGTCTGCGGGCGGCGTCGACTTCGCGGCGCTGCGCGCGCAGGGCTGGGTCAAGCTCGACATCGCCGAAGCGCCGTTCGCCGAAGGCGGCTTTCCGACGGCGACCGGCAAGGCCCGTGTCGACGTCCCCGGCCTCGGCGTTCCGGATCACGTCGCGAACTACGAATCGGCGGCGAGCGCCCCGGAGCTCGCGCGCCGCTTCCCGCTCGCGATGATCTCGCCGCCGGCGCGCAACTTCCTCAACTCGAGCTTCGTCAACGTCACCAGCCTGCGCGCGATCGAGGGCGAGCCGGTGCTCGAGATCTCGGCGATCGACGCCGCGGCACGAGGGATCGTCGATGGAGGACGCGTCCGCATCTTCAACGACCGCGGCAGCATCGTCTGCAAGGCGGTCGTCGGCGAGCGCGCGCGGCCGGGCGTCGTCAACGGCCTCGGCGTCTGGTGGAAGAAGCTCGCTGCCGACGGCAAGAACGGCAACGAGCTGACGCACCAGCGCCTCACCGACATCGGTCGTGCGCCGAGCTTCTACGACTGCCTGGTCGAGGTCGAGGCCGCCGCCGTCCCGGCCGCGGCGTGAGACGCGGCGCGCGCGTCGTGGCCTGGTCCCTCGGCGGCATCGGCGTACTCACGCTCCTGGCCGGCGCCGGCGTCTGCCTGACGTCGGGTTGCAGCACGGTCGGCTACTACGCGCGCTCGGTCACCGGCCACCTCGAGCTGCTGCAGGCGGCGCGGCCGGTGCCGCAGTGGCTCGACGACCCGGCGACAAGCGCCAGGCTGAAGGAACGCCTCGCGCTCTCGCAGCGGATCCGCGACTTCGCCGTCAGCGCGCTCGCCGAGCCCGACAACGCGAGCTATCGCCGCTACGCCGACCTGCACCGGCCGGCCGCGGTCTGGAACGTCGTCGCCGCGCCGGAGCTTTCGCTGGTGCCGAAGACCTGGTGCTTCTGGGTCGTCGGCTGCGTCGGCTACCGCGGCTACTACGACCCGGCGCACGCCCAGGCGCTGGCCGG
>Ga0207675_100002030_pt1 | contig 20183 bp, 15 predicted proteins | sample KBSSwiS42_FD_184305 | JGI IMG/M metagenome (GOLD analysis project Ga0207675, IMG submission 184305) | Switchgrass rhizosphere microbial communities from Kellogg Biological Station, Michigan, USA - KBS Switchgrass S4-2 (SPAdes) (version 2) | ecosystem: Host-associated > Plants > Roots >...
CGGCTGCGTCTGCGGCTTGGCGTCGCGTCCGCGCTGCAGCAGCTCGCTCGCCAGCGCGCCCGGCACCAGGAAGCTCACCTGCTCGCCGTCGCGCCGCGCCGCCACGTTGACCCCAATCACGCGCCCGGCGTCGTCGACCGCCGGGCCGCCGCTCATGCCGGGGTTGAGCGAGCCGCCGAAGAACACCTGCGGCAGGAAGCTGCGCTCGACACTGCCGTTGTAGACGCCCTCGACCACCGCGAAGCCGACGTCCAGCGGATTGCCCAGCGAGTACAGCCGCTCGCCCTTGGACAGCGGCATCGCTGCGTCACGAAACCGCAGCGGCACGAATTCAATCGGCGGCGCGCCGTCGGGCACGCGCAAGCGCAGCAGCGCGAGGTCGTGCGTGACGTCGATCGCCAGCAGCTGCGCGCTGCCGGTGCGCCCCTGCGCCATCGTGAAGGCGAGGCGGTAGCGCTCGGGCCGCAGTGCGAACTGGCTGACGACGTGGTAGTTGGTGATCACGAGGCCACCGGCGTCGACCACGAAGCCCGAGCCGACGGAAGCCTGACTGTCCTGGTCTTTCAGCAGCGTGCGCACCTGCAGCAGCTGCGCGCGCGTGGCGTCGACGATGCGCAGGCCCTGTGCCGACACCGACGATCCCGCATCGGTCTTGGCGGCCACCGTGTCGGCGTGCGCCGGTGCGATCAGCGCTGCCGCCAGCACGAGCGGTCGCAGCATCAGCGTGTGCAGGCCCATGCGGCATTCTAGGAGTCGGCGTGCGCGCGGCCGCCACTCGCAGCGCGGCGGACTACACGGGATCCCAGTTGAAGACGTCGCCCGAGCGATCCAGCGGCATGAACGAGCCCTGCAGTGCCGGCATCGCGTGCTCGGCAATCTGCTGCGGCGTCCAGCCCTCGCTGCGTTGCACCGAGCGCAGCGGCCGCGGCTGGCTCATCAGGAAGATCTCGTTGTTGCGCACCGCGAACACCTGCGCGGTGACGCCGTGGGCCGCGTCGCTCAGCAGGTACACCGCCAGCGGTGCGATCTTGGCCGGCGTCATCCTCTTGATCTTGTCGACGCGCGCCTGCTGCTCGGGCGTGTCGGTGGGGATCGAGCCCGTCATGCGGCTCCAGGCGAACGGCGCGATGCAGTTGGAGCGCACGTTGAACTTCTGCATGTCCAGCGCAATGCTCTTGGAGAACGCCACCAGGCCGAGCTTGGCCGCGCTGTAGTTGGCCTGGCCGAAGTTGCCGATCAGGCCCGAGGTGCTGGTCATGTGCAGGTAGGCGCCGCTGTTCTGCTCCTTGAAGTGGTTGGCGGCGGCGCGGCTCACGTACCAGCTGCCGTACAGGTGCACCTTGATCACGCCGTCCCACTCGACATCGCTCATCTTGTGGAAGAAGCGGTCGCGCAGGATGCCGGCGTTGTTCACCACGCCGTCGATGCGGCCGAAGTGGTCGAGCGCGCAGGTGACGATGCGGTTGGCCGACGCCGCCTCGCTGACGCTGTCGGTGTTGGCCACCGCGCCGCCGCCGGCGGCACGGATCTCGGCCACCACCTGCTGCGCCGGTCCGACGTCGCTGCCTTCGCCGGTGGTGGAGGTGCCGATGTCGTTGACCACCACCTGCGCGCCCTCGGCGGCCAGCGCGAGCGCGATGTCGCGCCCGATGCCGCCGCCCGCGCCGGTGACGACCACCACCTTGCCTTGCACCATGCCTGCCATCTGCGACTCCGTTGCCGTGTGAGGGAGGGCGCCGCGGCGCCCGAGCCCGGCGATTGTCGCAACATCGCGCGAGCGCCCGCAGCGGAGCGCTCGACGGCGCAAGCGCGCAGCGCGCGGCTACTTCTTCGTGTAGCTGAACTTCTGGCCACCGAGCGCGGCCTGGTACATCAGCCCGCCCTTGGCGATCGTGAAGACCGCCATGCCCTTCTGATAGCCGCCCACCACCTCGGCCTTGTCGCTGGTGATGCTCTTGCCGGCAGTGGTGCCACCGGTGCCGGCCTGAGCGGACACGCCGGCGGTGATCGCCACTGCGCTCGCCTCGGCGCCGAACTCGAACTCGCCTTTGGTGAACTCGTCGAACGAGCGCTTGTCCTGCAGGAAGATCATCTCGCTGAAGGCCTGGCCACCGAGCTGGGCGCCGACCGACAGCTGCGTCATCGAGACGTCGCCGACGTACTTGCCGTGCTCGTACACGCGGCCCTTGCCGTAGGCGGCGCCGACCACCGCGCCGCCCTTGCCGACGGTGGGGAACACCGCATAGCCGTGGCTGGTGGCGAAGTACGACTTGCTCTCTTTTGCCTTCTGGAACACCGCGATCGTGTCGCTGTAGTCGTCGGCGCGTGCAGGCCCCAGCGCGCATGCCAGCAGCAGCGCCGCCAGCCACGGGAAGATCCTGTGCAACGTCGTCATGAGCGTCTCCTTCTGCAAAGGTTCGGGTTGCCGGTCGCAATGCCGGCAGAGTGCGTGTTCGGGCAAGCCGCGTGCCGATGCTGCACCGGCGCGCGCTTTCATGGCACTCGATGATTCGTCTGCATGGCGCAGCGGTGCGCGCCGGCCCGCGCTACCTGGCGCGTCCCCAACGCATTGGATGTGCCGCCGCCAGGGCGGGCACCATTGGGGTTGGGGCGCTATCGGGGTCACGTGGGTGGACTGGGTGGCTGCGATGCGCAGCCGGCGGCTGATGGCATTGACCGTGCTGGGCCGTGTGCACGACCACGGGGATCAGCCCGTTGGCCGACGGCAGCTGCCGATTGTTCGGCGGCTCACCGCATCACCCCATCAGTGCGCTCAAACGGGCCTGCGCCGTGCTGCAGTCGCCGAACTGCGCTTGTACCCAGGCAGCGTCGTGGTACGTGTTGAGGTAGCGGTCGCCGTTGTCGCACAACAGCGAGAGCACGGCGCCCCGCTGGCCGCGCTGGCGCATCTCATCGGCCAGCGCGAGCATCGCGACGAAGTTGGTGCCGGTCGACGGGCCCACCTTGCGGCCGAGGATCCGCGACAGCAGCCGCATCGCCGCCACCGACTCGGCGTTGGGCACTTCGATCATGCGATCGATCAGCGTCGGGATGAAGCTCGGCTCGACGCGCGGCCGGCCGATGCCTTCGATGCGCGAGCCCGACGAGCTGAGCGACGCGTCGCGGCACCGGTGATAGGCGGCGAACACCGAACCCTCTGGGTCGGCCACCGCGAGCCGGGTGTCGTGACGCTGGTAGCGCACGTAGCGTCCGATCGTCGCGCTGGTGCCACCGGTGCCGGCCCCCACCACGATCCACGTCGGCACCGGGTGCCGCTCGTGGGCCATCTGCTCGAAGATGCTCTGCGCGATGTTGTTGTTGCCGCGCCAATCGGTGGCGCGCTCGGCGTAGGTGAACTGGTCCATGTAGTGGCCGCCGCACGCTTCGGCCACGCGCTGCGCGGCGTCGTACACCTCGCCGGCGAAGTCGACGAAGTGCGAACGCCCGCCGTGGAACGCGATCTGCGCCACCTTCTCGCTCGACGTGTTGCGTGGCATCACCGCGACGAACGGCAGCCCGAGCAGGCGCGCGAAGTAGGCCTCACTCACCGCGGTGGAGCCGCTCGAGGCCTCGACCACCGTGGCGCCCTCGTGCAGCCAGCCATTGCACAGCGCGTACAGGAACAGCGAGCGCGCCAGCCGGTGCTTGAGGCTGCCCGTGGGATGGGTCGACTCGTCCTTCAGGTACAGGTCGATGCCGTGCGCCGCGAAGCCCGCGACAGGCAGCGGCACCAGGTGCGTGTCGGCGCTGCGCCGGAAGTCGGCCTCGATGCGATGGATGGCGTCGTGAACCCAGCGGTTGTCGCTCATGGCACGCCGCCCAAGCCCGAGCCTGCGGCGGCGGCCGATTATCGGACGGCGTGAAACCCGCGCCCGATCGGCCGCGTGCAACTCACCGGCACACGGCCTGCGGCACCGTCACCGCCTGGGTGCCGCAGTGCACGGTGCGCGAGGCCAGGCGCGCGATCTCTTCGGTCTTGGTGACCAGCAGGTTGATCTCTCCCAGCATGCCCTCGTCGTAGCCGGCGATGCGCAGCTGATGCGTCGAGCTGAGCGCCTTCTCTCCGTAGCCGGCCGCCTTGAGCGTCTTGTCGGCCTGCGTGACCACCGGCGCGATGGCCTGGCGCTCGCGCAGCAGCGCATCGCGCCGCATCTGCAGCGCCTGCGTGTCGCGCGCCACCATCAGCGGCAGCATCTTGGCGGCATACGCCTGCCAGGCGGCATCGCACGCCTTGTCGCAGCCCGGGTTGTCGAATTCGATGCGCGGCTTGGGCATGTCGACCTTCAGCGGCGCGCCGAACACCTTGCCGCTGACCTCGGCTTCGGTCTCCTTCCAGCGCACGCCGTGCGCCTGGATGCGGCCGACCTGTTGGTTCCCATACTCGAAGCCGGCCTCGGCGGCGACCTTGACCGGCGGCGCATCGTCGGCCATCGCCTGCGCTTCGTTCTTGCGGTTGGGGTTCTGGTTCATCGGCTGCGACATCGCCCTGGACATCGCCATGAGCTGCTCCGGCGTCATCGTGCGCATGCGCGCCTGCACGTCCTTGGCATACACCGGGTCGCTCTGCATGCGCTGCATGTCGATGCCGACGTTGGCCATGCCCTTGGCGAGGTCGGCCTGCTGTTGCATCGCCTGCGCCTGCTGCGCCGGTGCCTGCGCCTGCAGCGGCGCCGCCACGGCTTTGCGGTGCGCCTCGATGTCGGCCTTCAGTGCCAGCAACGCAGGATGCACCAGCGTGCCGCCCTTGTCGACCCAGCGCGCGGCTTCTTCGGCAGTGGCGGGCGGCTCGGGCAGCCGGTTGAACAAGTCGAGCAGGCTGCTCGACGGCGCCGCGTGGGCGGCGAGGGCGCCGAGCAGGCATGCAGCGGCTGCACTCCGGTGGCGTGCGGTCATCGTTCTCCTCCTCGGGGGCGCACTGAAAGCGGCGCGCATTATTGGCCCGCCACGTTGCTTTGGCCACCGCGCGGCGATTACGAATGAAACCGACCGCCCCTCTCAGGGCGCCTAACCGTGGCCCACGAATCCCGGGTACAGCGCCATCCCGCCGTCGATGAACAGAGTCGCGCCGGTCACGTAGTCGGAGGCGTCCGATGCCAGCCACACGGCGGCCTTCGCCACGTCGTCGGGCTCGCCGATGCGGCCGTAGGGCACCAGCTTCATCAGGGCGTCGTAGGCTTCGCGCGTCTGCCAGGCGGGCGCATTGATCGGCGTGCGGATGGCGCCGGGTGCGATGCCGTTGACGCGGATGCGCTGTGCCGCCAGCTCCTGCGCCATCGTCTGCATCAGCAGCATCACGCCGCCCTTGGAGGCTGCGTAGTTGGCATGGCCGGCCCACGGGATGCGCTGGTGCACCGAGCTCATGCAAATGATCTTGCCGAGTGCCGGCGATGTGCCGACGAAGCCGCGTCGCTTGAACTCGCGCACCGCGGCGCGCGCGCACAGGAACTGGCCGGTCAGGTTGACGCCGATCACGGTGTTCCACTGCTCCAGCGTCATCTGCTCGAGCGCCGCGTCGCGCTGCAGCCCGGCGTTGCACACCACGATGTGCAGCGTGCCGAGTTCGGCGATCGCACGTGCGAACATCGCCTCGACGTCGGCCTCGCGGCTGACATCAGCCTGCAGCGCGAGCGCGCGTCGGCCCAGCGCCTGCAGCTGCGTCACCACCGCATCGGCGGCCTGCGCATCGCGCGCGTAGTTGACCGCCACGTCGGCGCCGGCACGACCCAGCGCCAGCGCGATGGCGCGGCCGATGCCCGAACTGGCGCCGGTGACCAGCGCCACCTGGTGCGCGAGCGCGCTGCTGTCGGCGACGTCCCGCACGTGTCCCGCCGCTAGCGATCCTGCAGCTCGATCGCGCCACGCGCGACGTAGCTGCGGAAGTCGGCGATCGGGATCGCCGCGACGCTGCGCGTCTCGCCGTCGCTCCAGCTCAGCGTGGCGTCTGTCGGTGTGGTCTGCACCTGCACCGGGCCGGGCCGGATCGCGGCGGTGACGCCGTCGCCGAGGCGGTACTCGACGGTGCCGGTGATCTGCGCGCGTTGTGCCATCGGAACGCTCCTGCACAAGGGGTTCCGAAGCCGGCAAACGGCACGCCCGCACCGCGGGCGCCTAGCGCGGCGCGCGAGTCAACTCACCATTGTCCGAAGAACACGCCGGCGCGCTTGTGCTGCGCAGTGCCGATTTCGATCTGGGCGTCGGTCAGCGTGGTGCGGTGGCGGCGCCGCGCCAGGAAGTCGAGCAGGCGCTCGCGCAGCGCGGCGCGCACCGGCGCGCTCGACGCGTCGCGCCCGAGGTCGTGCAGCTCCTGCGGGTCGGCCTGCAGGTCGAACAACTGCTCCGGCTCGTCGAGCCAGTGCACGTAGCGCCAGCGCGCGTCGCGCAGGCTGAAGGCGCGGCACTGGTGCACGTCCTTGCGCAACAACAGGCGCGCCTGGCGAAAGCTGTAATCGAGCTCGCTGAACACCATCTCGCGCCACGGCGCGTCGGGCGCCTGGCCGTGCAGCAGCGGCTGCAGGCTGCGCCCCTCGATGCGGTGACGCGGGCCGTCGACGTCGAGCGCGTCGAGGATCGTCGGCACGATGTCGACGCACTCCACGAAGCGCTGCTCGACCGTGCCGCGCGTCGCATCGGCGGCGCGCCGCGGGTCCACCACGATCAGCGGCACGCGCTGCACGGTGTCGTGGAACAGCTCCTTCTCGCCGAGCCAGTGGTCGCCCAAAAAATCGCCGTGGTCCGAGCAGAAGATGATCAGCGTGTCGTCGAGCCGGCCTTGAGCGTCCAGCGCATCGAACAAGCGCCCCAGGTGGTGATCGAGCTGCGCAATGAGACCCTGGTACACCGGACGCACGATGCGGATGCACGCGTCGTTCTGGAAACTGACGCACTCCTCCTGCTGGCGGTACGCGGCCACCACCGGATGCGCATCGCGCAGCTCGCTGTCGGCGCGCACCACCGGCAGGCACTGGTCGAACGAGTACATCGCGTGGTAAGGCGCCGGGGCCATGTAGGGCCAGTGCGGCTTCACGTAGCTCAGGTGCAGCACCCACGGCTGGCTGCCCACGTGCTGGATGAAACCGATGGCCTGATCGGTCATGTAGGCGGTCTCGGAGTGCGGCTCCTGCACGCGCGCGGGCAGGTGCACGTTGCGCATGTGCCAGCCGCTGGCGAGACGACCGTCGGCATCGATGCCGGCGATCACGTAGTCGCTCCACGGGTCGGCACTGTCGTAGCCGTGCGCGCGCAGGTAGGCCGGGTAGCCCGACTCCTGGCCCGGCGCGTGGTGGCCGTCGTAGCGGTCGATCTCGTCGAAGCCACCGTGGCGCAGCAGGAGTCCAAGCTCGCTGGCGCCATCGAGTTGCAGCCGCTGCAGGCCCGCCTGGTCGGGCATCACGTGCGTCTTGCCGGTCAAGGCCAGCGTCAGGCCGGCGCCGCGCAGCATCTCGCCCAGCGTCACCTCGCCCACCGACAGCGGCACGCGGTTCCAGGTGGCGCCGTGCGAGACCGCGTAGCGGCCGGTGTAGTAGCTCATGCGGCTCGGGCCGCACACCCCGCTGGTGACGAACGCGCGGTCGAAGCGCACGCCGCGCCGCGCCAGCGCATCGAGGTGAGGCGTCCTCAAGTGGGGATGGCCGCTGCAGCCGAGGTGATCCCAGCGCAGCTGGTCGGCCATGATGAAGAGCACGTTCATGCGGGTACGATCGCATCCTTGCCGGCGGCGGGGAGACTGTACATGCGGGCGTGGGCGACATGCGTGCTGGCCTTGGCGTGCGGCGCCGCCGCCGTGCGCGCGGCTGCCGCGGGACCCGGCGGCGTGATCTACACCTGCCGCGACGACCAGGGCAACCCGATCACGCGCGACCGCTACATCGTCGAATGCCGGCACAAGGAGCAGCGCATCCTGAACGGCGACGGCTCGCTGCGTCAGGTGGTGCCGCCGACCTGGACGCCCGAGGAACAGGCCCAGCGCGAGGCCGAAACGCGCAAGAAGCGCGAGTCCGAGCAGGGGCGCAACGTGGCGATCCAGTCCGACAGCCTGCTGCTCAAGCGCTTTCCCGACAAGATCACGCACGATCGCGCGCGCGAGGCGGCGCTGAACGACTCGCGCTTCTCGATCCAGAGCGCCGAGGCGCGGCTGCGCGAGCTCGATGCCGAGCGCAAGGGGCTGCTCGAGGAAGCCGAGTTCTATCGCGGGCGTCGCATGCTGCCCGCCTTGCGTCAGCAGCTCGACGCCAACGAGGCCGCCGCCGCCGCGCAACGCAACGCAATCAAGAACGCGCAGGCCGAGCAGCAGCGCATCAACGACAAATTCGATGCCCAGCTGGAGCGGCTGCGCAAGCTGTGGGGCGGCGCGCAGCCCGGCACGCAGGGGCCACCGGTGTCTTGAGCGACCGGCAGTACCCCGTCGCGACCCGCCCGGCTCGGCGTGGTCGACCAACCGCGCTAGAGTGATCGCCATGACCAGCGCACTCGCCCACGTCGCATGGGAGCCGTGCTTCGCCGAGGCGCGGCAAGACCGCGAGCTCGAGGCGTATGCGCGCCGCCGCATGGGGTTGCCCAATGCCGCGGTGCGCTACTTCGCCGCCGCACCGTGGGTGGCGCGCGCTGCCATCGACATTCATCCGGAGTTCGGCCTGCTGATGCACCTGGAGCAGGGCACCGCCGACCTGATCGGCCTGGTGGTCAGCCAGGAGAACGCGTGCCGCTTCTGTTTCGCCGCGGTGCGCGCGGTGCTGTGGTTCCAGGGCATGGATCGGGCGCGCGTGCAACGCATCGAACAGGAGGCGGCGCGGCCCGACTTGCCGCCGCTGGTGCGCCTGACGCTCGACTACGCGCGCAGCCAGTCGCGTTCGGGCCCGGCCGGTGCGCGCCAGGCGTGGACCGCGCTGCGCGCCGCCGGCGTCAGCGCCGCGGAAGCGCGCGAGATCGCCTTCACGGTGGCGACGGCCGACCTCGCGAACCGCCTGCACACCGCGCTCGCGATCCCGCCGCGGATGATGGAGCGCGCACCCGAGTCGCTGGCGATGCGGCTGCTGCGCCCGCTGCTGGACCGCATGACGCGCTCGCACCGCTGGCGCGGCAGCCCGACCACGGCCGTGGCGCCCGCGCCCGACCTGCCGTACGCGCGCCTCGTGTCGGCCTACGCGGGCTCGCCGATCGGGCCGGCGCTGGCGCGCACGATCGACGAGATGTGGGCCTCGCCGCACCTGTCGCGGCGCGCCAAGCTGCTGATGTTCGGCGTGGTGTCGCGCGGGCTGCCGTGCGACGTGTGCGAGCTCGAGATCACCCGCGCGCTGCAGCTCGAGGGGCTCGATGCGCCGGGGGTTGCGCGCCTGCTCACGCACCTCGACGGGCCCGAGCTCGAGCCGACCGAGCGGCTGCTGATGGCCTACGCGCGCGAGACGCTGTGGTACCAGCCGGCGGCGCTGCAGCGGCACACGCGTGCTTTGCAGCCGCACCTGAGCACCGAGCAGCTGGTCGAGGCGGTGGGCGTGGCGGCACTGGCCAACGGCGTGTGCCGCATGGCCGCGGTGGTGATGACGGAGCCGGCGTGATCGCCTGGGCGCTTGCGCTCGCGCTGTCGGCGGCCGCGGCGGCGCTGCTGGTCGCATGGCTGCAACAGCGCGCGCGCAACGCCGACCTCGAGCGCCAGATCGACGCCGCCACCGAGGAGCTGCAGCGCCTGCAGCAGGCCTGCGCGCGGCTGGCACCGGCCGGCGTCGTGAACCGGCTGGTGGCCGACGGCGTCAGCGAGCTCGGCGAAATGCCGGCGCAGCGAAAGGTCGTCACCGCGCTGTTCGTCGACCTGGTGGGCTACACCGCGATGAGCGAGCGGCTCGATCCCGCGCTGCTGGCGCGCGTGCTCAACGGCTACTTCCAGCGCATGAGCGATGCCATCCACGAGCACCGCGGCCACGTGTCGACCTTTCTGGGCGACGGCATCCTCGCGTACTTCGGTGCACTGCAGCCCAATCCGTGGCAGAGCGCGGACGCAGTGCGAGCTGCGCTGGCGATGCGCGCGGCGCTGGCCGACTACAACCGCGAGCTCGAGCGCGAGGGATTGCCGACGCTGAAGATCGGCGTCGGCGTGCACCGCGGCAGTGGCCTGGCGGGCTTGATCGGATCGCGCGAGCGCATGGAGTACGGCTTCGTCGGCCGCACCGTCAACCTCGCGGCGCGCGTGCAGGCGCTGACGCGCGTGCACGGCGTCGACATCCTGGTCACCGACGCGGTGCGCAGCGAGCTCGACTCCAGCTTTCGCCTCGATGCCATGCCCGCCGAGTGGGTGAAGGGCATCGCCGAGCCGGTGGTCAGCCATGCGGTGCGCGAGCGCGTCACGTTGGCCGATGCGGCGCGCGCCGCTTGAACGTTCCGGAGATCCGCATGCCGATCCGCACCCTCCTGACCGACCAGCTCGCGATCACGCACCCGGTGCTGCTGGCTCCGATGGACCTGGTGGCAGACGCGCGCCTCACCGCAGCGGTGAGCAACGCCGGGGGCTTCGGAATCCTCGGCGGTGGCTACGGCGATGCTGCCTGGCTGAGCGCGCAGCTCGAGCAACTGGCCGCCGCACGGGTGCGTTATGGCGTCGGCTTCATCACCTGGAGCATGGCCCGCGAGCCGCGGCTGCTCGAGCTGGCGCTCGAGCACAAGCCAGCCGCGCTGTTCCTGTCGTTCGGCGACGTGTCGCCGTTCATCGATCGCATCCACCGCGCCGGCGCGCTCGCCATCTGCCAGGTGCAATCGATCGCGATGGCGCGCGCGTCGCGCGCGGCAGGCGCCGACATCCTGGTGGCACAGGGCACCGAGGCCGGCGGCCACGGCGCCACACGCAGCCTGTCGACGTTGCTGCCCGAGCTGGTGGACGCGTTCGGCGCCGAGGTGCCGGTGGTAGCCAGCGGCGGCATCGCCGACGGTCGCGGGCTCGCCGCCGCGCTGATGCTCGGTGCGGCGGGCGTCGTGATGGGCACTCGCTTCTATGCGACCGCCGAGGCCGCCGGCGACGACGCGGCCAAGCAGCGCATCCGGCAGGCCGATGGCGACGCCACCGTGCGCGGCATGGTGTTCGACATCACGCGCCGGCGCGCGTGGCCGGCGCCGTTCACCGGGCGCTGCCTGCGCAACGCGCACCTCGAGCGCTGGAGCGGCCGCGAGCTGGAGCTGCTGCATCGCGTCGAGGCGGTGGCCGCCGACTTCGCCGCCGCGCGCGTAGCCGGCGACTACGACATCCTGCCGGTGATCGCCGGCGAGTCGGTGGGCCTGGTGCACGACGTCGCGCCGGCTGCCGCCGTGATCGAGCGGGTGGTGGCGCAGGCCGCTGCACTGCTGCGCGGCGCGGCCGCGCGCGTCAGCTGAGCCGATGCTCCTCGGCTCGCGAAACAAGCTGGCGCACTTGTAGTAACCGTTCACGGGTTGCGCGCCCGCCCGCTTGCGCGGCGGCCTGCACGCACGGCCGAGCGTGAATTCAGCCCCACGCGCCGGCACTTACCACTGGTCGCCATGCCGCGGTGGCGAGGCGCATCCGATGATGCGGGCTTGCCTGCGTGGAACCGTTCGATGCGCAAAGCCGCTGTCGCCGACAAACTCGTCTCGTTGAGCAGCGTCAAGTGCGCCATGCTTGGTCTCATCGGCATGGTGGGCCTGCTGCTGTCGGCGATCGGACCGTTCAAGGTGCCGTTCGCCGAGACGCTGGCCAAGACCTACTACCGGCAGGCGATCGTCGGCCTGCTGGTGATGGTCACCGTGATCGCCGGCCTGGTCACCGCGGTGGTCAAGCTGTTCGACCCCAACCAGTTCAAGGACCAGCTGGTGCGCTGGGTACACGAACGCACGCAGCGCGATCTGGTGCTCGACGGCGAGCTGAACGTCAGCTACTTCCCGAAGCTCGCGCTCGAGAGCGGCAAGGCCTCGCTGAGCCAGCGCCGCAGCGCACGCGAGTTCGCGTCGATCGAACGCGCGCGCGTGACGATCGCCTGGCTGCCGCTGCTGCGCGGCCGGCTGCACATCGACAGCGCCGAGATCGAAGGCCTGCGCGCGCAGCTGGTGCGGCTGAAGGACGGCAGCACCAACGTCGATGACCTGGCGCACGACGTCGCGGCGATCGAATCGGCGCACGTCGATCTCGACAGCCTGCGCCTGGCCGGGGCATCGCTGCAGTGGAACGACGAGATCGCGTGGCAGCGCGGCGGTCTGAGCGAGCTGCAGCTGGAGCTCGGCCGCCTGGCTGACGGCGTGGCGAGCCCGCTGGCCGCCAGCGCTCGCGTCGACGCGCCGGCCGCCGGCATCGACGCGCGTCTGCAGCTGAAGGGCCGATTGCTGTTCGACAGCGCGGCCGGTCGCATCGAGCTGGCGCGCATCGACGGCGCGCTGGAGGGCAGGGCGTTCGGCGTCGACAACCTGATGCTGCAGGCCAAGGGCGATCTCACCGGCACGCCGCGCGAGCGCTTGCTGAGCGCCGAGAACGTCGTCGTCTCATCGATGCACAAGTCAGGGCTGACGGTGTTCAACACCGTGCTGACGCTGCCCGAGCTGAAATGGACGGAGTACCGCCTGAGCGGCAGTGCCGCGACTGTCGAAGCGAGCGTCACGCATCCGGACCGCAGCGCGACGCTGGCGCTGAAACTGCCCCGGCTCGAATGGGCCGAGCGTGCGTTGCGCGACACCAGCGCGCAGGCGCAGTTCACCTACAGGCGCGGCGCCGCGCAATGGCGTGGCCACGGCAGCAGCGCGCTTGCGCTGTTGCTCGACGGCGGCGCCCGCATCGAGCTGCCGGCGCTCGAGCTGGAGACACAGCTGAGCCATCCGGCGCTCGTCGGCGAGCTGAGCGCGCACCTGAAGGGCAAGCTCGACCTCAACCTGCAGCAACGCAGCGCGCTGGCCAGCGGTGCGGGCCAGCTCGCCGGCAGCGATGTGAAGATCGAGCTGTCGATGACCGACGAGGCGCCGCAGGCGCGCTGGGCCATCGACGCCGAGCTGGCGCGTCTGGACCTCGACGCGCTGGTGGCGCCTGCCTGGCTGGCACGCTGGCAGGACGACGCCAGCGCGCTGGAGCTGACGCTGCTGCACGACGCCAACGTGCAGGGGCGCGTGCGCATCGGTCAGCTCAAGGCCGGCGGCCTGCAGCTGAGCGCGGCGGCGGCGCACTTCGACCTCGACAAGTCGGTCCTGGCGGTCGACCCGCTCAGCGCGCAGGCCTATGGCGCGCAACTCGAGGCCGCAGTGCGCGTCGATGCCGCGGCGGCGGTGCCGCGCATCGGCGCCAAAGGCAGCCTCAACGAAGTGGATCTGCGCAGTCTGCTGGCCGACCTGACACGCACGCCCTGGCTCGATGGGCGCGGTGCGCTGACCTGGGACGTGACTGCCGACGGCGCCACCGTCGGCAGCGTCCGCAGCGCGCTCGCCGGCTCGCTGAACCTCACGCTGCGCAGCGGCGTGCTGTCGGGCATCGATCTGCGCGCCGCGCTGCTCGAGGGACGCCCCGATCTCGGCAAACGCACGCCGGCGCAGCAGCGCGAGTTCAACGGCGCCGCCAGCACGCCGTTCAACGAGATGAAGGCGCGCGTCGAGTTGCGCGAGCGCCGCGCCAATGGCCAGGTGCTGGAGCTGACGTCGGCGGCGATCCGCGCGATCGGCAGCGGCGAGCTGCTGTTCGATTCCGGCGTGATCGACCTGCGCCTGCTGGCCACCGTCGGCCGCACGCACGACCTGCCGGGCCTGGCCGGCGTCAGCGTGCCGATGCATGTGCAGGGGCCCTGGCGTCAGCCACACCTGGCGTTCGACTTCGGCGCGGCCAGCGGCGGGCCGCTGGCCCAAGCGCCGGAAGGCCCGCGCGAGGCCGCCCTCGCGCTCGTCAAGAGCACGGCAGCCACGTCCGACGGCGCGCCGCGCACCAAGTGAGCCCGCTCAGGCGCTGAGTTCGCGCGCAAGCCGCTGGGCTTGCTGAGTCAGCGGATGCGTGTCGCCGAGCGTGGCCTGCAGTTGCTCGAGTGCGTGCTGACACGACTCGCGTGCGCCTGCCGCGGCGCCGCCGGACTGCTGGCTGCGTGCCAGCGCAAGCCAGGCCCGTCCGGTGAGGAACGAATGGGGCAGGTCGCCCTGGCCCTGACGCGCCACCTGCAGCGCCTGTTCGGCCTGCGAGCGCGCCGCCTGCGCGTCGCCTTGCGCGAGTGCGATCTCGCTGCGCAGGATGCCGACCTCGGCCACCACGCCGGTGCGCGCCTGGCGCTTGGCGTATTGCGCCTGCACGTCGGCCAGCGCGCGCTCGGCGTCCGCCAGACGACCCTCGCGCTGCTGCACCGCCGCCTGCGCGATGCCGAGCCACAACGCCGGCGCACCCTCGGTCGGCAGCTTGGCCTCATGCAGCAGCGCGTCGCCTTCGCGCACGCGCGCACGCGCGTCGTCGACGCGCTGCAACTGCGCGGCGACGATCGCCTGGCCGGCCAGTGCATAGACCTCGAAGCTCGGGTTGCGGTCGGCCTTGGCGAGCCGCTGCATGCGCTCGAAGTCGGCCAGGGCCTCGTCGTAGCGGCCGAGCGCGCGCAAGGTCTGCGCGCGGTTGGCATACCAGGTGGCGCTGGCGTCGCCGGTGGGCGAGCGGCGCTCGACGATCGCCATGCCGCGATCGAGCTGCTCGAGCGCGGCGCGCGGATCGCCGGCACTCCACAGCGCGATCGCCCAGTCGTTGTAGACGCTGGCGCCCAGCGTGCTCTGCGCGCGCCCGGCACCGGCCAGCAGCTCGACCGCGTTGCGGTACTGCTGGCTGGCCTGCGACGGTGAGCCGTTGAGCACCTGCGCGTAGGCCTCGTTGGCCACCAGGTAGGCGCGCCGCAACCCCGAGGTGTTGCCCGCGCGGTCGAACTGGCGCAGCGCCTCGCGCGCGAAGCGCAGCGCCCCCGGCGCGTCGTTCAAGCGCAGCGCGACGGTGGTGCGACGCTGCAGGCAGTACCACGACGATTCCGGATCGCCGGCCGATTGTGCGATCACCTCGTCGAGCTCGGCCACCGCGGCGTCGGTCTGGCCGAGGTCCAGGCGCGACACCGCGCGCTGGCAGCGCAGGTTGTGCAGCACGGTGGGATCGACGCCGCTGCCCAGCCGCTCGAGCGTGCGCGTCAACAGCTGCGCCGCGCGCTCGAACTGGTCGTTGGTCACCAGCCAGTCGGCCACCGTGTCGGCGGCCACCGCGCGCTCGGTGGGGTTGCCGCTGAACTCGCGCTCGGCCATGCCCTCGCTGCGCTGCATCAGCTGGTCGAGCGTGAGCGCTTCGTCGGCGCGCATGCCCTCAGTGAGCACCATCAGCGTGAAGTCGGTGGCGGCTTGCGCCTGCTGCGCGCGCGTGTGGGCGATGGCGCCTTGGCGCAGCGCTTCGCGCGCCTGCCAGAGCGCGGTGCCGAACCCGATCGCCAGCGCCAACACGACCGATGCGGCGGCGCCGAGCGGCAACGCGTGGCGTTGCATGAACTTGCGCGTGCGGTACCAGCGGCTGTCGGGACGCGCCAGCACCGGGGCGCCGTCGAGGTGGCGCTGCACGTCGGCGGCGAACGACTCGACGCTCGCGTAGCGCGCTTCCGGGTCCTTCTTCAGTGCCTTGGCGAGCACGGTGTCGAGGTCGCCGCGCAGCTGGCGCGCCAGCCGCGCGTTGCCAGGCGCGCGCGTGCTGGGCGGCGGCACGTCGGCCGAGAGGATGGCTTCCTCGAGTGCCGCCATCGTCGTGCGCCCGAGCTCATACGGGCGCTGCCCGGTCAGCAGCTCGTAGAGGACGACGCCGAGCGAGTAGACGTCGGTGGCGACCGTGACCGACTTGCACGCCACTTGCTCGGGCGATGCGTAGTCGGGCGTCACCGCGCGCCCCATCAGCTGCGTGAGGTTGGGCGTCGGGGCGTCGTCTTCGAGCAGCTTGGCGACGCCGAAGTCGAGTAGCCGCACCTCGCCCTCGGGCGTCACCAGGATGTTGCTCGGCTTGAGGTCGCGGTGCACGATCAGCCGCGCATGCGCATGCGCCACCGCATCGGCGATCTGCAGGAACAGGCGCAGGCGCTGCGCCACGTCGAGCTGATGCTCGCGGCAGTACACGTCGATGGTCTGGCCGCTGACGCACTCCATCGCCATCCAGGGCCGGCCGGCCGCGGTGACGCCTGCGTCGTACAGCCGCGCGATGCGCGGGTGCTGCAGCGCGCCCAGGATGTCGCGCTCGCGCGCCATGCGCTGCGCCAGGCCCATCGCCCAGCCGGTGCGCGGCAGCTTGAGCGCCACGTGGCGGCTCAGCACGCCATCGGCACGCTCGGCCAGCCAGACGGTGGCCATGCCGCCGGCACCCAGCTCGCGGATCAGCCGGTACGGGCCGACCTCGTCGCCGGGCTGGTCGGGCTGCAGGTCGCCGTCGGGCAGGTCGTCTGCCGAGAGCGCCACCGGCCGCTGCAGAAACGTGTCGGTCTCGACCGACGCGCGCGCCAGCAGCGCGCTCAGCAACGGCACGAATGTTTGCTGTTCGGGCGGCAACGTGCGCAGCCAGGTGTCGCGCTGGTCCCCCGGCAGCGCCAGCGCCGATTCGAGCAGGGCATTGAGGCGGCGCAGGCGATCGGGGTCGGCTGCTGGTCGATCGCTCATTGGAGGCAGGGCACGGCGTCAGAGACGGATCACGCAGGGCGCGCCGGTTTCCGGACACGCGGGAACCGGCGGGCCGCCATTGTCGGACCGATACCGCGCGGCGCGCCGGCGCGCCGGGGAATCAGCGTGCGCCGATGGCCAGCAGCCGCTGTGCCAACGGCAACGCGGCGCGCAGCCGGTCGAGCCGGGCTTGCGGCGTCGGATGGGTTGACACCACCGCCCGCGGCGGCGCGCCATCGGCCACCTCGGCCTCGATGAAGGCGAGCTGCCGCTCGGGCGCGAAACCTGCCACGCTGGCCAGCAGCAGGCCGAGCTCGTCGGCCTCGTACTCGCCCTGCTGCAGCACCGGCTCCATCGCCTGCAGCAGCGCGAAGTTGAAGTCGATCTCGGTGTACATGTCGGGCACCGTGCGCGGCACGTCGCGCGGCAGCAGCAGGCGCGCGAACGTCAGCGCCTGGCGCTCGTGCTCGAGGATGCAGTGCGCCATCTCGTGTGCCAGCACGAACGCCAGTGCCTCGTCGGACAGCGCGCGCCCGTCGATGAACGACTCCGACACGACCACCTGGCCCGCGGGCAGCGCGAGCGCGTGGACATCGGACAGGCGCACGACCGTGAGGCTCCACGGCAACCGGCGCGATCGCGCAGTCTGGTCACGCGCGACCACGCTCAGGCGCGCGAAGATGCGCTCCAGCCGCTCGCAGTGACGACGGCAGCCGTGCCGCGCGTCGCCGGTCGCGCGCTGCACGATCGCCGCGTAGGTGCCGCTGGTGGCGCGCTCGATTTCGTCGCTGGACCAGCCGAGCGCCACCGGCTCGTAGGCCAACTCGACCGCGTGCCCGCGCGCACCGGCCAGTGCCAGGCACAAGACGAGCAAGCTGCGAAGCGGGTGCGACATGGCCGACAGCCTCCCGCGCACACGGTACGCCCGCGGCACGGCCACTGTCATCCCCGGGTACAGGGCGATGGCGCGTCAATCGTGGGATGCGTCGCGTCGGCAAGCAGCGCGCCGCATCGGATCTGCTCTAGCGCTTGCGCAGCAGCTGCAACGCGAGCGCCACCACCACCAGCCCGAAGCCGATCAGGTCGGCCTGCCAGCCGGGATAGACCAGTGCGAAGCCGGCCGCCAGCAACATCCAGCGCTCGAGGCGCGTGGTCTTCTTCAGCGCCCAGCCCTGGAAGCCGCCGGCCAGCGCGGCGATCCCGATTGCGGCGGTCAGCGTCACCTCGGCGATCGACCACCAGTCGGCGCTGGCCAGCGCCTTGGCCGAGCCCATCAGCAGCAGGCCCTGGCCGCTCTTGTCGAGCACGAACATGAACGGCACTAGGAACGCGGGCACGGTGTACTTCCAGCACTGCAGGGTGGTCTTGTACGGATCGCCCCCGGTGATCGCCGCAGCGGCGAACGGCGACAGCGCCGTGGGCGGCGAGACCTCGGACAGCACCGCGTAGTAGAAGATGAACATGTGCGCCGCGAAGTCGGGCACGCCGAGCTTGATCAGCGCGGGCGCGGCGATCACCGCGCAGATGATGTAGCTCGCGGTCACCGGCACGGCGAGCCCCACGATCCACACCACCAGCGACGTGAACACCGCGGTCAGCAGCAGCGAGCCGCCGGCGTAGTCGATCACGATCGTGCTGAACTTCAGCCCCAGGCCGGTGAGCGTGACGACGCCGACGATGATGCCGGCTCCCGCGCACACGGCGGCGACGTTGAGCACGCCGATCGAGCCGCCTTCCATTGCCTTGACGAACGGCGACTGCAAGATGTTCTTGGCCAGCGACCCCTTGCCGCGAAACAGGTCGTAGGAAAACAGCGCGGTGTCGCTGCGCAGGAAGCTGGTGGCGAACGACACCAACGTGGCCCAAAAGACGCTCAGCACCGGCGAGTAGCCGAGCATCATGAACACGACGATCGACACCAGCGACAGAAAGTGGAACCAGTACTTGCGCGACAGCGTCCACACCGACTCGAGCTTGCCGAAGTCGACGTTGCGCATGCCGTACTTGCGCGCGTCGATCTCGACCATCAGGAACAGCGCCAGGTAGTACAGCAGCGTCGGCACCACGGCCATCAGCAGCACGTCGAGGTACGAGATCTTCAGGAACTCGGCGATCAGGAACGCCGCGGCACCGAGAACCGGGGGCGAGATGATGGCGCCGAGGCCTCCCGCCGCGAGCAGGCCTCCGGCGGCGTTCTTCTCGTAGCCCACCTTGGCCAGCATCGGATAGGCCACTGCCCCTAACGTGACGGTGGTGGCGACACCCGAGCCCGACGGCCCACCCAGCAGGAACGACGCCAGCACCACGGTGCGCCCGGCGCCGGTGGGCTTGCCACCCATCGCCGAGAACGAGAAATCGATGTAGAACTTGCCGGCGCCCGAGTACTGCAGAAACGCGCCGAAGATCGTGAACAGGATGATCAGCGACGACGAGACGTCGACCGCGACGCCGTAGATGCCCTCGAGCGTCATGTACATCACGCCGACGAGGCGGCCCACCTCGTAGCCCTTGTGCGTCCACGGCGCCGGCAGGTACGGGCCGAGCAGCGCGTAGGCGACGAAGGCACCGGTGATGGCGGGCATGATCCAGCCGCCGGTGCGCCGCATCGCCTCGAGCACCAGCACGATCAGCGCCATGCCGAAGGCGATGTCCCAGTGGTTGGGCGACGTGTTGCGGTCGGTGATGTCGTCCCCGCCGGCAATCAGGTACGCGGCCACCGCGATCGCGAGCGCGGAGGCGATCCAATCCCACCACATCACGCGGTGGCGAAAGCGCGGCGACACCGGGAACACCAGGAAGCACAGGAACAGCACGAACGCCACGTGCACCGGCCGCAGCGTCTGCGTGGGCACGATCGCGTACGCGGTGTACAGGTGGAACGCCGACATCACGAACGCGACGCCGACGACGAATGCGTGCAGCCAGCCCTTGAACTTGTTGGCAGCGCCTTCCTCGGCCTCGATGAACTCTTCGGCCTTGTGCAATGCCTCGTCGCTGACCGCGACGGCCAGCGGATCGCCCGGCGGGGCGGCGCTCAATTGAGCTTGATGCCTTTCTCGGCGAAGTACTTGGCCGCGCCCGGATGGAACGGGATCGGCGTGGCGCTCGCCTTCTGGTTCTCGAGCTTGAAGTTCTCGGCTTCCTTGTGCACGGCGATCAAGTCGTCGCGCTTGTCGAAGATCGTCTTGACGATGTTGTAGGCGGTCTTGTCGTCCATGCTTTCATGGGCGACCAGGATGTTCATCACCGTGGCCTGCTTGTTGTCGGCGTCCATGCCGCGGTACATGGTCTTCGGGATCACGTCCTCGACATAGAGATTGCCGTACTTCTTGTTCATCGCATCCACCACGTCGGCGTGGTCGATCATCTTGATCTTGGTGCCCGGCGTGTTGGCGAGGTCGGTCACTGCCGCGGTGGGCAGGCCGCCGACCCAGAAGAACGCGTCGATCTTGCCGTCCTTGATGGCATTGACCGACTCGGCCACGCCGAGGCGCTCGCGTTTCAGGTCCTTGTCCTTGTCGAGGCCTGCGGCCTCGATGATGCGAAACGCCATCACCTCGGTGGCGCTGCCGGGCGACCCGGTG
>Ga0207675_100002032_pt1 | contig 20174 bp, 21 predicted proteins | sample KBSSwiS42_FD_184305 | JGI IMG/M metagenome (GOLD analysis project Ga0207675, IMG submission 184305) | Switchgrass rhizosphere microbial communities from Kellogg Biological Station, Michigan, USA - KBS Switchgrass S4-2 (SPAdes) (version 2) | ecosystem: Host-associated > Plants > Roots >...
CCGTTGACGATCCCCTCGACCGCCTGGTCGAGCGCGGCGTCGTCGAAGATCACGTTCGCGGCCTTGCCGCCGAGCTCGAGCGTCAGCTTCGTGCCGGTGCCGGCGAGCTCGCGCTGGATCGCCTTGCCGACCTCGGTCGAGCCGGTGAAGGCGATCTTGTCGACCTCGCTCTTGACGAGCGCGGCGCCCGCGCGGCCGTCGCCGGTGACGATGTTCACGACGCCCGGCGGCAGCTCGGCCTGGCGCAGCACGTCGCAGAACAGCAGTGCCGAGAGCGGCGTCGTCTCGGCCGGCTTGAGCACGACCGTGTTTCCCGCCGCGAGGGCAGGCGCGATCTTCCAGGCCAGCATCAGCAGCGGGAAGTTCCACGGGATGATCTGGCCGGCGACGCCGAGCGGCTTCGGCTTGCGGTTCGGGAACGCGTACTCGAGCTTGTCGGCCCAGCCCGCGTAGTAGAAGAAGTGCGCGGCCGCGAGCGGCAGGTCGACGTCGCGCGACTCCTTGATCGGCTTGCCGCCATTCAGCGACTCGAGCACCGCGAACTCGCGCGAGCGCTCCTGCAACAGTCGCGCGATCCGGAAGAGGTACTTCGCGCGCTCCGAGCCCGCGAGCGCCGACCAGCCGTTCGCGTACGCCTCGCGGGCGGCCTCGACGGCCGCCTCGACCTCCTGCTCGGTCGCCTGGCCGATCTCGGCGAGCGGCTCCTCGCTGGCGGGGTCGATCGTCGTGTAGGTCTCCTTCGGCTCGATCCATTCGCCGCCGATGAAGAGTCCGTAGCGCTCGCGCAGCTGGACGATCTCGCGCGACTCGGGCGCGGGCGCGTAGGCCCAGTCGGCCGGGATGGGTGCGCGGTCCTGCTTTCGCTCGAGCTCGGTCACTCGCGACCTAGCTTAGCGCCGGGTGGACGGGAGCCAGCCTCGCGGTTACGGTGCGCACAGTCATCTCTGAGGGGAGAGTGCAATGCGGGTCAAGGTCGTCTTCAGCATCTTCGCGCTGGTCGCGGTCGTCGTCTTCGCAGCAGTCGCCGCAGCCGGCAAGATCGGTAACGGGAGCTCGGTCGGGAGCGCACAGGTCTTCGTGCCGAATCCGGTCCAGAGCCTGGGCGACGAGTCGCTCACCGACCAGAAGGATTCAGACGCGGCCGTCCCGGCTGCGGGCTACCACGCCGTCCGACTGACGAACCTCGACGGCAGCGGGTTCCTGCGAGGCGACTACGCGAATGTCTACAGCTCGACCGGCAACCTCGCGTTCTCGCCGACGAACACGTTCGCGTACACGCGGCACCAGGACGAGTTCGAGCAGGTGATGGCGTACTACTGGATGACCGAGGCGCAGAAGTACATCCACTCTCTCGGCTTCGGCTCGAGTCTGCCGCCGATCAACAACGAGCCACAGGACGCCCGGATCAACCAGCTCGGCGCTGACAACTCGTTCGAGACCGACCATCCGAAGGACGAGCTGCGCTTCGGCAAGGGTGGCGTCGACGACGCCGAGGACGCCGAGGTGATCCTGCACGAGTACGGACACGCAATTCACCAGTCGCAGGGCTTCAACTTCGACTCGGAGGAGAACGGCGCGATCAGCGAGGGCTTCGGCGACTACTGGGCGGTCACCGTCTCGGACGTCGTCTCGCAGGCGCTGGGCGTGCCGGAGCAGGAACCACTTCCGTGCGTGATGGACTGGGACGCGACCTCGTACACGAGCACCGTCCCCCACTGCCTGCGGCGGCTCGACACGAACCTCCACTACCCGGCCGACCTGAACGGCGAGGTCCATCACGACGGGCAGATCTGGTCACGCGCGCTGTGGGACATCCGGCAGACGCTCCACAACGTCAAGGCCGACAAGATCATCCTGGACGGGACGAACGGCTACACGGGGACGACGATGCCGGATCTCGCGAACAGGACCGTGGCGACGGCGCAGCACCTCTACGGAAACGCCGAGGCGGCTGCCGTGCGCCAGGCGTTCGTCGACCGCGGGATCCTGAAGTAGCCGGCTAGTCGAGCGTGAAGTAGTCCGGGCTCTGGTAGAGGCCCGTCTTCTCCTTCCTGATCTGCATCAGGATGTCGTTCAGGAGCGAGGAGGCGCCGAAGCGATAGAGGTCGGGCGTCAGCCAGTCCACGCCCAGGGTCTCGTTGACGAGCACCAGGTGCTGGACGGCCTGCTTGGCGTTGCGGATCCCGCCTGCGGGCTTGAAGCCGACGCGCTTGCCGGTCTCCTCGTAGACGTCGCGGATCGCCTCGAGCATCACCAGCGCGACGGGAAGCGTCGCGGCCGAGGAGAGCTTGCCGGTCGAGGTCTTGATGAAGTCGCCGCCGGCGGCGATCGCGAGCAGCGACGCGCGGCGCACGTTGTCGTAGGTGCCGAGCTCGCCTGTCTCGAGGATCACCTTCAGGTGCGCCTCGCCGCAGGCCTCCTTCACGCGCACGATCTCGTCGTAGACCTTGGCGTAGCGCCCGGCGAGGAAGGCGCCGCGATCGATCACCATGTCGACCTCGTCGGCACCGTGCTCGACCACCCAACGCACCTCTTCGAGCTTCACCTCGAGCGGCGACTGACCCGACGGGAACGCGGTGGCGACCGAGGCGACCTTGACGCCGCTGTCGCGCAGGCGCTCGACCGCCGTCGGCACCATGTTGGGGTAGACGCAGAGTGCCGCGACCGAGGGCACGCTCGCGTCCGAGGGGTCGGGACGCACGGCCTTGGAGGCGAGCGCCGCCACCTTGCCCGCCGTGTCGGAGCCTTCGAGCGTCGTCAGGTCGGTCATGCGCACGGCGAGCTCGAGGGCGAAGACCTTCGCTTCCTTCTTGATGCTGCGCTTCGCAAGCGAGGCGGCGCGCTCCTCGACCGCGACCTGGTCGATCGACCCGATCCGGGGCAGCCGCGACTCGAGCGGAAGCTCGAAGCCGGTCGGAAGCGCTGGAGCCTGCGCCATGTGCGGAGTGTAGCCCTGCGCTCGCGGCTAGCCGAGTTGGGCCAGGGCGTTGGTGAGTGGCGTGTCCGGCCCGACTCGCAGCGAGCGGATGCCGGCGTCGCGGGCGCTGCTCACGTCGACGGCGGTGTCGCCGACCTCGACCGTCCTGTCGGCGGGCCAGTCGCCCGCGCGGACCCGCGCGAGCGCGATCAGCTCGGCGCGCGACTCAGCCTCGCAACCGTATGCGCCCTGGCCTGCCGGGAAGAAGCGTCCGAGCCCGAGCCGCTCGAGCCGCGCGCGGGCGACCGGCTCCGGGTTGCCGGTCAGCAGCGCCAGGCGCTGGCCTGCGGCTTGTAGACGCGCCAGCGATTCCTCGGCTCCGGAAGCCGCCTGCCAGTCGCTCGTGTCGGCGTCGCTCAGGAGCTCGAGGTAGCGCTTCGCGAACTCCGCGCACCACGGCCCGAGCTCGGGCGCGTCGAGCCCGGCGTCGCGGAGGACGAGCCGCCCGATCCGCAACGAGGTCTGTCCCTCGTGGTCGACCCGCTCGAGCGCATCCTCGGGCAGCTCGACGCGGAAGCGCTCGCTCAAGGTCTCGCGTAGCGCGCGGCCGGCGAGCGGGTCGTGCGTGAGGAACAGGGTGCCGTCGACGTCGAAGAGGACGAGGAGCGGCGTCAAAGGCCCAGCCGCTCGAGCATTGCCTCGTCCCGGCGCCAGCGCGGACGGGCCTTGACGTTCAGCTCGAGGAAGACCGGGTGGTCGAGCAGCTGCTCGATCTCGGGCCGCGCGCGCGTGCCGATCTTCTTCACGATCGAACCGCCCTTGCCGACCACGATCTGCTTCTGCGAGTCGGTCTCGACGAAGATCGTCGCCCGGACGACCTTCTCGCCGAGCTCCTCGACCTCGACCGAGATCGCGTGCGGCACCTCCTCGCGCGTGAGCTGGAGCGCCTTCTCGCGGATCAGCTCGGCCACGTGCAACTCGGGCGTGACGTCGCTGCGCTGGCCGGCGGGGTAGTAGGTGGGGCCCTCCGGCAGCAGCTCCACCAGGTCGCCGCGCAGCTCATCCACGCCGTCGCCGGTGAGCGCGCTGACCGGGTGCAACGAATGGAACTCGCCGAGCCGCGCGGCGTTCTGCATCTGCTCCGCGATGTGCCCCGGCTTGAGCCGGTCGACCTTGTTCAGCGCGATCACGACCGGCACGCCCAGCCCGAACACGCGCTCGGCGATGTAGCGGTCGCCGGCCCCGATCCGCTCGCGGGCCGAGAACACGAGCAGGACGGCGTCGATCTCCTCGAGCGACTGGTCGACCGTGCGCTGCATCCGCTCGGTCAACGGGTCACGCGGCCGCTGGAAACCTGGCAGGTCGGCGAGCACGAGCTGGTAGTCGGGCCCGTTGGCGATCCCCATCACGCGCCGGCGGGTGGTCTGCGGCTTGTCCGAGACGATCGCCACCTTGCCTCCGGCGAGCGCGTTGACGAGCGTCGACTTCCCCACGTTCGGCCGCCCGGCCACGGCGACGAACCCGCTTCTCAAGAGCCCACACCCCCACCCTGGGTGGGGAAGAATGCCCGCCGCCCTCGGCGGTGACGATATCCAGGGCGCGCGCACGTGTCTGTGACGGCTTCGTGTCGATTGTGGAACTTCTCGCGTGGCGGCCGCTCGGCCGCGCTCGGGGTCAGTCCAGCTCCCATGTGTCCGGCAACAGCTCGGCGGGGGTGTAGCTGACGAGCTCACCCTCGCGGTTGCGGAAGGTGACCCGGTCGAGGCGGAACTCGTACAGCCACTGGCGGCACCCGCCGCAGGGCGAGGCAGTGATGCCGATCTCCTCGAGGTCGCCCGGCCGGCAGCCGGCGACGACCGCGCACGCGATCGCCACCTTCTCCGCGCAGACCCCGAGCGGATAGGCGGCGTTCTCGACGTTCACGCCCTCGAAGACGCGGCCGTCGCGCGCCCGCACGGCGGCGCCGACGAGGTAATTCGAGTACGGCGCGTACGCCCGCTCGGCGACGACCACCGCGCGCTCATAGAGCTCATTGCTCATGCAAGCACCTGGAAGACGACCAGCGTGATCAGCGCCCCGAGCAGCCCGCCGTAGGTCACCTCGAGCGCCGAGTGCACCCCTGTTTCGACCCGTGTCTGCGCCACCAGGAGGGCCATGATGAAGGTCAGCGACGAGATCAGGAAGCGGTGTGGGCCGGTAATGACGTACGTCGCTGCCATCCAGCCCGCGAAGGCGACCGCCGCATGGCCCGACGGCAACCCGCCGCGAAGCGGTGTGCCTCGCCCGGTGTAGGCCTTCGTCCCGATCACGACGATGATCGTCAGCACGAGCGCAACCAGCGTGATCTGCGCAGGCGCATCCCTCAGCTGGTCGAGCAGCCGCGAGCTGCGGTCGGCGACCTCGCCGGAGAAAACCAGGTAGCCGATGGCAACGGCGTTGATGGTCGCGATCAAGACCGCACCTGCCGCCACGTCCTTGGCGAGCTTCGCCAGCGGGTCGAACGATGTCGTCGCGACGTCGATCGCCTGCTCGATCGCCGAGTTGATCATCTCGGTGATGAACACGAATGCGATCGCGAGCAGCAGGGCGATCAGCTCCAGCTTCGAGACCCCGATCCAGACCGCGGCGACCAGCACGACCACCGCCGCGAGGAAGTGGATCCGCATGTTCCGCTGCGTGCGGAGCACGTGGATGATCCCCTCGAAGGCGAAGTTGAAGCTCTCGAGCAGGTTCTGCGGGCGGCGCTTGGTCACTCGCTCCACCGAGCCTCCTTCGACTCCATCTCGGGCCCGTGGTCGTGGCCGAGCAGGTGCAGCAGCCCGTGCACGAGCGGCGGTCGCCACTCGGCGCCGACGACCTGCGGGCAAAGCACCGCGTCGCCGAGCTGCCGAGGCAGGTCGGGTGCGAGCTCGTCCCGCCCGTCGATCGGGAACGAGAGCACGTCCGTCACCTCGTCCACGCCGAGGTGGTCGCGCTTCAGCGTGCGCATCTCCTCCGGGCCGACGAAGTGCAGCCCGAGCTCACCGTCCTCGACTCCCTCGGCGGCCAGCACGCTGCGCGCCAGGTCCGCCGCCGCCTCTTCCTCGACCTCCACGCCGCTGCGGTTCGACACCTCCACCGAGATCATCGCGCTACCTGCTGCGCTGCGTGCCCGTCTCCTCCGCGTGCAACTTGTACGCCTCGACGATCCGCTGGACGAGCTTGTGGCGGACGACGTCCTCGTTGCCGAAGCGGATGAAGGCGATGCCGTCGATCGAGCCGAGGATGTCCTGCACCTGGATCAGACCGGAGGCTTGCTCGCGGGGGAGGTCGATCTGCGTGACGTCGCCGGTGACGACGACCTTGGAGCCGAACCCGAGTCGCGTCAGGAACATCTGCATCTGCTCGGGGCTCGTGTTCTGGGCCTCGTCGAGGATGATGAACGAGTCGTTGAGGGTGCGGCCGCGCATGAACGCGAGCGGCGCGACCTCGATCGTGCCCTTCTCCATGTAGGCGGCGAGGCGGTCGGGGTCGAGCATGTCGTAGAGCGCGTCGAAGAGCGGGCGCAGGTACGGATCGACCTTGGCGAGCATGTCGCCCGGGAGGAATCCGAGCCGCTCGCCGGCCTCGACCGCGGGTCGAGTGAGGATGATCCGGCCGACCTCGCGGTCCGAGAGCGCGGCGACGGCCAGCGCCATCGCGAGGTAGGTCTTGCCGGTGCCGGCGGGGCCGATCGCGAAGGTGACCGTGTGCCGGCGGATCGCGTCGACGTAGCGCTTCTGGTTGACCGTCTTCGGCGAGATCTTCTTGCCGCGGTGGCGCCAGACGACGTCCTCGAAGATGTCGCGCAGGTCTTCCGCCTCGTCGAGCGCGGCGAGCACGGCGTCGACCGTGCCGGGCCCGATCTCGTGCCCGCCCTCGACCAGCTCGGCGAGCTCGTCGACGACGGCCCGGGCCTGGACGACGTTCGGGTCGTCGCCCTCGATCGTCAGCCGGTTCCCGCGCAGCTGCAGGGTGATCCGCAGCCGCTCACGGAGGGCATCGAGCACGCCGTCGCCGACCGTTGCGAGCTCGGCCGCGACGTCGTTGGAGACGGAGAGAACTTCCTGCACAGCGCGCTCAGTGTAGGCGCTGGGGTGGCTCGCACCGCCGCCCGCGGCCGTGACGGTTTCGGCACGAAATCGGCACAGACGCACGCGCTTTTGCTCGATAGGCTCGCGGTGGGGAGGAGGCCGGGCGCGCCTTGTTACCGGGAGGCCCGCCTCAGGCGAGCTTCTCGCGCACGAGCTGGCTGACCGCGGAGCCGTCCGCGCGGCCTGCGACCTGCGGCATCACGTCGGCCATCACGCGCCCGATGTCGCGCATGCTCGTTGCGCCGACCTCGGCAATCGCGTCGTCGACGATCTCCTCGAGCTCGTCCTCGGAGAGCGGCTCGGGCATGAACTCCTCGAGCACGGCCAGCTCGCGCTCCTCGCCGTCGGCCTGCTCGTCGCGGCCGCCCTGGCGGAAGGCCTCCGCCGCCTCGGTGCGCTTCTTCCGCTCCCGCTGCAACACCTGCAACTCCTCGTCGTCGTGCAACGGCCGCTGCAGCTCCTTCTCCGCCGAGCGGAGGCTGGAGAGGATCAGCCGCAGGGTGTCCCGCCGCTCTGCGTCGCGGGCGGTCATCGCCTCCTTGAGCTCGTCTTCCAGCCGCCCGATCAGGCTCATGCCGGCATCCCTTCGACTCGGCCCCCCAGCACGTGCCAGTGCAGGTGGAAGACGGTCTGGCCCGCTCCCTCCCCCACGTTCACGAGGACACGATAGTCCTGAAGGCCGGCTTCCTTCGCCGTCTCGGCGACGAAATCGAGCATGCGCTTGGCCTCCTCGGGCGGGAACTCCGAGATCTCGCGGAAGGAAGACACGTGCCGTTCGGGCAGGACGAGCAGATGCGTCTCCGCCTTCGGCGCGATGTCGCGAATCGCGACGAAGCCGTCCGCGGCGTACACGTGATCGCCCTCGCGCACGAGCGTGCAGAAGAGGCAGTCCTCAGGCAGCGCGGATCCCCTCCTCGGTGACGGCCTCGCCGCGCGCGCGCACCAGCTCTCCCACCGGCGCGTCGACGAGCCAGGGCGAGTAGTCGTCGCCGTAGCCCCGGCCGGGCCGGTCGACGAGCACGAGGTCCTCGCGGCCGAGCTTCTCGCGCCAGCGGGCCAGGCGTGCGACCCGCGAAGCCTCGCGCAGGCGTGCGCTGCGGTCGCGCTTGACCTCGCGCGGGACGGTGTCCGCCGCGGCGGTCGCGGTGCCCGGGCGCGGCGAGTACGGGAAGACGTGGACGTTCGAGACGCCGGCCGCCTCGATCACCTCGAGCGTCCGCGCGAAAGCGCGCTCGTCCTCGGCAGGGAAGCCGACGATCACGTCGGTCGTGAGGTTGAAGTCGCGCAGCGGCTCGAGCCGGCGCAGGTACGTGGCGGAGTCGTAGCGGCGGCCCATCGCGCCGAGCACGCCGTCGTCGCCGGACTGGAGCGGCACGTGCAGATGACGCCCGACCGTCGGCGTCTCCCGCAGGGCGGCGACGAGCTCCTCGCCGACGTGGTTGATCTCGATCGAGGAGAGTCGCAGGCGTGCCAGCCCCGGCGTCGCGCCGGCCTCGCGCACGAGCCTCGGCAGGCCGTAGCCGGCCTCGCGATCCCGGTAACAGCCCAGGTTGATCCCGGTCAGCACCACCTCGCGATGCCCCTGCTCGACGCGGCGCCTGATCTCGTGCAGCACAGCCTCGGCCCGCCGGCTGCGCGAGGCGCCGCGCACCTGCGGGATGACGCAGAAGTTGCACGAGAAGCTACAGCCGTCCTGCACCTTCACGAAGGCTCGGACGCGGTCGAGCCGCGCCTCGGCGCGGACACAGCCGAGCGCGCCGACGTCTCCCGCGACCGCTTCCGGGGTCTCCTCGCTGCGGCGACGGACGACCACGACGTTCTCGGGCAGCTCGGCGAAGCCGTCGGCATCGAGGCTCGCGCCGCAGCCCGTGACGTAGACCCGGCGGTGTGTGCGGGCTGCCCGCGCGGCTGCGTGACGCGACTTGCGCACCGCCTCGTGCGTGACGCAGCAGGTGTTGACGATCGCGACGTCGGCGCTGTCGCCGCGCTCCGCATGTCCGTCGGCGAGCAGGCGCTCGCGGATCTCCTGCGCGTCGACGTGCGAGACCTTGCAGCCGAGAAACCGGACCGAGAAGGTCGCCACGGCGCGGGACTCTACTCCTCGCGCCGAAACAGGTCGGCCGCCCAGCCTCCTTCCGTGACGCGCCGCTCGCGGCGGAAACCGGCCGGTGCGGGCGCGTCGCGCTCGAGGTAGCCGGAGGCGACGATCGTGCCGGCGTCGAGACGCGGGATCAGCCGCGCGACGCTCTCGGCCGAGATGTTGGCGACCGCGACGTCGGCGGCGGCCAGCGCCTCGCTCAGCACGTCGACGAGACGCACCTCGAGCTCGACCCCGTTCGCCCCGGCGTTCCGCTGCGTCGCCTCGAGCGCCGCCGAGTCGTGGTCGACGGCGAGCACCGGCCCGAACCCCAGGCGCACAGCCGCGATCGCGAGCACGCCGGACCCGCAGCCGACGTCGAGCAGGCTCCCGCGCTCGAGGCCGTCGAGCAGCTCCAGGCAAAGGCGCGTGGTCGCATGCCCGCCGGTGCCGAACGCGCGGCCGGGGTCGACCACGATCGCTTCGACCCCGTCGGGCGGCGTCTCCCACGGCGGGCCGATCCACAGGCTCCCGACCAGCACCGGCCGGTGAAAGTCCCGCCAGCGCTCGTCCCAGTCGGCGGCCACGTCGTCGGCCCGCACCTCGCCGAACGCCGCCCAGAGCCGCTCCTCTCCCGCGTCGTCGGTGTACGCGACCAACTCCAGCCCGTCCGAGTGCTCGATCTCCTCGAAGCCCTGCGGAAAGAGCTCGAGCATCAGGGCCCGCGCCGGCTCGGCGCGCTCGATCGGGACGGACGCGGAGACGCGGCGGAGCGAGCTCAGCGGAAGGCGCTCTTCAGCTTCTGGAAGAACCCCTCGTCCACTTCGTAGGTCTCCTCGGACGCACTCCGCTCGAACTCCTCGAGCAGGCCGCGCTGCTCCTCGGTCAGTCGCCGCGGCACCTGGACGTTCACGAGCACGCGCTGGTCGCCGCGGCCGAAGCCCTGCAACACCGGCATCCCCTTCCCGCGCAGAACGTGGAGCTTTCCCGGCTGGGTTCCCGGGTCGAGCTCCAGCTCGAGCTCGCCGTCGAGAGTCGGCACCTGCACGGTCGTGCCGAGCGCCGCCTCGGTCATCGTCAGGTCGACGGTGCAGAAGAGGTCGTTCCCCTCGCGCACCAGCCGCGGGTGCGGCTTGACCCGAACCTGGACGTACACGTCGCCGGCCCGCCCGCCGAGCGCGCCCGCGTGGCCCTCGCCGGAGATGCGGATCTGCTGGCCGTCGTGGATCCCGGGCGGCACCTCGACGTCGAGCGTCCGCTCCTCGACGGTGCGCCCGGAGCCGTCGCAGGTCAGGCAGGGATGCTCGACGACGCGGCCGGCGCCGTTGCACGCTGGGCAGGTCTGTGTGCGGACGAACTCGCCGAGCGCGGTGCGCGTCACCCGCTGCAGCCGGCCGCGGCCGTCACAGGTCGCGCAGGAGACCGGCTCGGTCCCGGGCTTCGCCCCGCTGCCGCCGCAGGTCGCGCACGAAACGGTGACCGGGAACGGCACCTCCCGCGTGACGCCCGTGGCCGCCTCCGAGAGCTCGATCTCGATCTGCGCAGCGATGTCGCCGCCGCGGGCGCTGCGGGCGCGGCCGCCCGTCCCGAAGATGTCGTCGCCGAAGAAGGCGCCGAACAGGTCGGCCAGGCTGCCGAAGTCGACGGTCGTCGGCGTGAAGCCGCCGCCCTGCAGCCCGTCGTGGCCGTAGCGGTCGTAGAGCTCGCGCGTCTCGCGCTTCGAGAGCACCTCGTACGCCTCGACCACCTCGCGGAAGCGCTCCTCCGCGTCCGGCGACTCGGAGACGTCGGGGTGCAACGTGCGGGCGAGACGCCGAAACGCCTTCTTGATCTCGCCCTCGTCGGCGGAGCGCGGAACGCCGAGCAGCTCGTAGTAGTCGCGTCGGCTCGTCGCCATCTTCTGAGCCTAGTTGTCCTCGTAGACGTCTTCGACGAAGCGCGAGAGCTCGGCCGCAGCCGCCCGCACCGAGCGGATCGCCTTGTCGTAGTCCATGCGCACCGGGCCGAGCAGCGTCACGGCGCCGAGCGTGCGGTTGGTCAGCCCGTACGAGGCGCCGACCAGCGAGAGCTCACGCAGCGCCGGATGGTCGAGCTCCGGGCCGACGCGCACGAACGGCCGCCGCGGATCGAGCGCCTGGCTGAGCACGCCGAGCAGCGCCGCTCGCTTCTCGAGCACCTCGAGCAGCCGCTGGTAGCTCTCGAGCTCGCGGCCGTGGAGATCCTCGAGCAGGCCCGCGGTCCCGCCGACGTAGAGGCTCTGCTCCTCGGCCGCGAGCGCCTCCTCGAACAGCGGCCGCAGCGCGGCGACGAACCCGGACTCGCGGGCGCCGAGCGCGGGCTCGTCGAGCCGGCGGCGCAGCCGGCTGCTGCCGAGCTCGAGGCCGGCGACGCGGTCGTTCAGGTACTGCGTCGCCCAGTTGACGAGACCGGGATCGACGGGCTCGCCGAAACGGAAGACCCGCTTCGTGACGCTGCCCGTGGACGTGATCACGACGACCATCACGACCTGCGCCTGAAGGAGCAGCACCTCGACGTGACGCACGGTCGCGGTCCCGAGCGGCGGCGCCGAGACGAGCGCCAGCAGCCGCGTCAGCTCCGACAGCATCTCCGTGGTTGCCTGCAGGGCGGAGTCGACCTCGTTTCGCGCTGTTCTCAGGTCGAGCGGGAAGCCGCCCGGCTGCGGGTCGAGCCGCTCGAGCAACCGGTCGGCGAAGTAGCGGTAGCCGCGCTCGGTCGGCACGCGGCCTGCAGATGTGTGGGGGTGCGTGAGCAGGCCGAGCCGTTCGAGCTCGGCGAGCTCGCCGCGCACGGTGGAGGTGGAGACGTCCAGCCCGACCCGCTCGACGAGCGTGCGCGAGCCGACCGGCTGCCGGGTGGCGACGAACTCCTCGACCACGCCGCGCAGGATCGCCCGCTGGCGGCTGGTGAGCTCGAACTCGGACACGGTGCGCATTTGCAGGGATTTTACGCGAGCAGCTCGGCAGTGACGCCGCCGCCGAGAAAGCGACCCCGCTCGGTCAGGGTCAGCCCGCCTCCCGCGCGGGCAACCAGGCCGAGCCGCTCCAGCCGCTCGAGAGCGGCCGCGTCCACGGCATCGCCGAGGCCGGCGAGCGAAAGGGGCTCGTCCAGCCGCAAGCCGAGCAGGACTCGCTCCCAGCTCTGCACCGGCGCCGGCAGCTCCTCGAGCTCGCGCTCCGGCCGCTCTCCCGCCTGCAGCGAGGCGAGGTAGCGCCCGAGCCGCGGCGTCGTCCGCCAGCGCCGGCCTGCGATCGTCGAGACGGCGCCGATCCCGAGGCCGAGGTAGTCCCGGCCTCGCCAGTAGGCGAGGTTGTGCCGCGAGCGCAGGTCTCGGCTTTCGTCGCGGCAGAAGTTGGCGGTCTCGTACCAGCGGTAGCCGGCCTCGGTCAGCCGGGCGACGACCCGCTCGAAGTACGACTCCATCGCCTCCGCCTGGCGAGCGAGCTCCTCGCCGTGCGCGTAGGTGAATCGCGTCCCGGGCTTGGCCTCGAGCTCGTAGGCGGAGACGTGCTCCGGCTCCAGCGCGAGCGCCTCACTCAGATCGGCGTCGAGGTCGGCGACGCTCTGGCCCGGAATGCCGTAGATCAGGTCGAGCGAGAGGTTGTCGAAGCCGGCCTCGCGCAGGAGCGAGAACGCTCGCCGGACATCGTCGGGTCGCGCGCGCCGTTCGAGTACCTGGAGCAGCCGCGGCTGGAAGCTTTGCGCGCCGAGGGAGACTCGCGTCACGCCGCTCTCGCGCAACAGCGCAGCGAGCTCGGGCGTGATCGTCTCCGGGTTCGCCTCGACGGTCACCTCCGCTGCGGAGGGCAGTGCGCGCAGCAGCCGCGCCAGCGCGCTTGGCTCGGTCAGCGTCGGGGTGCCGCCGCCGAGGAAGACGCTCTCGAGCCGCGGCGCCAGCGCCTCGCGCTCGAGCTCGAGCTCCGCGAGCAGCGCAGCGACGTACGCGGCGTGCCGGCCGTCCTGCCCGACGACGGTGACGAAGTCGCAGTACCCGCAGCGCGAGGCGCAGAAGGGCAGATGGACGTACAGGTGCCGGGCGCTCATTTCTTGTTCCCGTCCAGGTTGAGCACGGCGAGGAACGCCTCCTGCGGCACCTCGACCGAGCCGACCTGCTTCATCCGCTTCTTGCCCTTCTTCTGCTGCTCGAGCAGCTTGCGCTTCCGCGAGATGTCGCCGCCGTAGCACTTGGCGAGCACGTCCTTGCGCTTGGCCTTGATCGTCTCGCGCGCGATCACGCGGGAGCCGATCGCCGCCTGCACCGGGACGTCGAAGAACTGCCGGGGGATCTCCTCGCGCAACCGGTCGACGAGCATCCGCCCGCGCGCATAGGCGCCATCACGGTGGACGATCAGCGAGAGCGCGTCGACCGGCTCGCCGGCGATCAGCACGTCGACCCGCTCGAGCTTGCCCTCGCGGAACCCGATCACGTCGTAGTCGAAGCTCGCGTACCCGCGCGTGCGCGACTTCAGCTGGTCGTAGTAGTCGAGCACGATCTCGGCCAGCGGCAGCTCGTAGACGAGCAGCACCCGCTCTTCCGAGAGGTACTCCATGTGGTCGAAACGGCCGCGCCGCTCGGTGTTCAGCTCCATCACCTGGCCGACGTGGTCTTTCGGGACGATGATCGACGCCCTGATGTACGGCTCCTCGACGCGCTCGATCTCGCGCGGCATCTCCGACGGGTTGTGCACCTCGACTTCCTCGCCGGCCTTCGTCAGGACGCGGTAGGCGACGTTCGGCGCGGTCACGATCAGGTCGAGGTCGAACTCGCGCTCGAGCCGCTCGCGCACGATCTCCATGTGCAGCAAGCCGAGGAAGCCACAGCGGAAGCCGAAGCCGAGCGCCTGCGAGGTCTCGGGCTCGTAGAAGAGCGCGGCGTCGTTCAGCTTCAGCCGCTCGAGCGCGTCGCGCAGGTCGGGGTAGTCGTCGGAGTCGGTCGGGAAGAGCCCGGCGAAGACCATCGGCTTGACGTCCTTGTAGCCGGGCAGCGGCTCGGCGGCCGGGGTGCGCTCCGAGGTGAGCGTGTCGCCGACGCGCAGGCGGCTGACGTCCTTCAGCCCCGTGATCACGTAGCCGACCTCGCCGGCCTGGAGCGCTTCGGCAGCGCGCATCGTCGGTGAGAAGAAGCCGACCTCCTCCGACTCGAAGCGCGTCCCCTGCGCCATCGCCCGCAGCGGCTCGCGGGCGGTGAAAGACCCGTCGACGACGCGCACGAAGGCCACCACGCCGCGGTACTGGTCGTAGGAGGAGTCGAAGATCAGCGCGCGCGGCGGTGCCTGCGGGTCGCCGGACGGCGGCGCGATCCGCTCGACGATCGCGTCCAGCACCTCGGCGATGCCGTCGCCGGTCTTGGCCGAGATGCGCAGCACGTGCTCAGGCGTGTCGCCGACGAGCTCGGCGATCTCCGCGGCTGCACCGTCGGGGTTCGCCGACGGCAGGTCGATCTTGTTCACCACCGGGACGATCTCGAGGTCGTTCTCGATCGCCAGGTAGGCGTTGGCAACGGTCTGTGCCTCGATCCCCTGTGCAGCGTCGACGACCAGCAGCGCGCCTTCGCAGGCCTGCAGCGACCGCGAGACCTCGTACGTGAAGTCGACGTGACCCGGCGTGTCGATCAGGTTCAGCTCGTGGCCCTTCCAGGTGACGCGCACCGCCTGTGCCTTGATCGTGATCCCGCGCTCGCGCTCGAGCTCCATCGAGTCGAGCACCTGCGCGCGCATGTCGCGGCCGGTGACCGTGTCGGTCAGCTCGAGGATGCGATCGGCCAGCGTCGACTTGCCGTGGTCGATGTGGGCGATGATCGAGAAGTTGCGGATACGCGCTTGTTCCATGAGTTACTGAGCGTAGCGGCGCTCGAGGCGCATCAGGCGGTGCGGCAGGCCGTCCTCCTCGACGTCTCTGACGTGACGGAAGCCGGCCTTCTCGAAGGCGCGCCAGGAGCGGCGGTTGGCCTCCTCGACGGTCGCGACGGCTGCGGTTGTCTCCGGACGCGAGAAGACGATCGTGCGCGTGAACTCGCGCAGGATCTCCGGGCCGAGGCCGCGACCGACGGCATCCGGCTCGCCGACGAAGAGGTCGACCCCCGCGGCCTCCGGCTCGACGTCGATCAGCTCGCCCCACTCCGGGTGATCACCCACGCGATAGGTCTGGATCATCCCGACGGGCCGCTCGTCCACGAGGATCAGGAAATGCTCCACGTCACGCCGGCCTTCGAGCGCGGCACGGCGCTTCTCGACCGCGATCTCGAGCGGGTCGCGCCACCACTCGGCGACGTGCCCGGCGCGAAGCCACGCCTCGATCTGCGGCAGGTCGGAATCCTCGAGCGGCCGAAATGCGATCACTGGGCTCGTCGGCGCAGCGAGAGCAAGGCCTGCAGCTCGCGCACGCCGAGCGCCCGGCACAGGAGCCCGTACGCGAGGCCCCCAGCGACGAGCGCCGTCCCGACCGAGACGATCTGTCCCACAAGGCTGCGGCCGAGCGTCTCGTCGAGCCCACGCCAGACCCCGTAGGCGACCGCGCCGAAAACGACGGAGGCCGCGACGATGCGCACGAACACCGAAGCGCTCTCGTGCAGGTCGAGGGAGCCCAGCCGCCGGCGCAGCAGGACGAAGAGCGCGGCTGAGCCGGCGATGTTCACGAGCGACGTCGACAGCGGCAGGCCCCAGATTCCGAGCCGGTAGAACGCCGCATCGAGCACCGCGTTCAGCCCGAGGTTGCCGAGCGCGACCCAGGTCGGGATCCAAGGCGACTGCAGGCTGAAGAACGCGCGATTGAGCATCAGCATGAAGCCGTTGAAGACGAGACCGAGCGCGAACGCAGCGAGCGACGCCGCCACGGCAGGCGTTTGCGGCGGCCTGAAGTCGCCGCGCTGGTACACGAGTCGCACGATCGGCTCGGCGAGCACCGCGCAAGCGACGCTCGCCGGAACGAGCAGAAACGCGATCTGCCGGATTCCCATCGTCACCGTCCTGCGGAAGCCGTCGAAGTCGGCCGCCGTCGCGAGCCGCGCGAGCGACGGGAAGAGCACCGTCGCCACGGCGACCGAGAAGATCCCCTGCGGGAGCATGTAGAGGCGGAACGCCGCGTTGATCGCGCTCGGCGCCTGGAAACGGTCGATCAGGCGCGCTGCGAAGAACGTGTCGACGACGGCGTTGAAGTTGATCAGCCCGAGGCCGATCGTGATCGGGACCATCAGCACCAGCGTCTGGCGCACCGCCGGGTCGCGCCAGTCGATCACGACCTGAAGCCGGCCGTCCCGGCCGCGAAGCCACGGGAGCGGGAGGAGGAACTGAATCACCGTCGCGATGAGGATCGAGAACGCGTAGACGTAGAGCTGGGCGCTGATCCCGTCTGCGCGCGGGACGCCGATCACCAGTCCGACGATGATCGCGATGTTCCAGAAGACCGGCGTGAGCGCCGGAACGGTGAAATGGTCGTAGCTGTTGAGGATCCCGACCACGATTCCCGACAGGCCGAGCAGCACGACGATCGGGAAAAGGACGCGCGAGAGCCCGACGGCGAGATGTCCGTAGCCGAAGGCGGCCATGATCCACGGCGAGATCACGATGAACAGCGCCGTCAGGCCGCCCAGCCCGAGTAGCACGAGCCAGAAGAGGCTCGACGCGACCCGCCACGCGCGCTTCCGCTCGCCCTTGACCAGGAGCTCGCTGAAGACGGGGACGAAGGCCGAGGACAGCGCAGCGTCGGCAACGAGCGCGCGCACGGTGTTCGGGATCAGAAATGCGACCTCGAACGCGTTGATCGCGCCGACGGTGCCGAAGTAGTAGCGCGCGACGATCTCGCGGACGAGGCCGAGGATGCGGGAAAGGCCGGTGGCGAGCGCGAAGATCGCCGTCGACCGCGCCAGCCGCCGGCGGCGGGCCGGGGGTTGCTCGTCCACGGGGGCGAGTATAGGAACGCGCTCCGCCGTCACCTCGGTCCCTCATGTCCCTTCCGGACATGTCCCTTCGGGCCGCTCGCGCGGGACTCGCAGAGGCCGGAGGCCACCATCCTCCTCCCCGCTGCGAGCGTAACTCCGGCCGCCGCGCGTGTCTGCCACGCAGGTGTGTCGAAAGCGTGACTTCGAGGCTGCTGCTACCATCGCCCGGCCCGCGTTGCGGGCATTTTTCACGCCATGCCGAACATCAAACAGCAGAAGAAGCGCGTCCGGACCGCGGCCCAGGAGCGGCTCGAGAACCTGCGTTACGCCTCTACCGTGAAGACGTTCACCCGCCGCCTACAGGCGGCCGTCGACGAGGGTGACCAGGCGCGCATCGCGGAGGAGCACCGCTCGCTCGTCCGCTGGGTCGACAAGGCCGCCGCCCGCGGCGCGCTCCACCGGAACGCTGCCGCCCGCAAGAAGGCGCAGGCCGCCCGGCTCGTTTCGAGCTCAGGCTCCTAGCCGGCGGCGCTCCTCGCCGGCTCGGCCGGTCGTGTGATCTCGATCAGCGCGCGGGCAAACTCGAGCTCGCCCGGAAGCTTGCTGCCGCCCTTCAGGGCCAGGTCGAGGTCGGCGAGTCGGACAATCGCGCTCCCGAGCTCCTCCGAGCTGTAGTTGCGCGCCTGCTCGTAGAGCTTCTGGACGTAGAAGCGGTTGCGCTTCAGTCGGTCCGCCGCCGCACCGGGCGGGACTCCCTGGCTGTCGAGCTCCTGGCATTCCCGCACGCGTCCGACGTGGTTCGTCAGCAGGCCGGCGGTTCGGAGGAGGACATCGCGAGCGGCGTCGCCCGAGCGCTCGACGAGCCGCTCGCTCGCCGCGAGCACGCCGGGAACGTCCCGCCGGCCCCACGAGTCGGTCAGGTCGAACGGCGGGGCCTCGGCCCTCGCGGGAACCAGCTCGGCGACCTCGCGCTCGCCGATCGGCTCGCCCGCCGCCCAGGTCGTGAGCTTGTCGACCTCGGTCTCTAGCTCCTGCGCGTCGTCTCCGACGAGCTCGACGAGCGCCCTGGCAGCCTCGTGGTCGATCTGAACGCCGCGGTCGTGGAACTGCTGCTCGACCCATTTCGGCAGATCGGCCTTGCTTCCCCGGCCTCGCGTCGGGAGGTCGTAGCTGAGCACCTCGCCGGCCTTGGCGACGGCCTTGGCGAGCGCCGAGTCCTGCTTGACGTCGTCCCCGACCAGGGCGAGCACCGTCGTCGGCGCCGGACGCGCGAGGTACTCCTGGACGGCCTTCAGGTCGGGCGTCTTCCAGCGCTCCACGTCCTCGACGACGACCAACCGCCGTTCGACCGTGAAGAGCCCGAGCGCGTTGCAGGCGGCAGCGACGTCCTCGCCGGTCGACTCGTGCGCACTCAGGTGCTCCGTCGCGTCCTCACCGACGCGGTCTCGGAGGCGTCGCAGCGCGCGAGTCACCTTCGGCTTGTCGGTGCCCCTGATCAGGTAGGCGGAGAGGAGGTCGGCCATCGGCGCCAAGCATAGGCGCCTGCCATGGCTGAAACGCACAGCAGCGCGAGCAAGGCGCGGCCCGAACGGATTTGCGCTCCCGGTAGGCCGCCCACGAGTCGTGCGCAAGCAGCGAGGTAGGCCGCGCACCAACCGTTGAGCCAGGCGATCGCGGTCGCGCCCGCCGGGAAGACGGGCCCGACGAGCGCCGCAGCGAAGGCGAGCGCAAGCAACGGCGGAACGGCAGGTGCGGCCAGCGCGTTCGCAGGGACGGTCAGTAGCGGGAGGGCGTGGAACTGCAGCCAGAGAATCGGCGCGGTCGCAAGACCACAGGCCGTCGAGACCGCGATCACACCCGCGAGCGCGTCGGGCAGCGGGTAACCCTCGAACGTGTTCAACAGCCTCGGCACGAGGATGAAGATCGCCGCCACCGCGGCGAACGAGAGCTGGAAGCCCGGATCGAACAAGGTGTACGGGTTCCACGCCAGCAGGACGAGCGCGCCCAGGAGCCAGAAGTGCCAGCGGTCGGCCGGGCGCGCCGCGAGCCAGGCGAGCGAGACGAGCGCTCCGGACACCCCCGCGCGGAGGACGGAAGGCTGCGCTCCGACGGCGAGCACGTACGCGGCGATCGCCGTGAGCGCGCCGATCTGCCCGAGCCAGCGAGGAATGCCGAGCAGCCACGCCAGCGCGAGTGCGCCGCCGGCGACCAACACGACGTTCTGGCCCGAGACCGCCAGCAGGTGGTAGAGCCCGGACGCGCGAAATCGTTGACGTAGACCGTCCGACAGCGACTGCTCGTCGCCCAGCACGACACCCTCGACGATGCCGCGCCGCTCGCCGTGGAGTCCGGGCGCGATTGAGCCTGAGAGCGCTCGGCGCAGCTTGTCGGCCACGCCCCCGAGCCCTCCGCGGCGGCCGATCCGACGCCAGCGGTCTGCTCGCAGCACGACGTGGACTCCGTGACGCCGTAGCCAGGTCGTCTCGTCGAAGCCGTTCTTGGGCGGCTTGGGAAGCCGGACCGTGACGACGGTCTCGATCAGAGCGCCTTGGGGCGGCGAGCGGCCGAGCGGCAACTCCAGCAGGACGGCCTCGCGGAAGCGGAGCCGGCCGAAGCGGCGGATCTGGGCGGGCACGCGCAGCTCGAACCTCGACCGGCGCGTCGGGCCGGTGACCGCAAGGACGCTGCGCTCCGACGTGTCGACGTGGGCCAACAGCACGCTTCGGTCGAGGGCGTCGAGGCGCGCGCTGCCCCACCACCAGCCGAGTAGCACGAGCGCTGCTAGCAGCAAGATCGGCAGCAGCTCGCGGCCCAGTGTCGCCACGACGAGCCCGGCGCAGAGACAGAGCGCCACCGCAGTCGAGCCTCGAATCAGGTTGGCGCCGGCCAGCCCGAAACAGATCGCCGCCGCGTAGCTATGCGGCGAGCGATCCAGCACGCTCACGGAACGACCAGCTCGTGCAGCTGCTCGAGCCGCTTCGGACCGATCCCGGGCACGGCGTCGAGCTCGTCGACCGACTGGAAGGCGCCGTGCTTCTGGCGGTAGTCGAGGATCTTCTGCGCGGTCACCGGGCCGACGCCGGGGAGCAAGCCGAGCTGCTCGAGCGTCGCCGTGCTGAGCTGCACCGGCGCGGAGGCGCTGCCTGCCGGGGCAGAGCCCGCTCCCGCCGAGGC
>Ga0207675_100002034_pt1 | contig 20173 bp, 21 predicted proteins | sample KBSSwiS42_FD_184305 | JGI IMG/M metagenome (GOLD analysis project Ga0207675, IMG submission 184305) | Switchgrass rhizosphere microbial communities from Kellogg Biological Station, Michigan, USA - KBS Switchgrass S4-2 (SPAdes) (version 2) | ecosystem: Host-associated > Plants > Roots >...
GGTACCGCGCTGATCGAAGTGCGGCTCCTGCGACACGGCACCGGCCAAGTGCGCTTGACCGTGGCGGACAACGGTAACTCACCGGAGCAGTCATCCTCCGAGGTCGCCGGCCTCGGCACTCAGCTGATCCGGATGCTGGCGCGGCAATTGAATGGCACGGTGAGCATCGAGCGTGCTGCCGGGACGTATGCCGTGCACGTCATCTTTCCGCTCCAGTCAGCGGTGTCATGGCGGCCAACGTACTGATCGTCGAAGACCAAGTGCTGATTGCCTGGCACCTGAGCGATCTCGTCGAAGGGGCCGGCCACCGGGTGCTGGCGATAGCACGAGATCCTGCAGAAGCCATGGAAGCCGCCGCGCGTCAGCGCCCCGACTTCGCACTCATGGACATCCGCTTGCACGGCGGCAGCAGCGGCCTCGAAGCAGCGCGCATGTTGTTCGAATGCTGGGGCGTGCGCTCGCTCTACCTCAGCGCCAACCTCGACCCCGCGACGCGCGCGCAAGCCGAGCCGTGGCAGCCCCTCGGCTTCATCGGCAAACCTTTTTTACCCGCTGAGCTCCTGGCCGCGCTCGATCGAGCGGTCAAAGCGCTGTAGGTCGGGCTTCAGCCCGACACAAGATTCAATTCAGCGATGCGCTGGGTCGACTGAGGTCTTCTGAGAATGCCGCGAGCTCAGCAGCAACCTCTTCCATCGCGATCGCGCTGCAGCCGATCTGTTCGGACCACCCTTTCAGCTCGAACTCTTCTTCGATAGCCCGCAGCGAGTTGAGCAACAACAGCGCGTCCGGCATTGGCATGGTCAGGCGCAGCGTCTCGTCGCCATCCACACAGTGCAACGTCACTGTTCCGCAAATCGCCGGCTGGTGCTCCGGCACTTCCGCCGTCGCAGCGGCCGTGATGACTTCGTGCGTTCCGAGAACATCTGCCAGGCACATGTGGTGACTCCTGCGGAGCATCCGGCCTAAGCGGGCCTTGTCGATGCAACGCGCGGTGAAGCCCGCCGGGTCCCTGTTTCCCCGACCCCGTGCAAGAGGTGCTATTTTCAGTTGTGCGTCAGGAACTTACGAAGCAGCTTTTCTATCAAGACCTGCGCGCGCTGCGCATGCTGCGCGTCCCAAATTTGCTCCAGCTGCTCGTCCATGTAGGCACGGCGCGCAAGTTCCAGCTGCACGGCATACACCCCTTCAGCAGGCTTGCCGTAGTGATCGGTGATGTAACCGCCCTTGAAACGGCCGTTGAGCACGGCGCCAACCTCGCCATCGCTCAGGACGATATCGAGCAGCGCGTCGCCAAGTCCGCGCGGACAGCTCGCGCCATCGCGCGTACCGAGATTGAACTCCGGCAGCACGCCGGCGAACAGACTCGGAATCTCGCTCGCGATCGAGTGCGCGTCCCACAGCAGCGCTCTGCCATGCGCAGTACGCAACGCCATGAGCTCGGTCGCGATGCGGTTGTGATACGGCCGCCAGTACTCTTCGATGCGCGCGGCGATCTCGCGTTCGTCCGGCTCCTGCCCCGCCATGTAGATGAACGATCCGCCGAACGTCTCGATCGGACACACGGGCGAGGTGGGATTGCCGTCGTACAGCGACGCCGAATCCGGCGAGCGGTTGAGATCGACCACATAGCGCGAATAGTTCGCCTTGATGATCGACGCACCCAGCCCGCGCGCGAAGTCGTACAGCTTGTCGACGTGCCAGTCGGTATCCGGCATACCGCGACCGACGACAGTCAGACGATGAGCGAGCGCCTCGGGCAGCTCGGTTCCCGAATGCGGAATGCTGATGAGCAGCGGCGTGGTGCCGCGATGGAATTCGTAGACGTTCATAGCATCGGCAGCTTCAAGCCATTTTCGCGCGCACAGTCGATCGCTTCCTGGTATCCCGCATCGGCATGACGCGCGACGCCGATCGCCGGATCGTTCCACAACACTCGCTCGATGCGGCGCGACGCCGCCGGCGTGCCATCGCACACGATCACGACACCCGCGTGTTGCGAGTAACCCATGCCGACGCCACCGCCGTGATGGAGCGAAACCCACGTCGCGCCACCCGCGGTGTTCAGCAACGCGTTGAGCAGCGGCCAATCGGACACCGCATCCGAGCCATCCTTCATGCCTTCGGTCTCGCGATTCGGGCTCGCGACCGAGCCGGAGTCGAGATGATCGCGGCCGATGACGATCGGCGCCTTGAGCTCGCCCGAGGCGACCATCTCGTTGAACGCGAGGCCGAGCCGGTGACGCTGTCCGAGACCGACCCAGCAGATGCGGGCCGGCAAGCCCTGAAAGGCGATGCGCTCGCGCGCCATGTCGAGCCAGCGATGCAGGTGCGGATCGTCGGGAATCAGCTCTTTGACCTTCGCGTCGGTGCGATAGATGTCCTCGGGATCGCCCGACAGCGCGACCCAGCGGAACGGGCCGACGCCGCGACAGAACAGCGGGCGGATGTAGGCAGGCACGAAGCCGGGGAAAGCAAACGCATTCTTCACGCCTTCGTCGTACGCGACCTGGCGGATGTTGTTGCCGTAGTCGAACGTCGGCACGCCCATCGCTTGATAGTCGAGCATCGCTTTGACGTGCACCGCCGCCGACTTCTGCGCAGCGGCGGTAACCGCAGCCGGATCGCGCGTGCGCATTTCCAACCACTGCTCAACAGTCCAGCCGAGCGGCAGATAGCCGTTCACGAGATCGTGTGCGGAAGTCTGATCGGTGACTGCGTCCGGGCGCACACCGCGACGCACGAGCTCAGGGACGATCTCGGCCGCATTGCCGAGCACGCCGACGGAGAGCGCGCGCCGCGCCGCCGTCGCATCGCCGATCATCTTCAGCGCAGCGTCGAGCGACGGCGCTTGCGCGTCGAGATAACGCGTGTCGATACGCTTCTGGATGCGGCTCTGCTGGCACTCGATACACAGGATGCTCGCGCCCGCCATCGTCGCGGCCAACGGCTGCGCGCCGCCCATGCCGCCGAGCCCCGCCGTCAGGATCCATTTACCTTTGAGATCGCCGCCGAAATGCCGTCGCCCCATCTCGACGAACGTCTCGTGCGTACCCTGCACGATGCCCTGGCTGCCAATGTAGATCCACGAGCCAGCAGTCATTTGGCCGAACATCATCAGGCCCCGGCGGTCCAGCTCGTTGAAGTGCTCCCATGTCGACCACTTCGGTACGAGGTTCGAATTCGCAAGCAGCACTCGCGGCGCATCCTCATGCGTCCTGAACACGCCGACCGGCTTGCCGGACTGGATCAGCAGCGTTTCGTCTGCATTGAGCGCGCGCAGCGTTTCGACGATGCGATCGAAACATTCCCAGTTGCGCGCGGCGCGCCCGATGCCGCCGTACACGACCAGCTCGTCGGGGTTCTCCGCGACTTCGGGATCGAGATTGTTCATCAGCATGCGCAGCGGCGCTTCGGTCAGCCAACTCTTCGCCGAGCGCTGCGTGCCGCGCGGCGCACGCACCGTGCGGGCACCTTGACGGCGGTCGTCTGCGGGTAGTGTGCGGGCATTCATGAGCAATTCACTCCAGGATCCTGTGCATTGCGCGCTTGTAGTTGACGGCGATCGCGGTCTCCGCGGAATGCCGTCCTTCCTGCACCGCCCAGCGGCCCGCGACCATCACGTCGCGCACCTCGTGGCCGGTGCCGCTGAATACGAATGTGTCGATCAGCTCATCCTCGTCGCGGCCGGCGAACAGCGGCGAGTTGGTGTCGATGACAACGATGTCGGCGCGCCGGCCGGCCTCGATGGCGCCGATATTGCGTGCGGTCGTGCGCGTGCCTGCGGCGCATGCGTGTCGCCACAACATCGCGCCGGTCGACACTTCGTCGTGCGTCGCGAGCACATTGCGATGCTTGGTCGCCAGGCGCGCTTCGTACTCCAGCCAGCGCAGCTCCTCGATGGGCGAGAGCGAGATGTGGCTGTCGGAGCCGATCGCAAATGTGCCGCCGGCGGCAAGCCACGCGGGCAGCGCGAAAATGCCGTCGCCGAGATTCGCTTCTGTGGTCGGACACAGCGCCACCACTGCGCCGGTCGCGGCGACGGCTTTGAGCTCGGCGTGCGTCGAATGCGTCGCGTGCACGAGGCACCAGCGCCGATCGACGCGAGCGTGCTCGAGCAACCATTCGATCGGCCGTGCATGCAGATGCTGCTGCGCCGCTGCGACCTCGCGCTCTTGCTCGGCGACGTGGATGTGAATCGTCTTGATCGCGGGAAGCGACGTGAGAACGGTCCGCATGGCATCCGGCGGTACAGCTCGCAGACTGTGCAGTGCGACGCCGATCTCAACCTGCGGTGATTGCGCGCGCGACAGGTCGTCCACGAGATCGAGGTACTGATCGGTCGCAAGCACGAATTGCCGCTGGCGGGCGGTCGGCTCGACGCCGCCGAAGTCGGCTGTCTGGTACAGCGTCGGCAGCAACGTGAGCCCGATGCCCGCGGTGGCCGCGGCATCGATCAGCGCCTGGGACATCGCGGCGCGCTGCGCGTACGGCGTGCCGTCCGGCTGGTTGTGCAGGTAGTGAAACTCGCACACGGCCGTATAGCCGGCCTTGAGCATGTCCGCATAGCATTGCGCAGCGACCGCATTCAGGCACTCGGGCGACATGCGGCTGGCGTGCTCGTACATGGTCTCCCGCCAGGTCCAGAAGCTGTCGCCCTTGTCCGAGTGCGCGGTCCGCCGCTCCGCGAGCCCGGCCATCGAGCGCTGGAAGGCGTGACTGTGTACATTCGGCATGCCGGGGATCGCCGCGCCGTTGATCAGCCGCGCGGTGGTGACGACGTCATCCGGCGACACGTCCACGATGTCGCCCGCCGGGTCGACCGAGATCACCACGTTGCGCCGCCAGCCATCGGGCAACCAGGCGGCGGTGAAGCGGTAGCGGGACTGGAAGGACATGCGGGGCAGTATAAGATGGCTGAAGAAATGAGGAATGTCCCCATTGCCTGGGACCGGGTGTGGGTCGGCGCGGACCTCGCCACGATGGACGAGGCGGGCGGCATCGGCCACGTGCCCGACGCCGCGCTCGCGATTCGCGGCGGGCGCATCGCCTGGGTCGGCACGCGCGAGCAGCTGCAGGCAATTTCCTGGTCCGCGCCGGTCGTGACCGAGGCGCGCGGCCTGTGGATCACGCCCGGTCTGATCGAATGCCACACGCACCTCGTGTACGCCGGCGACCGCAGCAATGAATTTGCGGCACGGTTGCGAGGCGCGACCTACGAGGACATCGCGCGCGCCGGCGGCGGAATCGTGTCGACGATGCGCGCCACGCGTGCGGCCAGCGAAGCAGATCTGCTCGCGCAGTCATTACCTCGCGCACGAGCACTGGTGAGCGAGGGCGTGACCACGCTCGAAGTGAAGTCGGGCTACGGGCTCGATCTCGCGAGCGAGTTGAAGATGCTGCGCGTCGCGCAGCGGCTCGGCGCAGAACTCGGCATCGATGTGATCAAGACGTTTCTAGGCGCGCACGCCCTGCCGCCGGAATTCGCGAATCGCCAGGACGACTATATCAATCACGTCTGCGACGACATGCTGCCCGCGGTCACAGCGGAGCAGCTCGCTGACGCCGCGGACGTGTTCTGCGAACGGATCGCCTTCACGCGCGAGCAAACGGAACGCGTGTTCGAGCGCGCACGTAACGCCGGTCTGAAGCTGCGCCTGCATGCAGATCAGCTGAGCGACGGCGGCGGCGGCGAGCTTGCGGCGCGTTACGGCGCGCTCTCGGCCGATCACCTCGAATATGCGTCCGATGTGTCGCTGCAGCTCATGGCGCGCAATGGCGTGATCGCAGGACTGCTGCCCGGTGCGTTCTATTTCTTGCGCGAGACGCGACTGCCGCCGATCGAAAAGATGCGTGCGCTCGGCGTGCAGATGGCGGTCTCGACGGATTGCAACCCGGGCACGTCGCCGATCGCTTCGATCCTGCTCGCGATGAACATGGCCTGCGTGTTGTTCCGCATGACGGCAACCGAAGTGCTTCGCGGCGTGACAGTGAACGCGGCACGCGCGCTCGGGCTCAGCGAGGATCGAGGCACGTTACGCGCGGAAATGCGCGCGGACCTCGCAATCTGGAAGCTCCGTCACCCTGAGCAGCTCTGCGCCGAAGTCGGCGCCCACCGGCCTGTTGAGATCGCTGTAGGTCGGGCTTTAGCCCGGCATCCTTAGAACGACACCGTCACATTCAACGTGATCATGTCCACGTCGGCTTCATCCACCAGGTCACTGTCGCCCGCGTCGAACACGCGGCCATACTCGAGCCGCACGTTGTAGATCTCCGCGAGGCTGAAGCTGACGCCGGCCCCCGCGAACAGATCGAAGCCGCTCTGATTCTTGCTCCCCTTCTGGCTCTGGTTGCCGTCGGTAATGAAGATGGTCTCTTCGCTGTTGGAAATGAGCGCGCCGCCGCGCGCGAACACTTCCCAGCGATAGCTGAGCGGCACAATAGCCAGCGCCGACAGTGCGATGCCGCTGGTCGAGGTCTCGATATTCTGCCCCCAGTTTTGCACCGTGTTGGCAAACACCCCGGCGCTGCGGTCCTTATAGACGACGTCACCGAGGTCCAGGTAGCCGCCTTCCAGCGCGATGTGCTCCGTCAGGCGCCAGCCGACCACGAACCCGTACGAGGAGTCCTTGGAATCGAGCGACGCGCTGGTCGACGTAGGCGTGAAGCCGAAGGCGTCGTAGACGCGCAGCGCCTCGCTCTCGAAGGCGGCGCGCGTCGAGTCCTTCTCGACCATCGCATAGGAGATTCCGGCGTAGATGCCGAGCTGGGCGGCACGCGCGCTGCCGAAGACGACGCTGCCGGCCAGCACGATGAATGCAATAATCGCGGCTCTCATGTACGCAGGTTAGCATGACCCCCACAGAAATCGTCGGCGCCGTGGCTGCGACCCTGACGACGATCGCCTTCGTGCCCCAGGCGCACAAGGTGCTCGTCTACAAGGACACCCACTCCCTGTCCCTGGGTATGTACCTGATCTTCACGACCGGGGTTCTGTTGTGGGGTCTGTACGGCTACCTGCGCACAGACTGGGTGATCCTCACCGCCAACGCGATCACGGCGGTCCTGTGCCTCGCCATCCTGGTCATGAAGCTGCGCAACGACGTGTTCGGCAACGTCAACCGATGAAGCCGATGCCTCGCGCCATCAGCGCCGCGCACAGCATGATGACAAACAGCAGCGCCAGCTCGATGTGAATGACCCTGCGGATCTGCCGCCGCTTGCCGTCATCGAGCGCGGGCACCCGGCCTTCCTTCAGCGCTTTGCGCCAGCCGAGAAACTGCACGGTCGGCAGAATCGACAACAACCCGACGACGGCGAACAGCGCGAGCTTGGCGATGAACGGCGCGCTGTGAAAATAGTAGTCGGCGCCCTTCTCCATGCGGAACACGCGAATGAAGCCGACGATCAGCAGCACCACCGCGCACAGGCCATACACCGAATCCATGCGCAGCAGCGTGCGAGCGGATGCGAGGGTGAGCTCGCCGCGCATCAGCACGAGCTCGACCATGATGACCGCGACCAGCGCAAACGCTGCCGCGTGATGCAGGAAAGCGAACAAGGCCGATGCAGTCATGGGCGCCCCGGTGCGTACTGACGTGCGCTAAGTATCGCTCATTCCCTTTCGGGCGCGCACGGTATCCGGGTGCTCGTCGCCAAGCGTTTCGTGCAGGTTGCGAGCCGCGAGGGCGTAGGCGCGGCGCGCCTCCTCGGGATGTCCCTGGGCTTGCTCGACTCGAGCGAGCGCGAGCCATGCCTGGCCGGTGACACTCGAAGTTGGCAGCTGACCCTGCGCCTGCTGCGCGAATTTGATTGCATCGTTCGCATCGCGTGCAGCGGCGTCGAGCTTGTGATCCGCCGCAAAGGCAGCCGAGCGCACGATGAGCGCTTGTCCCCGCGGGCCGGTGCAACAGTCGAGCTTCGTGTAGCTGTCGAGCACGCGCGTGAAGGCCGCGACCGCATCGGCCCCGCGTCCCTGCCCCGCCCAGATCTGCCCTTGCACTAGCGTGAACGCGAGCGCGCCGGACGTACCCGCGTCCACATGACTGTCGCGCATGATCACGCCGGCTTCATCGAGCAGCTGCTGTGCGCGATCGAGCTGGCCCTGCAACACGGCGACTCGTGCCTTGCCGACGATCGCATACACCTTGGCTTGCGGATTCGGCAAGACGCTCAACGCCACGTCGTAAGCGGCATCCGCTTCCGAGTAGCGTCCCAACGCGCGCAGCACGCTTCCCAGGTTCGAGTTCGTGTACTGGGCGTGCTCGCCCGTCAACGAGCGCCGCTGATCGATCGCGATCGAACGCTCCAGCAGGGCGCGCGCCCGCAGCGGATTGCCGGCGGCGAACAGCCCCACGCCCCAGTTGCTGAGCAACGCGCTCGCATCGAGGGAATCGGCACGCCCCAGGCGCTCGAGCAGGTCGAACGCCTGCTGGTAGTACTCCAGCGCGCGGTCGGGCACACCCTTGACCGAATAGGCGGCAGCCACATTCATGAGCAATGTCGACTTCTCACGCAGCGACTGCCGGCCGGTGGCTTCGAAGTGCTGCAGGGCCTGCAGCGAGTACTCCAGCCCGCGCTGTCCCTCGTTGAGGTCGTTCGCCAGACCGGCGCGTTGCGCCAGGCACGCCGAGAGCGCTGGATCGTCGGGTGCATAACGAGCGACCTCCCGATCGATCGTCGCTGCCGCTTCATCCGCGTGCCCGAGCTGCGAGCGCGCATACGCGCGATCGCAGATCAGCGCGGACCGGGCGGGCAGACTCTCGGGCAGCGAATCGATGGCACGCGTCAGGACCTGGTCCGCCCGGTCGAACTGATCGTGATCGATGTACCACTTGCCGACGAAGTCGCTCGCCACGGCGCGCGTGCGCGGATCGCTCCTGCCGAGCTGCTCGGCAATGGCTTCGCTGCGCGCGTACAAATCGTCGATGGTCAACGATTCGTCATTGCGCACGCCGTCCCTGAGCACGGCGGTCATGAAGTCGAGCGTGGCCTCGGAGTTGGCAAGCATCTCGACCGCCCGCGCGCGATGCGTCTCAGCGCGCTGCCACTGCCACACGGTGGCGCCGAAGCCGACAGCCAATGCCAGCACGACGATGGCCGCCGCACTCACTTGCGCCTTGTGGCGAACGACGAAGCGTCGGGTGCGATACCAGCCGCTGTCGGGACGCGCGCTGACCGGCAGGCTCTCGAGAAAGTTAGCGATGTCCTGCGCGAAGGCGCTGACCGACAGATAGCGCTCGCCTGGCGTCTTCTTGAGTGCCTTCAGCACGATCGTGTCGAGATCGCCCTTGAGCGTCTGCGCGAGCCTGCGCGGTGTCGTGCGGCGCGCCGCCGCGACGACTTCGGTCCTGACGAGCTGGCTCGGCCGCGCAGGATCGCGCGTGAGGATCGCTTCCTCGAGCTGACGCCGCGACGCGCGACCCATGCTGAATACTCGGCTCCCGACCAACAGCTCGTGCAGCACGACGCCGAGCGAATAGATATCGGAGGCAGTGCCGACGGACTGAGCGCCAAGTTGCTCGGGCGACGCGTAGTCCGGTGTCAGCGGTCCTTCGGGAAATTGCGTAATCGGACTGGTGGAATGGGGCGCATCGGACGACAGCAGCTTCGCGATGCCGAAATCGAGCAGCACGACGCGCGCCTGCCGCGTCACCAGGATGTTCGACGGCTTCAGATCCCGGTGCAGCACCAGCTGCGAATGCGCGAACTCGACGGCTGCGAGAACTTGCAGGAACAGGCGCAAGCGCTCGCGGATCGACAGCCGCTCGTCATCGCAATACAGGGTGAGCGACTTGCCGTCGACATGCTCCATCGCGAGATACGGCTGGCCGGCCGCGCTCACGCCGGCGTCATAGAGTCGCGCGATGTTCGGATGTGTCAGCGTCGCCAGGATGTCGCGCTCGCGCTTGAAGCGCTCGGCGAACTCGGCCTGCCGCGGTCCCTGAAAAGGCAGTTTCAGCGCCACGTCGCGCTGCAATTGGCCATCGGAACGCTCGGCGAGCCAGACGGAGCTCATGCCGCCGCGGCCGATTTCGCGGATCAACGTGTAGGCGCCGACGTGCTCGCCGACTCCGCCCGCGCGCTTCAGCAGCGCATGCCGCACGGGATCGACCGAAGGGCTGGAGAGAAAGCTGCGCTGCTGGAGGTCGGCATGCTCCTGCAGCAGCAAGCGCACGGCAGCCGCGATTTCCGGCTCGGTAACGGTGAGATCCGTCAGCCAGCGCTCGCGCTGTTCGAGCTCCAGGTCGAGCGCTTGATCGAGGTAGGGGGCAATGCGTTGCCACTGCCCGGCTTCGGGCGGTGCTGATCTCATGATCCACTCCCTGCTATCCCCGGCGCGAGTACAGCAGAGAGAGCACCGCCCTACAACTGGGCGAGCCTCAGGCCGCGACGGCCGTGGATCGCTTCAGCCCCAGGAACTCGAAATCCGCAAGCACGAGCACGACCGCGGCCTGCGCGATTACGAAACTGTAACCGAGCACGTTGGGAGCGACCCAACCGGTGAACAACAGCACGATGCTGTCGACGACCCACACGACGTTCATCGCGATGATGGCCCACACCGCAATGCGCGCCGGCTCGCGGCGCGAGGCAACGAACCCGACGAAGGCCGCGAACGGCAACAGGATGATGCCGGCTTCGCGGATCAGCTCGACCGGCAGCTGCAGCAAGCTGGCGAAGACGTCGGCAAGCGCGAACATCGCGACACCCATCGCGCCGCTGCTGAGGGCATCGACGATCAGGACGCGACGCAGGAGAGACGAAGCACGGATCGAAGTCATGGCGTAATCCTCGTTACAAGTGAAGTAGCGGCGGCCATGATCGGCGCGGTGGCGGCGCGCAGTCGATTACCGGGGAGGTAATGGAGCTGCCGGCCGCAGCTGCGCTATCGTCGCGGCATGAACCTGACCCTCACCGCAACGCGACCCGTCGGCCATCTGCTGCGCGAATGGCGGCAGCGGCGGCGCATGAGCCAGCTCGACTTCGCCGTCGAAGCCGAGATTTCCTCGAAGCACCTGAGCTTTCTCGAAACCGGCCGCTCGCAGCCGAGCCGCGAGATGGTGCTGCATCTGGCCGAGTTGCTCGACGTGCCGCTGCGCGAGCGCAACTCGCTGCTGATCGCCGCAGGCTTCGCGCCGATGTTCAAGGAGCACGCCTTGAGCGACCCGGAGCTGCAGCCGGCGCGCGAAGCAGTCGAGCTCGTGCTGAAAGGGCATCAGCCGTATCCCGCGATCGCTGTCGATCGTCACTGGCAACTGCTCGCGGCCAACGATGCGGCGAGGTTCTTCATGTCGGGCGTGCCGCCGGCGCTGCTCAAGCCTCCGCTGAATGTGTTGCGCATCACGTTGCATCCGGATGGCATGGCGCCGCGCATCGTGAACCTCGGCGAGTGGCGGGCGCATCTGCTGGCGCGCCTGCGCCGGCAGATCGAAGTCTCTGCGGATGCGACGCTGGCCGCGCTGCTGAAGGAGCTGAGCGAATATCCCGCGCCTGCTCACGCTGCAGAACCCGTTGCGAGCGCGGTCGCGTTCGCGGTGCCGTTCCGGCTCGCGACCGATGCCGGCGTGCTCAGCTTCATCAGCACGACCACGGTTTTCGGCACTCCGGTCGACATAACTCTGTCAGAATTGGCCCTCGAAACTTTCTTCCCGGCGGACCCGGCGACTGCAGCAACCCTGCGAACCCTCGCGCAACAATGAATTTCCTGTATCGGGTCGACCACGACACCGCGATTCCCACCGAGTACACCGCCGGCCCCTGGGGCAGCGACTTGCAGCACGGCGGCGCGCCGACCGCGCTGATCTCGTGGGCGGCGGAGCGCATGACCACGCGCGAGCCGATGCAAGTCGCGCGCATCACGGTCGACCTGCTGCGGCCGGTGCCGATCGCGCCGCTCAGGATTCAGGCGGAAGTGGTGCGCGAAGGACGCAAGATTCAACTGTGCGCGGTCACGCTGCTGCACGAAAACGTCGTGGTCGCGCGTGCGAGCGTGCTCAAGATCCGGCGTGCCGAGCTCGAGCTGCCGCCGACGGCGGTCGAAGAGCCAGTGACTTTGCCCGGACCGGACGCGGGCCGGCTCGCCGACATTCCGAACGAGAATCCGAACGCGTTCATCCGCGGCCTGACGCTGAGCGTGGTGCAGGGACAATTTCGCGCGCCCGGCCCGGCGGCGATCTGGTTTCGCGTCAATCGGCCGCTGTTCGAGGGCCAGGCGCCGACGCCGCTGCAACGCGTCGCGATGATCGGGGATTTCTGCAACGGCGTGTCCACCGTGCTCGACTTTCGCTCGTGGACGTTCATCAACGCCGACCTGACGATCAGCCTCGCGCGCCTGCCGGTCGGCGACTGGATTCTGCTCGACGCGCAGAGCTGGCTCGGCGACCACGGTACGGGTATCGCGTTCGCGAAGCTCGGCGACAGCCGCGGCTATTTTGGCCGCGCGATTCAGAGTCTCGTGATCGAACCGCGCGGCCAGTCAGCCTGACTCTTTTTTCTTCTTCTCCTCCTCCTGCCTGCGCTCCCTCCGGATCGTCAGCACGATCGTCAAAAACGCAAACCCCAAAAAGGCTATAAACGTCGCCATCACGAACACCAGCCCGCCGGCCAGCTTCCAGCCTTCATACAACCCGATCGCCAGCCCGATCGGCGTGGTGATCAACAACAGCGGCTTGCCAATTTTCACGGTCTGATTCTACGACGGACTGCAGCCGACTTATCATCCTGCCCCATGCCGCTGATCACTCTCCGCAACGCCGAGCTCGCCTACGGCCTGCATCCGCTGCTCGATCGCGCCGACCTGGCGGTCGACGAGGGCGAGCGCGTCGGCTTGATCGGCCGCAACGGCACGGGCAAGTCCTCGCTGCTGCAGGCGCTGGCCGACAGGATTGCGCTCGATGACGGCGAAGTGGCGCGCCAGGATGGATTGCGCATCGTGCTCGTCGAGCAGGAGCCCGAGCTGCCGCCTGCGACGACGCTGCGCGAAAGCCTGATCGCGCGCGGCGGCATCGACCACTTGCACGATGAGCGTGAGCGCTGGCGTGTCGATGCGCGTCTGACCGAGTTCCTGCATCGACTCGATGTCGATGCCGAGCGCACTCCGCAGACTGCGTCGGGCGGCGAGCGCAAACGCGCGGCGCTCGCTCTCGCTTTGGCGCTGCAGCCCGATCTGCTGCTGCTCGATGAGCCGACCAATCACCTCGACATCGACGGCATCACGGCATTGGAGGAACTGCTGCTGAAGGGCCCGACGTCGATCGTGATCACGCACGACCGCTCCTTTCTCGATCGCGTCGTCACGCGCATCGTCGAGCTGGATCGCGGCCTGCTGCGCAGCTTTCCCGGCAACTTCGCAGCTTACGAAGCGCGCAAGAGCGAGCAGCTCGCGGCCGAGGACATTGCGAATCGCAAGTTCGACAAGTTCTGGGCGCAAGAAGAAGTCTGGATCCGGCGCGGCATCGAAGCGCGCCGCACGCGCAACGAGGGCCGGGTGCGTCGGCTCGAATCGCTGCGCGTCGAACGAGCGGCACGGCGCGAACGTCTCGGCGATCTCAAGCTCACGCTCGACGCCGGCGAGCGCTCCGGCAAGCTGGTCGCGGAGCTGGTGAGCGTCGGCAAGAGTTTCGCGGAGCGACCCATCGTCAAGAACCTGTCGCTGCGGCTGCAGCGCGGCGACCGGCTCGGCTTGATCGGCGCCAACGGAGCCGGCAAGTCGACGCTGCTGCGCCTGATCCTCGGGCAGCTCGAGCCGGACGCCGGCAGCGTGCGGCTCGGCGCGAACGTGCAGGTGGCGTACTTCGATCAGATGCGCGAGCAGCTCGATCCGGAGAAGTCGGTGGTCGAGACCATCAGCCCCGGCTCGGACTGGATCGAGATCGGCCGCGAGCGCAAGCACGTGGTGACGTACCTGGGCGACTTCCTGTTCGCTCCGCAGCGTGCGAACTCGCCGGTGAAAGCGCTGTCGGGCGGCGAGCGCAATCGACTGCTGCTCGCGCGGCTATTCGCTCGCACGGCGAACGTGCTTGTAATGGATGAACCGACGAACGACCTCGACATCGAGTCGCTGGAGCTGTTGGAAGCGACGTTGCAGGGCTACCCGGGCACGCTGCTGCTGGTGAGCCACGATCGCGCCTTCCTCGACAACGTCGTGACCCAGACGCTGGTCGCCGAAGGCAATGGCAAGTGGCAGGAATACGTCGGCGGATATAGCGATTGGCTCGCGCAGCGCCGGCCAGCCGCCGCCGCGCCTGCGAAGCAGAAGGCAGAGGGGCGCGCCGACGATTCGCGCCGCGCGGCTCCGGCGAAGATGAGCTACAAGGAAACGCGCGAGCTGGCGCAATTGCCCGCAGAGATCGAAGCGCTGGAGCAGCAGCAACACGCGCTCACCGCACGCCTGAGCAGCGGGGAGTATCACAAACAGGGCAGCGAGCAGATCAAGGCCGACCGGCAGCTCGGCGAGGAGCTCGAGCGACAGCTGGCGGAGAAATTCGCGCGCTGGGAGGCGCTGGAGGCGAAGAACAGCCAGACCAAGGCCTGACCCGCAGACTCCCCGACTAGCGGGTCATATCGTTGATCCAGTTCACTTCCCACGTCTTGCCGCCGTCAGCTGAGAAGGCCTGTTCGAAATGGGCCGCGTGCGGCGAGATCGAGGTCCACTGGAAGCGGACCAGGATCGCTCGTCCCTTCCAGTCTGTGTACTCATAGAACTCGCCTTTACCTGCGTTGAACTGGCCGATGAGCGGCGGCAGTTCCAGCGTGCCCTTGTCCACATCGATGAGATAGAGGCTCCACTGATGCGACTCGGGATTGTAGAGGCGCAGCGTCTGTGCCTTCATCCGCAGCCCTTCCGTGGCATTCGTCGCCTCGAACTCCTCGAAGTTCGCGTTCGAATCGAGCAGCTTCCTGTGCTTCGAGGTGCCGTCGTATTCGATCCACTTGTTGGAACCCACGAGACGCTCCGGCAGGCGCCTAACGTGGGCCTTCCACTCGCCGATGATGAAATCGAAGTCGTGTGCTCCGTCACGCAGAGCCGTGGATTGACCGTCAGCGTGCAAGACCGGAAGCAACACTGCGGCAGCCAGGAGACCGAGTCGGCGGTGGCGCTGAAAGGTGAACATCGTCTTCGGCCCTCTCATGAGATGCCGGCATTGTAGGTACCGGCTCGCGGCAGAGAAGGACCACTTACCCTGCTGCGGACAGGGCCAGTTCTGCAAGTCAGGCCACGGCAAATCTTCGCTGTGCGCGCTTCCCGCCCTCTGCTACTTTGACGGCGCCGAAAACAATACCGACGATTTGCAGGGGGTCGCTTGAACAATCAACAAACCGCAACGCTCGCCGCGGGCGGCGAGACCGACGCCGAGCGCTCCGAGCGGCAGGGCTGGTACCTGGTCGTCACGCTGCTGATCTTCTACATATTCTCGTTCATCGATCGCCAGATCATTTCGCTGCTGGTCGAGCCGATCAAGCGCGACCTGCAGGTGTCGGACACGCAGATCGGCCTGCTGCAGGGATTCGCCTTCGCGATCTTCTACACGTTCTTCGGCATTCCGATCGGCCGGCTCGCCGACCGGATCAATCGCAAGAAGATCATCGCAGTCGGCGTCGTCATCTGGTCGCTGATGGCTGCGCTGTGCGGCCTGGCCAGGAATTTCACGCAGCTGTTCCTGGCGCGCATCGGCGTCGGTGTCGGTGAAGCAGCATTGTCGCCGGCCGCGTACTCGATGATCACCGACGCGTTCCCGCGCCAGAAGCTCGGGCGCGCATTCAGCTTCTACAACATGGGCATCCCGATCGGCAGCGGCATCGCGTTGCTCGTCGGCGGCTTGGTCGTCGTCGCGGTTTCGGCTGTCGGCAAGACGTTTACGTTGCCGCTGCTGGGTGAGGTTCGCGCGTGGCAGTTCGTCTTCATCGTCACCGGCGCGCCGGGTCTGCTGCTGCCGTTGCTGCTGCTGACGGTGCGTGAACCGGCGCGGCGCGGCTTGATCAAGGCTGCCGACAATACGGTGCCGGATCGGCTGCCGCTGTCCCAAGTCATTACCTTCATGCTGAAGAATGGCCATTTCTACACGCCGCACTTTCTGGCGATGGCGATGATGGCGTGCCTCGGCTACGCCGTCGGTGCTTGGTTGCCGACGGTCATGGCGCGCACGTATGGCATCCAGCCTGGCCTCGTGGGCCAGGTGCTCGGCATCTCCACCATGACGATGAACACGCTCGGCGTCTTCGTCGCGGGCCGCATCTGCGATCGCCTGACGACCAAGGGTCATTCCGACGCGCCGATCCTGGTGTGCCTCGGCACCGCGATCGCGGTCGTAGCCACGAGCTCATTCCCGGCCTTCATGCCGAACGCGACGCTCGGCCTCGTGATGATGTGCATCGCCGGCTTCCCGTTCCACGGCTACGTCGCGATGGGACCGATGGCCGTCAACCAGGTGACGCCGAACCAGATGCGCGCGCAGGTGTCGGCGGTTTACCTGTTCACGGTGAACCTCATCGGCCTCGGCGTCGGTCCGTACCTCGTCCCGATGATCAGCGACTCCATCCTGCGCGACCCGATGCAGATCCGCTGGGGCCTGCTGATCGTCGTCGTCACTTCGGGCACGATCGCCGCCGCGCTGCTCTGGTACGTGCGCGCCACCTACCGCGACCAGGTCGCACAGACGGCACACTGGCAATAGGCGCGCTAGAATCCGGGGCAATGGACGCATTGCCCCTCGTCTGTCACGCCTCGACGCCGTGTAGTTACGTCAGCGCGGTCACCGCCCGCGTCGACCGGCTCAGTGAGGATCTGCTGATCCTCTACTACGAGGTCGTCGGCGACATCGATCAGCTGCGGTTGCCGCCGCAGCGGCGCTCCGCGCACACGGATGGCTTGTGGCAACACACCTGCTTCGAAGCCTTCGTTCGCCCCGAGGGCGCACGCAACTACGTCGAGCTGAATTTCTCGCCGTCGAGCGAATGGGCGGTGTATCGCTTCGATGACTACCGCCGCGGCATGACTGCGGTCGAGCCGCCGCACGCACCGAAGATCATCTGCCGGCGTCGCGAAGATCAGCTGGCAGCGGACGTCGACGTGCATTGCTCCGGTCTCGTGCCACGCACCGATTTGCAACTCGCGCTCGCGGTCGTGCTGGAGGATCTGCAAGGCCGCATCTCGTACTGGGCGCTGAAGCATCCGCCCGGCAACGCGGACTTCCATAACGAGGCCGGCTTCGTATTGAAATTGCCGCGCGCGGGAGACGAAGCATGAAGTTCGGCATCGATCGCCTGCTCACCGAACCCGCCCTGCGCAACGCGCTGCGCGGCAAGCGACTCGCGCTCGTCGCTCATCCGGCATCGGTCACCGCCGACCTCACGCACTCGATCGACGCGCTCGCCCGGCTCGACGATCTGACGCTGACCGCAGCGTTCGGCCCGCAGCACGGCCTGCGCGGCGACAAGCAGTACAACATGATCGAGTCGCCGACGTTCAACGACCCGGTGCACGGCATTCCGGTCTTCAGTCTCTACGGCGAAGTGCGTCGCCCGACCGCAGCGATGATGGACACGTTCGACGTGGTACTGATCGACCTGCAGGACGTCGGGACCAGGATCTACACATTCGTCACTACACTGCTTTACGTGCTCGAAGCAGCGGCGGCGCACGGCAAGAGTGTCTGGATCCTCGACCGGCCGAACCCCGTCGGTCGACCGATCGAGGGCCTGCGCTTGCGTGCAGGTTGGGAGAGCTTCGTCGGTGCCGGCCCGTTGCCGATGCGACACGGCCTGACGCTCGGCGAGCTGGCCCATTGGTTCGTGCGCACGCTGCGACTATCCGTCGATTACCAAGTGATCGAAATGCACGGCTGGGATCCGTCAGTTGCTCCCGGCTACGGTTGGCCGCTCGGCGAGCGTGCCTGGGTCAACCCGAGTCCGAACGCCCCGAATCTGTGGATGGCACGCGCCTATCCCGGCACGGTGATGGTCGAAGGCACGACGCTGTCCGAAGGACGCGGCACGACCCGCCCGCTCGAGCTGTTCGGCGCGCCGGACATCGACGCCCGCGCGCTGCTCGCGACGATGCACAAGCTCGCACCGCATTGGCTGCGCGGCTGCCGGCTGCGCGTGTGCTGGTTCGAACCCACCTTCTACAAGCACGTCGGCAAGCTCTGCTCCGGCATCCAGATTCATGTCGAGGATCGCAGCTACGACCACGACGCGTTCCGTCCCTGGCGCTTGCAATCGCTCGCGTTCAAAGCGCTGCGCCAGTTGCAGCCGGGCTACCCGATCTGGCGCGACTTTGCCTACGAGTACGAGACGCGGCTCGCGATCGATGTGATCAACGGCAGCCCGCTGCTGCGCGAATGGGTCGACGATCCGCGCGCGACGGTGGCCGATCTGGAAGCCGCGGCGAACAAGGACGAGCGCGATTGGGAGCAGGAAAGGCGGCAGTTCCTGTTGTACTAGCAGAAACAGAAGAGCTCTTCTTCCTCTTTACACCCGACAGAAGACGCGCGCGATGAGCTCCTCGCGGCGCTGGTGCTCTGGCCGCGGCGCGAAGCGTTTGGTCGTGAGCTGCAGTTGCGAGATGTCCGCGAGTCGCAGTGCCAGCCAGCCTGCGGGCGCGCCGTCGCCCCACACCTGATAGCAGCTCAGCAGCTCGTCGCCCGCTGAATCGATGCCGTAGATGTGCGGAGCCACTCGACGCGATTGCCCGTCGTAGTGCAATTCCAGCAGTAGCTTTTCTCTGATGGCCTGACAGATCACGTCTTGCATGCGCTAGGAACACTCGAACGCGATAACGCGTTCCAGCGCAGGACTAACCGTGGACAGGAGAGCGCCATGGCGCGCCGTTACAGCAAGAAGGCATCGAAGAAAGTTCAGCGTGCAATGCACGAACGCAAGCGCGGTACGCTGCGCAGCGGTCGCTCGGGCCGCAAAGTGAAGAGCCGCAAACAGGCGATCGCAATCGGTTTGTCGGAAGCGCGCCGCGCCGGCGCGAAAGTTCCGAAGCGACGTTCCAGTCGCAAAACGAAGACAGGCGGTCGGCGCCGCAGCAGCAAGAAGAAATAGCCGGACCGCGAATTGACCTGGGTTAATCGGCCACCGCGGTCGCAGGTGCCGCCGCACGCGAGCGCAGCGGTACCTCCGGAATGAACAGCACGACCAGCACCGCGAGGCCGACGATCCACAGCGCGCGCTTCAGCATCTGCACGATCGAGGTCGCAAACGCGACCTTCATGCCGCGCTGGATCCGCTCGACCAGCTGCTTGCCGTAGATCGACATCGCGGCGTGCACGGTGAGCAGCGACTGCTGCACCGTCGCTGCGACCAGGTCGTCTTCTTTCGCGAGGATCGCGTCGCGAAACAGCCTGGCGACGCCGGCGATCAACTCCGGCTCGCGCAGCGCACGCACCGGAATCTCAGCGAGCTGGTGCTTTACGCCCGCGGGCAACTCGGGGTCCTGCAGCAGACGCTCGCGCCCCTCCTCGCCCGATTTCAGCTCGCTCTCGACAGTATCGGCGCGTTGCACCAGCTGCCGATGAATGCGGCCGCGCACGCCGCCGTCGCGCAACGCCGCCTTGATCTGCTCCGGCATGCGCGGATCGCCGACGATCTCGGACACGGCCGCAGCATCTTCGCGGTACGCGCGTGTGAGCACGGCGAAGCGTTCTTCGAGAGTGGCGTCGACGCGCGTGCGAATCACATCCGCGTTCATCGCCTGACTCTGCGCATGTGCGAGGTCGATGCGCTGCTCGCTCGCGCCCGGCAGCATCGGCACGTGCTTCGGCAACTCTTCGGTGAGGCCGTGCACCAGGAACGTGCCGAACACGGCGACGCCGACCGTAGCACCCATCTGTCGGCTGAACTGCCCCATGCTGGTCGCGACGCCGATCTCGGTCGGCGGCGCCGAGTTCTGAATCACCAGGCTGAACAGCGTCTGGGCCGGTCCGAGGCCGACGCCCGTGAGCGCGAGCCGCCACGCGAGCTCGCCGCTGGTCGTGTCCGGCCCGATGCCGGTCAGCGCGATCACACCCGCGATCAGCACGATGCCGCCGCCGATCATGAAAGGCTTGTAGCGACCGGTACGCGTGACGAGCCGGCCGCAAATGATGCTGCTCGCGATCAGGCCGGCCATCAGCGGCAGCAGCGCGAAGCCGCTCTGCGTCGCGTTGATTCCCTGCACGACCTGCATATA
>Ga0207675_100002035_pt1 | contig 20171 bp, 15 predicted proteins | sample KBSSwiS42_FD_184305 | JGI IMG/M metagenome (GOLD analysis project Ga0207675, IMG submission 184305) | Switchgrass rhizosphere microbial communities from Kellogg Biological Station, Michigan, USA - KBS Switchgrass S4-2 (SPAdes) (version 2) | ecosystem: Host-associated > Plants > Roots >...
CCTTATCTTGCAGCAGATTTTAAATAATGCCTTCAACCAACCGCCTTTATTTTTATCTCCGTATTTTTTTGTTTGCCGTTTACTTTATCAATGGCATTATCGTTATCAATTCCAACTCTGTAGCAAGTGATGAAACGGATCACCTCTCTTATGGTGAGCGAATGCTAAAAGGCCGGCCGCAAAAAGTAAATCCTTATGAAGATGGAAGCACCATGCCCATTTCGGCGCTCAATGCGCTGCCCCGCGCTGTTGAGCAGGTATTTCACCCAGGCCTGAAAAAAACCGATGGCGGTATCAGCGACGCCATCAACGGCAGATACATCACACTTTTGATCTGTATGCTTGCCGGTATTTTTATCTATCGCTGGTCAACCGAATCGTTTGGAGAAAAAGCGGGTTTGTTTTCCTTATTTCTTTTTGTTTTTTGTCCGAATCTCCAGGCAAACATTCCCCTGGTTGGCACAGATTCATATGCCATGTTGTTTACGCTCACTTCGGCATATTATTTCAGGAGGTTCATTCTGTTGTCCGGCTGGCGAAACTTTATTCTGTTCAGCGTGCACACTGGAATAGCCCAGGTAGTAAAACAATCGATGTTCCTGCTGCCCGTTTTCTTTGCCGTAGTGGCGCTGATCGTATTGTTGCAACGCAAGAGCCTGGTGAAAAGGGTCAGGGTAAACTTTGCAAGGCTGCTCGTATTTATTTTAGTCGTGCTGCTGATCGTCAATATCGCTTTCTTTTTCAACGGCACCGGCCAATCATTGAGCGGCTATCATTTCAAAAGCAATGCATTTTTGAGTGTCCAGCAATGGCCGTTTATCAACAAACTTCCTCTTCCTCTTCCAGTTCCTTTTGTTGAAGGTTATGATCTTGTAAAAAATATGCTCAGCATGGGCAGCGGCAACCCGGAAGTCTCGGGGAGGTCTTATCTTTTTGGACATTATTTTACAGGTTCCAAATGGTACTATTATTCAGTTATCCTCTTTTTCAAAACACCGTTAACAGTTCTGTTCTTGCTAGCAGCAGTTGTTGTCGCCTATTTTAAAAATCCATTTTCAAAAACAAATTTCTTCAGGACCGGCTTTCCCTTGTCGCTTGCTTTCTTCCTCATCATTTTTATTAGCCTGAACAACACTTCGCAACATGGAATCAGGCACCTTTTGATGATTTACCCGCTTTTCTATTGCTGTCTTGGACAGGTTGTCAACTGGAAGCTATTCAAATCCAAAGCCGTTTTACCGTTTGCCGTTCTTTACAGCCTCGTAACTTTTTATTCTTACTTTCCCAACCTGCTTTCTTACACCAATGAAATGATCTGGGGTAAGAAAGACGCTTACAAAATACTCGCCAGTACTAATATTGATCATGGCCAGTGTGGTTATTCTCTTAAAAAATATTTAAGAAACCACCCGGACGTTAAATTCCCAACCAATAAACCCGAAACGGGTGAATTCATTATTGGAATAAATAATTATCTTGATCTGAAGGCAACCGGTGAAAATGCCTGGCTGCAACATTTTGAACCCTATGATCACGTAAACCATTGTTACCTGCTTTTCAAAGTCACCGAAACAGACCTTTTACAAAAACGTTTAAAATAAAACGGATTTGGTCACGGATAATCGTTCCATATTTGTAATCGTACCGGGATTTAACGAAGCAACCGTAATCCGTCAAACCGTAGAAGTACTCTTACAAAAAAACTATTCAGTTATTGTAGTCGATGATGCTTCAACTGACACTACGCGAAAAACACTTTCAGGCCTGCCGGTGTTTTATATCCGGCATGTAGCGAACCTTGGCCAGGGTGCCGCCATCCAAACGGGAATCCACCTGGCATTAAAAAAAAATGCACAATACATCGTGACATTTGATGCGGATGGCCAGCACGATGTCAACGATATTGAAAGGATGATAAACTTACTGCAACACGAAAACGCCGACATCGTATTTGGCTCAAGATTTCTACCGGGCGCCGCGTCCAATCTTCATCTTACGAGAAGACTGGTGCTAAAAACCGCAAGGCTTATTAATTACCTTGCTTCAGGCATTTTGTTGTCGGACGCCAATAACGGCCTGCGTGTGATGACAAGAGAAGCAGCGTTGAAAATACGAATTACCGAAAACCGTAGCAGTCATAATGCACAAATGCAGAATTTGGTAAAATTTAATAAATTGAAATATGCTGAGTGCGCGGTCAATGTTTCCTATTCTGAATACTCGAGGAGAAAAGGATTAAAGAATATTAATAGTATCCGTATCTTATACGACCTGATTCTTTTTAAAATCTTCCGCTGATGATACCCATCCAGATTGTACTGATCTCCGCAGTTGTTTTTATAGCTTTCTATATGTACCTCCGCCTGCGCAGCAGCCTCCTGGACGCTATCCTTATTTTCCTTTTTTGTGCCGTCGCAGTGTTTTTTATACTATTTCCGGACATGACGACTAAAATTGCGCAATGGCTGGGAGTAAAAAGGGGTATCAATCTCGTGTTCTACTGCATTACACTTTTCTTTTTCTTTCTGATACTAAAACTGTATTCGCGGATGCGACGGCTGGAAAATAAGTTTACCGAAATTGTGAGGGAAAACAGTCTTAACAGGGCCGAAGACCTTGCTGATAAGAAAGATGAAATAGTCTAGCAATGCATTGTACCTGTTACAAAAGCCCGAAATCCTTATTTTCGATTATTGTGTTCTCGCCTTTCACCGACGTGGAATAATGGACAAACATTTTATTTATTGCTTCAAAAAAAACGGATGAACAACCCGGTTCCAGCCAATCGTGCAATTCAATGATGATCATCCTCACTTTTGGTAGCCAATCCTCATAATTCTTTAGGAAGACTTCCTTTTCGGATGTTTCGATATCGATTTTAAGGACGCGTCAATTGTTTTTAAACCGAATTTTTCCATCAGGCTCGTGATCGTTACAGCCGGAATTGTTCCTTTTTCTGCATTCTCCTTCACCGAAAGAGCAGAATGCCCGGCATTGTACTGGTCAGCGAGTTCCAGTTTAGTGATGCTGTTCCATAGTCCGGCATGCATTGTTTGTACGTTAGGATAACCGATTAGATTTTTGACAAGCGTCTCATAATTACTTTTATCAGGCTCAAGACAAATAATCTTTGCATTGGGAAACTTATTTCTCATCAGTACAGAAAATAAACCGACATGAGCTCCGGCATCAACAATTGTCCCTGGTGTGAATGTAAAATCGATATCGTAATCACCATGCAGGAAGACCTGGTCAAAAATGGCAACGTCAGTAGTATCCTTCCTCAACAAGATGGATTCTTTGATACCAGGAACCCGGACCTTTGAGAGGCGGTTATACTTAAGATCGAGGTATAGTCCTACACCTTTGCGGAATCCATACCTCGAAACAAAATTCGATACTCTTTTGAATTTCATGCTGTGCTAATCATGGGAACGAAACTCTTTTAAACCGTTTTGGCTTTTAATACTTCGTCGTACAATTCATAAAATTTTCTCCCGATCGTATCATATTTGTAGCGTTCAGTGGCCATCATTGCAATTTTTTCCCGGTTATACTTTTCATAGTCATTCATCATGGTATTCATGGCGTCCGAAAGTTGCTTTTCATTTTCAGATTGTACCAGCACACCATTTGTCTCGTCTACGGCTTCCTTTATTCCACCTGTATCTGAACTAATAACCGGCAGCCCGCAGCACAAAGCTTCCAGCACTACGCAGGGAAGGTTTTCATACCGGCTAAACAAAACCAATGCCGATGCCCGCTGCATTTCCAATGCTACATCCGGATAGCTTATTTCGCCTGTAAATCTGGTTATTGATATGAGACCCATAGCCAAAACTTTTTCCTTCAAATAATCGGTTGCCGGGCCTACAATTACCATTTCAAAATCTCCCCGTTGTTTGCTTAGTAATAAAACTGCATTCAGAATTCCTTCCACATTTTTTTGATGGCCGACCAGCGTAGAAACATGAATGAACCTGAACTTTGGGATTGCTTGATGCGCGTAATAAAAAAAAGCTGTATTAACGGTATTGGGTATGACCCTGACAGCCTTCAAGTTAAACAAGGACTTCAAAATGTTGCCGACCGTTGCAGAAACATTGGTGACAGCAGCCGCGTCACTTAATACTCTTTTCACATTGTAGCGATGAAAAGAGCTTTTCGAATAAAAATTGTCGTCTGATTTGTTGTCGTAATGGGCGGAATGTTCTGACACAATGAACGGAATCTTCCAGGTTCGCTTTATCCATCTCCCGATCATTCCGGCTTTCATTGGAATATGAACATGGACGATATCAGGAAGCCCTTCTTTCCGGATAAACTCTCTGACTGCTTTTTTATACGAATGGAAATATCTTAAGTTGTAAAAAAACTTATCAATAGACTTAATGCCTATCCTTCTGTGGCGAAAAAACATTATACTTTCATGCACACCTTCAGTTTGCTGTTCTATATGGCACTCCCTGTTTACAGAGACGTCGGGTCCCGCCTGGCTGGTATAGAAAACGGTCAGCGGAATATAAGCGGATACTGCCCGCGCATGCCGCTGTATAAAATCACCCTCAAAGGGATCGCCGGGGTGCGGGTACCAACTGCAAAGCCACAAAACCCTGGTCATTTTGTTCCGTTCATTGGTTTGCAATATAACAAGAGGGAGTATCCACCCCACAGTTTTACACTGAGCTGTTTATTCAATGCATAACTGAATCTCCGGAGTGTTTTTTTTAACCATTGTTTAATCGACCCGGCACTGGCGAGATCGATCTCCGGCTTGGTATAAATCAAATGCTCCACAGTATAGCCCGTATCCCTGAGCAACCATAATGCCGTTTCCTCGGTAAAATAATGAATATGACCAACGCTTGTTCTTTGTTGCAGCATTACATGCGGCTTTAAGATGGTACGACAGGATAAATCCAGTGGAATATGAAAAATAAAATTGCGGCCGGCCGGTGTCACAGCCCTTAAAAAAGAATATATATCATCTACATGTTCTATCACATCAATCACAAGTATCAAATCGACTTTATCAGAATAAATTTTCGAATAATCTCCGGTAAAAAAATGTAATTGTTCCGTTTCTTTTTGCGACGCTATTTGAATGGCCTGCGGAGAAATGTCATACCCTTTCAGAACTGTAGCTGCTCCCAATAGTTTCGCGAGCTGAGCCAGGATTTCACCGGCGCCACATCCCACTTCAACCACCTGCGCTGCCGGAATATTAAATTTCTTTATAAAATCAAAGACCAGGTTTGCCTTCCACTTCGAACCCTCCTGGTGCCAATCCGGGTTATTTTCCAGATAAGCGCCACTGGTATACAACTGGTCACTGCTTTGCTGCATTTCCGCTTATGAATTAAGGGTAGTGTCGCAGTTTGAAATTCCAATTTTTCCGAGATTTTTGAACCACATAGGAGGATAGGCACATAGGAAAACACATAGACTATGTGACCCCTATTGTGTACTATATCCTATGTGGTTCAAATTATTTCAAATTGAGACGTTACCGAATTAAGGCATGGCTTTTAGATGAATACCCCTTATTGCCGAATTAAAAATGATGCTTTGCGGAAACAAAAGTCGCTTCGCCATTACAACATAAGTTCTTTTCTTATGTGTGATGAGTCCAATACTACTTCAACGCTTTTATGATTTCAATAAAATCTGATGCTACAAGTGAAGCGCCCCCGACAAGGCCACCATCCACGTCGGGACAGGCAAATAATTCTTTGGCATTATTTGCCTTTACGCTGCCACCGTATAAAATAGAAATATGCTCGGCAGTTTCAGAGCCATACTGGCCCTTCAACACAGTCCGCAGGTATGCATGCATTTCCTGGGCCTGTTCAGTGGTTGCAGTTTTACCTGTGCCTATGGCCCATATCGGTTCATAAGCAATTACGATATCCTTTATTTTGTCTTTGGACAAATGAAAAAGCGACTCCTTAAGCTGAATGGCCACATATTCATTTTGGGTACCCGCCTCCCTGATTGCCAACGGTTCGCCACAACAAAAGATAGGAGTAATAAAATGTTCAAGGCAAAGGTCGAGCTTGTCCGCGAGCATTGCATTGGTTTCATTAAAATATTCCCTTCGCTCACTGTGCCCGATCACACAATATGTCACCCCGATCGAATGGAGCATTTCCACAGAAACTTCGCCCGTATAGGCGCCGCTCTTTTTATCGGAACAATTCTGGGAAGCAATATCATAATGTAACGCTCCGTCTACTTCGCTCCTCGCCATCAATAGATAAGGATAAGGTACTGCAAAAATTGTTTGCTGGTGTATTGCAAGCTTGATGTTTGCACCCAGGATATCATCTAATAGTTTTTCTCCCGCCTGGTAGGTCATATTCATCTTCCAGTTAGCCGCAGCGATCTGCTTTCTCATAAGTTTTTTAATTGGTTACTCTGATTTTAAATTAAACAATTCGGATCAGGCCTTATTAATAGTGCTTAAAGATATATTTTAAAATGCTTTTTTCGTTGTCGGAAATTCCCCTGGATTTTAGTTTTTTCCAGTTCTCTATATCTGTGATGGCTTTTTCAATATCATATCTTTTCACACCGTCGCTGCCCCATGAAAAATTAGGGATGTAGTTTGGCGTCAACCCGTTGCCAAATACATTGCACGACACACCGATAATGGTTCCCGAATTAATTGATGTATTTATTGCCGTTCGTGAATAATCGCCCATCATAACTCCGCATTTATTTCCTACTTCCATTTGTCCCTTTGGGGTCCAGACTTTGATCGTACTCGCATTATTCTTTAAATTCGAATTTGTAGTACCTGCACCTATATTGCACCACTCCCCTATTACGGAGTCGCCAAGATATCCATCGTGCGCTTTATTGGAATACCCAAATACTACTGAGTTTTTAATTTCCCCGCCGGCCAATGAATAAGGACCGATTGATGTTGCCCCGTATATCCTGCTATTCATTCTCACGCGGGCGCCTTCTCCCAGTGCAAATGGTCCGCGAATTGAGGTGCCTTCCATTATCTCTGCATCCTTCCCGATATAGATCGGTCCCGCCGATGCGTTGAGGACGCAATATTCAACATTAGCGCCTTTTTCCAGGAATACACTTCCGGCATTGACTACCCGGTTGCTTTTTGAAATGGTTTGTGACTTTCGCTTTCCTTTTATTAAAGCAAAATCCTGCCTGATGGCCCAGTCATTCAGTTGAAAAATATCCCATGGAAATTTCAGGGTCTTAACATCTTCTTTGACTGCCACCGGCTTCGTGACCTTGATGGTGTGTTTATCGGTTATCTGTTTTTTTGTAAACCGATAAATGATCCCCGTATTGCCATTAACAGTAATGAATTCTCCATCTTTTAGCAGCCGTACAGCCTTGATCAAGCCCGGTGAAGGAAGTACGTTTCCATGTATCATCAGGCAAACGCCCTGTTGAACGGCTTCTTCAATTGTAATAGCGCGATCTAAATCTTTGTAATCGTCTTCCTGCCGGTCAAACGAAGGAATACCAAGTATTTTTTCCCATTTCTCCCTGATGGTAAGGATGCCAACACGTATGTCCTGGATTTGTTTTGTCAGCGTAAAAGGAAAGAGGTTTTCCGGTTGACAATATTCTTCGGTAAAGATGATTTTGTTCATGGATAAAAAGACATTCCCAACTATGTGGAAAGATACTTTAAAAATGCCTGTCACGGACTATCCAGAGTTGTTTGTTGGTCACCCATGAAAAAGCCTCCTTCAGAAAAAGGAGGCCATAAAAAAATTTGTAACCCTGTATAAATTATTCGACTTTCTTGGCGTATTTCTTTTTGAACTTATCAATTCTACCGGCCGTATCAACCAACATATTCTTACCTGTGAAAAATGGATGTGACATATTCGAAATCTCCAGCTTTACAAGGGGATATTCTTTACCATCATCCCATTTAATTGTCTCTTTGGATGCCGCGGTTGAACGGCTCAGGAAGGTATGATCGTTACTCATGTCTTTGAACACCACCAGGCGATAACTTTTGGGATGGAGGTCCTTTTTCATAACTCTTTGATTTTTAGGTAGTACGCCTGCCCGTCCGTCCAGGCGGGGATTTTGCCGTACCGAATAAAATTTGAGTGTGCGAAGTTAAGGATGAACGGGTGTATTGCCAAATCTGAAATGTCATAAAATTTCCGTCATAATGAATTCCCCTAATGACCAGATAAACTGATCACTCTCCTGAGCACGATAACAAACCCCCCCTGGATTTTCATGAGAAAAAATTCCAGGATAAGTGTTGACAACCTGGAACTAAAGAAACACTTAATCAACGATCTTTAATGAAATTGTGCTGATTGAATCATTCCTAATAGTCCTTTGTTACAATTGTTTGCATTGTCGGCGGGAGTTATGGAAATGGCGTACATTTAAAAAAAGGGGGTCAGCTGAATGGCGCGAAAGTGGTTAAAAAGGATGGCTGTTTTCCTCGCTGTTATTCTATTCCTGATTACGGCCCTTATTCTCTTTCTTCATACAACCTGGGGTAAATCAATTGTACGCAATAAGGTTGAAAAATACCTGGCCAACAAATTACAAACAACTTTATCCTTTGGCGCCATAGATTACCGGCTGCCCAATTGGATCAGGCTAAAAGAAGTATTGATCCTGGACAGGAAGCATGACACCCTTCTTAGCGGAGGGAATATTTACGTCCGGATCAATATGCTTAAACTTCTTTCACAGGATGTTCAGATCGGCGGTCTCGAATTGGAAGGAATTGTAGTTCACCTCCGCCGGGAAGCCAATGATTCCACATTCAATTACCAATTCATAACCGAAGCTTTTACCACGGACAACCAGGAAACTGCTACTACCACTTCCCGGTCCGAACCTATCCGTTTGTCAGTACATCACCTCCTGCTGAATGACATTCACTTTACATACAGTGACAAAAATGCAAAACAATATTTTTCCGCATCACTTGGGCACCTATATTGTTCACCAAAACAGTTAAACCTTGGAAAAAACATATTTGATATCGACGATTTGATTACAAATCGATGTTCGGTCACAATTATAGATTCTGCTGCAATTATTAATAAGCCATTGCATGAAAAAAGTCCGGGTGTTACCCACAAACCGGACGCACAGAACGAGCAGGATGTTTCACTGGCGTTAAAAACCCTGGGTTTAAAGGACATCAGTTTTTCTTACAAAAAACCTTCGGAAAGACTTGATTTCAATCTTAACCTTGACACAATGCGGGTAGACGATGCATCACTTGACCTCGCAAACCAGACTGCGAAGACAAAAAATATTTTTTTAAAAAATACAGCGATTAATGTATCCGTTTGGATGCATGGGTCAACAACCGGACAACAGCAACCCGATGGCGATGCTGAACCAAACAAAAACTGGAAAATCGAAGTCGACAAGGTCGCGCTGGAAAATAACTCGTTTGTCTACCAGAATATGGCAGTGCCTGTAACAAAAGGCTTTGACTACAACCATCTCAAGGCCAAACAGATCAATTTTTTTGCCACGCAAAACACCAGCGATGAAAATGGATTTAATGCACGTATTGACTCATGCTCACTACAGCTCAATGACCAGTTTCATTTAAAAAGATTAACAACAAGTGTCACTTATGCTAATCGCCTATTGCTGATAAAAGATCTCGCCCTGGCCATAAATCAATCCCGTCTGAATACGACAGGTGACCTGGCCTGGGAATTAGAACCAGGTTCACACAATGAACATTTTCGTTGCAGGATTGACAATTCGGTCATCTCTTATGCAGATGTATTAAGCTTTGAACCACTGTTATCAAAAACATTGCCCATCGCGCTGCCAACTTCGGGGAAGTTAATATTGTCAGGAGACATGGCAGGATCGCTGCAAAATCTTACCCTGAAAGATTTAAAAGTTTATTCCGGCAATCGCGATTTTCAACTTTCGGGTAATGCAAAGATTCGCAACTCTGTTCGCCACGCATCTCTTAATTATACGGTCTCAATCAGTGAGCTTCGTGTAAAAAAGCAACTGCTTTCAGCTCATTTACTTCGCAGGCTCGAAAAAGAAAATGTGCAACTGCCCGAAACTTTATTGTTGACGGGTCGCGTAAATGGAACAACGAATACAATGGACGCAGATCTTAGTTTGAAAAGTGAGTTTGGACAACTCGATATCAAAGGAGCAGCAAGCAATATCAGTGACTTAGATCGTTTGAAATATGATTTGATCCTCAATACCGCGAACCTCGAAACCGGTAGATGGATCAACCAGGATTCCGTATTGGGCCTATTGAATGGAAAAATCCACCTCAAAGGAATGGGAATCCAGCCAAACAAGATGGATGTGCTTTGCGATCTCGAACTAAGTTCATTTGTGATCAATAACTATACCTATTCCAATATAGACTTATCAGTAGAACTCAATGCATCTGCATTCACCGCAAAGGGCGCAATTATCGATCCCAACCTTGACTTGTTAGTCGACATCCAGGGGAAGATGGGTGATAAATATCCCGACATCAACGGGATAGTAACCATAAATAAAGCAGACTTACGAGCCCTTCATTTTTCAAAAGATTCCATCACATTATCAAACACACTTAGCATTAATGCAACAAATGAAGGTTCCGATCGCTTTACTGCAAGCGTGCTTTCTGAAAACAATACAATTGAGATAAACGGGAAAAAGATAAAGCTCGATAGTCTCTTGTTAAGCGCTTGCTCGGGAATGGACAGTTCCTATGTCACACTCACAAGTCCATTTTTATTTGCCAAACTAAATACCAATTTTTCGCTGGAGCAACTACCGGGTGAGATTAATTTTTTATCGACTCGTATTGATCCGCGGAACGGGCAAAGAATAATTATCGACGGCAATCACCGCATGGCGATAACGGCCTCATTTAAGCAACATGAGCTTTTATCTACAATTGTACCCGATCTTAAATTGTTGCAACCATTAACCATATCGGGCAATTTTAATGTCAGCCAAAGAGACTCATTTCTATTTTTAAGGGCCGAAGCACCAGCAATTGATTATGGCAAATTCCACATCAATCAACTTCTTGTTGCAGGAGAAGGCATTGATTCAACAACCTCGATCAATGTCACCGCAAATAATATTCGATCAGGCAGTGATACACTCTTGCAGCCTTCAATTTCAGCGCGACTAAAACAAAACCTGCTTACTGTCGCTGCCCGCATCGATGACAGCAAGGGCGAATTTTATGCTGCAAAAGCCTCTGTTCAACTGGCAAAAGACAGCATGATATTCAGGCTAGGCGACCCTTTAACGATCAACCACAACAAATGGAATGTAGCGACCGGTAACCGGGTTTTGGTGTTGAGGGAAGGATACATCATAAATAATCTCTCTGTTGACAATCGCAGGCAATCGATAACCATTTCGAGCGAGGATCCCAATACAATTTCGCCCATTAATGTCAGTATCGATAGTATAAATATTGGCAATTTGATGGCGCTGGTATCTCATAATGACACCGCTATTGCATCCGGTATTCTGAACGCAGATGTAAGCATTCAACAACCCGTAAAAAAATTTCCCATATTCACCGGCACCGCCGATATAAAAGGCCTCAAATATCAAAATATACCCGTTGGTGATTTTAATATCAGTTCGTCGACATCAGGTGACAGCCTGCAATTGCATGGGAGTATTTCCGGAAACAACCAGGCAAATTTTGACGGTAGCGTGCACCCGGAAAATGGTAACATATCAGCTGGCCTTCACCTGGCAAAGCTTGATATGGACCTTGTACAGGAATTTGTAAAAGATTTTATTGTTCGCACCTCGGGGAATGTTACCGGCGATTTAAAGTTCACGGGCAATACAAGAGAACCACACCTGGCCGGTGTGATCAAATTCGACTCTACCACTTTTGCCTTGAAAGATTTCCAGGCTCTTTACAAGATAGATGGACAGAAAGTAACAGTGGATTATCCCAAATTAGTTTTTGATAGCTTCACCTTATCAGACACGCTCGGTAATAAGCTTTTTGTAAATGGTACGGTAGAGATTAATAAACCCGGTGAATACGGGTTGGACCTCCAGGCAGAAACAAAAAACTTTGTCGCACTCAGCGCACGCCGTCTTCCTGACAGTTATATCTACGGTTCGGCCATCATTGATGCTAAAATAAAAATTGGCGGCACCAGTAATTCGCCCGTTGTAGCAGGGCATGGATTTTTACATGGAAAAAGCAACGTTCATTATATCCTGAAAAAAAACAATGACTATACAAAGGCAGGCAAGGATGGTATCCGGTTTGTCGATATAGATACGCTCGCGTTCGCCACGGCTCAACATGTCAAAACATTGGATACCCTGGTTCGGCAAAAATCGATTAGCGGATTAATATACAATCTGAACCTGGAAGTGAGCAAGGATGCAGAGTTCAGTATTATCATTGATCCATCCACCAACGACGAACTTGTGCTTAAAGGCGAAGGCCAGTTGAATACCGGAATTGAAGAGGATGGATCAATGGGTATCACAGGCGTTTACAAGCTACAATCAGGTTATTACAAAATGAACAACCAGTTTCTTAAGGAAACTTTTGTGCTCTCCCCGGGAAGCACCATTACCTTCAATGGTGATCCTTATAATGCCGAAGCGGACGTATCGACCCAGTACGAGGTAACTACAAGCTCTTCCGGGTTGCTTAATGCAGATGAAAGTGAAATGCCGGGTGTAACCAAAAGACTTCCTTATCTCGTTATATTAAAGGTCAAGGGCCCTATCTCCAAACCCGAGCTTTCCTTTGATATTAAACTGAAGAAAGACGCAATAAGCATTGATGGATCTTTGAAATCCGCCATTGAAGACGAACTTGAAAAACTGCGGAACGATGTATCAGCTATAAACAAACAAGCTTTCTCCTTGCTCGTGGCTAATCGTTTTACGGTTACAGGAAGCGGCGATGCCACAGCGAGCAGTTTCAATCCCAGCACGGCACTGACCAATGGAATGAGCCAGTTCCTGACAGAAGCCATGAATGAAGTGGCAGATGATCTCATCAAAGGAGTGGATTTGCAGGTCGACCTCAAGAATTATAAACGGGAAGATAATGCGGAAAGCAAAACAGATATCGGAGTTTCGGTCTCAAAAAATTACTTCGAGGACCGGCTGGTTGTTACGATCGGTAAAAACTTTACATTGGGCGAAGATGCGACCAGCTACCAGAATAATATGCAACAATACATTCCTGATATCACAAGCACTTATAAATTGTCGAAAGACGGCCGGTACCGGGTAAAAGCATACCAGAAAAATGAATACGATACAGTTGTGGAAGGTTATTTCACTGAAACCGGGGTTGCATTTACGATTGAACTGGATTATAACAAATTCAAAGAACTGCTTCAACGCGCAAACAAACCGGATAACAAATAATTGTGCACCAGCTTTATCGCCATAGCATTTTCCTTTGCATGATCGCATTTATATGTTCCTGCAGCGTAAAACGGTATCTGCCGGCGAAAGAAAAACTATATAATGGCGCTAAAGTAAAAGTGGAACTCGCTCCTGAAATTAAAGCACGAAATGCATCATTCAGCAGGAGACTCAGGGACATTACAAGTCCCGAAAAAAACAAAATGTTTTTAGGCAATCCCAACAAAGTATGGTGGTGGTATGCCATTGGAGAGCCAAAGAAGGAAAAGGGATTCAAGGCCTGGTTACGCAAAAAATTAGGACAGGAGCCCGTGTTTATGTCGAATGTTAACCTGGCTTTGAACACCGAAAACATGGAGGCCTATCTTGCCAATCACGGCCACTTTAGCAGCAAGGTCACGGGTGATACTACCATCACGGGCTACAAAGGAAAGGCAATTTACCAGGCCCGGGTCGAAAGGCCTTATGTTATTGGATCCATAAACTGGAGACTGGATAGCAGCAATCTTTCCCGTGAAATCCTGGCATTGCCACCTGCTGATTCTGTATTAAAAAAAGGCGATCAATATAATGTCGATAAGATAAAGGCAGAAGCGAACCGGGTTACTTCGTTGTTAAAAGAAAAAGGATATTACTATTTCAAAGCCGAAGACATCGTTACGTACGTTGATACCAATCACAATAATTACACCGCCGCGTTGTATTTCGGAATAGAACCGCAAACCCCGCCAAGAAACAGGACAGCTTTTAAGATTAATAAAGTAATTGCCGTGGTCACTGATGCAGGGTTACAAACGTTTCCCGATAGTACGCTGCAGGCATTGCCACAACAACATGGTATTTATATCATGGATTCAGCCAGGAATTTTAAGCCGGACCTGTTTCCACGGGCTATTTCGTTTCAGACAGGCAGTATCTACTCGCTGCCTGAACATAACAAATCTCTTTCGAGGTTAAACAGCTACGGCACATTTAAATTTATACGAAGTGAATTCAAACGCGTCGCTGATGCAGGGAGCGATGACCTGCTCAATGCCTATTATTATACTACTGCTTCGCAAAAAAAGAAATTGCAATTTGAATTGGGAGGATTTGCCCGAAGCAACAACTACATGGGAGGCGAGTTAAGCGCCAACTGGAGACACCGGAATCTATTCCACGGCGCAGAAATGCTTTCACTCAAGGCAACGGGATCATTTGAAGTTGCAGTAAATGATTCACTCCAGCAAAATAATAATTGGAGGCTTGGTGGCGAGGCTTCGCTGTTAATTCCGAAATTTCTCGCCCCTGGTTTCAAAGGACGGCGGTTTGTTTATATTCCCAAGACGCGCTTTTTAGCCAGTTATGACTGGCTCAGGAAACAGGAGCTGTATTCTCAATACTATGTACATTTTCGCTATGAATTGAATTGGAGTGATACTATCACCAAAGATTACCGCCTCGTTCCATTGAGCCTGACGTTTTACAGAACAGATGAACTTTCCGATCTTTTCAAGTCACGTGTGGATACAAATCAAAACCTTGACTACCCTATTCCTTCGAACGTTATTCCGGCCACTTCCTTTCATTACCGCGTGACCAATGTTTCGACCAACAAAAGAAATATTTTCAACTGGTATACCAGTTTTGAAACCAGCGGTGCGTTGATTGGCCTGATCAAAGGAAACGACGGGCCGTTTACTACTAAATTGGGAAACGCTTACCTGTCTCAATTTTTTCGGGCTGAAATTGATTTTCGTTACACCCGTAAACTAAACAATGACTTTTTCTGGGCGAATCGACTCTTGATAGGTGCGAGTTATCCTTATGGCAATTCGGTTTTTCTTCCATTTCCAAGGCAGTTTATAATTGGCGGAGCCAACAGCCTTCGCGGTTTTGTACCAAGAAAACTCGGCCCCGGTAGTACGCGTGCAACAGACGAACAACAAACCGCCTATCCCCAGATAGGGGGAGACTACAAACTCGAAATGAATACAGAATTGAGGTTCCCATTCCTCGGTAGGCTTAAGGGTGCCGTGTTTGCCGATGCGGGAAATATCTGGATGAAAGATACGCTGCTCTATGGCCCTGGCGGCAAATTATCCAGCAACTTTATAAAAGAAATTGCAATGAACGGCGGACTTGGTTTAAGATTGGACATAAGCGTCCTTATTTTACGATTCGATCTCGGCATACCATTTTACAAACCCTGGTTGCCGGACGGAGACCGATGGGTATTCCATGAAATCAGTCTCGGAAACAAAGACTGGCGGAAAGAGAATCTTGTATATAATATTGCAATTGGTTATCCATTCTGATCGATACTTCTTCTGAAGTGGCGACTGATTTTGAAAAGATCGGACCGCATTCTGATATACTTTGATTGCTCAAAGCGGTTAATATGCGCGAGAGTAAGATTCATTCACTTATTCTGATATAAGAAATGCCATTGCAAGAGAAAAGGAATTGAACAAATGGATAGGCGATGTAAGATTGAACGAACTTATCAAAATCAATCTTGAAATGCTTGATTTGGCTTAGGTATGATTAGAGAACGAAACAGGGTTGACCGGATCAAATCTTGCTAAAAGTAATTCGAAGGTTTTTTGGAGAAAGACTCCCGATTCCTGAGTCAAGCACGGGACAGGCAAGCCCGGATTAATATACAAATAGTAATCAAGCCGAGCACGGGCAATCTAATTATCGGGTATTCCACCTTTTGGGATGCACTTGAACTTCCTTAGGTGTCATGCCGGGCTCGACCCGGCATCTTTTCCTAAAGCAGCAATTGCTACTTTTACATTTGTTGACCTTCGACCACATACATTTCCTCAATTTACTTCGTTTCGAATTTTGCACGTAATGTCCTTCATATTGGTGATACCAATAATCTAGTGAATCGCATTTTGCAACAGCCGATAGGTGAACAAATGATAAATACTTATTGTCAATGTGTGATAATAAAAGCTCCGTCTTCCTCAAAATTGGTATGAGCAGCCGGCGAAAACCTATTGCGGAATATTCTTATTCAATGCTTTTGACAATTGTTTGGACGCACGGTTTTGCAGGCTGTTCAGGTAAGCGATCTTGCCGTCTTTTATACGCCAGTTGTCGCAGTAAAGCATGGAGTCTTTTTTCCCGTCGTTATAGGTCCATTTATTCCATGTCCATGCTATCACCCATTCCTGGTCGCGATCTTTGTTATTAAGTGAGATCAAAGAAAAAGGAGTGTTTGTAGTTTCCTTGTAGGCTCTGCGCCACTGGCGAAATTTTGATGCAACTGTTTTATTATTCGTCGATGCCCGCGTTCCGTCCGGGAGATCATAAGCAGTCGAATCTGCAAAAAAGGAGGACATGTCTGCAGTACTATCGCTATCCCAGGCTTGATATACTTTTAAAACTAACAGCGTGTTTTCTGGTTTTCCAACTTCCCAATTTTTGTAAATCACACTTGCGGGCAATTCCGGAACTGCGGCCACAGGTGCCGGTTTTGACTCTCCGGCCGTAGTATCGACAGCGCCGGTACTTTCGCCTTCGTTTTTTTCATTGCTATTGCAGGCAGATGCGAATACTGCAATTGATAAATACATAAGGAATTGTTTTTTCATAATGTTGGTTTTTTTGGTTGATTTTGGTTTTTAGGATCACGTTAGTTTATTTCCTTTTGATATTTGCTTTTTCCAGTTGTTTGATCATATTGTATGTATACGTCTTGCTGAACAACCTCAGCGACGAAGGATCAAATATTTTCGACTGCACAGCCACCATGATTTCTTCTGATGCGGCGTCATAAAAGTTACTTTGCATAAAGTAGGTTTTCTCGTGTGAATAATAATCGGATGTAGATACTGCCGGATACCAGTTGCTGTAGCATGCGCCGTAATAAGTATAATAAGGCAAAATCGAATAAGTGGTGACGCCGGGTTCAAATGAAACAGCTTCTTCCTTCTTTAGCAGGGCGGCAACCAGTACAGCATCGCATCCCGTTTCCTTTACCTTATTTACAAGGTCATCCTTTGGGGGCATTTTAGGATCTTTAAGATCAACAGGCAACACATCGATGCTCTTCACTGCCTCGTAGCCTTTGGCTACTGCCGCAGCGGCGAGATCCGTTTCTACCGTTGATCGCGCTTCCACATCAGCAGTCATCACTACGATGAACATTTTTTTATACGTTTTGTCCTTTATTTTTTCCTTATTCACCCACACCCCGGCGGGCTTCTTCGATGACGAACAAGCGGCAAAAACAAAGCCCGCAATAACAAACGCTAGCCAATAGTTCCTTCGCATATTTTACTTTTGAATGTTTGATAGTTGTTTTGCCTACGATACTAAAATGCCTCATTGAGGCCAAAGAATAATCCCCATGCCCCGTACCTGCCTTTGGCAATGTCAATGCACATAGTGGTGCGGCTTCGCTTTTGAAATAAGATACGCAACCCCGTCCCTACACCTGACTCCCACGATTCAAATATGTTTTTATTAATAGCGTCAGACGCACTTTGCAAATGAAAGAAAGCGACGCCACTAAGCAACTTATTGGCAGTGATCGGGAACCTGTACTCTGTTTCAAAATAAGCATATGAGGGCCCTTTGAACCGGCCCAGCGTATATCCCCGTCCTCCCCGGTTGTATGTATCAGATGCCGTCGAAGGCAGTGCTAGATATGGAACCGTGCCTCCCAGGGTATACGTGGCCCAATGCCAAAATGCGATAACATGCTCCGGGTTACGTTTGCTCAATGACCAGTATTGCCGGTAGTCGTATTGCAATTGCACTGAATTTTTAGTGCTTCCCAACCATTCGGGGTTATAACGTAAGGCAACGTCCGCATAAATTCCACCGTAGGACCTTATTGGATGTTCCCTTGTATTGTATTGCATTGCTACTAACAGGCCATTGAGTGAATATTCTTCCGGATTGAATCCTTTTCGTACACTGTATACCTGGTGCGGAGTCACCTTACCGTTGATATGCTGAAGGTCTTCGATATGCCGGAAAATGTCAATGAGCAGGCCGCCTCCCAGGTAAACGTGGCGACCTACTTTCCGGTATAATCTTTCATACAAGCGCACATTCTTGTACTTAACGGGGTAAGCGCTATCTTCATCTTTAACAGGAAATTCATTAATGATAAAACTCCCATTTCCAATAGAGGTTGTTCCGGTGCCCAGGCCATAATCCGTAACCCCGTATTTTGACACCTGCCAATCTCCCTGGAAGTTCCATTTATTTCCTGAAGTGAAAAGATTGTGCCTTGCCTTAAGTGAAATGATTCCTTTGGAAGTATAGATTCCTTCCAATCCAAATACCGAATAGATGGTATTCTCCGGGCTCCCAAACTGTTTGCCCCCTGTCACTTTTGCGCCAATTACAAAACCAAAACTAGGATTGTAACTAAGGGTGGGCAAAATCACAAAGCTTGGCTTACTTGTCACTTTTGTGGTGTCCGGCTTCTTCTTGAATATTTTCTGAAGTATGTCTCCCACATCTTTCACCGGAACGGTACTATCCTTTTGTGCCCTTGCGTGAATACAGAAAAGATTCGAAATCACCAACCATAGTGCTACGACTTTCAATACTCGATATTGGCAATTTTTTTTTCTTAGATCCATATTTATTTTTTCCAGCCTGCAAAAGCGCGATCGTTTGCATTTCATTTATTGAAGTCCAAACAAGATCATAAAAAAAACAATTGCACGTCTGTTGCCTGCAAGTGTCACTGCAGCAACAAAAGTACAATTGATTTCCAGTTACCTATTTTGAAGGTGCTTATCCTTCGTGCTTAAGCTCCCCAATAAACGGAATATTCTCCAATATAGCCGTCCTGATGGCACTTAAAAAGTAAACTTCGATCTGGAAAAACTGTGCAGCGGCTTTTGGCCCGGCAGCTTTTTCAATCCTTTGGTGATAGGTTGAAATCAGCTGGTCCGTTTTCAAACCCAGTGCGGCTGTTTCCTTGATATTTTTTGAAATGGCAGCGTCGCTCATCGAGCCATAATTTGCCGCATAATTTTCCAGCAAGGCGATCCTTTTTTTGCCCAGGGTCTTTCTTTCGGTTTCATATTGATCGTAGAGTTTCCAGAAGGCATCCTTCTTTGCACCTTCAAGCTGAATGAATTCGGCAACAATTGCTTTTTTATCCTTACCATAGGCGGCCTGGATCAGGTCAATATCCTCCTTATTAGATTGGGCCGATACAATAGCAGACACGCAAATGGCTGCCAGGAAAAAGATTTTTTTCATAATGTGTTTTTTGATTTTTAATTTGATTTTTCAGATTCTTACATAACTTGTCGCGAAACTAATGGGTACAACCGGCAAGGTAACGGTATTAGTTTTTTTCACCGTAACCCGAACTAAGATATCCGTTAAGTCAGCGCCAATTAACCGTAAAATTCTGTTCTGGCCCCGCCCCACCCCCGGTAATGTTATTTTCCTAGTTTAAATGATAGGCCTCCCCCCAGTCCAAACTGCCACATAGTCGAGTATTCATTCAAATATACAGGTCCCCAATAGCTCCAATAATAACCTCCGCCTGTTGCTTTTGAAGACGATAACACCAGGGCTTGTAGTTTTATAGCTATTTTTTCTGAAACCCAGATATTAGTTCCCATTCGTGCGCCCCAGGTAAAATCCGTTTTGGAATCGCTTCTGCCGGTTGATGGAGATTCGAGGTTACTAATGAGTACCCCCAGCAATGCACCGCCATATCCTTCCGCTTTTCCTGTTCCATATTTCTTTAAACCGTTAAAGCCCGCGAGGATATAATTGTGGCTCAGCTTAAAAGTCTCGGTTCT
>Ga0207675_100002039_pt1 | contig 20154 bp, 19 predicted proteins | sample KBSSwiS42_FD_184305 | JGI IMG/M metagenome (GOLD analysis project Ga0207675, IMG submission 184305) | Switchgrass rhizosphere microbial communities from Kellogg Biological Station, Michigan, USA - KBS Switchgrass S4-2 (SPAdes) (version 2) | ecosystem: Host-associated > Plants > Roots >...
TAGAAGGTCAGCGAAAGACATTGAAATCAGGTGACTTACGGCGTCGAGATTAGCTCATTTTCGGCCCCGGTGAAAAGGCTAAAATGTGGCGCATTTCGGACTGACTTTAGCGCAAATCGGGTGAAGAAAAGATGCAACCACATCAGGCATTCGCGAATCTTAGTATCGTTCGTTGGTCATCCCGATTTACCTCACAACTTATTTTGAAATTGGAGATTAGAAGCATGAAAACACCCAGACATCTACTCACAAGGTTAATCGCGGCTTTTGCGTTGGTCTTCACCGTCAGCGCCGCAGCCGTTGCCAAAAAGAATTCGGACAACGCCTTTTCAAATATCAAGATTAGCAACTTCGGTCAGATGGACGAACGGTTCTATCGTGGTTCTCGGCCGAAGCAGAAAGATTTTCAGGCGCTCAAAGATTTGGGCATTAATACCATCATTGATTTGACGGATAACACTCCGGAAGAACGTGGCTACGCGGAAGCTGTTGGATTGAAATACGTGAACATCGCGATTCCTGACAAGAAGGATCCAAGCGATGCGCAGGTGGCCCAGTTTCTGAAGATCGCGAACGATCCGGGGACCGGAAAATTCTACGTGCACTGTGCCGGCGGCCGTCACCGCACCGGCGTGATGGGCGCGATTTATCGCTTCAATAAATATCACTGGAATTTCGACCAGGTTTACAACGAAATGTTGAAGTTCGACTTCTACACCTCGAATGGTCACGGCGGACAGAAAAAGTACGTCGAGAATTACGCGGCGCACATACAGTCCGAAAGCACTACACCGATCGCCACTCAGGGTAGCAAGTAAGTTCACTGTTCACTTCGGTGAACGAGCTCCAAAAGAGCCGTCGCTCAAAGCGGCGGCTCTTTTTTTGTGCTTTCCAGGGCTCTCTTGCGGCAATCTAAAGCTTTTCTTGCGAAAGTCTGACACGTCGATCCGAGCACGCCAATTGCTCGATTGGGAGTGATTTCCCTCGTGCACAGCCGCACCGGCTGAATTGTCCGCAGTCTCTCCTTAATTGAGGAACACTATGCAATCGCTCAGAAGAACTCGCGTGCTCGCGATCATTGCGAGCCTCTTGATCATTGTCGCGTCGCTGGAAGTTTTCTCAACCGTCAAAGCCGAGAAAAAGAAAAAGGACAAGGACGCGAAAGGGACGCCGGTGCTGTGGCGCGATCCCGGCAACATGCGGAAACGCGATTTGTACTACGGGCCCGGCTCGGAAGCTTTGGCGCCGAAACCGCCGTTCCGCTTCATCAAAGAAGTCAAAGAAGGCGGCATGCCGAAGTTCGATGTCGAAGATGCTCGCGGCGTAAAGTGGCGCGTGAAGCTTGGGGAGGAAGCCCAGGCCGAGACCGCCGCGTCACGCCTGGTGTGGGCGGCCGGTTACAACGCCGAAGAGTCTTACTACTTCAATCGGGCGAATATTGACGGCATTAAGAAGCTTTCGCGCGGCCAGAAATATGTACAGGGCAGTTCAGTTGTCGGCGCGCGATTCGAGCCGCGTCGCGAAAACATCAAGCGCGGCAAGGAGTGGGGCTGGCGTGACAATCCCTTCAAGAACACACGCGAGCTTAACGGTCTGAAGACGATGATGGTGCTCGTCGGAAACTGGGACACGTTCAAAAAGAACAATAAGGTGCTCCACGACAAAGATACTAATGAGGCACGCTACACCGTGACGGATCTGGGCGCGTCGATGGGCAAGGCCGCGGGCATTGGCGCGGGACGATCAAAGAACAACGTGCGGGACTATACACGCGCGCGATTCGTCAAGAAGGTCGACGGCGACAATGTGAAGTTCTCCTATGACTTGCATCCGAAGAAGTTGGGTCTACTCAGCGTCTTCTATCCACCGTACTTCGTTCGCCAGCACAAAGCGACGAAGACCATGAATAAAGTTCCTGTTAGCGACGCGGCGTGGATTGGCGCCAAAATGGCGGAGTTGTCCGACGATCAATTACGGGATGCCTTTCGCGCTGCAGGTTACGATCGTTCGGCACAGGACGCCTACGCCCGCGCGGTGCGAAACCGAATCAATCAGTTGAATCGATTGCGCGATGCGGAGTTGGCCAGCCGGCCCAGACGCGTGCGGTAGGATCTCCAATCTCTGTGTCTCTGTGAAGCCTCCGTGTCTCTGTGGTTGAGTGCCGTTTCATTACATTCATCACAGAGTCACAGAGGATTCCACTGAGACACACAGAGAAAATCACACCCAAATTACGAGGCTGAAGTTAATCAGGTCTTCAGCGAAGCCATATCAATCGTAAACCGATACTTCACATCTCCATGCAGCATTCGGTCGTAGGCTTCGTTCACCTGCTGAATCGGAATTACCTCCACGTCGGAGGTGATGTTGTGCGCGCCGCAAAAGTCGAGCATCTCCTGAGTTTCCGCGATGCCACCGATTGCCGAACCCGACAAACTATGACGGCCGCCGATTAGCGCAAAAGCCGCGACGCCCATGGCCTCAGGCGGCGCGCCGACCAGCGTGATGTTGCCGTCGCGCGCGAGCAGACCAAGATAAGCATTGATGTCGTGCTTTGCCGAAACAGTGTCGAGAATGAAATTGAAGGTGCCCGCGTGCTTTTGCATCTCGTTCGCATCGCGCGAAATGATCACTTCATCGGCGCCGAGCCTCATTGCATCCTCTTTCTTTTCCGGTGAGGTCGTGAAGACGACCACGTGCGCGCCGAACGCGTGCGCCAACTTCACACACATGTGACCAAGTCCGCCCAGACCAACCACGCCTACCTTTTTGCCGGCGGTAACATTCCAATGACGCAAAGGCGAGAAGGTTGTAATGCCCGCGCAAAGAAGAGGCGCGGTGTGAGCCAGATCGAGATTCTGCGGGATACGCAACACGAATCGTTCATCAACCACAATCGTTTCTGCATAACCGCCTAGTGTTACCCCACCGAGATGTCTATCAGGCGAGTTGTACGTAAGAATTCTCTCGGGACAAAACTGTTCGAGTCCCGCTTCGCACTCGCCGCATGTGCCGTCGGAATCGACCAGGCAGCCAACACCGACGATATCGCCTTGCTTAAACTTGGTGACGCCGGATCCGGCATTCGCGACCCGCCCGATAATTTCGTGGCCGGGCACGATGGGATATTGCGTCTCAGCAAACTCGCTCCATTCGTTGCGCACTGAATGAAGGTCCGAGTGGCAGATGCCGCAGAAGAGAATCTCAATCTGCACATCTGTATCCGTCGGCTCACGCCGCGCGATCGTGGTTGCCGCCAGCGGAGACGTCGCGCTGCTCGCGGCGTAGGCGCGTACACTATTCATGATTACTTATCTCCCTGTTCAGATGACTAAACCGTCAAGACTTCTTTCGGCGTGTCTTCTTCCCGTCTGAACTGCAATTCATAGAGCCGAGAATACAACCCGCCACGTGCCAGCAGTTCCTGATGAGTTCCCTGCTCTGCAACGCGACCGCCCTCAACGACGAAAATGACATCTGCTCGACTGACGGTTGCCAGTCGGTGCGCAATGACAATCGAAGTCCTGTCGGCCATTAACTTCGAAAGCGCATCAAAAACCAGCTCTTCCGATTCCGCGTCCAGACCCGACGACGGTTCGTCCATCACCAGTATCGGTGCATCGCGAATGATCGCGCGCGCGATCGTGATGCGCTGTCGCTGCCCGCCTGACAGAGTCACGCCGCGTTCGCCGACCATCGTGTCGTAGCCTTCAGGCATGCGCAGGATGAACTCTTCGGCGTTGGCCATTTGCGCGGCCCGAACGATTTCTTCGCGCGTCGCCTCAGGTTTTCCGTACGCGATGTTTTGCCAAATGGGAGCGCGGAACAACGTGCTCTCCTGCAAGACGAAAGAAATTTGCCGGCGTAACGATTTGATTTTGAATTTCCGAACGTCCTCGCCATCGATCTTGATGACACCGCCGGTCAGGTCATAGAACCGCGGGAGCAGGCTCACAATCGTGGTCTTGCCCGCGCCTGTCGGACCCACTAAGGCTGCCAACTGTCCGGCCTTAATGTTCATGCTTAGATCCTTGAGCAGCGGCTGCTCGGCGCTATACGAGAAGGCAACATGTTCGTACTCGATGTCGCCGCGGAATCTCGGCGCTCGTTTAGCACCAGGGAGATTGCGCACGCGCTGTTCATTTTCGAGCACTTCTCGAATGCGTTCCCAGCCAACGTCGGCTTTGGAGATCGTGTCGGTCATCTTCGAGAGTTCGCGCATTGGCTTGTACATCTTGCCGAGATAAAGCAGGAACACCAGCAACTCGCCCGACGTCAGCGCACCGCTCACCACCAGACGCGAACCCCACCACAGCACGAGACAGGTGCCGCACGCGACAATCACCTCGACCAGTGGCGACAGCTTCGCCTTCAAACTGCGCGCCGCCAGAGAGCGTTCGACGCTCTCCAGACTTCGCTGCTCGAAACGCTCTTGCTCATAGTCTTCACGCGCGAACGCCTTGACGACGCGAATCGATGACAGGACTTCTTCAAGGACCGAAACGACTTCGCCCTCTTTGCGCCGCACATCGCGGGACGCTTCCTTGATGCGACGCGTGTAGTGATATACGACCCAGAACAACCCCGGTGCCACCACCATCGCAATCAACGTGAACTGCCAGTTGAGATAAAACATCACCCCGAGCATGCCAAGCAGCGTCAGCACATTCACGAGCATGCCGAGCAGCACGTTTGAAATCAGGTTTTGTACCGCATCGATGTCGCTGGTGACGCGGCTGATCAGATCGCCAGTGCGTTTCTGGTCGTGATACGCGAGCGAGAGTTTCTGAATGTGACTGTAGAGCACGCTGCGCAGGTCGTGCATCACCCACTGCCCGACGCTGGTGGTCAGATATTTCTCGCCGTAAGAACTGATCGCGCCAAACAACGCAATTAGAATGACTGCAATCGCGGCAAAATTAAGAATCGAGAGTTTGTCTGTGCCAATGAGATTGACGATGCTCGCCAACCAATCAGGCATGTGCTTCGAGCCAAAGACATAGTCGAAGACAACCTTTAAAGGCCACGGCTCCAGCAAGTCAGTCACGCTTTCGCCAATGACGGCGATGAACGCGAGCGTGAGACTCGGCCAGTGTGGGAACAGCAGATCCGTGATACGAATCTTCTTCTGCTTCATTGTTCAGTGCATACAGTAAGGCGGAAGGAATTTTCTGTCGAGATCAGAATGGCTTGGTACAGAACCGCGAGCGGTAGCGAGCGGGTTAAGGAGGCACTAAATATTCGCGGGATTCGTAACACACGAAGCTGGTTAGAACTTGCGCCCTTGTCCCGCTCGCTACCGCTCGCGGTTCTGCAGAGCGGGTTAGATCCCGTTACAAATCCGCGGCGTTGAAGGTATCGCCTCTTCTGACGTCGCCGGTTTCAAAGCCGCTGCGAAACCAACGTGCGCGCTGCTCGGACGTTCCGTGCGTGAACGAGTCAGGCACGACATAGCCCTGACCTTCGCGTTGCAGGCGATCGTCGCCAACCGCACTAGCGGCGCCCAGAGCTTCGTCAATGTCGCCGGATTCGACGATGCCACGGTTGCGCGCGTAATGCGCCCACACTCCCGCATAAAAGTCTGCCTGCAATTCTAATCTTACGGACAGCCCGTTCGCTCCGTCTTCACTCTGATAGCGGCGGGCGGTGTTCACACGATCGCTTGTCCCGAGGATTTTTTGCACGTGATGGCCGACTTCGTGCGCGATGACGTAGGCGATCGCAAAGTCGCCCGGTGCGCGAAACCTCGTACGCAAATCATGAAAGAAAGACAGGTCAATGTAGAGCTTCTCATCCGCCGGACAATAGAATGGCCCGACCGCGGTGCCGGCAGCACCGCAACCGGAATCCACCTGATCGGTAAACAAGACCAGCGTTGGTTTCCGATATTGTTTGCCGGCCTGGCGAAAAATATCGCCCCATGCGTCTTCAGTTTCAGCGAGGACGACGGCGACGAACTGTTTCAATTCCTCTTCTTCCGGATTTGTCGGGCGCGAGGTCTGAACTCCGTTGTCGCCCTGAGGTAGCTGTCGGAGCAACTGACGCGGGTCGGCCCCGAACAGCAGGGCGATTATCAGAACTGCGATGCTTCCAAGCCCACCGAGAGCAATCTTCCCGCCCGTCACCCCACGACGGTCTTCGATGTTGTCACTTTGACGTCGATCTTTCCACTGCATCTCAAACTCCTTCTCGCGCGGTGAATACCACGCGTAATGGACATCGGGTGAGGTGCGACGTTAAAGGGAAGGGTTTTCGGATGTTCAGATGTTCGGGTCAATGCCTTCAAAGTACATCTGACTATCGAACGACTCAGCGCCATCATCAACACTTACGCGAACGTACGAGCCGTCAGGCTGAAGCTCACGAGCGTTTGTATTGTCGCGCAGATAAACATCGAGCACGTCTTCTTTCAGATACTTCTTCAAACCTGGGTCTTCGACCGGCGTGACCACTTCAACGCGACGATTCAGGTTCCGCACCATCCAATCCGCACTACCGAGATAAACCTCTTCAGCGCCGTCATTGAGGAAATAGAGCACGCGGCTATGTTCGAGGAAACGGCCGACAATGCTGCGCACGCGAATGTTTTCTGAAAGCCCGGGAACACCCGGGCGTAACATGCAGACGCCCCGAATAATCAAGTCAATCGACACACCAGCCTGCGATGCTTCATACAAAGATTCGATAATGTGTTTATCGGCCAGGCGATTTAGCTTCGCGACGATTGCGGCCGGTCGGCCGACTTTTGCATGCGCGGTTTCGCGCTCGATCAACTGCGTAATTCGCTCGCGCAGATTGACGGGCGAAACCATCAGTTTTCGATATTCTGTCTGCTTCGAATGTCCGGTCAGGAAATTGAAAAACTCAGTTGCATCCTGACCTGTCTGTTCATCAGCCGTGAGAATCCCGAAATCCGTGTAAGTCGAAGATGACGTTGGATTGTAGTTGCCGGTGGCAATGTGCACGTAGCGGCGCAGCGTCTGTCCTTCACGACGCACGACCAGCGTCAACTTGCAATGCGTCTTTAAGCCGATGAGTCCATAGACGACGTGCACACCCGCGCGCTCGAGCCTTTGCGCCCATTCGATGTTGTTCTCTTCATCGAACCGGGCCTTCAACTCGATCAGCGCGGTTACCTGCTTGCCCATCTCGCCGGCTTGTCGCAGGACTTCAGCGATCTCAGATTGCTGGCCTGTCCGGTACAAACAAATCTTGATTGCGAGCACGTTTGGATCGAAAGCGGCCGCGCGAATGAAATTGATCACGACGGAGTAATCCGTGTACGGATGATGCAACAGCACGTCGCCTCGTTTGATCGTATCGAAGATCGATTTGCGCTCTTTCAACGGCCCGGGAATGATTGTTTGTAACGGTCGCGCCTTTAACTGCGGGCGATCCAACTCATACAGCTCGTTCAAATCCTGAATATTCAGCGGTCCGTTCAGCACATAAACACCGTCAGGTTCCACCCCGATCGACTCCATCAGATACGCCGCCATCTCATCAGGCATGCCCGCACCAATTTCCAGTCGTACGGGCGCACCAAAGCGTCGTTTGCGCAACTCCTTCTGTAGTGCGCTCAACAGGTCCTCCGCTTCGTCTTCGCGCACATCGATGTCGGCATCGCGCGTCACGCGAAATGTGTGAGCTTCCACCACAGTCATTCCCGGAAACAACGCGCTTAAGTTCGCTGAGATGATTTCGCTCAAGAACGTGTATTTTGAATGTGGCCCTACCTGAACCAACCCGGGCAAAGTCTGCGGCACCTTCAAACGAACAAACGAAGCGTTGTCGTCTTCGGAATCGGCCGGCTTAACCATAATTCCAAAGTTGAGACTCAATCCCGAGATGTAAGGGAACGGATGCGCCGGATCCACTGCGAGCGGCGTCAGCACCGGGAAAACGTGATGCGCAAAATATTCGTCGGCCTGTTCGCGCTCGACTTTCGACAGCAAAGCATACGGAGCAACTTCCAAACCGTGCCGCGCGAGTTCCGGCAGAATCTCGTTTTGCAGGACGCTAATTTCGTCGGCCATCATCGGCGCGAGGCGATCGCGAATCTCGCGCAACTGGTCGGCCGCGGTCAAACCGTCGGGCGACGGCTCGATGTAACCATGCTCAACCTCTTCCTTCAGGCCCGAAACGCGCACCATGAAAAACTCATCGACGATGTAGGAAAAGATCGTCACAAACCGCAGTCTTTCGAGCACCGGATTCCGCTTGTCGTGCGCCTCATCCAGCACCTGCCGGAAAAACTCGATCAGGCTGAGTTCACGATTGAGCAGATGTCTCTCAGCGCGCGGCGCCACACTGAGTTTCGCGCGCACGGGTTCGACAGCGGCGAGGCGTTCTTTGAGCGATGCGTTGTTAATTGGCTGCATGATTATTTGCTGGAGAGAGCTGATCAACTGAAGTCGGAATACTGATCCAGCGAAAGCACAAAATGCCCGACAGCTTTCGAGAATCAGCAACTTGCATTCCGAGCGACAAGGATCAGAAGCAAATGCTGCCTGAAGCGTTGTGTGTTGCCAACTGTAGTGAAGAAGAACAAGCCACTTACAAAATCAGTGCAATTAAATCGTACGATTTTTAAGATTTACGATTGATTTTGGGTTTGCCGGAGGTGAGGTCTCAGCGACTGAAATTACTCGAACACATGTCGCACAGCGTCGGTGTTCCAATCGGCCAGGCTGGCGCTGACGACGTCAGCACCGGCCGCGCGCAGCAAAGATTCGGCTACCGTATTTGTGACGGCGAGCGTTCGCATGCCGGCGGCGCGTCCCGCCTGGACTCCTGGAGGCGCGTCTTCGATGACCAGACATTCGCCGGCCACCAACGGTAATTTGCGGTCCCTTCGCCGGGCCGCGTTCAGCAGCTCAAGCGCGCGACGATAGCAATCCGGCGCCGGCTTATGATTAAGGCCTGGCTCGGCCGTTACAATCACCGTGAAGTTCTGAAGGAGATTTGCCGGAGCGAGAACATGTTCGATCTCCGACAGTTCAGCCATGCTCACAATGCCCAAGTCGAATTCGCGCGAGGCCTCTTTGACGAACGTGATGACGCCCGAAGCGAACGGCACCTCGGATTCGATGATTGAGCGATGCAGCTCGTGTTCGCGATCGATGATTGCGCGTGTGGTTTCGTCATCAACTTCACGTCCCGCACGCGCAAACGCGGCACGCGTGAACGCCACGTCGTCCATTCCCAGGCACTTGAAATAATCGTCTTCATTGAGTTCGACGTTGTGCGTTTGCAGCACTTCCCGGTAGGCGCGCAGGTGAATGCGCTCGTCATCGATGATCACTCCGTTGAAATCGAAGAAGATCGCCTGAATCATACGTTGGTATGCTGGCCCGCGGCAGTGGTTTTGACGTCGAGCAAACGATCATTCTGTTGCGCAAACAAAAGCGGCAGACGCTCACTCTCCAGCACATCCAGTCGGCGCAGCACCTCAGAGAGCGCAATTTCGTTTTTCAGATTCACCTGGTAATCGAGATCAGCGCGCAGGCGATCCTTCGAGCCTTGCCGGTTCTGCGACATCATGATGATCGGCGCCTGCAAACCGGCGATGATGCCCATAACCAGATTCAGCATCTGATAAGGCGCGGCGTCAAATCCTTTCACCAGGATGTAAGAGTTGAAAATTATCCAGGCGATAATGATTCCGATAGCAGTGATGATGAACTTCCAACTACCGCCAAATTCGGCGATGGCATCGGCCGCCCGATCCGCGATCGTCATGCGCTTCTCTTGTTCTTCGTTGACGTTGCGCGACACCCGCTGCTGCAACATTCTGTCTGTGTGTCTCAGGCGTTGAAAGACGGCGCTCAACATTTCAAGTGCCACACCGGGATTAGTGTTGATGAATCGCAGAAAATTCTCGCGCGACAAAACGGAAAGGTGCGCGTCTTCGATTACCGCCGCGTCCGCGGAACGCTGCTTACCATCGATGATCGCCATCTCGCCAAAAAAATCGCCTTGCGCCAACTCAGCCAAAACGATCTCTCTGCCGTCTGCGTCGTGGACCGCGATGCGTACTCGACCGCTCTGAATGAGATACATGGCGTCGCCCAACTCGCCCGCGCGAAACAGCGAAGTACCCGCAGCGACAGTGCGACTCTTCAGAAGCGTGAGCAGTTCGTGGGCGGCGTCATCACTTAGCGACCCGAAGAGCGGCACTGAACGAATCGCTTCCAGCGTCATGCCCTGGGGGATTGGTGTGGTCATAGATAACTCCATTGATTCATTGATTCATTGACTCATTGATTCATTGACTCATTGATTCATCGGCTCATTGATTCAATGTCTATTCTCACGATTAGTGGGTCAGTTACACAATGAGTCAATGGATCAATGAGTCAATGCGTCAATCAATCAATGAATCAATCGACTATCTTTCCGTCTTTCATGGTAATAATTCGATCGGCGAAGCTGCCCGCCAATTCTCGATCATGCGTCACCAGCAGCACGGTCAAACGATCGTTCGACACCATTTCGCGTAGCAACGCCAGCAATTCGCGAGAGCGCGTCGAGTCTAGGTTTCCCGTCGGCTCGTCCGCAAGCAAAACTCGCGGACGATTGGCGAGCGCGCGCGCAATCGCGACTCGCTGTTGCTCGCCTCCAGACAACTCTGACGGCCGGTGTTCAATGCGATCGGACAGTCCAACGCGCTCGAGCAGTTCTGATGCGCGTTTGCGCCGCTCGACTCCGCGCACACCTCCGAACGCGAGCGCCAACCGCACGTTCTCGACTGCCGTCATCGTCGGAATCAAATTGAAGTTCTGAAAGATCATCCCGACCGAAAAACGCCGGTAACGCGCCATCTGTTTTTTCGTGCGCGGACCGAGCGGCTCTGTGTCGAACAGAACGTCGCCGCTGGTCGGATGATCGAGGCCACCCAGCAGGTTCAGCAGCGTAGATTTTCCTGACCCTGATGTTCCCTGAATCGCGACGAACTCGCCTTCATGCACACTCATGGTCACGCGGTTGAGCGCAACGACTTCGTTTGCGCCCATCTGGTAGACGCGCGTTACGTCGCGGGTTTCGATTATCGGCATATGATTTCCACCACAGAGGACACAGAGAAAAACTGACAAGATCAACGACAAGTGTTTGCCTACATTCTTCCTCTGTGTCCTCTGTGGTTAACTTCCGGCCGCCGCAGCTCGCGCCACGCGCCACAGCTCGAACTGCTCGTCATCAAATCCTTTCAGCGGAATGGTGAAATGAGTTGCGGCTAGTCCAGCTGGACAGTCTGCCAGGAGCTCACGAACTTCCGGGTCGGAATATACGGCCGTCGAGATTACTACATCACCGCCGGTAGATTGCCCCTCCAGACGCGCCGCGAGATTTACCGTCGAACCAAAGTAATCCAAACGATCGTTGAGCGTAACGGCGATGCAAGGGCCAGTGTGCATTCCCGCTTTCAAAGTCAGTGGCAACATTCCATCGGGAGGATTCGCCAGTCGCTCTTGCGCCTCCAGCATCGCGCGGAGCGCGTTTGCGGGGCGCCGAAAGACGGCCATCACGGCATCGCCAATTGTTTTCACCAGCGCGCCATCCTGCGCGGCAATTGTCTGCTTCAAAACATCGAAGTGATTCATCACGCGGCCGAACGCCGTTGCGTCGCCAATCTCTCTATAAAGACGCGTTGAGTCTTTCAGATCCGTGAAGAGCACAGTGAGCGTCCCGACGGAAATCTGTTCTCCCGGCCGCAATGCTTCGCGCGCAAACAGATCGCGAAACATCTGCACCGCTGTCACTTCGGCAGCCGTAGCGGCTTCGTCTGACCATTCGGTGCGCTCGAGGATGAAAAGCTGCTCCCTCGCTGTCGCGTTCTCAAGTTGCACATCGCACCGGTGCGAGATTTCAATCTCTTCGCTTGACCAGCCGCCGGACTGTGCGCGCAACGAGAGTCCGCACTGGCCGCGATCGCTGGCGCGCAGATGTTGCCAACCGGGGAGGTTCAGTGTCCGCAACCGATAGCGACCCTCTTCCAGTTTGATCGATATGGATCGTTTCGAATCAGGCGGCAGCAACTGCTGGGCAACGATATGTGGGGTCACTTGTGGTCCGCCAACACAAAATGTGTCGACCTCAACGTGACGAATCGATGCGTTCGGATGAAACGTCAATTCGACTGACTGCTCGAAGTTCACATCAAAGTCGATGTTACAACCATCGCAATGGACGTTTCGGGATAACTCGTCGAGCGAATCTTTCGCTTCACCGCCTCGACACATCGGGCAAATCAAGTTCCATTGCAGGTCGAGTATTCCGACGCGTGTCGCTTGAAAACACAGTTCCAGGATTTCGCGTCGTGGTTTTTCCCATTTTCTTGCCAGCTCGTACGGACGAATGCGCGCGAGTGCAAAGTCGTCCGCGTTTGCGATGTGATCGACGACAAGCGCGACCAATTCGGGGCGGCAATCATCACCCGCAAGGCGTTCACCAAGTTCGCGCAGCCGCGCGCGTCCCCCCGGCGTGAATTCAACTTCTGCAGCGATAGGCGCCGGCGATGCGGTGTCACGTTGCGCGACCTTATCGTAATCACGAAAAGTGCGCGCAAATTTTCTCTTGCTGATGATGCCGACTTGAATCGGAATTGCGAGCAAACCGAGAAGATTGTTGGGTTTCGCCCATACTTCATAAACGAGCTTCGTTCCGGTTGCGTCAGCACGCGGTGTTAAGGTCGCGAGTACGCGCAGCTCGGCGACAGGTCCTTTCGAATAACGACGCACGACACCGAAACGTTGCGGGCGCACCCACTCGAACGGCTGCTCTTCCCATTCAATCGGAATTCCAAATGTCGTTAGACGCAAACGCCGGCGCCCGCTTCGGCTGTCATCACCAATTGTCTCGACTGAGGGAACCCCGGTGTCACGATTGAAACGATTTGTATCCGCCACCAGCGGCCACAGTTGTTCGGGAGACGACTTGAGGTCAAATTCCCAGCGGTAATGAAATTCGCGGAAGGCCATAGACATCGGACATCAGACGTCAGACATCAGAAGCGGTATTCACCGGCAGTTGTCACCTGAAACGACGCTGAGTGCTTAATCATACTTCCAAGCATCTTTCCTATTGCCTCACAGAGAACTGTTAATGTAGCGTGTTGTTGAACCGAGATATAGCCACAGTCTCGCGCAAAGTCCAAAGAAGAATCCGTCTCGCTATTCTCACCGTCGCAATCCGTAAGTTTGCTAATGAAATGAGCTTCATAACGGCGCTTCGCCCAGGCTTCGCGAAGATTTAGGCAAACAGAACGAGAGGATCGTCGAATTTGGCTAGTCAAAGCGTAACGTTCTTCAGGTGGAAAGCTCTTGCTAATCTCAAAGACTTTCATCGCGAGATCATATGCGGCTTTGTAGACCTTGAGATCCTTCGCTGAGTTGATGCGCTCGGATTGTTTGGGAGCCGACGCACTCATGGGCACTCCTTTGGAACTGAGGGTAATGCTTGGTGTTATTGCTGATATCTGATGTCTGATATCTGATGTCTATCAAATGACCTTGTATTCAGAGTCAACATCTTCATCAGAAAACGCGACGCGATAGTTTTTTGATTGCACCTGTTTGGTGATTAGCAGATCGTCTTTCGTCTTCAACAAGTCCGCGCGATTGTAAACAGAGAGTTCGAAGTTATAGCCGTGCGTGATCGCATCTTTTGGACAAGCTTCGACGCAGAAACCGCAGAAGATGCAGCGACCGTAATCGATGTTGTAGATCTTCGCGTAACGCTCATCGACGCCGGTGCGCTCCTCGGCGGGACGCGGATCGTCGGCCGCTTCGATGTAGATGCACTCAGATGGGCACGCCGCCGCGCAGAGAAAACACGCCACGCACTTTTCGCGACCGAGTTCATCGACATGCAGCAAGTGTTGACCGCGGTAGCGCGGCTGCACAGTGATTGGCTCGTCAGGATACTCGACCGTTTGTTTGCGTTTCGGGATGTAAGAAAGAGTCACGCCCATGCCCTGGATGATGGCTTTAGTAGACTCTATGACTTCAGTGATTAACGACATGGTGTTTGTGCTTTGTGCTTTGAAGTTTGTTCTTCGATGTAATCTCAACGTCGCCGGTAACTCAGATCGGTCAGTAACGATCAAAGTACAAAGACCAAAGTTCCAAGATCGTCTTCATTTTACACGAACCGTTCGTGAGCCCGTAGCTTGCCAGCGACCATCGCGCCAGACGAACTCGTCGGTGAAGCTGTAGACTTCATTGCCGTCGTTCGTGACCTGTTTCAAATAACCAGTCATCGTCGCGCGATCGCCGTCGAGATCGACACTCAAATCCTCCAACTCCCATGATTTGACGGCCGTCTCCGGCTTCAGCTCATCGATGTACTGCCGTTTGTTGTGTGGCGGATCGCCGCCGCTGTATTCATCAGCCAAAATCTGTTCGAGCGCGGCTTTGTCACCATCGATGTTAGCTTGCGTCCACCGCTTTTCCAGATCAGTCAGTTGCGTCTGAACCACGTCTTCATCGGTTGGCGCTTCACTCGGAGAGGGAGATTCTTCAGATTTCGGCGATGAAGTTTCCGAAGGCTCAGGGGTTGGTACATCGATCACAACGCGATTCGAGTTCTGTGACTTCTTAATGATTTGCGGAATCGCAATCACCGCGACGATTACGATCACAAAGAAAAAGAGCACGAGCAGTCCGCCGACAACCCACGGCCAGACTCGTCGCTTCGGCGTCGTGCCAAATGAAGAGACGGCAGGTTCGTATCTTGCGGATTGTGTTGGCGCCACTTGAGCAGCGGGCGCCGGCGAAGGCGAAACGAGCGTGGCGCCAGAATCCGGCCCCGTTTCAGAAACGAGTGGCGAGCCGTCGTCGAGACAATACGACAACGAATCGTCTTCAAAAGTTCGCTTGCAGGTTGGACAGCGTTTCATCTTCACTCACGAATTAGCAGCAATCAACACAACCACATAGAAGACCATGATGCCGGCATAAATCAAAACAGTGACGCTGCCGGTGACTACGCCAACGACCGCCATTGGCTTTCCGCCGACGCGATCTGGCGTCTTCTTGATCTGCGAAAGCGCGACCGCGCCCATGATTATCGCAGCGATTCCCGGAATTGGCCCAAGACACAGCCAGCCGACGGTCACACTGATAATGCCAACCACCATCGCCGCGACCGCGAGACCCTTGCTTTCCGGCGGAACGTACGACGGAGGCGGCGGCGGTTGCCAGATGGGCGCTGCCGGCTGCGGCGGTTGCCATTGAGGTGACGACGGTGGCAGCTCTGCCGAAGGCGCCACCCATGTCGGCTGCGGCGGTGCCACATCGGGTTGCGATGGTGACAGGATAGTCGCAGGTGGTTCGTTCGCTGTCGTCGATTCCTCAACCAGCGTCGTGCCGTCCTGAGTGCAGAAGCTCAGCCACTCTTCTTCAAATGTCTGGTTGCAGGTGGGGCAACGTTTCATGTCAGACTTACGCGCTTTAGCGATTCAGGCTGCCCATAAATATCGCCATGCCATACACCATGAAGATAATGAACCAAAAGAGCACGTAGACGCTGCTGAGTACTAGCCCAACGATCGAAAGCGGCTTGCCCGTGTTGCGAACGGGGTCGTTCTTGATCTGAACGAGCGAGACAATACTTAGCACAATTCCCACAGGTGCTGACAACAGCCCAATACTGCAGCACCAGCCTACGGTGATACTGAAAATACCAAGGACGAGCGATGCGATCGCGAGTCCCTGCTTCTGTCCGCTCACCATTCGAACTGGAGGCGGCGGAGGAGGTTGCCACATGGGCGCGACGGGTTGCGGTGGATTGTAGCTGCCGGGCAAATCGAAAGGCTTCTGGCCACCCACGGGATTCGTGTCCAAAGCAGGTGGAATCCAAACAGTCGGCGGTGGTTCACTTGGCAGTTGCGCGCTTTGCGTTTCGACGAGTGTCGTGCCGTCTTCGGTGCAAAACGACAACCAATCATCGTCGAATGTTCGGTTACAAGTTGGGCAGCGTTTCATTATTGAAAGAGGGTCTTTGTACTTTGGTATTTGTTCAGAGGATTTCAGACCATCAAACGATTCAGCGTTGCACGCGAATGCAAAGTACAAAGTTCAAAGCGCAAAGTACAGAAAAAAGATCGGATTAGACTATTTCCAGCCGGCTAAAGAAGTAAGCGATTTCAATCGCGGCGTTTTCATCAGAATCTGAACCGTGAGTTGCATTTTCGCCCACTGACGATCCGAATTCTCTGCGAATGGTTCCCTCGTCAGCTTTCGCCGGGTCGGTTGCGCCCATCAAGTCCCGCCACGCTTTCACCGCGCTGTCCTTTTCGAGGACCATGACAACGCAAGGGCCGCTCGACATGAATTCCGTCAATCCTTCGTAGAAAGGTTTGCCGCGATGAACTTCGTAAAAGCCCTCCGCCTGTTTGCGCGTCTGATGAATCAGTTTTAGCGCGCGAATGCGAAAGCCGCCGTCGATAATGCGATCGATTATTCTTCCGGTGTGACCTGCCGCAACTGCGTCAGGCTTGATAATTGCGAATGTTTGATTGGTTTGAGTCATAACGTAGCAGGACTCTGTTAGGCAGCCCGAAATGTTCGCTCCTATTTCGTCGATTTCATAAAACCAACTTCTTTATCGTTCCAATAAATGTACTTGTCGTCGATCGTTGCACAGATTGGCGGCGTTTTGCGAGTAGCTAAAACCTGACTGCTGCCGGTTTTCAGGTTCAACCGCATCACCCGATATCCAAATATCCACAGCAACGACGCTTCATCGGTGGCGAGGTAAGAAGTAGTTATTATGGTCGCGAGTGCGTTCCTGAAAATCTTTTTCTGCTGATTGCCGCTCTTTGCAATTTGATAGACGTCACCCTGGCCGGTTAACAGAAACACCGACTGCTCATCGGCGGCCAGCGAAGCAGGGCTGTCGTTCATGACATCTCCTTTGAAGATCAAGACCGGGTCGCCACCATCCTTAGCCGCCTTCGCTACGGTATGATCTGCAAAGTCAGCCCAATAGATATGGTCGCGGTCTACCACTAATCCACTGGGCGCCTTAATACCGCTAACCACTCGGTGCACTTCGCCGCCGCTCTTAGAAACACGCTGCACTAGAATCGCGTCCTCATTGCTAACGCCGGCGGCAGTAAAATAAATATCGGTCTCATCCGTCGTAAGGTAAGCCAGCCCGGGCCAGACCATGTTACTTACTATTGTTGTCGTGTCGCCGGTTGTTAGATCCAGCTTCCGCACATCCCCAAGTTTTTTTTCTTCGAAATTTGTTGGGCGGTCGTTCGCTGTGTGTTCGACCATGTAATAAACGCTCGTCCCGGCGATATCAAAGGGGCCGAGATGACCGTGAGCATTTGCCACGACTGCAGGACTCTTTCGGCCCTCCCGATCAGCGCGGACAAGTTTGTCCCCGCCGGTTAACCAATAAACGTATCCGTCAGCAGCGGCACATTGGCGGGACGAGAGCGGAAACTGTCGAGATCCTGCAATCGCCGAGAATTGCGACTTATTTTGCGGGGCTTGGGTCTGGCCCCAAGAGGACGTCGCTTGCAACAGAGGCAGAAAAGAAAATAACAGGATGGCTCGCTTTCGAAGCGTCATCTAAGTTCTAAGTTTAAGTGGCAAGTGGCGAGTGCTGCCGTCTGGCGATGGTGGCTAATTTCAGAACCCAACTGAAACTCCCAACGCTTCCATCATCGCGGCGCCGATGTCCGCCGGTGATTTCACGACATGAATGCCGGCTTCTTCCAACGCTTTCATCTTCTCTGCGGCGGTCCCCTTCCCGCCCGCAATGATCGCACCCGCGTGACCCATACGACGTCCCGGCGGTGCGGTTTGTCCCGCGATGAACGCGACGATTGGTTTCGGGACGTGCTCTTTCGCAAACGCGGCAGCTTCTTCTTCTGCGGTCCCGCCAATTTCGCCGATCATGACGATGCCATCAGTCTCTTCATCCGCCTGGAACAGTTTCAGCGCGTCGACATGTGTTGTGCCGACGATGGGATCGCCGCCGATGCCAATTGCGGTCGATTGTCCAAGACCGAGTGACGTTAGTTGTCCCACGGCTTCATAAGTCAAGGTGCCTGAGCGAGAGACCACGCCAACGCGCCCTTCGCGATGAATGTGACCCGGCATGATTCCGATCTTGCATTTGCCGGGTGAGATTATTCCCGGACAATTAGGTCCAATCAGCCGCGTCGATTTATCGCGCAGATACTCCTTCACCTTGACCATGTCGAGCGTCGGAATACCTTCGGTGATGCAGACGACGACGGGAATTCCCGCGTCGGCAGCTTCCATGATGGCATCGGCAGCGAAGGCGGGCGGCACGTAAATCACAGACGCGTTTGCGCCGGCCTGCTTCACCGCATCAGCGACAGTGTTGAAAACCGGAATGCCTTCATGCGCGGTGCCTCCTTTGCCCGGAGTGACACCGCCAACGACATTCGTCCCATACTCAACCATCTGCTTCGTATGAAACGTGCCTTCTTTGCCAGTGATGCCCTGCACTACAAGGCGCGTGGATTTATTGACAAGTACACTCATTCAATTTCAGCAGTCAGATATTGGATTAAATGCGAGCGCGAAGTATAGCAACTGAAATCAGCCTGAGACAAAGCGATCAAAAAAGGACCTCGGGATTTACGACCGAGGTCCCTTGAAGACGGCAGACTGCTCTAAAGCTCTATGGCAGTGCCTCGATTTTGATGAAGAAACGGTAACGTCCCGCTTGTTGCACGCCGGTCAGGAACTGGACGTTAATGCTTGTCCCGTTAGCGAGCGGCGCGTTAAGCGTGATCACCCCGGCAGCGAGTGTTGAGTTATACCCGCCGCCATTACTCTGCGTCGGTGGTTCCTCAAGCGTTAGTCCCTGGATGGCTGTGGTACCGCCACCGCTTAAAGTCGCCGCCGGAATTAGTGGCGAGGTCAGCGCGCGCAAGTCTGCATAGCCCACACCGAGACCGCTATTTAGGGTCGTGACGTTTACCAGACGAAAGCGCAGTTTCGTAACCGGCGAACCGGTGACGTTTGTGAATTTGCGGCGGATCGATAACGTGCCCTGAAGGCCGTTTGTCACCGGCGTAAAGTCACGCGCGTTGGCGCAAGCGGTCGAAGTCGCGCCACTGCCTGGGCAACCAGGATCGATTAACGATAGCGCGATTGTTGCGTTGCGTTGAAGCGGCCCATCGAGGTTCTCAGGCCCTGGTCCACCAAGCCTGGGTGTCGTGCCGAAACTCTCTATCGCGGTATCGATGAATATGAAATCATTCTCGTTTGCGCCTGAGTCTTTCGGATTACCAAAAGACAAATCGCGATAGAACGTGTATTGGCCGAGAGGTGTCGTCGTGCTGATCGCCGGAATGCCATTGCCTTCCTTGAAGAGGCCGGCCGGCATGGAACTGAAACCGGCTGCGTCCATCCGCGTGGCCAAGCTGAAGTTAGCTATAGTGGACGTCTTGAATATCGCGATGCCCACGTTGTCTGCGATGTCCAGGTGATACCCGGTATCGCTATCAGCGCCGCGCACCGGATTTCCAGCATAGCTGTTCAGGCTATACGTCACCGTCGGCCCAAGTCCCGACGTTCCATCAGGGTTGCGCGCAAACAGGAAATGCCCCTTCGCGGCTATGACTGTGCCATTGGGAATCACCGACACACCGGTTGTGGTTGTCCCGTTGTTGCTAGCCAGCGCCCAACCGTCGGAGTTATCGGTTGTGCTAACGATAAGAGGTGAAGTCCCTGGATTGAAAAGCTCTACGTATTCATCCTGAGCCCCTTGCGGTCCGCGCAAACGGAATTCGCTGATGATTAGGTTTCCGCTGGTTGTTGGTTGCGGTGATGAAGGTTTGACCAATGCCCACCACGTTTCCCAGGGACCAGCCAGCGCTCCCAGAAAGTCACTGCGGTGGATGCCGCCGTATTCCTGAATGACCCAGAAGTTTGTATCGTCCAACGGATCCGTTTGCGCCGAGCTGTAATCGCCCCAGCGATTTTGACGCGCGGTCGTGTTTGCGGTTCCAGCGCCAATATTGTAACGGTCCTGTCCGGGGCGGAAGACCACCGGATCACGCGTAGTGTTGGCGGCATCGCCATTAGCGCGAAAGGCATATGTGCTGGTGGGCCAGGTGAGTGGCGAGAACTGCGAAAAGCCGATCATGACGTCATTGTT
>Ga0207675_100002040_pt1 | contig 20146 bp, 14 predicted proteins | sample KBSSwiS42_FD_184305 | JGI IMG/M metagenome (GOLD analysis project Ga0207675, IMG submission 184305) | Switchgrass rhizosphere microbial communities from Kellogg Biological Station, Michigan, USA - KBS Switchgrass S4-2 (SPAdes) (version 2) | ecosystem: Host-associated > Plants > Roots >...
ACCGCTTGACGTAGGCGAACTTCGGGTTGAACCGCTGCGAGTAGCCGATCGTGAAGAGCAGCTTGCGCTCACGGGAAAGCTGGATCAGCTCGTCGGCCTGCGACAGTTCCAACGCCATCGGCTTCTCGAGGAACACGTGCTTGCCGGCGAGCATCGCCTCCCTGGCGATCGGAAAATGCGTCGGCTCCGGTGTGGTCGAGATCATCACCGCGTCGATGGCGGGGTTCTCGATCAGCCGGCGATAGTCGGTGGTTGCGGTGACCGGACGCGTCTGTGCGGCGATCTCGTTGAGGCGGTCCTCTTTGATTTCGGCGATGTGCAGTTCCTTCACCCAGGGGCTCGCCGCTGACGCGACCGCACGTATGCCGCCGCACCATCCGGTTCCGATTACCGCCACGTTGATCTGTCTCATTGGTCCTCTCGCATCGTAGGGGCCGACCTTCAGGTCGGCCCCTACCGCAGTTCTTGCAGCATGCCAGGAATATTCCCGGCGGCGGGCCCGGTGCCCCAGTTGAACTCTTTGAGCAGCGTCTGCGTGATTTCGTCCTGGGTCTTGCGCTCGCGATTGAGCGCGCGGAACCGATCGCGGATGGCTGCGATACGGTCTCGATACTTCAAGAAATCGGCCTTGCTCAGCACCGGTCCGTGGCCGGCGATTAGTGTATCGAAGTCCAGCTTCGCGACTTCGTCCAAGGTACGGCCCAAATCGCTCCAGCTGCCGCCGTCGCCATAGTTGACAATGGGCGGAATGGTATCGGGAGTCGTCACGAGGTCGCCGGCGATGGCCAACCGAGCCGACGGGATGAGCGCCACCGTGTCTCCACGGGTATGCCCGCGGAATTCTCGCAGCTGCACTTCTTTTCCACCGAGGATCACCTGCGAGTAGCCGGAATAGGTGACCTGCGGGATCCCAGGAGCGTTGGTCCGCAGCATGTTCTCGCGCGTCGCGACGGTCGCGATCACGGTGACACCCATCGCCTCCAGTTTTGCGGCTCCGCCGGCATGATCCCCATGGCTGTGCGTCAGCACCGCGTACTTGATGGGGCGATCGGTCAGCGATTTCACCTTCGAGACCAGATCGTCATGGACCCGGTCGTTCTTCGTGTCAATCAGGACCACCCCGTCGTTGGTGAGCAGTACGGTGGCATTCCCGCCGTTCTGACCGATCTCGGCGACGACATGATTGACGTTCTGGATCACGTAAACATCGTCGCGGACCTTGACGAGTGTCGGAGGCGGCGCCGGCGTCTGGGGCGTTTGTGGTACCGGTGCCTGGGCGGCCAGGCTGGCCGAGCCGATCCAAACGGCGAACGCCAATCCTGCAAACAGCACTCTCGTCATCGTCAACTCAGAAAAACGCAATGGCGCGTCCGGCGCAGGCGACCCCGAACCACAGCAACAACATCAACGCGCCGGTCAGCCGCTTCGCGGCCGCCGCGGGCCGGTCTCGACGCGCGACACTGCGATAGACCGTCGCATGGAAGATCAACGCCGTCGCGAGGAGCACCATCTTCAACCGGAACCAGTAACCCGCGAAATACGCTTCCGCGCCGCCGGTGAAGATGAGGGCTCCAGTAAGCACCATCAACCCAAGACCCGACAACATCACCGGCTGCATCTCGCGCCGGACCTGCGTCGGCGGCTTGTCGCGCTGAAACAGCCCGAGCAGGTTCAGCCCCGTCAAGATCACCGTCCCCAGCAGCAGCGTGAACCCGAAGAGGTGTACCGTCAGCAGACCCGCGATGCGCCAGGTCGACATCCCGATCCACAGCGCGAACGGCGTGTTCCCCAGGCGCGTGACGTAGGGCTGCAGCGCATCCCAGATCATCGGCCGCGTCTACCGACGCGCGGGCGTTTGAACAGGCGGCTTTCCCGTTCCCGCAGGATCGCGGATGACACGGTTGAACTCGAGCTCGTCTACCGGTGCGCAGATGTCTTCGAGCAGTCCCGCCCATCCCTCCGGCGTCTTGATGAAATCCTTCGAGAACAGCTTGAACCGTTTCGTCTGACTCTTCCACGGCTTCGCGTAGAACTTGGAATCGGTCAGCGTCATGTTCAACTCGAGCGTGTCGTACGCCGTACGGCGATACCGCTCCTCGAGGCGCATCGCGTCGCTGTGCGGATACCCGAAGTAGTCCACCCACGTCCGCTCCTCGTAGCCCGTCGACTCGACCACGAACGTATCGCCTTCCCAGCGTCCGACTGCATAGCCCCACCACCGCGGCAAATCGGGGACCGTCGGCAGCTTGCGTCCATCGGTCCAAATCGTGCGCAGGCCGTAATGCCACTCGAAGTGCTGCAGCACGCGATCCGGCAACTGGTAGAACTCCACGGGATCGGGGTAGAGCAGCGCGCGCGGAATCCCCATCGGATTGCACTGGCCGTACAGATCGTTGCCGAGCGCGGGCGGCTGCGCGCGCCGGCGGCCGATGTGTTCCTCGGGATGCGCTTTCGCGTCTGCGCTGTCTTTCTCACGGCCGTAGGACGGGATGTTCTGATCGAAGGCTTGCTGGCCGTCAGGCGTGAACTCGGGCCATTCGAGGCTGTAGCCACGATCGCCGCAGTCGGCGCACGTGCCGCCGCCGCCGAAGCCGTTGGAGTTACGGCTCCAAACACCGCCGATCTCCCGTGCGTTGAAGGGACGCGTGTCACGAGGCGCGGCGCCCCTTTGTGGTCCGTTTCCCTGCTGTGCGATCAGGACGGTTGCACCAGCGGCGCCGGCGCACAACAGCGCACTCAGAATGCGGACACTAATTGCCACGGCCGCCGCCTCCCTGTCGGCCCGCATCGGGATCGCCCTGGCGGCCACCGGCTCCACCACCGCCGGTCACCAGCTCTTCCCCCTTCATGTCAGTGACACGCAGCAGCAGGCCGACGATCCCACCGGCCTTGGACGGCGCGATGGTCACCATCACAGGAGTGCCGGCCTTCATCACCTCGACAGAACGCTGGCGACTCCAGCCGTTGTGAATCAGCTGCGCGGGATTCGGCAGCAGCTCCAGTGCCCAATGCTGGACTTGCCCGTTGTCGTCCTTGAAGTCCACCCACAGCTCGGGATGCGGGTTCTTGTATTCGAACTTGACGACGGTCGCCTCTTTCGTGAACTGCTTCGTGCGGTCGTAGGAGATGTTGGTGCCGTGATGCGCGGCGAGCGGCGCCGCGCTCCATAGGAGCGCGGCAGCGATGAGGGCGGCCTGGGCGCGAGCGCGTCTGGACATGATTGGCGAACAGTATCGCATTCAATCGTTTACATCAAGGAATTCTGCGTATAATCGAGCCCAGCCCAGCCCGACGATGTCGTTACTTACCTGGTGTCAATGGCTGCAGGATACGCCGCTCAGCACGGCCATCCGGACGTCCGCCTATACCTATCCGTTCATCGAAGGGAGCCACGTCCTCGGACTCGCCTTCTCGGTCGGTACGATCATCTGGTTCGACCTTCGCCTGCTCGGCGTCACGATGCGTAAGGACCGGGTGTCCGATGTGTTCAATCAGCTCCGACCATGGGCAACGGCCGGGTTTTTCGTCATGGTGATCACGGGGAGCCTTCTGTTTGCCTCGCGCGCCGCGGATGCTTATTCCAGCGCCTATTTCCGGATCAAGGTCGGCCTGCTGGTGCTCGGGGCGCTCAATATCGTGATTTTTCACACGACGATCGATCGGCAGCGTGAGGAGTGGGACACCGCCGAAACGCCTCCCTTCCGTGCGCGGCTCGCGGGGCTGCTGTCGTTGTTGCTCTGGTTCTCCATCATTGCCGCCGGGCGGATCATGGCTTACAACCTCTAAGTGCGCATGGTGCCTTACGCGATCGCCCTGGTTCGTATCGTCGCTGGGTTGCTGTTCTGGCAGCACGGGCTGGAGAAGCTGTTCGGGTTTGCCGGCGCGCGGCCGGAGCCGACGCTCTGGGCCATTCGCGGCGTCGGCGGCATTCTGGAAACAGTCGGCGGTCCGCTGATCGCGCTTGGCCTGTTTACGCGTCCGACCGCATTCATCCTCAGCGGCGAAATGGCTGTCGCGTACTTTCGGAGCTGGGCGCCGCGCGGTTTTTTCCCGATCGCCAACGGCGGCGAAGAAGCAACGCTCTTCTGTTACCTGTATCTCTGGTTGTGCACCGCCGGGCCCGGCGCATGGAGTGTGGACGGCCTCATTGGTTGGAATCGTGGCAAGTCTCTGCAACTGCGGCTCGAGAAGTGGGAACCGTACACACGATCGGTCCTGCGGATCATCGTTGGTTTCCTCCTCACGCTCCACGGCTGCCGCAAGCTGTTCGACGTGCTCGTCTCCGTTGCCGGGCGCCGCAACGCGCCGCCGCTTGCGATCGATGCATTGCCATCGTTCACCGGATACGTTGACCTTGTTGCCGGCGTGCTGTTGATGTTGGGTTTGTTTGTCCGGCAGACGGCCGCCGTCGTTGCGACGGAAGCACTGCTTGCCTATGCGCTCTTCGCGCAGCCGCGAACCCTCTGGCCGGTTCGCAACGGCGGCAACGAAGCGCTGCTCTACGCAGTCCTCGGCGTCCTGTTTGCCGTCGCCGGCGCACGCGCATGGAGCCTCGATGCGTGGCGACTCGACAAATCCCCCAGTGCAATCGATTTACACCATTCTTCTGAAAGGCGTAGACTCCGCGCATGAAGACCACACATCCCAGACGTTTCGCGCTTGCTGCGGCGCTGCTGCTCCTCACCCGGATTGCTTCGGCCCACCACGGCAGCGCGATTTCGTACGACACGACGCACCTGTGGAGCACGTGGGCGACGGTCACGGCGTTCAGCTACCAGAACCCCCATCCGACGATGACGTTCGATCGCATGACGAAGGACGGCATGGTGGAACACTGGGTGTCGGAGCTGCTGACGAATCCGTCCGTGCTGGCGCGCGCCGGGTGGACGCGCGGGAAAAGCGTCGAGGCACTGAAGGCCGGCACACGCGTGAAGCTGTATGTCGGCACGTCACGCGCCGGCGGACACAGCGGCATCGTGATGAAGATCGAAAACGAGCAGGGCGAGAGCATCGTCGGCGACCGTGCGGACGTCAAGGCGGTGGATCTCGACGGCGTTCCCAATGGTCTGCAGCCGACAGGTGAGAAGAAGCTTCCCGGCCAGCCTGGAGCGTGACCATGAACATCGCAAAGACTGTGGCGTTGGTGTTCGTCCCGGCGGCGATGCTGGTACAGACTGCGATTGCGCAGGGTCCGCCGCCCCGTGGAAATCCTCAGGACGCATTCGTCTCGTCGGACACCGATACGCGCGCGTACAACAAGCGTGACTTCAACGGCCTCTGGGCGCGCAATCCGCAGGCGTACGGATTGCCGCGTTGCGCCGAGTGCGCGGATCCCGGACCGTGGCCGCCGGCGTCGTACGGGTTCCTTGGAACACCGCCGCCACGAACACCCGAAGGCCAGCGCCGGTTCGACATGAACAAGCCCGGACGTGGCTTTGAGCTCGGCAGCGAGGACGCCAATCGACGGACCGATCTCGACGTCGGCATGCGTCGGGCGGTGCTGCCAGCCTTCGGCAACGATCCGGAAGCGAGGTGTGAGCCGCTTGGCCTTGCCCGTCTCATCACGTTCTCCGGCGGCGGCGCAACGATGGAGATGGTCCATTCGCAGGCAAACGATCGGATCCTGCAGCGATTCGAATGGACGTGGGACAACCGGGAAATCTGGCTGGACGGCCGGAGGACTCCGAACGTCGACGATTACCTGCCGCGGTACAACGGCTACTCCACCGCCCGCTGGGAAGGCGACACGCTCGTCGTGACCTCAACGGGCTTCGACGACCGGCAGTGGCTCGATCAGTACGGATATCCCGTCAGCGAGAAGGCCGTGCTGGAGGAACGGTGGGAGCGTCCGAGTCCGAACCGGCTGCGCGTGCAGTTGACGCTCACCGACCCGGCCACCTACACCGCGCCGTGGAAGAGCAGCCTCAAGGTCTGGACGCTGATCCCGAAGGAGAAGATGGCGATTGGCGGCTGGTCAGGGATTCTGGAAGATCGCTGCGTTCCAAGCGACGAGCAGAAGTTCAACGAGTTCCGTGATCACGCAGCGGGCAAACGATAACCTCGCGAACCACGGAGAACACGGAGATTCTTATTTCTCCGTGTTCTCCGTGTCTCCGTGGCCTGTCTCAGAAGTCGATCTGTAGCGCGAACTTGGCGAGCCGCGGCGCGAGCACCGTTCGCACCTGCTGCCACGCGGGACCGTACCGCCCGTTGATGGCGAGAATCGGCGCCGAGTTCAACGCGTTGTGCAGCTCGAACCGCGGCTGAATGCGCGCGTTGCCGAGGCCGCGGAACACGCGATTGACCGCGAAGTTCAGCTGATTGACTCTCCCCTCCCGATAGAGCGAGCGCGGGTTGATCAACTCGATGTTTGCCGTGCCCCGGACGCCCGCTGCCAGGTCGCGCCCTAGTGAGGGGACGATCTCGGCGTTGGTGGCGACGTAGGTCGCCGTCGTGTCGATACCCGGGTTGTTCTGATAATTCGCGCTCACCCGCAGCTCCCACGGCAGGTTGTACGCTCCGGACAGCTTGAACTGACTTTCAGCGCCAATCGGCGGATCGAGCCTGCAGACGCTCTGCGGACTGGCACGCCCCGCGTCGGCGCTGAGCGGTCCGAATGCCAACGTCGTCATCTCGGGAAGCTTCGCCAGCACGTCGCAGTTGTCGAACACCGTCTTGCCCAGCGACACGCCGCCGGTGACCATACCTCCGTCGCCGAAGCGCGCGTTCAACGTCACGTCGATCGCGTTGTGCACCTCGAACTGCTTGCCGTAATGCTGCGCGTTGGTCACCAGGTTGTCCTGACGCCCGAACTTCGCGGGCTTGATCGCCAGCAATCCGCAGATGCGCTCGCCGGGATTCGGCAGCGCCGAGTTGCTCGGCGCGGTGATGCAGTAAGTGTCGTAATCCTCCGGCCCGACCAACTGGTTGTCGGTCACAAAGAAGTTGCCGTACCACGTCCGGAAGTACCCGACGTTGACCGCCAATCCGGTCAGTAATTCGTGCTGCAGTGACAGCGACCCCTGCCAGCTAAATGGCCCCGCGCTCCATCCGTGCAGCACATCGTCGGCGTAGCGCGTGACGACGCGCGGCCTGCCGAAGTCGACCGCCGACGGCGGTCCGAGCTCCGATTCCTGCGGCACGTAGTCGCCGTTGTCGGTCCACGTGCGCGTCGAGCTGATGACCATCGCGCTCACCGGGTTGTTCGGAAAGACGATGCCGGACGTCGTGCCAATCGGAATGTTGCTCTGAATCGGAATGAAGCGGCCAATCGATCCCTTGATCGCCGTGCGGCCGTTGCCGAACAGGTCGTACGAGGCGCCGAGGCGCGGGTTGATGTCCTTCCAATTCGGTACGTTCTTCACTGGCGCGAAATCGCGCGCCGGCACAAACGGTCCCGCCGGGAGGTGCTGTTCGGGAATGTAACCGTTGACGAACTCGAGCCGAGCGCCCAGGTTGAGCGTGAGGCGGCTCATCGTCCACTGCTCCTGCCCGAATACCGCCCCCTGCAGCACGCGATTCTGGTTGCGGTAGGGTGTCGCCCAATACGTGATCGATTCAGGCACCCGGCCGGCAAATGTGTAGCTGACGTCGTGATTGATGAAGAAGTTGTTGTCAAGCGTCGCGCGCCGCAGCTGCACGCCGCCTTTCAGGTTGTGCGAGCCGGTGATGAAAGAGGCCGAGCCCCGGATGTTCATCGACGAGAAGTTCTGGAAGCCGCGGGCCTGACCCTGGCCCAGCGTCTCGCCCGGCGAGCCGTACCAGTAGTTGCGCACGCGATCGAACACCGCGATATCGTCCGGGCTATCGTCAGGCTTGGCGTCGTTGCCAAAGCGGCTGATGATCCGGTGCCCGAGAAGGTTCGCGCCGGCTTCGAGCAGTACGCGGCTGGTGATCGGGTTCGTCCAGCCACCCTGGAGGGTGTAGGTGCCCCACGGATAGCGGCGATCGCCGGATGCTTCCGGTGACTTCAGAGTGCCCGAGGCGCTGGGAATCAATACATCGCGCAAGCATGCGCAGCTCCGTTCGTCGCGCGCGACGAACGTAAGGCGATGCTTGTCAGTCGCTTTGATCGTGAAGCGAGCACCCAACTCCTGGTAGTAGTTGCGATCGAAGGCAGGGCGGCTGAGATCCGGTTCGTAAAACAGCGTTCCCACCTGCTTGTTGTAGTAATTGCCTGGGGCATAGCTCGACCCCTCGTTGTAGCGGCTGCTCGCGAAGAACCAGACGCGGTCGCGTGCGATCGGTCCCCCTAACCCGCCGCCGACGTCGTAGAGCCGGCGCAGGTCGCCAGGACGTGCCGCACCGCGTGCGCGCAGATCGTCCGAGATGTTGTCGCCCTGCAGCGCGCTGTTGCCGAAGTCGGTCGCAAACGATCCGCTGAAGATGTTGCCGCCGTCGCGCGGGACGAAATTGGTCTGTGGCCCGTCGCCCATGACTTCGGCGGTGAGGGTGCCGGTCAGCTGGACGGTAACCTCTTCGATCGTCGCGGGATTCACGGCGGAGTTGAAGTTGGCGCCACCCATCGGCGTCCCGATGAACATGCCGTCGCGCAACTGCGTGCTGCGCCCGCTGTCGTGCATGCGGAACCACTGCGTGTCCTCGCCCTTCGTGCCGCCGACATCCTGCTGCGTCGGCTGGAGGGGCGCCGCGCCAGGAATCAGCGCGGCGTAGATGCCGGCGTTCTTTCCCATCGGCAGCGTCTTCACCGTGTCGCGCGAGAAGACCTGCTGCTGCGTCATGCCCTGCACGTCGACAAGCGGCGCCTCACCGGTGACGGTAATGGTTTCGGTGAGTTGGCCGACGCCGAGATCCGCATTGACCGTGGCGACAAAGCCCGTCGAGAGCTCGATGCCTTCGCGTCGGACCGTCCGGAAGCCCTGCAATGTGAAGGTGACCGAATACGAGCCGGAGCGCAGGTCGACAATCCGGTAGCGGCCTTCACCATCGGTGACGACGCTGCGCGTCCGTTCAATGAGCGCAGGGCTTGCCGCTTCGACGATGACGCCAGGGAGCACCGCGCCGCCTTCGTCACGCACCACGCCAGCGATCGTTCCGCTCGACGCGTCTTGTGCCCATGAGATCGCGGGCACGGAAAGAAGGAGCACTACCGCCAGAAGTGCCGCTGGCCGGGGCATACGGTTCCTCCTTGCGCGTCTGTGGTGTGGGATCCGCACAAACGCGCGTATTCGTTTACATTGGCGCGGAGTCTAGCGATATTGCGACTCGAATGCAACGAGGCGACGTTGACAGGCGCGTCCGCTCCGCATACATTCCCGCGCATGATGAACGTCCGAATGCCGCGACTCTACGCATTACTGTCGGTCCTGCTGCTGCCCTGCGCGTCCGCAGCTTTCGCGCAGGGCACGTGGAAGAACGTCGCACCCTTTCCTGAACCGCGGGAAGAGCTCCTTGGCTCCGCCGCGGGCGGAAAGATGTATGTCTTCTCCGGGCTGATTCCACTGTGGAAGCCCGCGGGCGTGGTGTACGAATACGACCCGGCCGCCGACAAGTGGACGAAGAAAAAGCCGATGGCGCTGCCGGCGCATCACGTCGCGCTCACCAGCTACAACAACAAGATTTACGCGTTCGGCGGTTTCGTCTATCCGACCAGCGGCAGTGCCGCATGGGTGCCGATCGACAATGCGTGGGAATACGACCCGGCGGGCGACTCGTGGAAGGCGCTGGCGCCGATGCCGATCAAACGCGGCGCCGCATCAGCCGCGACGGTGGGGGACACCATCTACGTGATTGGCGGCGCGACCACGCAGCCATGGTCGAAGGAAAACTTCCTGAGCCCCGCCACGCCGCAACGCGGTCTCGGCACCGTGCAGGCCTATGACCCGAAGACCAACACGTGGAAGGAGCTGGCCTCGATGCCGACGCCGCGCAACCATGCGGCCATCGGCGCCGTGAACGGCAAGATCTACGTCATCGGCGGACGTGTTGGCGCCGCGTTCATCGCGCTCGCCTCCGACACCTCGCTCGTCGAGGTCTACGATCCCGCGACCGACACCTGGGGCACTCCGGGTGCACGCATGCCGACGACGCGCAGCGCGCTCGCCTACGGGGTGTACAACAACAGAATCTACGTCGCCGGCGGTGAGTTTCAGGATCCAACGCAGCAGACGGTCTTCCGCACGTTCGAGGAATACGACCCGGCGAGCAACACGTGGTCGATTCTCCCGCCGATGGCGATCGCGCGGCATGGTGTCGCCGCTGCCGTGATCGGAAATCGGTTCTATGCGGTCAGTGGCGACGTGCAGTCATCGGGAACGGGCGTCGAGGTCTCGACGCCGATCGTCTCTGCATTCGAGTTCAGTCGATAAATCGGCCATGGACGTCGGGGCCGACCTGAAGGTCGGCCCCGACACGCGTCAGAAGTTGTACTGAGTACTAAATTTCACTGACCGCCCCACCAGAATTCCCTGCGGCTGCAACCAGTTCCCGTACGTGTTGCTTTGCTGCAGCACTGCGTTTCCATTGAGCGCGTTGTAGAGATCGACGTTGAGTGAGATGCGTCTCGTCGAGAACCGCACGACCTTCGCGAACCGCAGGTCCACCTGATTCAGCCGCTCGCCATACATCGTTCCCGGCTTCACGATGTTGACGGTGACGTTCGGGGCGCCGCCCGCCAGCGGCCGGCCCAGCGACTGTGCCGCCAGCGCGGTTGACGCGACGAAGTTCGCCTGGACCTCGGGGCCCGGGACGCTCTGCATCGAACCGCTGACCTGCACCTCGACGCGCGGAATCGTGTAGGAGCCGAGGAACTTCACTTGTGTGAGGAACTTGGTGTCGATGTGGCAGAAGCCGAGCGGCGTAGCCGGCGCGAGCTCGGGCAGCTTCTCGACGAGGTCGCAGTTGTCCGTGGAGGTGCGCCCCGTGCTCAGACCACCCTGCAGCAGGACGCCTTCGCGCACGCGGGCGTTGACCGAGACGTCGACCCCGTTCCAGTGACGGATATATGTGCCGTATTCCTTCGCAAACGTAATGCGGTTATCCGAGGGACGACCAAAGCTCGCGAGCTTCAAATCGCGAATGCCGCCAACGGTGTAGTTCCCTCCGTCTGGCAGCCGCGAATCGGCCGGCGCCGGGATGCTGAAGGTGTCGAAGTCCGCCGGTGTCAGCGCCCGATCGTCCGTCGTCGTGAGATTGCCGTACCAGCGCCGGAAGTAACCGACGTCCATCGAGAGACGCGGCACAATCTGGCGCTGCACGCTGGTCGAGAACTCCCAGTTGAAGCCGCGTACACCCCAGCCACGAAGCAGCCGCGGATCCCATTGCCCTGCGCCGCCGCTCACCTTGCCGAAGTTCGGATTCGCCAGCGGCCCGCATTCCCCGTTGCCGGCCGGCGCGAGGAGATCGCACTCGGGCTTGAAGTTCTGATTCCCGTCGGTCCACGACCGTGTGGTCTCGAGCACGAGGTTGCCGGCGACAGGATTGCCGATGCCGTCCACCTGCGTCCCATCGAGATACTTGTTCAAGCTGACCTTCACGGCGGTCCTGCCGTCGCCGAACACGTCGAAGGCGGCCGCCATCTTCGGCGTGATGTCCTGCCAGCGTAGCTGCTCCGTCTTGGGAATGACGAACGGCACCGGGACAAACGGCGACGCGCCATACGGATTTTTCGGATCGCCGATCGTCTGTTCGGGGAAGTGGCTCCGCTTGTAGTCGTAGCGCACACCGAGGTTCAGCGTGAGCCGGTCAATGGTCCAGCGGTCCTGTGCGTAGATGCCGGGCTCCGCATCGAGCGTCCACAGATCGTGATAGGGCCTCACGCGCAGAATGACCTGGTTCGGCACCCCTCTGTTCAGGCGATATCGGATGGGTTGAATCGCGTACTGGTTGTAGTCGGCCATCGCCCACGAGTTGACGATCCCAGTCTTGAATGCGTGCGCGCCGGTGACGTACGACACCGCGAACCGGTAGCGGAGCGTCTCGTTCGTCGCATCGCGATAATCGGTCGGCCGTGTCTTCACGTTCATGCCGTTGGACTGTTCAAGAAAGCCGATCAGCGTCGAGGGTGACGTATCGCGGTGAAAGAACCCCCACTTGTTGATCTGATGCAGGATGCTTGCGTCGAGCAGCAGACGGCTCGTGACCGGCGCGACCCAGTCGCCCGTGATGATGCGCTGCGGATGTCCCCAGCGATTCTCCGTACCGCCGACCTGTGTAGCCGAGATGAGTGACGGGCACTTGCAGGACGTCTGCTGCGACCAGGAGAACGCGAATTTGTGGAGCCGATTGGCCTGCCACGTGACGCGTCCCTCGCCATCCTTCCAGGTGCCGTTGTTGATCGCTTTGCGCGACAGGTCGGGAGTGTAGGCCCAGACGTTCGGGTCGTCCTGCGTCGCGTCGACGTAGATGCCGGCAACGTAGTTGTCGGCTCGCAGATACCGGGCTGCGGCGTAAAACCACACTTTGTCGCGCTTGATTGGCCCACCGAAGCCCGGATTGAAATCGCCGTTCACCTTCACCGAGTTTGCGAACGGCAGTCCGCGCGAACGCAGATCCGCATCGACGTTGTTGCTGGCAAGATGCTCGTTGGTGTAGCTGCCGTAGATCGTGCCGGCGAACACGTTGCCGCCGTCCTTGGGGATGATGTTCGTGCGGACCCCGCCGACTTCGTTCTCCACCGACGCGGCGGTGTCGACCACCGTTTCCTGGATGGCGCTCATGTTCGGCGTGTAGCCGGTTTCAAACGCCTCGTTGCCCCAGCCGGTTGACAGCCCGTTGATCATCATTCGCGAATCCTGGAACGTACCGCCGTGGATCGCGAAAATTCCGACAATGTCGCCGACCGAGCCACCCACATCGTGCGCACCGAGGCCGTACCAGTTGCCCGCACCCTGCGTGACCGTGATGCCTGGAATCAGTTCGACCAGGCTCGACGGCATGCGGCTGGTCGGAATCGCGTCGACGACCTCGCTGCCGAGAACGCGTTGCTGCGTCGCGCTCTGGATGTCGACGAGCGGCGTTTCGCCGGTGACGGTGACGGTTTCCGACACGCTGCCGACTCGCAAATCCGCGTCGACGGCAGCCGTGAAGGTGCCGCGCAGCTCGATGCCTTCGCGCCGTACGGTTGAAAAGCCGGACAGGCTAAAGGTCACCGTGTAAATGCCGGGCGGCAGCGTCACGATGCGGTATTGCCCGCTGCCGTCGGTGACGACCGAGCGCGCCTTCTCAATCAACGCGGGGCTGCTCGCTTCAACGGTGACACCGGGGAGCACGGCGCCGGAGGCGTCCTTCACGACGCCGGTAATGGAGGCTTGCGCGAATGCCGCTGTCGGGAGAAGGAGCGCGAGCGAGAGCACGTACAGGCAACGACCGACCGTCCGTTCCATGAGGCCTCCTCGTCAGAACACGTATTTCACTGCAAACTGCATGAGCCGCGGATCCGCGGCCGATAGAATCCGTCCGAACGTCGGGCTGTTCAGATTCGTGACGGGATTTCCCCGTTGCGTGGTGTTGAGCAGGTTGAACGCTTCGAGGCGCAGCTCGACCCGATGCGCGGATGCAAGATCGAAGGCGCGGATGAGCGACCCGTCGATCGACCAGCGGCCGGGCCCTTCCACGGCATTGCGTGGCAGATTGCCGAAAGCGCCGAGCGCGGGCTGCGCGAATGCTGCGGGATTGAGGTAGTTGTTCCAGCTCTTGTCGCCGTAAGGATTCGCCAGTGCGCGATCGGGACGCTGCACGGTCTGCCCGTTGCGCGCGGGATCGCCGGTGACGGTGATATTCAGCCACTGGCCCGAGCTCGCGCGCACGATGCCCGCAAGCCGCCAACTCGAGAGCACCGCATTCCACACGCCGCTACCCAACCGCGGCGTCTCGTAGCCGGCCGTCATATTGACGATGTGGCGACGATCGGAATCGCAGCGGCCGCGGTCGTATTCGATGTCGTCAGGTTTGGTGTACCCGGTGCCGGCATTCGGTGTCGACCCCGCCTGCGTCGGCGTTCCAATGCACGAGGACCATGTGTAGTTGCCGCTGAGACTCAATCCCTGCGCCGCGCGCCGCTGAACAGACAAGAGGAACGCGGTGTATCGCTGCGTGCCGCGATCATCGTGCACGTCAACCGCACCGATCTTCTGTCCGTCGGACCAGCGTTCCATGCTGAGGACTCGTCGCGAGTTGGTATTGGCGGCTGTCGAGCAGGGGCTGTAGGTACGGCCGTCGGGCAGCGTGCATGTCGCGCCCGCGAGGTACACCGCCGGATTGACCGGCAGTGGATTCCACAGGTGCTGCGTGTAGTTGCCGATGTAGCTGACCGAGCCCGCCCAGTTGGTGGCGAACTGCTTCTGGAGGCTGACGTTCCACGCGTGCATCCGCGGGTTGTCCGCATCCGGCAGCGGCGCAATGAACTGCCCTCCGGTTGGAAACGCGACGTCCGCGCCCGGCTGTTCTGCGGTCGGGAACGGGTTGCCGCCGGGAATGCCGCGGAACGGATCCTCGAGCCCGCCTGCGGGCACAGGGATGATCACTTCCGATCCCCATGGCGGTGCCAGCGCTGTCGTGATCAATACGCGCCCGTTCGGATAGTCGTACGAGAGCCCGTACGACGACCGAATCGACATCCGGCCGTCGCCCTTCGGATCCCAGGCGATGCCGACGCGCGGCGCGGCGTTCCACCAGCGCGATTTCGTGCCCGATCGGCCGATGAAGCCGTCGTCACCCGGATAGAGAAACCCCGCGGGCGCGTTGACGAAAACCTTGCTCCGGATGCCCTGACGAAAGCGCGCGGGATCGAAGACGAACGCGTAGTCGTTCTCGATTGCCTGCGGGATGAACGGTTCCCACCGTACGCCGTAATTCATCGTGACGCGCGAGGAGAGCCGCCACGCATCCTGGCCGTAGATCGCCGTGTACCACTGCGACGTGTCGAGCACGTTGGGCGCGACCTGACGAAACTGCGCGAGATTGCCGGTGATGAAATCGGCCAGCGGTTGTCCTGTGACCTGACCGTCGAACGTGAATACGCCCGGCGAGCGGATATTCGCGGACGAGAGCGAATCCCACCGCGCGAGAGTGGCGCCGAAGCCCCACTGATGGCTACCTCTCACGTACGTCACATCGTCGCCGAGCTGATAGGTGTTGGTGTTGAACACCGCCCTGCTGTTGCCACCGAGCGTGAACGCGTTGGTGATGGTGAACAGCGAATAATGCGGCAGGTAGCTGTAGGTGTTGATGCCGACGTCCTTCGCCTCGAATGTTTCGACGTGGGTGCGCCGGACCGACGATCGATTGAACGCAAACCGAAGAGCGTTCACGGCGCGAGGGCTCAGGATGATCGTGTCGCCGAAGGTGAACGACTGCGTGAGCTGATCCTGTCCGCCCGTCTGCGAGGTGAGGACGTTGTTCGACTTCGCGTTGGGCGGCTCCTGGAAGAACGTCGTCGCCATGTAGCGGCCGAACAGCGCGTGATTCGCAGACAGCTGCAAATCTACCTTGCCGATCGATTGCGTTTCATCGGAGTCGGTGCTCAGTCCATAGACGACGCGTCCGCACGGATCCGTGCTCGTCGGCAGCTTGCCGGCAATCGCCACGGCCGCGCGACTGAGCGCCGACGCATCGACCCGGTTGTTGACGAACGGCGCGCGCAGTAACAGCTGCCGGCCGGAGTTGCACGCGGGTGAGGCCGCTGCGGTGAAGTCACCCGCGAGCATCGCCGCCGTCGGCACGAACGCGATGTTGTCCACCGGCACCTGGCGTGTCCGTGTTCCCTGATACGCGCCGAAGAAGAAGAGTCGATCGCGTCGAATCGGGCCGCCGAGCGTTCCCCCAAACTGGTTACGGTTCAGGCCGTCGTCCATTCGCTTGCCGTCCGGTCCGACGGCGGCAAACGGGTTGGTCGCGTTGAACCGTCGATCGCGCACGAACTCGAACGCGCTGCCGTGGAGGTTGTTGGTGCCCGACTTGGTGACCGCGTTCACCGACGCGCCCGAGTGGCCGCCGTGCTGCGCCGCGAGCGCGCTGGTCTCGACCCGGAATTCCTGCAGCGCGTCTGGAAACGGCAGCGGCAGGTTGAGGTTGTCGTACGGGTTGTTATGCGTAGCGCCATCCAGCTGGTACGCGACGCCGAAACCCTGGCCGCCGGCAACCGAAATCCCCTGACTTCCCTGCACGCGGCCAGTGGCCGTGCCGAGCTGATTACCGACCGCCGCACCGGCAAGCACGATCAGATCGACAGGGTTGCGTCCGTTGAGCGGCAACGCGACGATGCGTTCGTTCTCGATGACTTCGCTGATGCCGGTGGTGCGCGTTTCGACCAGCGGCGCCGCGGCCTCGACGGCAACCGTCTCCGACACCTGTCCGACCGACAACGTGACGTTGATGACCGGATTGGCGTTGACTTGCAGCGTGATACCGGTCTGCACGTAGCTGCGGAAGCCGCTCAACATCACCTCGAGCCGATAGGGACCGAGCGGCAGGTTCGGCAACGTGTAAGCACCTGCCGAATCGGTCGTGACGGTCCGCTCGAATCCCGTATCCGTCTGGGTTGCTGCCACGGTGGCCCCTGGAAGCACGCCACCGCTGTCGTCACGAACGGTCCCGTTGATCTGCGCCGTGGACCCCTGTCCCAACGCCATCGACGACACACAGACCACGCCGAGCGCTGCGCCGACGAGTGCTCGCCAGAACGAATGCATCGCGCCTCCTAGGTGCGGTACTTGGGAAGAATTCGGAGTGCGTTCTCGCGTTCGACGCCTGCAAGCTCCGCTGCGGAGAAGCCGGAGCGCTGCAGGTTGCGGACGATGTTGGACGGTCCGTTCGTCCCACCGAACGGATAATCGGTGCCGTAGACAATCTGCGACGCGCCGACCAGCGCCTTGAGCGCCTGCATCGTCACCGGATTGGCGGATCCTGCCGTATCGAAGAAGAACTTCCGGAGCTGCGCGAGACGGGAGTTTGCGGGCGGATTCGCCAGCGCGTCAGGATCGCCGAGACCGAATCGGCCCACGAGCCCGAGCAGCGTGCCGCCGCCATGCGACCAGATGAAGCTGACGTTCGAGTAGCGGCTTGCCGCGCTCGGCGTACCGCGGCCTTGGATGCCGTCGGCAAGAACGCTGTAGATCGAGCGGCCTGTATCGGTGTTCCATTCCACCGTGCCCGGTTGCGTGTTCGGCAGCAGCGTGTGGCAGCAGGTCGCCTCGGTCGGGTGCGTGTAGACGATCGCGCGCCGCCGATTCAGCTCGTCAAAAACCGGCTGCAGCTTCGCGTCGCCAAGCCAGATATCGCCGTAGCTGGTGAGGAGGCCGACGCCGTCGGCCTTGAGCGTGTCGAAGGCGTACTCGATTTCTTTCAGGCTCGCGTCAACATCAGGAAGCGGCAGAACGGCGAACAGGCCGAAGCGGCCTTTGTGATCGGCCATCATGCGCGCGGCGTACTCGTTGACCTCGCGGGCAAGTGCAATGGCCGCCTGACGTTCGACGTTGAAGTCGTCGCCGAACCAGACGCCAGGCGTCGTCATGGAGAGGAACGCAGTCTGGATACCGGCCTTGTCCATCGCCTCGAGCGATTTCGCGGGCGTGTAGTCCTGGAACGTTTCCCATCCCTGGCGTCCGACTTCCTTATGGCGTTTCGCCCAGGGGGGCGCGGCGAAATGATGGTGGAGGTCGATGCGTCTTGGCGTTGGAGCAGGGGCCTGACCGCCGGCGTGCAGAAAATCGGAAGCGATTGCGGTCGCGCCGAGCGCGCCCAGGACCGCGAGAAACTCACGTCGGCGCAGGCTGCCTTCCATGCCGTCTCCTTCGGACAGAAAACGATTTCAGCGGTGAGCGTGCCTTTTATAGTGCGGCCGTCGACGTGTCAAGCCTCGAGGCGTCGATCGACGGGTGAACTCAAAAGCCGGGGAACTCAAAAGTGCTTGTTTTCTCGAATTGAAAACGTTTTCTTGACAGAGGCAACTCCGCGGCGGTATACCTCTCCAACATATCCGGCCGCGCCGGATCCACATCCGGGGCGCCGTCGGTTGCTGCAATGATGAGAGGGAAAGGCGTACGGGCTATGACGCGTTATCTCGTTTTTCTGCTCGTCGCAGGCGCGGCCGTGCTCGCGCGACCCGCGCTCGCGCATCACTCGTTCTCGGCTACCTATCTCGAGACGCAGTCGGTCACGATTGAAGGAGAAATCGTCCAGTTCGTGTTCCGGAACCCGCACTCCTTCGTCCACGTGAACGTGAAGGAGAAGGACGGCAGCGTCACCGTCTACAACGTCGAATGGGGCGGCACCGGCCAGTTGAACAACACCGGCGTCACGCGCGAGACGTTGAAGGCAGGCGACGTCGTGGTCATCAGCGGTGCGCCCGGCAGAAATGCCGCCGACCATCGCATTCGAATGGTGACGCTGAAGCGACCGAAGGACGGCTTCACGTGGGGCCAGGCCCCCGGGCAGACCGTCGACTAGCGACACCAGCGCTCCCACATCCCGGCTATAGCTTCCAACTCTCCAAGGGCGCGGAGTTGGTCGTTGGAATTTGACATCACTCCGAAATCGATTTCATAGACCCGGAGGTCTTCGATGAATGCTCGTCGGCACGGAAGGGTTTTTGGCCTGACGGCCCTCGCACTCGTGCTTGCCTGCGGATCGGCATGGGCGCAGGCCACTGCCACCATCAGTGGCACCGCGCGGGATCAAAGCGGCGCCGTCCTGCCTGGCGTCACGATCACCGTCACGCAGCAGGAGACTGGCCTTGTGCGAACGACGGTCAGCAACGACACGGGTTCCTTTGTGCTGCCGAACCTGCCGCTTGGCCCGTATCGGCTGGAGGCGATGCTCCAGGGCTTCGCCACCTTCGCACAGACGGGTATCGTCCTGCAGGTCAACGCCAATCCCGTCGTCAATCCTGTGATGGGCGTCAGCGCGATCGCCGAAGAAGTTCAGGTCACCGGCGACGCGCCGCTGGTCGACACGCGCTCCACGGGTGTCGGCACCGTCGTCGAACTCGAACGCATCGTCGAATTGCCACTGAACGCCCGCCAGGTGGCTCAGCTCATTACGCTGTCCGGCCTTGCAGTGCAGACGGCCTCCTCGCCCGCCTTTTCGATGAACACCGGGGTGCGCATCTCGGTCGCGGGCGGCAACGACTATGGTGTGTCTTACTCCCTCGACGGCGCGCCACATCTGAACAACTTCGATGGAACCGGAATGCACCTGCCGTTTCCGGCTGCGCTGCAGGAATTCAAAATTGCGACGGGCGCACAGGAAGCCGGCGGGACGATTAAAGCCGGCGCGTCGGTGAGCGCGGTCACCAAATCGGGAACCAACGCGTTCCATGGCGAGGCCTTCGAGTTCGCCCGCGACAGCCGCTTCAACGCCGGCGACTTTTTGTCCGGACGGAAGGACGGGCTCAAGCGCAATCAGTTCGGCGGCCTGATCGGCGGTCCGATTGTGCGCGACAAGTTGTTCTTCTTCGCGGGCCTCCAAACCACGACGACGCGGCAAAATCCGCTCGATCAGGTGGCGTTCGTGCCAACCGCGGCCATGTTGACAGGCGATTTCACCGCGTTCGCATCCCCGGCCTGCAACAGCGGCCGGGCGATCGCGCTTGGCGCACCGTTTGTGGGCAACCGCATCGATGCAAGCCTCCTCAGCCCGGCAGCGCTCAACATCTCGCGCAGGCTGCCCAAGCCGATTGACGAATGCGGCAAGGTGTTCTGGGGCGCGCCCGTCCACGAAAACGAAGCACAGATCCCGATCCGCGTCGATTTCCAGAAGAGTCCCGCGCACTCGTTCATCGTCCGCTACATGCTGACGACCGACGACCGCACGATTCCCTACGACGCCGCGGACAACAATGCGCTGGTCACGAACCTGCCGGGTTCCGACGACCGCGCGCACAATCTCGCCGTCGGGCACACCTGGGTCCTCAATTCGACAATGGTGAACTCGTTCCGCGTGCTCGGTAACGACATTTACGCCAACAAACCTGGCCCGACATTTTTCGGTGCGCCGGACGTCGGCATCAACGCCTATACCTACGTGCCTGGATACATCAGGCTGATCGTGAACAACGGCTTCAGTCTCGGCAGCGGCTCCTTCAACTCGAACACCTACACGAAGGTCCAGAACGCGGGTGTCAACGACGATTTCACCGTGGTGAAGGGATCGCATCAGTTTGGCTTCGGCGGCCATTATCTCTGGACGA
>Ga0207675_100002042_pt1 | contig 20142 bp, 17 predicted proteins | sample KBSSwiS42_FD_184305 | JGI IMG/M metagenome (GOLD analysis project Ga0207675, IMG submission 184305) | Switchgrass rhizosphere microbial communities from Kellogg Biological Station, Michigan, USA - KBS Switchgrass S4-2 (SPAdes) (version 2) | ecosystem: Host-associated > Plants > Roots >...
GATGGATTTGAGCTTACCCATCATCGATGGCTTGGCGGCTACTCGGCTCATTCGCCAGCTCCCTCAATTTAAAGAGACGCCAATCATTGCGGTGTCAGCCCACGACACGGCGGATTTCCAAGACGACGCCCTCGCTGCCGGCTGCAACGGTTACATAACTAAGCCGATTGATTTTGCTGGATTAGAGCAAATGATTTCGAAGTTGCTCGGGAAAGCGTGAAGATAGGTGTCCGATATGCTTTAGCTTGTCGTGATTGTAATAAAGAGTCACTCACTGATAATGACGACAAGCTGAAGCATATCGGACAACGGAACCCTTTCAGACAAACCGACTCTAATCATTCCGAGGTGATCGACTACATTGCAAAAGGATTTTTCCGTCTCTAAAATCCCAAACACCATGACAACACCTTATGAAAGGCGACAAGAACCGCCAGCAGAATCGCGTCGCACGATGATCATAATCGTTGCAATTGGCGCGGCGATTGTCATTGCACTGTTCTTTTTCATCCTGATGCGTTCGACGAGAAGCGGTCCTGGCGTTGAACCGACTTTGCAGGGGGCGATTCGACCTGGTTCGCCCGAGTTTGATCAGAACGTCAAAAACATTGCTTTGGATGATCCGGAAGCCGACGAGGCGAAGCGAGCGCTCGGCGACACTGTTATGTCCTTGCACACGACCGTCAGAAACCTAACCGGAAAGACTCTGAGTGGTCTGGAAATGCGGGCCGCTGTTATAGATCACCAGGGCAATCCAGTGAAACAACGAACAGTGATTGTTGTTCCAACTCGTCAGGCAGAGCTGGCGCCTAACAAAACGGTTAACGTCCAGGTGATGTTAGAAGGAATGAGCGATACGGATGATCGTGCCAACATCAAAATGGAAGTGACAGGTTTCAAGTTCAAAGAGTAGACGCTAACCTTGACCAAAAAGTCTCTCAGTCGAGAGCGAGACACCACATAGTTTCACCTCACCCAAATTTTCAAAGTGGACGCGGGTCCTCTGTTTTCCGAAGGGATTACAGATCGTTAGGGACGAGTAGATGAAAACACAGCGTACGGCTTGGCGATGGGGCTTCGTTGCCACGTCGGCGATTGTGATTGTAACCGCGCTGCCACAGTTCTTGTTTCTTATGAATCGCGGCTCCTCCTGGCATGGAGCAAATGCCGCGATGCATCCTGACGAGGTGGCGTATTCGGATTATGTTGCCTCACTAATTCGAGGTCGCCCTCGCCGAAATGATCCTTTCACTGGTCGTAGTGTTCACTCAGCTGCGCCAGTACCAGAGTCTTTGTTTTCGATTCAGGTTATTCCCCCGTACCTGTCAGCCCTTCCGGCACGTTGGCTGGGCTTATCGGCCTCCACAGTTTTCATTCTTGGACCTTTGTTATTGGCGGCCGCCAGTTCACTGGCACTCTTCTGGTTCATGTCATTGCTCACACGCGACGGTCGACTCTCCGCATCCGCAGTCTGTTTCATTTTTGGTTTCGGAACTCTTATCGCTAGACAGGGAATACTGCGGTACGTGCCAAATTTGAACTTCCTGATACCCATGTGGTTGTCAGAACGGGTATTGCCAGCCTCCGCTTATCATTTGCCATTTCTTCGGTTCTATCAGCCGGCAATTGGATTTCCACTCTTTTTTATTCTCTGTGCGCTGGTTTGGCTTGCATTCAACTCTCCGACATCGCGAAGAGCTCTCTCATACGGGGCAGCGGCCGGAGTTACTTTTGTACTGCTGGTCTTTTCCTACTTTTATTTGTGGACCGCTGCTGCAGCCTGGTTGGTGTGCATTGGTGTGTTGTGGCTGCTTGGAAGACCAGGCGAGAGGCGGCGCGCCTTGATGGTGTTGGGCCTAATTCTGCTGATTGCCGCACCAGGAATGCTGATCTACTTCAGACTACTGGCTCAACGGGCGAACACCGTTGATAGCGCACAGGCTCTGGTGCTGACTCATAGCCCTGATCTTTTTCGACTGTCAGAGATCGTCGTACTGATCTTGTTTGGCGTTCTGATCGTGGGCTGCGTTAGGCGTACGTGGTTGTGGCACGATCCAATGGTTTTGTTCACCGGCTCCCTGGCGCTCATGGTAGTTGCAATCTTCAATCAACAGATTCTGAGTGGCCGATCGTTGCAGCCCATACACTACGAGTGGTTCATTGGAAATTACTGCGCGCTTGCGATGATGGTCCTTACTGTGAGCCTGCTTGGTCGTTCTCGAAAATCTGTGGTTTCCAACAAACGGATTCTTGGTGTTGCTGTCGTCGCTTTGCTCTGGGCCGGTTGCGAAGTATGGCTGGCCGCTAGTATCAATTTCGATCTAAATCGACAGGTTGATGAGATGCGGCCTGTTGCTCAGCGTTTGACGGAGTTAGCGAAAACGGACGGCACTTTGGAGTCAGCGCAAAGCGGTGGACAAGTCCCAGTTGTTTTAATCAGCGATTTGAAACTGGCAGATCGATTGCCGACGGATGCTCCGCAATCTGTGCTGTGGGCGCCACGGATGTTAGTTTTTCCAGGCGTATCTGATGAAGAGAATCACGAGCGTTTTTTCCGGCAGCTTTATTTACTCGGCTACGATGAGGCAAGTTTCAACAGGAAGCTCGACAGCGCCGATTGGAACTTCTATGCCGGACTGTTTCCTTACTATCGTCTTAGCCGCGTGGTCAGCGGCAGTAGTAGCCCCATCTACCCGGAAGAGATTCGTGAACAGACTCGAAAGTATCTTGAGTACGCAGCTTCTTTCACCGCTCAACGAGCGCAATCGTTGCCTGTGTCCTATGTTTTGTTATCAGCCGATACGAAACCGAACTGGAGCAATGCCGATCAGTGGTATATGCACGATGAGGGGAAAACAATCGGAAGCTTCGTGCTCTATCGATTTACACTGAAGAACCAACGCCAATCAAACGAAGAGTTCCTCAAGTGATTGTCGCACGGGTTGAACGGAAACCAATTTACCGTCCACTTTTCGGAGAGCAGCAATTACCGCGTCGACATCCCTCTCCTCTGAAACCTGCACGTTTAGTCCTCCTGCCGTTTCAGTAACAGCAAACTTTTCTGAGTCCGGAAGTTGTGCCAGGAGACTCTGCACATTTGTCCCCGTGACAACAATCTCAACCAGGCTAGTGTCACCACTTTGCTGTCGCAGATCATTGAGACGACCCAGGTGAGCAAGTTTGCCTTTCTTCAGTATTGCGACCCTGTCACATAGCACTTCAATATCAGACAAAATATGGGAACACATGAACACAGTCTTTCCGGTTTGTCGCAATGAGGCGATCAGATCTCTGACTTCTCGCCGGCCGATAGGATCAAGGCCGCTCATCGGTTCATCCAGAAAGACTATTTCAGGATCATTGATCAATGCCTGCGCCAGTCCGACTCGTTGGAGCATTCCTTTCGAAAACTTCCGGAGTTGGGTATTCCACCTTTTCTCATCGAGGTGTACCCGACTTAAAAGATCTTCTGCTTGTTGTTTGCGAAGTTTCCTGGGCTGACCAAAAAGTTCGGCGCAGTATTCGAGGAATTCTCGGGCTGTTAGGTAGTCGTAAAAATATGGGTTCTCCGGCAAGTAACCGATTCGCTGATGCATCGCAACGTTGTCAATATCGCTTCCCAGAATCCGCGCTTTGCCTGCTGTGGGAAACGTCAGGCGCATCAATAATTTTAAGGTTGTGGTTTTGCCGGCGCCATTGGCCCCAAGAAACCCGAAAATTTCACCAGCCTCGACTGACAGCGACAGTCCGTCCAGCGCTCGCACTTTGCGTTTTCGCCAAAAGCCTATCTCGTAGTCTTTTGTCAGATTCTCGATCTCAACTATTGTCATCTTTTTTGATCGCTCCATCACTTCTGTGGAATTTGAGATTTCGGATCCAACTCAACATCACAACCGTCTTTGACCAGTTGATAAGGCGAGCCCGACGGATCGAGCGGAGCTCCCTGACTGTTGAGAGAAAAGCGTGAGTGCAAGAGCGGAGCAATAGCAGACCACGACTTCGGACACTCGTGGCGGAGATTCTTGTAGGAAGCGAGCACCGTTCGAATTTGATCTTGCTGATCCAACGAGTCGAGCTGTAACAGCCTGAGAGCTGCCATTTCTTTGACGTTCTTGTCAGCCGACTCTTCAAACATCCTTCGATAAATTTCGCGTGCGGTAGTTCGGCTTCCTCCGTCCGCTGTCATCTTTGCCTGCATTGCTTTCATCCAGGCTGGAGCACCCGGTAGCTTCGCCCCTGCGCTGAAAGCTTCAGCAGCTGCTAAGTATTCGTTTCGTTGCCAGTAGATGTAACCGAGGTGGTAATGCAACTTCCACGATGCAGGATTTGCAGCAATACCTTTCTTTGTTAACCGGATTGCAGCGTCGACATCCACTGCTGGCAACACGACCGCAGCGTACTCGTATGGCTCCATGAAAGCCGGATCAAGTGTTGTTGCCGTGTCGAGCAAGGGTGCGAGAAGTTTGAGATTCAAACTGCCCAGATCATCGAGAGGAACGTCGGCGGGCAAACTCAAAACTTTGTGACCCACATATTGTAAAGATCGCATCCAGTACCAGTCTGCAATCAGCCCGTTGAATCCAAGCGACACTCTCCTCGCAGTGTTTGCGGTGACGTAGAGTTTCTCTTCTTCAAGACTCGGATCTGCCGCTGGCCGGCGTGCGTCAATGATCCGGGAAAGTCCCACCACGCTTGCCAGGCCCACGACAACAATGGCAATCAGCACGAAGTCGTATTTTCTATTTGTATGTACTCGATGGTTTTCAGACATACAGTCAGACGCGCGGATCTATTTGAAGTTACGTCTCCCAATAACCAGTGTCGCTACCGCGATGGTGACGGCGATATAGACCGCTGCATAGAGCATGGCCAACAGGACATTTGCTGCTCCGGGCAGTTGTCCATGTGCCGCTGGCGTGATGTAGCTGTAGTTACTCAGGTTGGGTAACAAGTAGTAGAGCAAGATGAACAATCCGCGTGCAACAACGCTGTCCATTGAACTCGCTAGGTTCTTCAGGTCCGCGCTGAAGTGTCCGATGATGAATACCATGAAGGTCAACAGCGCCGACAGTGCTGGTGATGAGAAAGAGGAAAACAGCAGTGCAACGCCCGTGATCATCATCAGCTCGAAATAGATTAGAAGTATGGCGGGCCAAATGGTAACTATCAGTGGTTCCCAACCTCGATGTACAAAAAGCAGCGCCAACGAGACTCCGACTCCCATTATCACGACATTGACCAGGAGCGTCAGACATAGACCAAGGTATTTGCCAATCAAAAACTCGCCGCGACTTATCGGCTTCGAGAAAATTGCATAGACAGTTCGACGCTCGATTTCTTTGTAGACAAGACCAACGCCAACAAAAATTGAAATGAACACGCCGAACAGCAGCATTGTGCTGAGTCCGAGATCGATGATGATTTTGCGTTCTTGTCCGCCGGACAATTCACCAAGGAAAATCGCGCCGGCAATTAGTAACAGGACAAAGATAACGAGGTTATACAAGACCCGATCGCGCACCGCTTCCAGAAAGGTATTGCGCGCGATGGCCATAATTCGCCGCCAGACAGATGGTGAATTCGACGTCGCTTGCACAGTATTCAGCGCTGAGGGTTCAGTCATCTTCAGTTGTAATTATTCGTTGAGAAGTTATACCAGACGCGCATAACTTTAATAGAAAATGGATCAGTAGGAAAAGGTCGATTCTGGATCTGTCAGTGCAATAGTGCGCTTTGTTCGCACGGAATGTAGCCAAGAAACAAGAAGGCCACTGATCATCAACAGCCATACACCTGCGCTTATCTTTGAAGCGATGCCCACTCGTGACGGTTCTTGAAATACCACTTCAACTGTTCCAGCTTCCGCGGGCACGTTTACCAGAAGCAGCCCATCAGCTGTCGGGCTTGTCGTCAGCGTCTTGCCATTCATCTGCGCACCCCAGAGCGGGTAATAGTAAGTTCGAAGTTGTACTGGCCCTGCCTGGCCCGCTTGGACATCAAAGACACGTCGTTGCGGTTCCCACGCAGACACTGTCGTCACTCTCGCTTGTGACTTAACAGGTTCGTTCATTCTTTCGACTTTTAGAAACTCTTTGCCCCAGATCGGCAGCCAGTCTTTGAAGCTCACAGCACCACGCATATCTTGCCACAACGGCTGAAGCTCCTGACGTCCCAGATAACGGCAATCATAGATTTGCTGAGTGACGATAAATCCCAAGGACAAAACGAACGCGAACAGCACCGCAAGATCGCGTGGTCGTACTTTACGAATTTGTTCACCCCAGTATCGAATGCATGCTGCAAGGAGAGGCGCACTAGCCAGAGACGTTATGGCAAGCCATCGCCAGGGAAACTGTATTTCGTAAAGTTTCGGAACGATAGCCCATATTGGCCAACTTAATGCGGTGGCCATAAAGAAGGAACCGAGAAACAGAACAACGGTCGGCTTCAAGTTTTGTTCGGAGCTTTTGAACAACCTGTAGAGAAACCAGACTGCAGGCAGTACAAACCCAATGATTGCGAGCGCCATCAGGTTCGCATACCACGTGTTTCTATTTGTGAGAGCGCTCGGTGAGAACAGAAAATTGACGCGGTAATCGTAGTAGATGTTTGGTTGACCGGAATTCCCGTTGATCCAGGAAAGCTCAGTGATCATCTTGAACCAGAAGAACGCGCTTGCGGCAAGGCCAAGGGCGACCGAGCCAGCCAGGCTGGTCAGTGTCTTAACGAACTGTTTTCGATCGATTCGAACAAGCGCATAGGTCGCAAGTGAGAGTGATGCAATAACGGCAATAGGTAAGTTGGTGAGAATGATTAAAGCATACGAAACTCCCAGGCCCACGATATCCCGCCAGTCTCGGCGACGACAGATACGCTCGATGAAGGCGAATGCGAACGGTAAGACCGAGCAGGCTGCAAACTCCGACAGCATAGCTGCTTGATAGACTTCGTTTAAGCGGTAGGGTGCGATGCTGTAGAAAATGGCTACCCACATTGAAGTCCTGGAAGGAAAGAAGTTTCTGGCCCAGAAGTAGGCGCCAATAGCTCCCAAGATCGAAAGTAGGACGATGGACACGATTCCGCTGCTGTACCAACCACCAGTCACCAGACGCACCGCGGACATGAGGTAGTACAAACCCGGCGGGTAAAAACGAAAGCGCGGATCACCCAAACCAGCATTAGATTCTGCCAGCCAACCTGGGTACCAAATACCGGAACGAATTGAATCGTACAAAGGGAGAGCAAAACGAAAGTGATTGAACAGATCGCCGCCGTACGGTATGCCATAGATCATGATTGGCAAGAGAACCAAAGCCGAAACCAGGCAGGCGATGATCAGGTGATGCCGCTTTCCCTGGTGTTCAACTTGATTCGGGTTGAAGGACTCTACTGAAGTCATTGTGTTTCTGCGTATCTTCTCGCCTGTTGTCATTGATTCTAAACGAAAGCCGATTTCAATGGTTTTGCCAGGAAAAGCAACGCTGCGATCATTAAACATCCCAGCATGCTTGCGAGTGCCGCAACCCTGACTCGACCGGGTTCACGAAACTCCAACGTTACTGATGATGCTTCAGCAGGTGCACTTAACAGCAAGGCACCGTCGGTATCCGGTCTGACTCCCAATTCCTTTCCATCAGCAAATGCTTTCCAGTGTGGATAAAAGAAAGTGCGCACCCGAACGTCCTGCGGTTTGCCCGCGCCGATGGTGAACTTTCGCAGTTCTGGCTCCCAACTCTGAACCTCAACGCTTCGATCTCCAGCTTCAACGTGCGAGTTCATCTTTTGAACCGGCTCATTGACCCAGCTGGGCCACCACTGCGAAACGCCTGGCGAACCGGGAATCTCTTGCAGGGTTCTTTCAAACTCTCGTGCATTTAGATTCTTTGCTTCACGCACAGTGTGGGAAGCCGAAAACATGATCGATATGGCGACCGATCCAAGGGCGAGTATAGCAAGCGGTCTCTTTTTGTTTTTTGCCAAAGTCTCCCAGTACGGAATTGCTGCCGCGATAAGGAGTGGTGCGACCATCGAGGTAATTGCGAGCCAACGCCAGGGGAACTGTGTTTGTTGTAGCGTTTTTAGCAAGCTCCAAACTGATCGCGTTACCGGCGTCATCATCAGAAGCGTAAGCAAAAGAAGAACGGCAGGAGCCTTCAACCCCGACAGTGTTGGCTGTTGCACTTCGGGCTTCGTTTTGTGCGACCAAGCTAAGGTGATAGCCGGCCAAAGCATTGCCACGGTGGCCAGCAAGAGGATGTTCATCCACCAAACATTCAGATTGTCAGGTGAGAAGGTTGAAAGAACGAAGTTCACACGATAATCAACGGAAGGGTCGGGCAGGATGTTGTCTGCTCTTATCCAGGTTTGCTCTGCCAAAACGTTAGTCCAATATCGAGAGCTGGCAACAAGTCCGAGCAGAATGCCGAGACCCAGGTAGAAGCTCGTCTTAACCCACTGATGTCGTGTAAGCCGTACCAACGCGTAGACGAAGAGGGCTATAGAACCAATGACAGCCAACGGGAGATGAGTGAGCAGCAAAGCCGCATAGGATATCGCCAGGCCTGCAGCGTCTCTTCTCGATCCTCCTCGACAAATTCGCTCGACGAAGTAGAAAGCAAAAGGAAGCAGGGCCGTACCAGCAAACTCTGCAAGCATCGTGGCCTGGTAATACTGGTTGAGATGATAAGGAGCGAGAGCAAAAAGAATGCTTGCCCACATAGCATTCTTCGACGGAAGAATAGTGCTACCCCACAGGTAGAGTCCTACCGAACCAACTACACTGATCAGAGTGAATGTAACAAGCGTGGCGACGTACCAGCCACCAGTTATCGCTCGCATCAAAGCCAGCAGGTAGTAGAGAGCTGGCGGGTAAAACCTGAAACTGGCGTCACCGTAACCGCCGTTGGACTCAGCTAACCAACCGGGATATAGCACGCCTGAACGCAGCGCATCGTAGAAGGGAAGGGTAAAACGAAAATGATTGGAGAGGTCTCGATTCGATGGGATTCCCCACACCATCGCAGGCAGCATGACGGTGATGGCAACGAGGATAACTACAAGGAAATTCCGTTTGCTGCCAACGACACGATTCGAAACTGTTGCTAATCGAATTTGAAGCGCGCCCGAGCTCATTGTGTTGAGTATCAAAACGGAAAGGGCAGAGTATGCAATGCTCCGCCCCTGGGGTGAGAGATAAGTTGGAAGTCCTGGTTAGTTGCCAAGTGGGTTGATGGTTTCGATGGTAGCGACAGTGGTTGGTGCAGTGAGTGTTGAATCGCCGCGAAGGACGCCCACGTGAGTCATTGCGAAGCGACGTGTACCTGTTTGCGAAACACCCGAGGTTGTAACCGGAACCGCACTAGCTCCGTACTGTGCTGAAGCACCGGTTCCACTTAGATCCACAATGTCGAAGATGTATCCGCTCTTGGCTGTCGCTGAGGTATCAGCTTGTCCCAGAACTGAGTCAACGAGTGACTCACCCATCAGGTTTGCAAGCGTACCAAACGCTCCCTGGCCAGCGGTGGCCTGATATGTGGCCTCGGCACTGTGGATGGTTCGGATCGACGACTGGGCAGATCCTTCGTTGGCCGAGCGGCGCGAAGCAAGAAGATTCGGTATCGCGATCGCGGCAATAATTCCGATGATCGCCACTACCACCAGAAGCTCGATCAAAGAGAAGCCTGATTGGCGCCTACAGTTCATATCGTACTTACGCTCCTTATCATTTGAAGAATCTTTCGCGTCACTGGGAACTGTTCGTCAACATAGTGCGCACACCACGCGAAGTCCGCTTACCTCAAACTACAAGGGCCGTGCCACGAAAGACCTGTGTGACTCAGTTCGTAGCTCTGTCAGATGCTGGAAAACTCCTAACAAAAATGATGGCTTCTGCTTTCGACCATTCTAGCGAGAATAAGTCTGACAAATTTCGTCAAACGCTAACGCGTCTTTTTGTCACAACCTAATCAGGTTGGCTTTCTGATTCGATCTAGAAACACAGAAAAGGGAGCGAGGCGCATGGCCTCGCTCCCTCTTTCGTATAGCACTTGGCTAAGTAGCTTAGTTACCGAGAGCCTGCATTGCTTCAACGGCTGCGCCGTCAGCAGGGGCACTCAGCGTGGTGTCGCCACGGAGCACGCCGGTCTGAGTAAGGCCAAAGCGACGAGTACCGGTCTGTGACACACCGCTCGTGGTTGCTGGAACACAGTGAGCGTAGAACACAGCGGTTGCACCGCTTCCACCGATTCCACCAACCGTGAAAATATAACCGCTCTTGGCGGTGGTTGCAGTGTCGGCTTGCCCTAGAACCGAGTCAACAAGGCTCGCACCCATCAACTCACTAAGTGTTCCGAATCCACCTGCACCAGCCGTTGACTGGTAGGTAGCTTCAGCGCTGAAGAGCGTACGAGTCGACGACTGAGCAGAACCTTCGTTAGCCGCACGACGTGATGCGAGGAGATTGGGGATTGCGATGGCGGCGATGATGCCGATGATCGCGACTACGATCAGAAGTTCAATTAGAGAGAAGCCTTGCTGGCGTTTCATTGTCATTCGTTGCTCCTTGGAGAAGTATCATGGTGTTCGGTATAGCCACTGGGCTTCGCGTCCGATCCATATCGCGCAAAACGCTACTGGCAAACGTTTCGCCTACAAGCCTTGTGCCAAATTGGCGAAATGGCAAAACTAAGGCAGCCTTCCGTGTGCCAATTCAGAAATGACAACTTGTGATACTGGACGAATAACGATTTTTGTCAGTTGGTCCAGGGCTCAGGAAATTTGTTCATTACATGCAAAAAGAGGGTGGACAAGTCCACCCTCTTCCGTAGCAAATATCTAGGACAAATTAGTTACCGAGAGCCTGCATTGCTTCAACGGCTGCGCCGTCAGCAGGGGCACTCAGCGTGGTGTCGCCACGGAGCACGCCGGTCTGAGTTAAGCCGAAGCGACGGGTACCCGTCTGGGATACACCACTCGTGGTGGCTGGAACACAGTGGGCGAAGAAAGTGGCGGTTGCGCCGTTACCAGCTATTCCACCAACCGTGAAAATGTAACCACTCTTGGCGCTAGCTGCAGTTGTGGCCTGGCCAAGTACGGAATCGATCAGGCTGGCGCCCATCAGGTTGGCCTGTGAGCCAAATGCACCGTTACCGCTGGTGGCCTGGTAGGTTGCTTCAGCACTGAAAATTGTGCGGGTTGACGATTGGGCCGAACCTTCATTCGCTGCACGACGTGAAGCGAGAAGATTGGGGATAGCGATCGCAGCGATAATGCCAATGATCGCAACAACGATCAGTAGTTCAATTAACGAAAAGCCTTCTTGGCGTTTGGTAGTCATTCTAGTTTCGTGCTCCTTAAGAGAAATAGGGGGTTCTGCTAAATTCTCGCGCCAACGGCTTTCGTCACTGTGTGATGCCGCACAGAGCGCGAACTGTCCAAGCCCTCTACAACAACACTTGTGCCACTGAATGCTCGTTTATGGCTGATGTGAAACCAAGCGTGTTTACTGGGTATTCACTATTGAAGGCAGGCCTTTTTGAGGTTTACTGACAATTTACGGCAGGCGTGCAATGACGGTTTGTGGCAGGTTGCGAAAGGGCAAGAATCCAGCAGCGTATTTACTCAGCTTAACGGAAAAAGGGAAGGTCTGCAGCCTTTAAATGTCTTTTTCTGTTGGGCGTTTCTTCTGCGTAAATCTGCGGCTGACGACCCGTGGTCTAACTCTGACTGTCTCCAGCACCAGCGGCGAGTTCATTTTCGTCATCATCGGCCCGTCGCCGCGGATTTGGATCTGACGTACGTCTTCTGGGTGTCGATTCCGGCCCACGACGTTCGTCACGCATTTGCGCAGTGAGACCACGGATACCATGTTTGTCCAGTAAATGTCTTAGGGAGCGGACCGACAGTTTAAGTAGCTCAGCCGCATTAGTCTGGTTTCCGCTTGTTCGGCGGAGAGCCTCAACCAGATAACTCTTTTCCAACTGGTCCAGATGAGCAGTGAGGTTTATGCCCTCATCGGGAAACTCCATCGCATCGGCGACGCGATACGGATTGTAATTAGTAACTTTCTCCGGCAACCGTTCAGGCTCGATAGACGAGGTGTGCTCGAGTGCGACAGCACGTTCTATGGTGTGTTCAAGTTCACGAACGTTGCCGGGCCATGAATAGCGTTCGAGGAGCCGCATCGCGCTTTCGGTGATCGACAACTTCCTCCCCGTTGATGCGCAGAACTTTTCTATGAAATGGGTCGCGAGTTCAGAGATATCTTCGGCTCGTTCACGCAGCGGTGGCAACTCCATCGGGATTACCGAAATTCGGTAGTAAAGGTCTTCCCGGAAAGTTCCGGCTGAGACCATACTGGCGAGATCTCGATTTGTCGCAGCTATGACTCTTGTATCAACCTGAAGTTCCTCCGTAGCGCCCACCGGCCGAACTTTTCGTTCCTGTAGAACACGAAGCAGCTTGACCTGCATTGCGGGAGACATTTCACCAATCTCGTCTAAGAAAATCGTCCCGCTGTTTGCTGCTTCAAAGAGGCCTTTGCGATTTGAGGCGGCCCCAGTAAATGATCCTTTGACGTAACCAAACAATTCCGACTCGAGGAGTGTTTCAGTGAAGGCGCCGCAGTTTACTGACACGAATGGCCGCTCGGCTCGTGGACTCATGTCGTGAATTGCTCGCGCTACTAGTTCTTTACCGGTTCCCGATTCGCCCGTCACAAGCACTGTCGACTGAACCTGGGCCACAGTTTCAATCATCTGGTAGAGCGACAACATCCGTGCGCTGCGTCCGATGATGTTTCCGAGTTTGCCACGCGTTCTTTGTCCCTGGATGAGGGCCTTGTTCTCTTCGAGTAAAGCCTCTTTCTCGCGAACCAATGAAATCTTCGCAAGCGCGCGAGCCACTGTCTCCTTCAAAAGATCGTTATCGAAAGGCTTCTGAACGAAATCGAATGCGCCAAGCAGAAACGCTTCCCGAGCTGTATCGACGCTGGCAAAAGCCGTCATCATGATTACCTCTATCGCTGGCAACAGTTCACGTGCAGCCTTCAGCAGATCGATCCCACCCATGTCTGGCATTCTGATGTCGGACAGAAGTATGTCGGCCGGCTCTTCGCGTAACAACACCATTGCCTCGTTGCCGTTTCCAGCCACACGAACAGTGTGTCCTTCGCGTTGCATCAGGTGCGTTAGAAACTGGCGCATTCCCAGTTCGTCATCGGCGATAAGGAGCTTTGCCATAGTCGAAAGTTTAACTCGCTAAGGAAGTTTGAATAGTGTCTTTGGTCTCGATGGAATTTGCTATCGGGAGTTCGATTGTAATAGTGGTGCCCTGGCCCTCGCGACTTCTCACGTTGATTGTACCACCATGGTCTCGGATGATCTGATACACAATCGAGAGACCGAGGCCGGTTCCGCCGGTGGTTGATGAAAAGGGCTCGAACAAATGCTCGACCTGATCAGGGGTCATACCGCTCCCAGTATCGCTGAATGAGATTCGCAATCGATTGTTCGAGTTCCTTTGCAACTGGGCCCGGAGCGTTCCACCTTGCGGCATTGCCTGCAAAGCGTTACGCGAGAGATTCCAGAACACCTGCTTGAGTTGTCCTTCGTCTGCCTCGGCAATCAACTGGTCTTCGGATAATTCCTCGACAATGTTTTGATTTTCCAGAATCTCAGGGCTATGGCGCATCAATGAGAACGTCTGATGGAGAAGGTCACCGACGTCCACGCGAGATTGGATCAACGAACGAGGCCGAGCATAGCTGAGGAAATCGGTAATGATTCTATTGAGCCGATCGGACTCGCGCAGGATGATCTCCATTAACTCTGTTTGAGCTGAATCGTTATCCATCTCTGCGCGCAACATCTGGATCGAGCCACGCATTGCCGCCAAAGGGTTCCGAATTTCGTGAGCGATCGAAGCTGCCATTCTGCCGATCGCGGCGAGACGATCTTGACGTCGCGACGTCTCTTCCAGCGCACGCACCTGGGTCAAATCCTGAAACGTAATCACCATCCCGGTCGTTTCGTTTGACTCTGAAAACAGTGGTGAAATACTGAAGCCCAGTCGCACGCGCAAGCCTTCGGGGGTAAGGCAGTCGGTTTCGAAGCGCGGACTTCCGTGACCATCAGTCAACGCGCGGAGCGCATAATTTATGTGGCCCTTCATGTCGCCGAAAAATATCGAGGCGTCCTTTCCGCGAACTGTCTCTTCCTGATAGCCGGTGATTTCTTCAGCAGCCTTGTTAAAGGTGTAGATTTGGCCGTTAAGATCGGTAGTTACTAATCCCGAACGGATCGATTCAACGATTCGTTCATGCAGCGCGCGGAGACTAGCGAGCGACTGAGTAGCGGCGAGCAGGCGTACGTCGGAACGCGATTGACGCTCCGCCAGTCTCGCTGACAACAAGCCCACCACGAAAAAGGCGATATCAAACATTCCGACTGTCTGAATTGTTTGCGATAGGGAATTGCCAGCCAGATCAGGGTTATGCCCTGTGGTCGGATTGATGAACGCAAGTGCACAAACGGTGAACGCGAAGGCGCAGCCGACTGAGGTCACAACAGCATCGCGGGGACCGAGAAACAGACTCGAGATTGCGATGACAACGATGTAGAGGGCTACGAAGGGCGAGTGGATTACATCAGAGTTCCAGACCAGCCAGGTCACTAACAATATGTCGACCGCGAGTTGTAATGTCGCTTGGAAAAGAATATTGCTGGAGAGACGAAGAATGAGCGAATACGCAGTCGTCAGTGCCGCAACGATGCCAAGAAGGATCAAACTCTTGCTGAGAGAGTGCCCTGTGACTCCAGTTCGGTTCCAGACAAGACCGATCACAAACAGAAGAAGGGCCGTAAACACTCGGCCCACGATCAACCAGCCAAGTTTAGAGCGTGCACTCCGACCGGTATCGCTCGTTTCTGCCGCAATTGTCATTGGGCGGAAAGCCTATCATAAGCCGCGAAGTTGGGGCAGATAGTCTTCAGGTGGGGGGTGATCGGATTTTTGTTTGTGCCGCTTTGCCGCCTCCCGTGCGGAAAGCCTCGGGCTTTCCGTCAAGCCCGCAACTTCTTTTGGCGGCTAAGCCGTCGAGTCGAAGCCTCTCCTTTTCTAAAGGGCGTACGGAAAGCCTGAGGGCTTTCCGCACGGGAGAGGCGGCAAAGCCGCAAAATCAAATTGATTGCCGACGAGGCAGAAGGCACCGAGTCACTACTGAGACGCAAAGGACCCAGAGATTGCGCAGAAAAAAGTATCAGTTGCCCGCGAGATACCCGGCCACTGCCTCCGATATCGGTTGACCAGTACTCGACTCGTAATAGCTAAACGCCGGACTGGGGTTCACCTCGAAACAGTAAACGTGATTTTCCGGCGTCACCTTCAAATCGATGCCGGCAAATGCCAATCCAAGTCCTTCGGTTAGATTCACGCACATCTCCGACAACTCATCAGACAGTTGAACTTCACGCAGTTCCGCATAGTCGCCGCTTTGACGATGCGCGTAGCGATAGTCAGTCGCTTCCGTGCTGATCGCTGTTGCGAAAACTTTCTGACCTACAGTGTGAACGCGAACATTGGTTCCCTCAACAAATGCCTGGAACTGAGTCGGACACCAACGGATGTTATCCAGTCGCGTCATATCTTCATCTGTCAGCGTTTGCACAATCGAACGAACTCCACTGATGGATTTGTAGATAACTCTGCCGTGTCGAGCCTTGAACTCGCGAACCAATTCAGGGTCGTTTGTGATCAGAGTTTCCGGAACTTCAAAACCGTAGCGCCGGATCAATTGTGCCTGGAACGGCTTGGAGAAGTTTGAACCCATCGGAGCCATACGATTTACGACTCGCGCTGGTGTGATCTCTGCCCAACGAGTCAAGGTATCGAAGAGATTTCGACCCAACTGGCGATCAGGCGAGTCTTCAGGTGTGTCTTTGATCTCAGGCAGAAATCGGTAGTCCATGAGTCGAGAGAAGACTGCACTGAAGTCGTCGAGTTGATAACTGTCGCCATTCATCTGGAGTTTGCCACTCGCTCGTCCGCCGGAAATCTCCAGCTGCGCTTTCATGATCGAAAACTTCCGCTGGTTCAAAAGGACGTACGGCACATCGTGCTTATCAAGTGCTTTGCTCACCAGCGCCAACGGAGATTCAGTGGGAATACCACATAGTAGAATCATGATTGGTCACCTCCTTCTCGGCGAAAGAGTTTTACCGCCAACACATCGAGTAGCGGATCACCACCCAGTCTTAGATCAGGCATCGGCGTTGCGCCGGCGAAAAGCCATGAATTGGTTTCCTGACTGTAAGCCAACTCGACACCTAGCATTGCGGTTTGCGAGATGCGTGCAAGTTCACAGCAACCCGTCCGGACGGATTGCGGCAAGAACGGTCCAAAGACCCGATCCCCAACTGTGATTGCCATTGTTGTCCGCGTTCCTTCGGGAACGATTCGGCGCAGTTCTACGCTTTCATCGATTTCGTCGTGACTTGTTTGTGAGTAAACGGGCGTCGGTAACCCGGCCTTGGCAGCAAGCCATACCCACTCCGACACGTGACGCCATGCACCGGCCAGTCCCTGGGCATTGACGGTATTGAAGATCGGACGAGGTAGGACATTGAGCCAACTCATGAAGAGCGCTGTGTATTCCTGCACGGCGTATTCGTAGTCAGAAGCGCCGGCGAAGTGTTGTAGCGGGACATGCGTCAGGCGGTTGACCACCCCGCGCACCATTCGGTTATTGATAACCCGCCCGTCTGCAAGCGTGATATTGATGTAGGCACCGTTGACACCGACCGAGTGTTCCCATTTTGCGTCTTGCGCCAACATCTCGGCAGTCACCAATTGAAATGGTCTAAGACCTCGAGCTTGTAACCCGTGGTAGGCCCAGAGTGCTGATGGGTCCTGTTCTGAACAGATCATTAGCCACATGATTCGTCCTTTGGAATGGCGAGGCCAGATACGCTGACCTCGCCTTCGGTTCGTAGCATTAATACCTTAGCCCGTTTCTGACACGGACTTTCTACAGGTTACCTAGCGAGGCTTCTTGTTTTTGTCATCCGGTTTTGCTTCGTCAGTCTTTCCACCGGCGACATCTGGTTCGCCCTTGAGCGCGCCCTCACTAAGATCGGGACGAAGATCAACGCCGATAAAGTGCGTCAACTTGGTGACTGCGGCTTCCAATTCACTCAGGCGATCCTCGGCTGTTCCAGAGGCTTTGAATATGGGACCTCTGGTCGCAGGATCGACGCCTGGAAATTGTCCACCTGGGTTTTCAACAATTCCCTTGGGATCGTTTTCGATGACTAGTTTGTCGGGAAGCAGGTCTTTCTGGTGGGCCTTTTCGAAGATCTCATTCTTTAGCTCTTTGATTTCGTGTTTCTCAATCTTGAGCTCCTTGTGTTCGATCTTCTCGTGCTTGAACTCCTTGATTTCGTGCTTGGAGAATTCCTTCTCCGGCTTGATCTTTTCGATGTCCTTTTGGATCTTCTCGACTTGTTCTTTCTCCGGTTTAATCTTCTCGATGTCCTTCAAGTTCTTGTCAGTTTCCTTTGGCTTGGGAGCAGCAGCTGCGGTGAGGTCCATCGATTCTTCAGCACTGGCAGCGTGACTACGAGTGAAGATTTCGCCTGGATCGAAACCACCCTCGACGAGTTCCTTTCCACCTTTTTCAGGTACCTGTTTCTCGAACTCTTTGATCTCCTTATGTTCGACCTTCTCCTTGATCGGTTCTTTGAACTCTTTTCGTTCTGGCTTCTCCTTGAATTCCTTGATCTCCTTCCCCTCCTTGAACTCCTTGATTTCCTTGATCTCCCGTTTCTCCTTTAGTTCAGTCTTTTCGAGTTTGTCTTTCCTGAACTCCTTCTCGAGCTTCTTTTCGATCTCTTTCTCAAGCTTCTTTTCTATGTCTTTGTTCTTACTCATGAACTAGCTCCTTGATGGTTGTGATTAGAGGTTCAAGGTCTGAAGAGGCGAGGTCTCAAAGCTGCTCGGGCAAGAGCAGGGGGTTGCATTGATGACAAGTCAAACCACATTGCGTTATTTGAGCGGCCAACTTTTAGCACCACGACGACAGCAATTAGAGCTGCCCGATTGGGGAAGCTAGGTTGGGTGGCGGTCAGTCAGAAACGGATCTTGTCGGGTGACAACATTGTGGAGTTCCGTTCTGATAATCCACCTAGCTGGCATCTCAGGTTGTGCAGAGGTGGCAATGGTTGTGCCGTTTCGAGAAAGGTGATTTTGCTGCGTTTTTCTGAGGCCCGGTCTTGAAAGGAGATGAGTATGTCTACGACGGGTAACTAGGACAGGCGACGATTGTGAACACTCAGCGTGGAGTGACGTTAAGCGGCCTTAACTGGAACGAGATAGGACTTCTGAATCACGCAGTCGAAAGAGCAAAGCAAAAAGCCTGGCGAAAGCCAGGCTTCTTGGTTACGAGGTTGAAGTTGTGATTAGTGACCTTGTGACAGTTTGCCGATGAGGGTGAACAGCGGCAGGTACATCGCGATTACGATTGAACCAATCGTGACGCCAAGGAAACCGATCAGCAAAGGTTCAATCAAGGTCAGCAGGTTTGCGATGGCCGAGTCGACTTCCTGTTCGTAGAAATCAGCAATCTTGCCAAGCATCGCGTCGAGTGCGCCCGTCTGTTCGCCGATACCAATCATCTGCGCAACCATGTTTGGAAACACTTCGGTGGCCTTCAATGGATCTACAAAGCTTTCGCCGCGTTCGACACCTTGTCGAACCTTCGTGATTGCTTCTTCGACGACCACGTTGCCCGCGGTGCGTGCCGTGATGTCCAACGATTGAAGAATCGGAACACCAGACGAAAGCAGCGTCGATAGTGTTCGCGAAAACCGTGAAACCGCAATCTTTCGGAAAATGTCGCCGAGGATAGGTAGCTTCAGAAGCAGTCGATCTATGTTCTTACGACCACCCGGCGTTCGGTAGTAGAAGTGAACCGCCACTGACACGCCAATAATCGTCACCAGCATAGCCAAGCCGCCCCAGCCAGCGAGGAAGTTACTGATGCCGACCACAATTCGAGTCGGCAGCGGCAACTGCTCACCAGGACCGAGTAGTCCGAGGAAGATGTTCTGAAACTGCGGAATCACGACGATCATGATGACAGCGACCGCGGCTATGGCGAGCAGGACCACCGCCGCCGGATATATCATCGCGGAGATGATGTCCCGTTTCAGCTTGACGATCTTTTCGATGAACGTTGAAAGTCGCTGCAGAATGATGTCGAGAATACCGCCCGTCTCACCAGCCTCGACCATGTTTGAATACAACTGATCAAACACTCGCGGATGACGAGCCATCGCTGCTGCCAACGTAGAGCCCTCTTCGACGTCTTGTCGGACCTGCAGCAGGATCTGTTGAAAATACTTGTTGTCCTGTTGTTGGGCCAGGATCTCAAGACACTGAACGAGTGGTAAACCTGCGTCGATCATGACCGAAAACTGTCGCGTGAAGACCGACAGTTCCTTAGCTTTTACTTTCTTCCGCCCACCAATTTTTGGGATACCGATTTCTCGACCCTTCTCTTTGACGGAGGTAAGCGTGACTTGCTCGCGTCGGAGGATCTGACGCAGAGCCTCGCGGTTGTCCGCAACGCGCTCGCCGACAACGATTTCATTTAATCGATTGCGGCCTTTGAAGACATAGGTAGGCATAGCAGTGGGCTCCAGAGGTTAGATCTATCTTGCCGTTGGCCTGGCGCCAACCGGGCGGGGCTGAGCATAGGGACTCGGGTGTTGTTTGTTGCCTTGATTACCGGTGTTGAGTCCAGCACCGCGATCAATCAATTCGCGCAACTCGTCAACGTTCGAGGAACGCTGTAGAGCCGTGTCGAGCGAAATCTTTCGATTGTGATAAAGCGTCGCCAAAGCCTGGTTGAAAGTCTGCATACCGTACTTGTCTTGGCCGGTCTGCATCATCGAGTAAATCTGGTGAACTTTGTCTTCGCGGATCAGGTTTCGTATAGCGCCGTTAGGCACCATGACCTCGAGCGCCATCGCCCGACCGGTTCCTTCGGCACGCGGTAAAAGCGCCTGGCAAAGGATTCCTTCGAGCACCAACGACAACTGCGCTCGAACCTGGGCCTGCTGATCGGAAGGGAACACGTCGATGATA
>Ga0207675_100002046_pt1 | contig 20107 bp, 18 predicted proteins | sample KBSSwiS42_FD_184305 | JGI IMG/M metagenome (GOLD analysis project Ga0207675, IMG submission 184305) | Switchgrass rhizosphere microbial communities from Kellogg Biological Station, Michigan, USA - KBS Switchgrass S4-2 (SPAdes) (version 2) | ecosystem: Host-associated > Plants > Roots >...
GCACCATGATCGCGAGCGTGGTCGGCACGACAGGTGCGGCCATGATCCTGGTCCGCCCGCTCATCCGCGCGAACGCGGACCGGCTCAACAACGTCCATGTGATGGTCTTTTTCATCTTTCTCGTGGCCAATATCGGCGGCGCGCTGTCCCCGCTCGGGGACCCCCCGCTCTTCGTAGGCTTTCTGCACGGGGTCGATTTCTTTTGGACGATGCAGCATCTGTGGTTCGAGACTGTGCTCGTTGCCGGCGTAGTGCTCGCAATCTTCGTCGTGATCGATGTCCGGTATTACCGCAAAGACCGGCTGGTGACGACGGTCGGAGAGATGCAGCCGCGGACGAAGGTTCGGGTGAACGGCAGCATTAATTTTCTGCTGATCGCGGTCATCGTCGCGGCCATTCTTGCCTCGGCCGCATGGCGCCCCGACATCAGCTTCGACGTCTACGGCACCCGGGTCGAACTGCAGAATCTGATGCGCGATGCCGTGCTGCTGCTGATTGCCACTCTGTCGCTCGTACTGACGCCGAACGAGCATCGCGAAGCCAATGACTTTACTTGGGAGCCGATCGTCGAAGTGGCGATCCTGTTCGCCGGCATCTTCACGTGCATCATCCCGGTGCTCGCCATGCTTGAAGCAGGCAAAGATGGCGCTTTTTCCTGGCTTCTCGCCCTTGTCACAGCGCGCGACGGCAGCCCGAACGACCTCGCCATTTTCTGGCTGACCGGCGTGCTATCGGCCTTTCTCGACAACGCGCCTACCTATCTCGTGTTGTTCGAGCTTGCCGGCGGCGACGCGCAAGCCCTGATGGGGCCGCTGGCAACGACGCTCGCAGCGATCTCCATGGGCGCCGTCTACATGGGCGCCATGACCTATATCGGCAACGCGCCGAACTTCATGGTCTATGCGATCGCGACCGAGCGCGGCGTGAAAATGCCGAGCTTCTTCGGTTACATGGTCTGGTCGGCGCTGGTCCTGCTGCCGGTCTTAGCGCTCCTCACTGGCGTCTTGGCCGTGACGCGATGGTAGCCGACCGCCGCCGGCGGCGGCATTCGCGCGCTTCGACATGGCGATCTCCCGACTGGAACGGAATGACGGCGTCGCTCGACCACGAGCATCGTGCGGCGCTGTGCCTCGTATTGACAGTGTGCGGCGCTTAACCGAGCCTACCCCATCCGGGGGGAGATCGCGTGCCTTCGCAGCATTTCGTGCCGCACATCTTTTTCGGCCTCGATCCGATGATGGTCTCGACCGTCATCCTGTGCACTACCTACGGCGTCATCATCTGGGACAAGCTCAATCGTGCGATCGTGGCGTTGCTCGGCGCCTCGGTGATGGTCGTGATCGGCGTGCTGGACCAGAACGAAGCCCTCAAGGGCATCGACTGGAACACGATCGGGCTGCTCACCGGCATGATGATTCTGGTGTCGATCTCCCGGCGCTCCGGCATGTTCGAATATCTCGCGGTCTGGTCGGCGCAGAAAGCGAAGGCGAACCCCGCCGGCATCCTTCTCCTGCTGCAGATCACCACCGCAATGGTATCCGCGCTGCTCGACAACGTGACGACGGTGCTGCTGGTGGTGCCGGTGACGCTCGCGATCACCAAGGAGCTTGATGTCCCTCCTTATCCGTTCCTGTTCGCCGAGGTATTTGCTTCCAATATCGGGGGCACGGCGACCTTGATCGGCGATCCCCCCAACATTCTCATCGGCTCGCTGGTCGGCCTGGACTTCAACGCCTTCATCATCCATCTCGCGCCGGTGATTGTCGTGATCATGGCGGTGCAGACGCTGATGATTCATCTGCTGTGGGGACGGACGCTCAGATCGACGCCGACACGTCGGGCTCTTGTCATGGGGATGAACGCGAAAGAAACCATCCTCGACCGGGCCCTGCTCCGGCAATCGCTTGTGGTATTGACCGCGGTCATCGCGGGCTTCGTGCTCGCTCGCCCGCTGCACCTCGAACCCGCGACTATTGCAATAGCAGGCGCGGCGACGCTGATGCTGCTCGACAACTGGCAGCGTCACAACGAGACGCAGTCGGCCAACGTGCACAGGACCTTCGGCGATGTCGAATGGATCACGATCTTCTTCTTCGTCGGACTGTTCATCGTGGTGCACGGCGTCGAGGTCGGCGGCTTGCTTCACCTCCTCGCCAACGAACTTGTGGCAGCGACCGGGGGCAACATGGCCCACGCTGGCTTCGCCATCCTGTGGGCGTCGGCCTTCCTGTCGGCAATCGTCGACAACATTCCCTTCGTCGCCACCATGATCCCCCTGATCAAGAGCATGGCGCCCGCCTATGGCGGCGCGGACAAGATCGAGCCGCTGTGGTGGTGCCTGTCGCTCGGAGCTTGCCTCGGCGGCAACGGCACCCTCATCGGCGCGTCGGCCAATCTCACGGTCGCCGGCATCGCTGAACGCAACGGCGTCCCCTTCCGCTTTATGACTTACACCTGCTACGGCATGCCCATGATGATCGTCTCGATCGCTATCGCCCATCTTTATGTTTGGTGGCGCTATTTCTGAGGCGATTGGGCATCGGGCGGCCGCTTCCGCCGACGATAGCGCCATGAAATCGTGAACCTTTTGGCCGGCTGGCGCGACCAACAGCATGGGAGCCGGGGCGGCATGACAGCTTTCACCCGGATATGTTCGAGCGTGCGCTCGAACGCGCGCCGAGGGGGACCGAGCGGTGCTGGTGCATTGCCGTAAAGGCTTGACCTGTCGCGTGCGCGCAAGCGTCGCCAACGCAATTCTGCTCGCCAACATTGCGGTCCTGGTGCTTTTGCTCGCGGGCGGCACCGCTTCGGCCCAGAACGGGATTTTCGATACCATCCTGGGCCGCCGCACCGCGCCGACGACTCCCGCGGCGCCGCCGGTGAGCGCCTATGCCGATCCGTTCTCCGCCTGGAACCTGTTCGGCGCGCCGGGGCCGCAGCCGCTTCAGCCCTTGATGGACACCGCGGTCGCCTATTGCGTGCGGCTGTGCGACGGGCGCTTTTTTCCCGTTCAGCGACATGAGGGCGCGGCGCCGGAGCAGACCTGCAGCTCGTTCTGTCCGGCCACCCGGACCAAGATCTACAGCGGCGCCAGCATCGATCAGGCGGTCGCAGCGGACGGAAGGCGCTACGCCGACCTGAGCACGGCGTTCGCCTATCGGGTAAAGCTGGTCGACGGTTGCACCTGCAATGGCAGAACCGCGTTCGGGCTGGTCAATACATCGGTCAAGGACGATCCGACCCTGCGGGCCGGAGATATCGTTGCGACCAACAGCGGCCTGATGGTCTACAACGGCGGCGTGAGACGGCAAAACTTCACGCCGGTTGCGGCCTCTTCGGCCGTGCCCGCCGATCTGCGCCGCAAGCTGTCCAAGACCAAGATCGCGCCGGCATTGGCAACCGCCGCGCCGCCCGCCGACGTCAAGCAGGGTGACAACGCTGCGGCAGTCCGCAAGAACAAGCGCGTTCAGCTCGAGAGATAGTTCGTCACCTCCTCCGCGAGCGAGAGCGCGGAGGTGAGCCCAGGCGATTCGATCCCGAACATGTGAATGAGCCTTTCGTGCCCGTGCTGGTGCGGACCGTCGATCATGAAATCCGCCGCCGGTTCCCCCGGCCCCGTCAGCTTCGGCCTAATGCCGGCATAATCTGCGGCGAGCGAGCCATCCGGCAGCCTTGGCCAGTAGTCGCGGATGCGCGCGTAGAATGCCTGCGCACGTGCAGGGTCGACGTCGTAGTTCTCACCCTCGATCCATTCGACGTCCGGCCCAAAGCGCATACGCCCGGCGAGGTCGAGCGTCACGTGTACCCCGAGCCCGCCCGGCACCGGCACCGGATAGATCAGCCGCGAGAACGCCGGCCGGCCGGCGAAGCTGAAGTAGTTTCCTTTCGCCAATACGAGCCGCGGCACCCGCTCGACCGGATACCCTTCGGTCGCCCGCGCGAGACGTTGAGCACCGAGCCCGGCGCAATTGATCACCGCGTCGAAGCTCAGCCACTGCGCGTCGCTGCCGCCGACAGCGGCATCCCAGCCACCACCCCGCGCCGGCCGCAGGCGCTCGATCGGGCTGCCAAACGCGATCATGCCGCCGTGGTCTTCGAGGTCGCCGCGCAGCGCCAGCATGTAGCCGTGGCTGTCGATGATGCCGGTTTCCGGCGAGCGCATCGCGGCCACGCAAGCAAGCTCCGGCTCGAGGCGCCTGGCGGCCGTAGCCTCGATGATCTCGATACCTTCGACGCCGTTGATCTCGGCCTGCTTGTGCACCGCAGCCAAACGCTCGCGCTCGCTTTCGTTGGTGGCGACGACGAGTTTGCCGCACTTGCGATGCGGCACGCCGTGCGAAGCGCAAAAGGCGTACAGCATCCGCCGCCCGCGGGTGCAGTGATAGGCGCGGCTCGAGCCAGTCGGATAATAGAGCCCGGCATGGATGACCTCGCTGTTGCGCGAGGACACCCCGGTACCGATTGCGGCGGTGGCTTCTGCGACGATCACCTCGTGCCCGGCGATCGCGGCCGCGCGCGCGACCGCAAGCCCGACCACACCCGATCCGACCACCAGGACCTGCATCCGCCCTCCCCCGCCCAGGCTAGATCTCGACCGGCAGCCCGGCATAGTTCTCCGCCAGCGAACGCTTAGCTGCTTCCGAGCTGGTCACATAGTCGAGCTCGGCGAGCTGGCGCTTGCGATCGAAGGCGTTGTGGCTGGGATCGAGATGAAACAGCTGGGTCATCCACCAGGAGAAGCGTTGCGCCCGCCAGACCCGACGCAGGCAGGTCGCCGAATAGCGCTCGAGCAGGTCGCTGCGGCCGGCGCGATAGAATTCGACGATGGCGCGCGAGAGCACCATCACGTCGGCTAAGGCCAGATTCATGCCCTTGGCCCCGGTCGGCGGCTGGATGTGGGCGGAATCGCCGGCGAGGAAAAGCCGGCCGTATTGCATCGGCTCGACTACGAAACTGCGCATGGCGGTAATGCCCTTCTGCAGCATGACGCCCTCGGCCAGCGGCCGCGTGCCCGCGATCCGCGCATGCAGCTCCTGCCAGATGCGAGCGTCGGGCCAGTTCTCGATGTCGTCGTCGGGCGCGCATTGCAGGTAGAGCCGCGCCAGCGTCGGCGAGCGCATGGTGTAAAGCGCAAAGCCGCGATCGTGATAGGCATAGATCAGCTCGTCTTCAGGCGGCGGAGATTCGGACAGCACCCCGACCCAGCCGAACGGATATTCGCGATCATAGGCAGTGAGCACATCAGCTGGAATGCTCGGCCGGCATATGCCGTGAAAGCCGTCGCAGCCGCCAATGAAGTCGCAGGCGAGCTCCTGGTCCTTGCCGTCGTGCCGGAACCGGATTTTCGGTGCCTTGCCGGCGAAGTCGTGAACGCTGACGTCGCTCGCCTCGAACAGGATCTGGCCACCATCCGCAAGGCGCCGGTCGATCAGATCCTTCACCACCTCCTGCTGGCCGTAGATGGTCACGCCCTTGCCGACGAGCTCGCGGAAATTGATGTAGTGCAAGGCGCCGCCGAAGCCGAAATACACGCCATCGTGGAACATTCCCTCGCGCTGCATGCGCGCGCCCACGCCGATCTCAACCAACAGGTCGCTCGCCCATTGCTCGATCAGTCCGGCGCGGATGCGGCTCTCGATATAGTCGCGGCTGCGGTTCTCCAGCACGACGGACTCGATGCCCGCCAGATGCAGGAGATGCGACAGCATCAGCCCGGCCGGTCCTGCCCCGACGATACCGACCTGCGTCCGCATTCAGCTCTCCTTTTGATCGTTCGGGCTCATTGCAATAGCGCGCCCGCGCGCGAGAAGAGACGGAGGCGGGATTGCCTTGCACTTTTCAGCGGTTCGCGCCGTGCGACCCTCAACCCCGCAGGCAACATTCGCCATCTTGGCAGTTCAGCCCAGCGCCGCATCGAGGTCGGCGATGAGGTCATCGGGATCCTCGATCCCGACCGAGAGCCGCACCAACGTGTCGCTGATCCCCAATGCCGCCCGCACGTCCACGGGCACCGAGCCGTGGGTCATCAGCGCAGGATGCTCGATCAGGCTTTCGACCCCGCCGAGGCTTTCGGCCAGTGCGAACAGCTGGCAGCGCTCGAGAAAACGGCGCGCATCGTCGAGCGTACCTTCGAGTTCGGCCGAGATCATGCCCCCAAAGGCGTGCATCTGTTTCTTGGCGAGCGCGTGCTGCGGATGGCTTGCAAGCCCGGGATAGAACACCCGACGTACTTTGGGGTGGCGTTCGAGCCATGCGGCGATCTTCAACCCCGAGGTGCAATGCCGCTCCATGCGCAATGCCAGGGTCTTGAGGCCGCGTAGCGCCAAAAACGAATCGAACGGACCTTGAATGGCGCCGACGGCATTCTGCAGAAACTTGAGGCGCTCGCCCAATTCGGCGTTGTCGGCGACGACCGCCACCCCGCCGACCATGTCGGAATGACCATTGAGATACTTCGTAGTCGAATGCACGACGAGGTCGAAGCCATGCTCGAGCGGACGCTGCACATAGGGACTGGCGAATGTATTGTCGGCGGCGGCCCAGATGCCTCGCTTTTTGGCGATGGCGGCGACGCGCTCGAGGTCGACCAGCTTGAGGAGCGGATTGGTCGGCGTCTCGACCCAGACCAGGCGGGTGTTCGGCCGGATCTCCGCTTCGATCGCATCCGGGTCGGACAGATCGAGATAGCTGACCTCGATTCCCATCGAGCGCTTGCGCACCCGCTCGAACAGACGGCGCGAGCCGCCATAGAGGTCGTCGACCGAGATGACATGGGAGCCCTGGTCGAGGCATTCGAGCGACGTCGAAATCGCCGCGAGGCCGGACGCAAAGGCGAACGCGGCGCTGCCGCCTTCGAGATCGGCGATGCAGCGCTCGAACGCCATGCGCGTGGGATTCTTGGTGCGCGCGTAATCGTAGCCCTTGTTCACGCCCGGGCTCTGCTGCACGTAGGTCGACGTGGCGTAGATGGGCATCATGACGGCGCCGGTGGTTGGATCGGGCTCCTGGCCCGCATGGATGCAGCGGGTGGCGAAGTCGAGTCGGTTCGATCTGGTCATTCAAGCCTCGCGTACTGCCGTCATCATGCGCGCAAGCGAAGTATCCGGCAAACAAGACATTGTGCGGCTCCGAAACGATCGCACGCGTGCTTGGTGAATACCGGATGCCAGCTTGCGCGGACACTGACGGCGCAAAAATTCACACCGCAATCCTGAAATAGTTGATGAGGTCGAGACGGGTTGCGATGCCGAGGAACCTGTCGCCGTCCATCACGATGGCGATGTAGTCCTTGCGGAACAACGGCACGAGGTCGGCGATCGGCGCATCGGCGGAGATCGTCTCGAGCCTCGTCACCATCACGTCCTTGACTGGCCGCGCAAACACCGCGTTTGGATCGCCCGAGGTGGTAAGCAGGGCCGCGAGCACATCGCTTTCGTCTACGAGGCCGACCACGCGTCCGTTCTCGTCGATGATCGGCAGTTGCGAGACATCGGCCGAGCGCATGCGGGCGAAGACCGTCCGCAGATTGTCCTGCGGGCGCACGAAGACGGCGGTGCCCTCGCTGTAGCGGCTGACCACAACGTCGCGCACGGTGCCGTGACGATGGGGATGGCTCCAGCCCTCCTGCGCCAGGAAAGTGGGATTGAACACCTTAGACAGATATTTGGCGCCGGAATCGCAAACCAGGCTCACCACCCGCTTCGGCGTCGATTGGGACCGGCAATAGCGCAATGCGGCCGCCAGCAGCGTGCCCGAGGAGGAGCCGGCGAGCACGCCCTCCGCGCGCAACAGTTCGCGCGCAGAGGCGAAGCTCTCGGCGTCGGGGATGGTGAAGGTCTCGGAGACCAGCGTCAGGTCGGCATTGGGGGGCACGAAATCTTCGCCTATACCTTCGACCGCCCAACTCCCTGCCTCGGTCATGCGACCGGTCGCAATCAAAGGGGCCAACACCGAGCCCTCGGGGTCGGCGAGGATCATCCCGGTCTTGGGCGATGCTTGCCGCATGAAACGTCCAATCCCGGTCAGCGTACCCCCGGAACCGACGCCGACCACGATGGCGTCGACGTCGCCATCCATCTGACGCAGAATTTCCGGACCGGTCGTCATCTCATGCGCCAGGGGATTGGCCGGATTGGCGAACTGGTTGACGAAAATCGCCCCGGGCGTGCGGCGCGCGATCGCCTCGGCAACGTCCTGATAGTAATCGGGATGGCCCTTGCCGACGTCGGAGCGCGTCGTGACGACCTCGGCACCCATGGCCTTGGCGTGCAGTACCTTTTCCCGCGCCATCTTGTCGGGCACGACCAGCAGTGTGCGATAGCCCTTGCGTCCTCCCACCAGGGCGAGCCCTAGCCCGGTATTGCCGGCCGTCGCCTCGACGATCGTGCCGCCGGGTTTGAGTTCGCCCTCAGCCTCCGCCGCCTCGATCATGGTGCGCGCTGGCCGGTCCTTGAGCGAGCCGGAGGGGTTTGCGCTCTCGAGCTTGAGGAAGAGCCGGCACGGGCCACATTCGATGCGAGTGACCTCGATGAGAGGCGTGTTGCCGATGAGGTCGAGGACCGATGCCATGACGGTCTATAGCATCGCATGGCGAGAGCCGGCACCCCCTTGCCCGGTCGTCAGCGCGCCATCCATTCGGTGAGCGCTCCGTTCACCGCATCCGGCCGCTCCATGGTCGAGAGGTGTCCGCAATCCGCAACGACGACGAGCCGTGATCCGGCGATGGCGGCGGCTATCTCCCGCGACAGCGGTGGCGGCGTGAGCTCGTCGCCGTCGCCGACCAGCACCAGGGTCGGACAGGTGATCGCGGCCAAGACTGGCCGGACATCCGGCCGCGTCATGATCGCCTTCTGCTGGCGCAGGAAGGCCTCCGCACCAGTTTCGTCGGCCATGGTCCGCACACGCGCTCTGAGCGCCGCGTCGTCCTGGCGGTCGCGATGAACGAAGATTGGAAACTGCAGCGCCGGAACTTCGTCGAAGCGACCGCCTTGCGCGAGCACGATCTGCGGCTTGCGTCGCTCGCTCTGCTCCGGCGTCTCGGGTCACGCTGAGGTGTCGAGCAACGCGAGCTTGGACACGCGCGCAGGCGCTTGACGCAGCATCGTCAGCGCGATGTATCCGCCCATCGAAAGTCCCGCCAGCGCAAAGCGGGGTGGTGCGTTCGCAAGAATGTCGGCGGCGATCGCATCCATGCTGTCGGCGCGAGTGTGGTCGGCGACCTGCACGGGACCGAATCGCCACAGCGTGGGGATCTGTTCGGCATAAAGTCGTGCGGAGCAGTTCAAGCCGGGCACGAGAACAATCGGGAGGGGCGCGGGCATTCGCGGTCCTTTCGTGTGGTTTGGGCGGGAAAAAATAAGGATCCAATGTAGCTTATTGCAGTGCAGCAGGATTGACTTTGAGGCCCGAATGACTATGTTCCCGGCGAACGGTTTGATCCGTAGCACTCGACCGTCCGCCCCCGCGCACCTTTAGTCGTTGTTCCGTCATCCGGCGCGGCTAGGCTCCGGACGGTCCCGACTCGAGGTTTTATGTCCTTTTCCCAGCTCGGCTTGTCCGACAAAGTTCTCGCCGCGGTTCAAGCGGCCGGCTACACCACCCCGACCCCTATCCAAGAACAGGCGATCCCTCACGTGCTGGCGCGCCGCGACGTGCTCGGCATCGCCCAGACCGGCACCGGCAAGACCGCCGCCTTCACGCTGCCGATGATCACCCGGCTGGAGAATGGCCGCGCCCGGGCGCGCATGCCGCGCACGCTCATCCTGGAGCCCACGCGCGAGCTCGCCGCACAGGTACAGGAGAGCTTCGAAAAATACGGCGCAGGCCAGAAGCTCAACGTCGCGCTGGTGATCGGCGGCGTGTCGTTCGACGAACAGGACGCGAAGCTCACCCGCGGCGTCGACGTTCTCATCGCCACGCCCGGCCGCCTGCTCGATCACTTCGAGCGCGGACGGCTCCTGCTCACGGGGGTCGAGCTGCTCGTCATCGACGAAGCCGACCGCATGCTCGACATGGGCTTTATTCCGGACATCGAGCGCATCTGCAAGCTCGTCCCGTTCACGCGCCAGACGCTGTTCTTCACCGCCACCATGCCGCCGGAGATCCGGCGCATCACCGAGCAGTTCCTGCACAATCCGGTGAAGGTCGAGGTGTCGCGTCCCGCGACCACGGTCGCCACCACCACCCAGATGCTGGTGAAGACCGGTCGCGAGCCGCACGACAAGCGCGATACGCTTCGCCGCCTCATCCGCGGATCGGAAGGCCTCACCAACGCAATCATCTTCTGCAATCGCAAGCGCGAAGTCGCCGCGCTGCATCGCTCGCTGGTCCGCCACGGATTTTCCGCGATCGCGCTGCACGGCGACATGGACCAGTCCGCCCGCACGGCGGCGCTGGAGCAATTCCGCAAGAATGAAGTCACCTTGCTCGTCGCCTCCGACGTCGCCGCGCGCGGTCTCGATATTCCGGCGGTGAGCCACATCTTCAATTTCGACGTCCCGCATCATCCCGATGATTACGTCCATCGCATCGGCCGTACCGGACGCGCCGGGCGCACCGGCACCGCCATCACCGTGGTCGCGCCGTCGGATACCAAGAGCGTCGCCGCGATCGAAAAGCTGATCGGCCAGAGCATTCCCTGGATGGCGGGCGAGTCGCGCAGCCCGGCGCCCGAACGGACCGAGGCAACCGAGCCTCACGAGGGCGAACCGCACCGTGGCACGCACCGGCATGGCGAACCGCGTGGCGAGCAGGAAAACGCTCAGCAGCGCAACGGTGAACACCGTGGCGGTCGCCGGCACGGGCGCAGCGCTCCGCCGCGACGCGACGGCGTTCCGGCCCCGGTTGCCCGCCTCGATGATGCGCGGCCCCGCCGCGCGCCCAAACCGGTCCCCCAGGTCGCCGCTGATGCCGACGACGGCGCCGGACATTTGCCGGCCTTCCTGCTGCGCCCCGTCCGCATCAAGGCCTGAGCGCGCGGCCGGGAGGACATCCCGTTCTCCCGCCGCAAGCCGCGTTACGGACCTATCTAAAGAATTTCGCCGGCGCGCCTGCTCAAGCCCGTTCTTGCGCAGACGGCTATCGACGCCCGGTCAGATTGATCATCGCTGACATGCCGCCGTGCGACGTGCCTTCATGGATCTCGCGCTCTTCTTCCACGATTGTCAGGTCGCGGAGATCGCCGAAGGCCTCTTCGAGCATCGCGCGCGTGTAAAGATTTTCGACCTGCTTCGGACCGCCGGTGCCGTACTGAAGTTGCTTGGGCGTGTAACCCTGAATGATCAGCAGCCCCCCAGGCTTGAGCGCCCTTCGCATTCCTGCCCATTTCCTGCCGCGCTCGGCCGGCGTACTGAACTGGGTGAAAATTTCGACAACGACGTCGAACGCCGCCGCCGGATAATCCCAGGTGTGAACGTCGACCTGTGCGATCGTGAGGGTCACGCGGCGTTGCTGCGCCAGGGCGCGGGCTTTCTGCTGGGCGGACGGCGAGAAGTCGATCGAGAGCACGTCGAGCCCCTGCTCCGCCAGCCAGACGCCGTTGCGCCCTTCGCCGTCCGCAACCGCGAGCGCTTTGCCCGAGCGCGGCAGCAGCGCCTTGCAGGACGCCAGGAAGTAATTCGGCGCCGTGCCGAAGGCATATTCCGGGACGCGGTAGCGGCTTTCCCAGCGATCGTATTCGGTGGAATCGTCAGTAGCCACGGAGGGGTCCGGCGGTTTGACGCCTAATGCGCCTCGGCCGCGGGCTTGAGCTGCACTGATTCGCCGCAGCCGCAGGCGGAGGTCTGGTTCGGATTGTTGAACACGAATTGCGCGGACAGCTTCTCGGTCTTGTAGTCCATCTCGGTGCCGATCAGGAACAGCACGGCCTTGGGGTCGATCAGCACGCGCACGCCCTTGTCCTCGACCACTTCGTCCGCCGCCTCCACCCGCTCGGCATATTCCATGGTGTAAGCCATGCCGGCGCAGCCGCCGTTCTTGACGCCGACGCGCACGCCGACGATCGGCTGTTGCGCGTTCGCCATCACGTATTTGATGCGGTCGGCCGCGGCGTCGGTCAGACGGATCGCCTGCAGTCTGGGCCGGGGTGTGGCCATTTACGGTCTCTCCTCTCGCCGGGTTCAAGGCCCGGCAGCGGAATCCACTATGAGCCTAAAATAACAACGAATTTGGTCTTGTGAAGGCCAAGGACCGGTGCTGCGCGGGTCATTGGATGAATTCCATTACGGACCCCGCAAATGGCGCGACTCGTCCCTAATAGATCGTCCATAGTCCCGGCGTCGCCAGTTCGAGCAGATGGCCGTCGGGATCGCGGAAATAGATGCTATGCCCGCCGCGCGACCAGTCGGTGCGCCCTTCGATCACGATGTCCTCCTTCCGCAGCCTTTGTTCCCATTGCGGCAGGGCTTCCGCCGCGACGGCAAATGCGATGTGGAGCGGTCCGAGGCCATCATGTGGAGGAATGGTTCCGCCGGGCATGTGCACCGTTTCGAGCGTCGCGCCGCGTTGGAACAGCAATAGCACGCTTTGCCCGCCGACGTCGTAGGCACGAAAGCGCTTGTCGCTGGTTAATGCCGCAAGCCCCAGCACCTGCTCGTAGAACTTGGCCGCACGGCCGAGATCGTCGACATAGAGGCTGGTCTCGATCACGCGGTCGAGCTTCACGCCTCACCACATATTGAGAATGGCGCGGGCTTCGTCCGACATCCGGCTCGGGTCCCAGGGCGGGTCCCACACGATATTGACCTTGACCTCGCCGACGCCCGGGACGCTGGCCGCGGCGTTTTCCACCATGGTCGGCAATTCCTGCGCCGAGGGACAATTGGGCGTGGTGAGCGTCATCTCGATCGCCACGGCGCGATCATCGGCGATGTCGATCTTGTAGATCAGGCCAAGCTCGTAGATGTCGGACGGGATTTCCGGATCGTAGACGGTCTTGAGCGCGGCGATGATGCCGTCGGTCAACCGCGTGAGTTCGTCTTCCGGCAGCGCGGATGGCGTCGCTGCGCCGGGCGCTGGAGCGGTCTCGGCCGACGGAGCGGCGGTCGCCTCGGGAACTGGGTTCACGTCATCGGTCATGCAAAGAAACCCTGCGCCTTGATCAAGGCCTGCGCAAGTCCGTCCACCTCGGCGCGCGTGTTGTAAAGGCCGAATGAGGCCCGGCAGGTGGCGCTCACCCCGAAACGGGCCAACAGCGGCATCACGCAGTGGGTGCCGGCGCGCACCGCAATGCCGGAACGGTCGATGATGGTGGCGACATCGTGCGGGTGCGCGCCCTTGATCTCGAACGACACGATCGGCCCCTTGTCCCTGGCGGTCCCGAAGATGCGCAGCGAATTGATCTCGCGCAACCGCTCCTGGGCATAGGCGAGGAGCCCGGCCTCGTGCGCCCTGATCCGCGCCTTGCCGATCGAATTGACATAGTCGATGGCGGCGCCCAGCCCGATCGCCTGCACGATCGGGGGCGTCCCGGCCTCGAACTTGTGCGGCGGCTCGCCGTAGGTGATGCGGTCCTCGTACACTTCGCGGATCATCTCACCGCCGCCGTTGAACGGCGGCATGGCCTCGAGATGTTCATGCTTGCCGTACAGCACGCCGATGCCGGTCGGACCGTAAAGCTTGTGACCGGTGACGGCGTAGAAATCGCAGCCCAGATCCTGCACGTCGACGTCGAGATGGACGGCAGCCTGGGCGCCGTCGACGAGGACCGGAATGCCGCGGGCATGCGCGCGGCGCACCACCTCTTTCACCGGCACCAGGGTGCCGAGCATGTTCGACATGTGGGTGATCGCGACCATCTTGGTGCGCGGCGACAGCAGCTTCTCGAATTCGTCGATGAGGAAGTTGCCCTCGTCGTCGACCGGTGCCCATTTGAGCACCGCGCCCTGGCGCTCGCGCAGAAAGTGCCAGGGCACGATGTTGGAATGGTGCTCCATGATCGAGAGCACGATCTCGTCGCCGGCCTTGATGCGCTCGCGTCCGAACGTGTAGGCCACCAGGTTGATGGCCTCAGTGGCGTTGCGGGTGAAGATGATCTCTTCCGTTCGCGCGGCGTTGAGAAAGGCGCGGACTTTCTCGCGCGCGCCCTCGTAGGCCTCGGTCGCGGCATTGGCGAGATAATGCAAGCCGCGGTGCACATTGGCGTACTCGGCGGTGTAGGCATGCTGGAGGCGATCGAGCACCGCCTGCGGCTTTTGCGCCGAAGCTGCGTTGTCGAGATAGACGAGCGGCTTGCCGTAAACCGGCATGGCGAGGATCGGAAAATCCTCGCGGATGCGGCTGACGTCATAGGCGCCGTTGGCGACGGCTTCTTGCATGTCTCGCCTCTCGCGCGTCGTCCTGAGGTGCCGGCCGAAGGCGGCGTCGAAGGAGGACGGCCGGTGAATTACGTCCGCGCCGCAAGCCAGTCGACGACCTGATCCATCAGCGCGTCGCGCAGGCCGGCATGCTCGATCCCCTCGACCGCCTCGCCGACGAACGCCTGGATGAGCAGTGCCTCGGCTTCCTTGGCCGGAATGCCGCGCGCCTTGAGATAAAACAATAGATCCTCGTCGAGATCGCCGGAGGTCGCGCCGTGGCCGCACTGCACGTCGTCGGCGAAGATCTCCAGCTCGGGCTTGTTGTCGGCCTCGGCCGCGTCCGACAGCAGCAGCGCGTGCGTCGCCATTCTCGCGTCGGTCTTCTGCGCGTGCCGCCGCACGATGATCTTGCCTTGGAAGACGGCGCGGCTTTCGTCGTCGAGCACGGACTTGAACACCTCGCGGCTGGTGCAGTCGGGAACGGCGTGGTCGGCGATCAACGTGGTGTCGGTATGCTGACGGCCCTTGAGCAGGCTCGCGCCGCGGATCCCGGCAATGATGCCCTCCCCGGCGAACCGAACGAACAGCTGGTTTCGGACCACCGCGGCGCCGGTCGTGAACAGGAACGCGTTGAAACGGGCATGCGCCCCGATCGTTGCCATCAGGCTGGAGACATGCAGGGCGCCCGCGCCCTGGCCGGTGATCTTGACGTGATCGACATGCGCCGAGTCGCCAACCTTGAGCTCGAGCGCCGCATTCACCTGGTCCTCGCGGACATTGGCGCCGACATGGCTTTCCACCAGCATCGCGCGTGCGCCCTTCTCGATCACGACGAGCGAGCGGACGAAGATCGAGGCCGGCTCCTTGCCGGCATTCACGAAGATGAGATGGATCGGCCGCGCGAGCGCGACTCCCTCCGCGACGTGGATCACTGCACCGTCACCCATGAACGCGGTATTGAGCGCGACCGCCACATCGTCGGTCGGCACCAGCTTGCCCAGATGGGCGACGAGTTGCTGATCGTCGGAGGCGAGCCGCTGCGCCATCGAGCCGATCGTGAGGCCGGCTTCCAGGTCGGCGAGATCGGAGAGTTCCGGCACGAAGGCGCCGTCGACGAACACGATCGCGCGCGCCTCGATCGCCGCCAGCATGTCCATCGCCTGCTTGGCGCGCGCCTTGGCGGCAGCGTCGGGCACGCCCGCGAGCGGCTTGGCATCCCGCATGAGCGCGCGCAGGTCGGTGTATTTCCACTCCTCCACCCGGCGGTGCGGCAGCCCTTCGCTCTCGAAGCGCCGGAACGCATCCTCGCGCAACGCCGCGACCGCCGGCGCGCCCGGAAGCGCGCGCTTCGCCATGGCGAAATTCGTCGCCAGCGCGGTTTCGGCCGCAGTCTTGATCGGGCGGACCTCGACGTTCATCGCAACCTCACGCCGCCTCGTCACGGTATTGGGCGTAGCCGGTGGCTTCGAGCTCGAGCGCCAGCGCCTTGTCGCCGGTCTTCACGATGCGGCCCTTCGAAAGAACGTGCACCACGTCCGGCACGATGTAATCGAGCAGGCGCTGGTAGTGCGTGATGACCACGAAGGCGCGGTCGGGGGAGCGCAGTCGGTTGACGCCCTCGGAGACCACCTTGAGGGCATCGATGTCGAGCCCGGAATCGGTCTCGTCGAGCACGCACAGCCGCGGCTCCAGCAGCGCCATCTGCAGGATCTCGTTGCGCTTCTTCTCGCCGCCGGAAAAGCCGACATTGACGCCGCGGCGGAGCATATCCTTGTCGATGCCGAGCTTGCCCGAGACCTCGTTCACGCGTTTCATGAACTCGGGCACCAGGAGCTCGGGCTCGCCACGCGTCTTGCGTTGCGCGTTGAGCGCCGTGCGCAGGAACGTCATGGTGGCAACGCCGGGAATTTCGAGCGGATACTGGAAGGCGAGAAAAAGTCCCTTGGCGGCGCGCTCGTCGGGCGCCAGGGCGAGAATGTCCTCGCCGTCGAGCAGCACCTCGCCCTCGGTGACGACATAATCGGCCTTGCCGGCGAGCACATGCGCGAGGGTCGACTTGCCCGAACCGTTGGGGCCCATAATGGCATGGACGCTGCCCCTGCCGATCGAAAGCTCGAGCCCGTTGAGGATCTTCTTGCCGTCGACCTCGACGTGCAGGTTTTTTACTTCCAGCAGATGCATTCGAACGACTTTCTTGCCTGCCCTGGGACGCCGCTGAAAGCGGCATGTCGAAGGGTATCGAGTTCGCTGTCACCCGCATCCTTCGAGACGGCCGCTTCGCGGCCTCCTCAGGATGCGGGCTATACCGTCAGCCCACGCTGCCCTCCAAGCTGATCGAGATCAGCTTCTGCGCCTCCACGGCGAATTCCATGGGAAGCTGCTGCAGCACGTCCTTGACGAAGCCGTTGACGACAAGGGCCACTGCGTCTTCCGCCGAGAGGCCGCGCTGCCGGCAGTAGAACAACGTGTCCTCGGAGATTTTCGAGGTCGTGGCCTCGTGTTCGAAGACCGCCGAGGAATTCTTCGCCTCGATATAAGGGACGGTATGGGCGCCGCACTTCTCGCCGATGAGGAGCGAATCGCAATTGGTGAAGTTGCGCGCGCCCTTGGCACGGCGGTGCGCCGTGACCAGTCCGCGATAGGTGTTGTCGGAGTGCCCCGCCGCGATGCCCTTCGAGATGATGCGGCTCGTCGTGTTCTTGCCGAGATGCAGCATCTTGGTGCCGGAATCGACCTGCTGGTAACCGTTCGAGATGGCGATCGAGTAGAACTCGCCGCGCGAATTGTCGCCCCTGAGGATGCAGCTCGGGTACTTCCAGGTGATGGCCGAGCCGGTCTCGAGCTGGGTCCAGGAGATCTTCGAGTTCACGCCGCGGCAGTCGCCACGCTTGGTGACGAAATTGTAGACGCCGCCCCGCCCGTTGGCGTCGCCGGGATACCAGTTCTGGATGGTCGAATACTTGATCTCGGCGTCGTCGAGCGCAACCAGTTCGACTACGGCGGCGTGGAGCTGGTTCTCGTCCCGCATCGGCGCGGTGCAGCCCTCGAGGTAACTCACATAGGAGCCCTTGTCGGCGATGATGAGGGTGCGCTCGAACTGTCCGGTATTGCGCTCGTTGATGCGGAAATAGGTCGAAAGCTCCATCGGGCAGCGCACGCCCGGCGGCACGTAGACGAAAGAACCGTCGGAGAAGACCGCCGCGTTGAGCGTGGCGAAGAAATTGTCGGAACTCGGCACCACGGTGCCGAGATACTTTTTCACCAGGTCGGGATGTTTCCGCAGCGCCTCCGAGATCGGCATGAACAGGACGCCGGCCTTGGCAAGCTCCGCCTGGAACGTGGTCGCGACCGAGACCGAATCGAATACCGCGTCGACCGCGACCCGGCCGTAGCCGCTGCCGCCCTCACCCTCCGCCTCATCCTCTCCTGCCGGCCGCTGCACGCCCAGCAGGGCCTCCCGCTCGCGCAGCGGAATGCCGAGCTTGTCGTAGGTCTTGAGGATCTCGGGGTCGATCTCGTCGAGCGATTTCGGGCCGTCCTTCTTCTTCGGCGCGGAGTAGTAGTAGAGGTCCTGGTAGTCGATCGGGCCGTAGTTGACGCGCGCCCACAGCGGCTCGCGCATGGTGAGCCAGCGCCGATAGGCGTCGAGCCGCCACGCGAGCATCCACTCGGGCTCATCCTTCTTGGCTGAAATGAAGCGGACGATGTCTTCCGACAGGCCCTTGGGAGCCTTGTCGGATTCGATGTCCGTTACGAACCCGTATTTATACTGGTCGACGTCGAGGCGGCGGACCCGCTCGACGGTGTCTTGTACGGCCGGCATTCTTCCCTCCGCTGCGGTTTCAAGGACCGCGGGTGGATCAGTCGGTTATGGTCGTTGTCGCTGCGGCGTGCCTCTACCCTCGCTGGTGCTTCAGGCGGCGATGCCTCGTGTCTCCTTAAGTAATGCTGAAGAGATTCTAATCCAAGCCTGGATCGTACGGTCGATGTCGGATTGAGTGGTGGTCGGCCCGAGGCTCAGGCGCACCGCGCCGCGCGCAAGTTCGGGCGGAACTCCCATGGCCGCAAGCACGTGCGAGGGCTGGACCTTGCCCGAGGAGCAGGCCGCGCCCGACGACACGCCGATTCCTTCGAGGTCGAAGGCAATGACCGCGGTCTCGGCCTTCATGCCGGAGAGCGCGAACAGCGTCGTGTTGGGGAGCCGCACGGCCTCCGCCCCGAACACCACGAGGTCGGGCGAAGTCGACCGGAGGCCGGCCTCGAGCCGGTCACGCAGCTCCGCCATGCGCCCGGCCTCGGCCGCGAGTTCCGCGAGCGCTGCGGCTGCGGCCGCGCCGAAAGCGGCAATGCCCGCCACGTTCTCGGTTCCTGCGCGAGCGCCGCGCTCCTGCCCGCCACCCTTGATGAGCGGATCGGGGAACGGCACCGTCGCGTCGCGTCTGACCACCGCGCCGACGCCCTTGAGGCCCCCGATCTTGTGCCCAGAAATCGTGAGAAGATCGGCACACAGACCATTGATATCACATGAAATCCGCCCAGCCGCCTGGACGGCGTCGACGTGCAAAACCCCGCCTGCTTCATGAGTCAGGCGAGCTGCCTCAGAAACCGGTTGAACGACGCCGGTTTCGTTATTGGCGAGCATGAGCGAAACGAGTGCCCTGTGGTCCTTGGAGGCGGCCAGGGCCTGCGCCAGCGCGGCAAGGTCGATCCGCCCATCGCCGGTGGCGGGCACCCGCTCCACTGCTGATGCTGCAAACCGCCCTCCCGCCAGCACCGACGGGTGCTCGATCGCGGACACCAGCAACCTCTCGAGCGCCTTCCCATGGGTTCCGCTCGCCGGCGCGAGCGCCAGCATGTTGGCCTCCGTGCCGCCCGAGGTGAACACCACGTTGCGCGGCTCAGCTCCAACCAGCGCGGCGACCTGGTCGCGGGCATCCTCAATCAGCCGCCGGGCGGCGCGGCCCTCGGCATGCACCGAGGACGGATTGCCGGCGATCTCGAACGCGGCCATGGCGGCGGCGCGCGCCTGATGCCGCAGCGGAGCGGTTGCATTCCAGTCGAGGTAGATTCGCTCGGTCATGGTCTTTGATCGCGCTGCGGCCCTGTTGTAGTCCAAAGCCGATGGCGAGCCCAATACCCTTCGAAACACTTGCTTTTTGCCCCCGCACCCGTGCTAAAAAAGCGGCCGCCGCGACCACCCGCGCCTGCCGTCGGCGGTGCTGCTGGCCAAATTCTAGAATGGTTCTAAATAGTTACGTTTAGGCCCTGCTGCCGTCAAGCATGCTTTGACGGGTCTGCGGCGGTGGGCCAGAGCGAAACCATCCAGTCGAGGTTCTAATATTCATGCCCGAGGTCATCTTCACCGGCGCGGCCGGGCGTATCGAGGGACGTTATCATCCCGCCCGGCAGAAGAACGCGCCGATCGGAATCGTGCTCCATCCCCACCCGCAGTTCGGGGGCACGATGAATCATCAGATCATCTACCAGATCTACTACGCCTTCGTGCACCGGAACTTCTCCGTGCTGCGGTTCAACTTCCGCGGCGTCGGGCGGAGCCAGGGCTCTTTCGACCACGGCCAGGGAGAGCTGTCGGATGCGGCTTCGGCGCTCGATTGGGCGCAGTCGATCAACCCGGAGGCCAGGAGCTGCTGGATCGCGGGCTTCTCCTTCGGTGCGTGGATCGGCATGCAATTGCTGATGCGGCGGCCCGAAATCGAGGGCTTCATCTCGATCGCCCCGCCCGCCAACCTCTACGATTTTTCGTTTCTCGCCCCCTGCCCGTCCTCGGGCATGATCGTCCACGGCGACAAGGA
>Ga0207675_100002047_pt1 | contig 20106 bp, 14 predicted proteins | sample KBSSwiS42_FD_184305 | JGI IMG/M metagenome (GOLD analysis project Ga0207675, IMG submission 184305) | Switchgrass rhizosphere microbial communities from Kellogg Biological Station, Michigan, USA - KBS Switchgrass S4-2 (SPAdes) (version 2) | ecosystem: Host-associated > Plants > Roots >...
ACTGGGTCAACCCCCTGACCAGCCGGCGCAACCTGTCGCTGCGGATCCGGAACCTGGACACCGACGTGCTCAAGGTCAACGACGCCAACGGCAACCCGATCGAGATCTCGGCTGTGATCACCTGGCAGCTCCGCGACGCCGCCCAGGCCGCCTTCGACGTCGAGGACTACAAGGGGTTCGTCGACATCCAGGCGGAGACGGCCGTGCGCCACGTGGCCAGCGTGTTCCCCTACGACAGCTACGAGGAGGGCCAGGAGTCGCTGCGGGGGGCCGCCGACCGGGTGATCGCCACCCTGCTGGCCGACCTCCAGGAGCGCCTGGACGTCGCCGGGGTGTCGGTGCTCGACACCCGGCTGCGCCGGCTCGCCTACGCCCCCGAGATCGCCGCCGACATGCTCCGCCGTCAGCAGGCCGACGCCATCGTTGCCGCCCGCCAGCGGATCGTCGAAGGGGCCGTCGGCATGGTCGACCACGCCCTGAGCAGCCTGAACGAGCGCGACATCGTCGACCTGGACGAGGAGCGCAAGGCCGCCATGGTCTCCAACCTGATGGTGGTGCTGGTCAGCGACCGGGGTGCCCAACCGGTCGTCAACAGCGGCTCGCTGTACACCTGACGGCTCGATGGCGGACCGCAAGGTCTACCCGCTGCGCATCGAGCGGCGCCTGTACGACGCCCTTGAGCGGTGGGCGTCCGACGACCTGCGCAGTGTGAACGCCCAGATCGAGTTCCTGCTCCGCGAGAGCCTGCGCCGGGCCGGCCGCCTGCCGGCGCTCTCACCGGGGGAGGACGGCCCCGGCGAGTAGGGCGGCCGGGTCGGGGGCGCCGTCGAGGATCTGGTTGACCGCCTCGAGCAGTGGCAGCCCGGCCGGCGGGTCGCCGGCCTCGCCGGGCGGCCCGAGGGCGAGCTGGGCGGCCAGCTCGCGGGCCAGGCGGGCCGCGGGGACGCCCTCGACCGTCTGACCGGCGGCGGCCATGGCGGCCATGGCCTCGCCTGGGGGCTCGCCCCGTCCGACCCTGGTGCCGAGCACCCGGTTGCGCCCGGACAGCGAGGTGACCTCCAGGTCGCCGACCCCGGCCAGGCCGAGCACGGTCTCCTCGCGACCCCCGAGCGCGACGGCCAGGCGCCGCATCTCGGCCACGGCCTGGGTGAAGGTGGCGGCGGCCAGGTCGTGCCAGGGCTCGCCGCCGGCCTCGGTGAGGCCGTGGCCGACGCCGACGGCGATCGCGTAGATGTTCTTGGTGGCGGCGGCCGCCTCCACCCCGTCGAGGTCGCCGCTGGGCTCGACCCGGTAGGCGGGGGTCCCGAGGGCCAGCGCGCAGCGGCCGGCGACCGCCTCGTCCGCGGCCGCGAACACCGCCGCCGTCGGCCGACCGGCGGCGACCTCGTTGGCCTTGCAGGGCCCGCCGACGGCCACGACCGGGCAGCTCGCCCCCAGCTGGTCGCCGAGGGCGGCCGTGACCAGGGCCGGGAGCAGCCCGACCCGCCCGTCGGGCCGGCGCCCGAACCCCTTGGTGCAGAGCAGCAGCGGGGTCCCTCGCGCCAGCCCGGCGGCGGCCGCCCGGCGCGCCACCTCGAGCACCCCGTCGGAGCTGATCGCCACCGCGACCAGGTCGGCGCCGTCGAGGGCGGCGGCCAGGCCGCCGGCGTCGTGCAGCCCGACCCGGGGGTCGACCCGGACGCCGGTCCGGGGGTGGGGCCGGCCGGCCCGCAGCTCGGCCAGGATGGCGTCGTCCAGCCAGGTCCCCCAGAGCCGCACCCGGTTGCCGGCGGCGACCGCCGGGGTGGCCAGGGCGCTGCCCATGGCCCCGGCCCCCAGGATGGCCACGGTGGCCACGTCAACCTCCTACCCCGTCACGCCCTCGCGAACGGCCCGTCAGTCCAGGGCCACCAGGTCCAGGTAGTCCTCGCTCCAGACGTCCAGGGCCCCGTCGGGCATGAGCAGGACCCGGTCGGGCTCGAAGCTCTGGACGAACGGGGTGTCGTGGCTGACCAGGATCACCGAGCCCCTGTAGGTCTCAAGGGCCGCGCGGACCGCCTCGACCGCCTGGACGTCCAGGTTGTTGGTGGGCTCGTCCAGGAGCAGGACGTTGTGGCGGCCAAGGACCAGGCGGGCCAGGGCGAGCTTGGTCTTCTCGCCCCCCGACAGGGTCCGGGCCGGCTGGTAGGCCTGGTCGCCGCCGAGGAGGAAGTGGCCGAGGACGCCCCGGAGCACGTCGTCGGGAGCCTTGGCGACCTCGCGGAGCGACTCCATGGCGGTGGCGGCCGGGTCGAGGCCCTCGTGCTCCTGGGCGTAGTAGCCCAGCTCGGCCCCGTGGCCGAGGCGGACCTCGCCCTCGTCAGGGGTGTCGATCCCGGCCAGGATGCGCAGCAGCGAGGTCTTGCCGGCCCCGTTCAGCCCCAGCACCAGCAGCCGCTCGCCCCGCTGGAGGTCGAAGCTGACGTGCTTGAACACCGGCGGGCCGCCGTAGGAGCGGGACAGGTCGACCGCGTCCAGCGGGAACCGGCCCGAGGGCGGCGGGTCGGGGAAGCGGACCGCCACCTTGCGCCCCGACCTGCGCTCGGGGGTGAGGTTGGCCTTCATCTTCTCGACCCGGCGCTCGGTGACCATGGCCCGCCGGGCCATGTCCTCGTTCGAGTGCCGATATTTCTCCACGAAGGCCGAGAGCCGCTTGATGTCGCGCTCCAGGACCTTTCGGTGCTTGGCCTCGGACCGGGCCCGTACCTCGCTGGCGGCCAGGTACTGGGTCCAGGTGCCCTTGTAGGTCTCGATCGAGGCGGTGAGCGGGTCGAGCACCAGCACCCCGGTGACGTCGCGGTCCAGCAGGGGCAGGTCGTGGGAGACGAGCAGGATGCCGCCGGTGAAGTCGGCCAGGAACCCGGCCAGCCAGCGCTTGGCGTCGGCGTCCAGGTGGTTGGTGGGCTCGTCCAGCAGCAGCGTCGTCGCCTGGCTGAGCAGCACCCGGGCCAGCTCGACCCGGCGCCGCTCGCCACCGGACAGCCCCGACAACGGCCGGTCGAGCCCGCTGGCCGGGATGCCGAGCCCGGCCGCGACCCGCCGGGCCTCGGCCTCGGCCCGGTAGCCGCCCTCGGCCTCGAACCGCTCCTGGAGCCCGGAGAACCGCTTGATGGCCCGGTCGCGGACCCGGTTGTCGGCGCTCTGGTCGATCCGCCGCCGGGCCTCCTCCAGCTCGTGGCGGGCCTGGTCCAGCCCGCGGGCCGACAGCAGCCGGGCCAGCCCGGTCGAGGCCGTGGTCGGCGGCGACTCCTGGGGCAGCCAGGCCAGCTCCCCGACCAGAGTGACGGCCGGGTCCCGCTTCGAGGTGGCCCGCTCACTCACCGACCGCAGCAGGCTCGTCTTGCCGGCCCCGTTGGGCCCGACCAGCCCGACCACGTCCCCGGGCGCGACCGTGAAGCTCGCCTCGGCGACGAGCAGACGGTGACCGACCTCGACGGTCAGATCGACAACGCGGAGCATGGCGAGCAGGTCCTCATCCGGGTACGGGTCCACCCCGATGATCGGTGTGCCCCCGCCAAACCCGCAAGCGAATAGGCCCTCGGCACCCACTTGCGGTCGTCGGCCCACCCCCCATTCCGGCGTGCGCCAACCCCACCCCCGGGTGCCGGGTCCCCCGGTGGGGGAGAGTAGCTCAGCGGGTTGCGAGGTGCTGGAGGTTGTCCACAGCCCCTCGCTTCGGCGGTGCTGGAACTAGTCCACAGCCTCGGTGGGTCGGTGGTTATGCTTAGGGGATGTTTGCGACCCGACCCGAGCTGCGTGGGTCCTTTGGCATGGTCTCCTCGACCCACTGGCTGGCCTCGGCGACGGGGATGGCGGTGCTGGAGCGGGGTGGCAACGCCTTCGACGCCGCCGTGGCCGCCGGGTTCGTGCTCCAGGTGGTCGAGCCGCACCTGAACGGGCCAGGGGGCGAGGTGCCGATCCTGGCCGCCCCGGCCGGGCAGGGCCGGGTGCTGGTCGTGAACGGGCAGGGGCCGGTCCCAGCGGCGGCAACCATCGACCGGTTCAAGGATCTCGGGCTGGAGTTGATCCCCGGCACCGGGCTGCTGGCCGCCTGTGTGCCCGGCGCCTTCGGGGCCTGGATGCTGCTGCTGCGCGACCACGGCACGCTGCGGCCGCGCGAGGTGCTGGACCCGGCCATCGGCTACGCCGAGGCCGGGTTCCCGGCCGTTCCCCGGATCGGCGGGGCGATCGGGGCCATGGAGCGGCTGTTCCGCACCGAGTGGCCGACCTCGGCCGAGGTGTGGCTGGCCGACGGCGTGCCCGCCCCCGGCGGGCGGCTGCGCAACCCCGCCCTGGCCGCGACCTGGCGGCGCCTGCTGGACGAGGCCGAGGCGGCCTCGCCGGACCGGGACGGCCAGATCGAGGCGGCCCTGGCCGCCTTCTACGAGGGCTTCGTGGCCGAGGCCATCGCCGGCTACCTGGCCACGGCCGAGGTCCTGGACGTGAGCGGCCGCCGCCACAAGGGCCTGCTGGACGGCGACGACCTGGCCGGCTGGCGGGCCAGCGTGGAGTCGCCGGTGTCGGCCGAGCACCACGGCTGGACGGTCTGCAAGACCGGGCCGTGGGGTCAGGGCCCGGTCCTGCTCCAGCAGCTGCGGCTGCTGGAGGGCTTCGACCTGGCGGCGATGGGCCTCGGCAGCGCCGGCTACGTCCACACGGTGGCCGAGTGCGCCAAGCTCGCCTTCGCCGACCGGGAGGCCTGGTACGGCGACCCGGCCGCCTTCGACGTGCCCATCGGCGGCCTGCTCGACCCGGCCTACACCGACGACCGCCGGGCCCTGGTCGGGGCCGAGGCGTCGCTGGAGCTGCGCCCCGGGTCGCCGGACGGGCGGGCCCCGCGCCTGCCGTCGGCCGGGACCGGGCCACCCACCGCGGAGGAGCTCGAAGGCTCCGGGGAGCCGACCTTCGGCGACACCTGCCACGTCGACGTGGCCGACCGGCACGGCAACCTGGTCGCGGCCACCCCCAGCGGCGGCTGGCTGCAGAGCTCGCCGATCGTCCCCGGCCTCGGCTTCTGCCTCGGCACCCGGGCGCAGATGCTCTGGCTGGAGGAGGGGCTGGCCAGCTCCCTGCGGCCGCGGACCCGGCCCCGGACGACCCTCAGCCCGTCCCTGGCCCTGCGCGACGGCGAGCCCTGCCTGGCCTTCGGGACCCCGGGCGGGGACGCCCAGGACCAGTGGACCCTGCAGTTCTTCCTGGCCCACACCCGGTTCGGCCTCGACCTCCAGCAGGCGGTCGACACCCCCAGCTTCCAGAGTGACCATTTCCCGAGCTCGTTCTGGCCCCGCCGGGCCCTCCCGGGCAAGCTGGTCGTCGAGGCCGGCCTCGACCCGGCCACCATCGGCGGCCTCCGGCAACGGGGCCACCTGGTCGAGGTGGCCGACCACTGGTCGCTCGGCCGCACCTGCGCCGCCGGCCGTGACCCGGCCACCGGCTTCCTGGTCGCCGCCGCCAACCCGCGCGGCCGCCAGGCCTACGCGGTCGGCCGGTAGCGCTTCAGCTCTACAGTGTCCGGACCAGGAGAGGGTTCGAGACAGGAGGAACGTTGGTGCCGCTCAAGGCGGTCGTGTTCGACCTGGGCGGGGTGCTGATCGACTGGGACCCGCGCTACCTCTACCGCAAGCTGCTGGACGACGAGGCGGCGGTGGAGGAGTTCCTGGCCACGGTCTGCACCCCGGAGTGGAACGCCGAGCAGGACCGGGGCCGGCCGTTCGCCGAGGGGGTGGCCGAGCTGGTCGGGCGCCACCCGGTGCATGCCGCCGCCATCACCGCCTACCACGAGCGCTGGCCGGAGATGCTCGGCGGAGCCGTCGGTGGCACGGTCGAGGTGCTGGCCGAGCTGCGCGCGGCCGGCGTGCCGGTGTACGCCCTCACCAACTGGTCGGCCGAGACCTTCGGGATCGCCCGCGAGCGCTTCGAGTTCCTGGAGTGGTTCGACGGCGTGCTCGTCTCCGGCGAGGAGCGGATGATCAAGCCCGACCCGGCGATCTTCCGGCTCCTCCTCGACCGGTTCGGCCTCGACCCCGGGGCCACCTTCTACATCGACGACAGCCCGGCGAACGTGGCCGCCGCCGACCGGCTCGGGTTCGACGCCGTCCGGTTCACGAGCCCGGCACAGCTCCGACGGGACCTCGAGGCTCGAGGGCTGCTCAGCGCGGGCTGAGGTGGCGGCGCCACCAGTCGAGCACGGCCTCGAACCGGGCCACCCGGTGGCTGGGCAGGCCGGAGCGGGTCAGCTCGTGGCCCTCGCCGGGGAACAGCAGCAGCTCGACCTCGACCTTGCGCTGCTTGAGGGCGACGAACAGGCGCTGGACCTGCTCGACCGGGCAGCGCCAGTCCTGCTCGGAGTGGATCAGCAGCATCGGGGTGCGGATCCGGTCGACGTACGACAGCGGGCTCTGGGCCAGCACCCGCTCGGGGTCGGTGCCGTTGTACTGGGGGACGAAGAACCAGCCGATGTCGCTCGAGCCCTCGAAGCTGTCAAAGGCGTTGCAGGCCCGCTCGCTGATCCCGGCCCGGAACCTGTCGGTGTGGCCGACCAGCCAGCTGGTCATGAAGCCGCCGTAGGAGCCGCCCATCACCCCGACCCGGTCGCCGTCCAGGTCCGGGTCCTCGACGGCGGCGTCCAGCAGGGCGAGCACGTCCTGGCTGTCCAGGTTGCCGAAGTCGCCGACGATCGAGCGCCCGTGGGACTCGCCGTAGCCGGCCGAGCCACGCGGGTTGCCCATCACCACCGCGTAGCCGGCCCCGGCGTACACCTGGGCCTCGTCGAACAGGGTCCAGCCGTAGTGGGCGAACGGCCCGCCGTGGACCATCAGCACCACCGGGAACGGGCCCGTGCCGGCCGGCTTGAGCACCCAGCCGTGCACCTTGGCCCCGTCGGGGGCGGTCGCCTCCAGCTCCTCCATTGGCCGCAGCGAGGCCGAGCGGGCCAGCAGCGCCCCGAAGTCGGTCAGGGTCCGCTCCCGACGCTCCGGCCCGTCCTCGACGACCACGACCTCGCCGGCGGACAGGGGGTGGCTGACCACGGCCGCGACCACCCCGCCGGCAACGGCGTAGTCGTGCACGCTGCGGCGGCCGCCGAGCAGCTCGGTCGGCTCGCCGCCGTCGACCGGGAACCGCAGCAGCCGGATCGCCCCCCGGTCGAGGGTGATGGTGGTGACCGCGTCCTCGTCGGCCAGCAGGGGCAGCACCCCGCCCCCGAAGGCCGGGTCGTGGTCGTAGCGCTCGGGGTCGGTGAGCCGCTCGGGCTTGCCCGACCCGTCGGCCGGGACCGACCAGAGCATGGTCGGGCGCCCGGCCAGGTCGGGCTCGACGGCCACGAACCAGATGGTCGACCCGTCGGGGGAGAACGCCGGCCGGGCCACGGCCAGGTCGGTGGCGGTCACCCTGACCGCGTCGCCGCCGGCCGCCGGGGCCACGAACACGTCGCTGATCGCGTCCTCGTCCCTGGTGTCGTGGCGGGCCGAGACAAAGGCCACGCTGGCCCCGTCCGGGCTCCAGGCGGGCTCGCCGTGGTCGTAGTCGCCCCGGGTCACCTGGACCGGCTCGGCGTCCTCGGCCAGGGCGTCGACCACGAACACGTGCGGGCGCCGGTCGAAGGTGAAGCCGAGGTTGTCCACCCGGTACTGGAAGCCGGTGATCCGCCGCGGCGGCTCCTTCTCCGGCGGGACGTCCTTGCCGGTGCCGTCCTTGCCGGTGCCGTACCGGCCCTCCTCGGGCACACGGGCGACGTAGGCGATCCGGGTCGAGTCGGGGCTCCAGGCGAACGCCTCGACCCCGAGCGGGTGCTCACCCAGCCGGCGCGGCTCGCCCCCGTCGGTGGCCATCACGTGCAGCTGCGGCTTGTCGTCGCCGGCCCGCAGGAAGGCCAGCCAGCGGCCGTCGGGGGAGAACCGGGGTCGCACGTCGCGCCGGCCCGAGGTGAAGCGGCGGGGCGGGGCCGAGCCGTCGGTGGGCATGATCCACAGGTCGGCCCGGTACTCGTCGGCCTCCAGGTCGATCCGCCCGACGGCCACGGCCAGCAGCCGTCCGTCGGGGGTCAGGGTCGGGGCCGAGGGGGTGCGGAGATGCGCGAGATCGCTTGGCTGCATGCCTTCGACCCTACCACGCAGCCGCGGTCTCGCTGCCTGCGGCCAGGCTGGCCAGCCAGCTGCCGTGCAGCCGGGCATAGGCGCCGTCGGGATCGGCCAGCAGCTGGGCGTGGGTGCCCCGCTGGACCAGCCGGCCCCGCTCCAGGACCAGGATCAGGTCGGCGTGCTCGGCGGTGGCCAGCCGGTGGGCGATGGTGATGGCCGTCCGGCCCTCGGTGAGCCGGGCGATGGCGTTCCGCAGCGCCACCTCGGTGGCCGGGTCGACGGCCGAGGTGGCCTCGTCCAGGATCAGGCAGCCCGGGTCGGCCAGGTAGCCGCGGGCCAGGGCGACCAGCTGGCGCTCGCCCACCGACAGGTACTCGCCGCGCTCGCCGACCCGGGTGTGCAGGCCCCGCGGCAGCCCCTCGACCCAGCCGTCCAGCCCCAGCGCCTCGAAGGCGGCCCGCACCTCGCGGTCGCCGGCCTCGGGCCGGCCCATGCGGACGTTGCCGGCGACGCTGGTGTCGAACAGGAAGCCGTCCTGGGGGACCATGACCAGGGCCGAGCGCAGCGAGGCCAGGCTGACCTGGCGCAGGTCGGTCCCGGCGACCCGGATGCTGCCACCCACCGGGTCGGCCAGGCGGATGAGCAGCTTGGCCAGGGTGGTCTTGCCCGACCCGGTGGTCCCGACAAGGGCCACCCGGGTGCCGGCGGGGATGGCCACGCTGACCTCGGTCAGGACGGGCGGCCCGCCGTGGTAGGCGAACGACACCCGGTCGACGTCGATGTCGAGCGCCCGGGCGGGCAGGGCCAGCCCGGGCCGGGGGTCCTCGACCTCGACCGGGGTGTCGAGCACGTCCAGGACCTTCTTCCAGCCGGCCACCGCCTGCTGGGTCATGTCCAGGATCTCGGTGAACTCGGCCACCGGCTCCAGGAAGATCGTGACCAGGAAGGCGAAGGCGACCAGGGTGCCGACGGTCAGGCCGCCCTCGGGGCCGATGGCCATCCCGACCAGGAGCACGGCCGCGGTGGTGAGGACGCCGAACAGCTCGCCCGAGGGGAAGAAGAAGGCGCCGATGGTGCCGGCGCGGATCTCGGCCCGCCGGCGCCCGTCGACCGAGCGCATCACCCGGCGCTGGGCCTGGTCCTGGACGCCGTAGGCGCGGATCACGGCCGCCCCCTGGATCGACTCGGAGATGGCCGCCAGCGACTCCCCGACCCGGGTCCGGACCAGGTCCCAGGCCACCACCACCCGGCGCTGCATGACCCGGAGCACGACCCCCAGGGGCAGCACGGTGGCCACCGCGACCAGGGCCAGGCGCCAGTCGTAGACCGCCATGGCCACCAGCGCGGCCAGCATCAGGGCGCTGTTGAGGATCCAGGCCAGCCCGCCCCAGCGGAAGAACTGGCCGAGGGTCTCCACGTCCGAGGTGACCCTGGAGACCAGGGTGCCGCGCTGCTCCTCGGTGTGGTGGGCCATGCTGAGGGCGTGGATGTGGTTGAAGGCCCGCACCCGCAGGCCGCACAGGGCCCGCTCGCTGGCCGTGGCCAGCCGCTGGTTGGTGGTCCGGGCCGCCCAGGCCGCGACCAGGATCAGCGCCACCCCGGCCCCGGCCAGGGCCAGCATCCCCGAGAGGTGGGCGTCGCCGCCGATGATGTGGCGGTCGATGGTCTGCTGGACCAGCACCGGGGTGACCACCCGCCCGCCCCCGGCGACCAGGGCCAGGGACAGGGTGAGGGCGGCCCCCTTGCGCAGCTCGGGCGAGGCGGCCAGGCCCCGCCGCAGCAGCTGCAGGGCCGGGATCTGCCGGGCCTCGACCTCGCTCCCGTGCCTCACTCCGCGGCCTCGGCCTGCTCGTAGGCGCGGACCAGGCGGGCGTAGCCGGGGGTGGTGGCCAGCAGCCGGTCGTGGTCGCCCTCGGCGACCAGGCGGCCCTCCTCCAGGTACAGCACCCGGTCGGCCAGGGCGATGGTGGCCAGCCGGGAGGCGACCACCACGGTGGTGGTGGCCGGCAGGTGGCTCTCGAGGGCGCCGAGGATGGCCGCCTCGGTCACCGGGTCGACGCTGGAGGTGGCGTCGTCCAGGACCAGCAGCCGGGGCCGGCCGGCCAGCGCCCGGGCCAGGGCGACCCGCTGACGCTGGCCGCCCGACAGGGTCGCCCCGCGCTCGCCGACCACGGTGTCGTAGCCGTCGGGCAGGCGGGTCACGAACTCGTCCGCCTGGGCCAGCCGGGCCGCGTTCAGCACCCCGTCCCCGTTCATCGGGGGACGCTCAAGGCGGATGTTGTCGGCCACCGAGGTGGAGAACAGGAACGGCTCCTGGAAGGCGATCGACACGGCCGCGGCCAGCTCGCCCCTCTCCAGCTCGGCCAGGTCGCGGCCGCCGAGTCGGATGGCGCCCCGGTCGGGGGTGAGCAGGCGGGCCAGCAGCAGGGCCAGGGTCGACTTGCCCGACCCGGTCGGCCCGACCAGGGCCACGGTGCTGCCCGCCGGGACCCGGAACGACACCTCGGCCAGCACCTCGGCGCCCCGCTCGTAGCCGTACCCGAGCCGGTCCACGGCCAGCTCCAGCGGCCCGGTGGGCAGCTCCCGGCCGCCGGTCGCGGGGCCGGGCAGGGGCTCGGCCAGCACCTCGGCCACCCGCTCGTAGCCGGCGACCGCCCTGGGCATGTCACCGAGCACGTACCCGATCAGGCGCAGCGGCCAGATCAGCAGGGCGAACAGGTTGATCAGGCCGACGAGGGTGCCGGCGGTGATCGCCCCCTGCTCGATCCGCCAGACGCCGATCACCAGCAGGCCGACGGTGGTCAGGGCGGGCAGGGCGTCCAGGCTGGCCTCGAAGTTGGCCGTGACCCGGGCGGCCTCGATGCGGGCGTCGCGCAGCAGCTCGGCCTTGTCGGCGAAGCGCCGGCCCTCGGCCTCCTCGGCCTGGAGGGCCTTGACGACCAGAGCGCCGTCGAAGCTCTCATGGGCCACCGCCGACATGTCCCCGAGGCGCTCCTGGCCGAGGGTGGTGGGGTGCTCCACTCGCCGCTGGAAGGCCAGGTTGAGAACCAGGATGGCCGGGACCACGAGCAGGCCGAGGGTGGCCAGGACCGGGTCGGCCAGGAACAGCCAGACCGCGGCCGCCCCCAGCATGGTCAGCACCCCGGTGGCGAACGGCAGCGGCGACAGGATCTCGGAGGCGGCTTCCAGGTCGCCCTCGGCCCGCGACAGCAGCTCGCCCGCCGGGTGCTCGTGGTGCCAGGTCAGCGGCAGCCGGTGGTAGCGCTCGACCAGCCCGTCGCGCAGCGTCGCCTGGACGTTCGCGTGGACCATGGTGGCGGCGATCCGCCGGGTGATGATGCCGACCGTCTTGACCAGCCCGACGGCCACGATGGCGGCGGCCGCGGCCACCGCCACCCCGGCCTTGAGCTGGCCGGTCTCGAACCGGGGCGTCACCGCCCGGTCGACCACCTGGCCGAGCACCCACGACTGGGCCACCGTCCCGATGGCGTAGATGGCCGCCCCGAGCACGGCGACCACGAAGGGGCGGGGATGGAGGGCGACCTGGCGGCGGATCACGTGCAGGCCGCGCCGGAGCAGGCGTCCCTGGGGGGCGGTGGGGGCTGTGGTGCTCACCCGGCCATGGTGCCGGAAGAGCTCCCCTCCAATAAACCGAGTTTCGTCAGCACCGCGGCGGCCGTCTTGATCCCGGTGTGGAAGCGCTCCAGGTCGAGGTTCTCGTTGGGGGCGTGGTTGGCCTGGTCGGGGTTGCCGAGGGGGATCCCGAAGGTGGGCAGGCCGAGCACGCCGGTGAACACGTGCAGGGGGAGGCTGCCCCCGAGCACGGGCACGAGCAGCGGCTCGGCGCCCTGGGCGGCGGCCATGCCGGCGCGGATGGGGGCGGTCCAGGCCGAGTCCATCGGGGTCCGCGACGGCTCCATCGAGCCCTGGCGGACCAGCTCGACCCCGGGGGCGTGCCGCCGGACGTGGGCTTCGAGCTTGCCGTAGACGTCGTCGGCCCGCTGGGCGTGGACCAGGCGCACGTCGCATTTGGCCACGGCCTCGGCCGGCAGGACGGTCTGGGTGCCCTGGCCGCCGTAGCCGCCGTGGAGGCCGTTGATGGTCAGGGTCGGCCAGGCGGCCAGCCGCTCGGCGAAGCCCCGGTCGACCGGTGCGTCCAGCCGCTCCAGGCCGAGGTCGGCCTTGACCGCCTCGACGTCGACTGGGAGCCGGTCCAGGGCCGCCCGCTCGGCCGCCCCCAGCGGCTCGACCTCGTCGCCGAACCCGTCGACGGTGATGCGGCCCTGGGCGTCCCGCATGGTCGCCAGCAGGTGGACCAGCGTCCACAGCGGGTTGGGGGCGACCCCGCCCCAGTTGCCGGAGTGCAGCGAGCGGTTGGCCCCCCTGGCCCGCAGCTCGAAGCTGGCGATCCCCCTGACCCCGAACACCAGCCGCCAGCCGCCGCCCGGGTCGACCGGCCCGTCGCTCCAGACGACCAGGTCGGCGGAGAGCAGCTCACGCTGGGCGGCCGCGAACCCGGCCAGGTGGGGCGAGCCGATCTCCTCCTCGCCGTCCAGCAGCACCTTGACCGTGCACGGCAGCTCGCCCCGGGTGGCCAGCAGGCTCTCGACGGCCAGGAGCTGGGCCAGGTGCTGGCCCTTGTTGTCGGCGCCGCCGCGCCCGTACAGGCGGCCGTCGCGGACCTCGGGCTCGAACGGCGGGCTGGCCCAGGCGTCCACCGGGTCGGGAGGCTGGACGTCGTAGTGGCCGTAGACGAGCACGGTGGGGGCGCCGGGCGGCCCGGCGCGGTGGCCGAGGACCAGCGGCCAGCCGTCCGTCCCGGCCACCGTCGCCTCAAGGCCGGCGGCGGCGACCAGGTCGCGGGCGTGGCCGGCCGCCTCCGGCATGCCCTGGCCGGTGGCGCTCACGCTCGGGGTCCGGACCCAGCCGGCGAGCCGCTCCACGAACGACGTCCGGTTGGCGTCGACGTGGGCGAACACGTCGTCCAGCCGGGGCCCGGCCGTCGCGCTCAAGGCGTGTTGGGGTCGAGCCAGAGGTTGGTGATGTCGGGGTTGGCCAGCCAGGGGGTGAAGGTCCAGTTCCTGACCCGGGAGGACCAGAAGAACGTCTCCCGGTCGTACACCAGCGGCGCCCAGGCCGCGTCCTCCATCACCAGCCGGTCGATCTGGCCCCACAGGGCGGTCCCGGCCTGGTCGTCGCGGGCCTCGTAGGCCTGGTCGATCAGGTCGTTGACCTTGCCGTTGTTGTAGTCGCCGTAGTTGTTGTTGGAGGTCGCGGTGATCGTGCGGCCGTCGAGCAGGACCCCGATGATCGAGCGGCTGCCGTTGCCGGGGACGTCGGGGCAGACCCGGGCCGCCCCCAGGTGGTGCTCGTCCCGCTTGGCCCGAACGCGCAGCGACTCGCTGTAGGCGTCGAGGCCCTTGTAGAAGGTCGGCTTGAGGCGGATCCCGGCCCGGCCCAGCGACGACCGCAGCACCTCGTACAGGGCCTTCCATTTCGGTGTCGACTGGCCGACGTAGGTGAGCGTGACCCCGTTGGGGTAGCCGGCCTCGGCCAGCAGCTCCCGGGCCTTGTCGGGGTCGCCTGCGTTGTCCTGGGACGGGTACAGGTCGAAGGTGCTGTGGCCGGCCAGGGTGGGGGAGAGGACGGTGGTGGCGGGCGCGCCGGCGTACGCGCCCCCGATGGCCAGCACCACCGCCTGGCGGTCGATGGCGTAGTTGACCGCCTGGCGCACGGCCAGCTTCCTCGTCGGCCCGGCATCCATCTGCAAGGTGAGGTAGTGGACGCAGCCGGTCGTCTCGACGGCCAGCTGCCGGCGCAGCGTCGGGTCGTCGAACAGGCGCTGGAGGTCGCCGGTGGGCGGGGGCACGGCATCGAGGTTGAGGTCGGCCCCTCCGCCCTCGATCTCATCCTGGATCTCGGTCTCGCTCTGGCCGATGGTGACGCTGATCTGGTCGACCCAGGCGCTGCGCAGCGGGTCGGTCTTCGGGTCCCAGTTCTCGTTGCGGACCAGGTCGATCCGCCGGCCGGGGAGGTACTGCTCGATCCGGTAGGGCCCGGAGGCGGCCAGGTGCTGGCCGTAGTCCCGGCCCAGCCGGTACTTGGAGGCCCATCCGGAGGGGACCGGCGAGAAGAACGGCAGGGTCAGGAGGCTGGGGAAGTCGCTGGCCGGCCGGTCAAGGGTGATGTGGAGGGTATGGCTGTCGGGCGCCCGCATGCCCGAGATCGACCTGGCCCTGCCGGCGGCGAAGTCGCCGGCCCCGGTGATCAGCCTGGCGTACGGGTTGGGCGACCCGGGCGACGGCTGGTCAGGGTCGAGCTGGCGCTCGACCGCGTAGATGAAGTCTCTGGCCCGGACCTCACGGTCGACCGGTGGGGCGTACCTGACGCCGCGGCGGATCCGGAAGGTGTAGGTGCGGCCGTTGTCCGAGAGCGTATAGGGCCCGTCGGCCAGGTCGGGCACGGGCTGGAGCGAGCGCTCGCCGGTGACGCGGGTGTCGAAGGAGTACAGCTCCCTGACCATCCCCCGCAGCAGGGCGAAGTCGAAGGCCGCGTACGCCACCCCCGGGTCGAGGGCGTCGACGTCGGTGTGGCTGTAGACCCGCAGGGTCCCGCGCTTGACCCCGCGCGTCGGCCGGTCGTCGCCGCTGCCACCTCCGTCGTCGCAGGCCGAGGCCAGCAGGACGAGAACCACGAGCAGCGACAGCCATCTGGCGGACTTCATCACCCGACCATGATGCCCTGGGCCGGCCGCACCCGCCGCAACTACAGCAGGCTGCGCGGCTCGGCGAAGTGGCAGGCCACCGGGTGGCCCTGCCCGCGGTCGACCAGGGCCGGCTCCTGCTCAGCGCAGATGTCCTGGGCCTTCCAGCAGCGGGTGCGGAAGCGGCAGCCCGACGGCGGGTTCACCGGGCTGGGCACGTCGCCCTCGAGCACGATGCGGCGCCGCTGGCGCTCCAGCTTGGGGTCGGGGATCGGCACGGCCGACAGCAGCGCCTGGGTGTAGGGATGGCTGGCCCGCTCGTAGATGTGGTCGCGGGGGCCGGTCTCGACGATCTTGCCCAGGTACATGACGGCGACCCGGTCGCAGATGTGCCGCACCACCGACAGGTCGTGGGCGATGAACAGGTATGACAGGCCCAGTCGGTCCTGGAGCTCCTCGAGCAGGTTGACCACGCCGGCCTGGATGGAGACGTCCAGGGCCGACACCGGCTCGTCCAGGACCAGCACCTTGGGCTCGAGAGCCAGCGCCCTGGCGATGCCGATGCGCTGACGCTGGCCACCGGAGAACTCGTGCGCGTAGCGGTTGCCGTGCTCGGGGTTGAGGCCGACCACGGTGAGCAGCTCCCTGACCCGCTCCCGCCCCAGGCGCTTGAACAGCCCGTGGATGATCAGCGGTTCGGCCACGATGTCGCTGACCGGGATCCTCGGGTTCAGCGAGGCGTACGGGTCCTGGAACACAACCTGTAGGTCGCGACGGATGCTGCGTAGCTGCTTGCGGGTCTTGCCGACCAGCTCCTGGCCCTCGAACTTGACCGACCCGGAGGTCGGCGGGCTGAGCTGGAGGATGGCCTTGCCGGTGGTCGACTTGCCGCAGCCAGACTCGCCGACCAGGCCGAGGGTCTCCCCCTTGTCCAGGTGGAAGGTCAGGTCGCAGGCCGCATGGACGTCGCCGACCCGGCGCCGGACCACGCCCCCGCCCATCAGCGGGTAGTGCTTGACCAGGTTGGTGACCTCGAGGATGGGGTCGGCGGCGCCGTTCTGGGTCCCGGCCGCCTGGGGGGTGGTCTGGGTCATGCGCGCTCCTCCGCCTCCTCAGCCTCCGCCTTGTCGAGCTCGGCCTTGGCCTCTTCCAGGTCACCGAGCTGGTCGAGCTGCTCGATTGCCTGGCTGTCGGTCTCGGCGGTCTCGAACACCTCGGCGGCGCCCACGTCCCCGGCCAGCTCCTCGGCGTAGTGGCAGGCGGCGACGTGGTCGACGCCGGCCACCGCGCGCAGCGCCGGCTCCTCTTCGTCGCAGTGGGGACGGCTCATCGGGCAGCGGGGCGAGAACGGGCAGCCCGGGGGCAGGTTGACCAGCGACGGCGGCGCCCCCCGGATCGGGGTGAGCGGCTCGTCGCCCTTCTGGTCCAGGCGGGGCAGGCTGCCCAGCAGGCCGAGGGTGTAGGGCATCCTCGGGTCGTAGTAGATGGCGTCGGTCTCGCCGATCTCGACCGGCTTGCCGGCGTACATGACCAGCACCTGGTGGGCCATGCCGGCCACCACCCCGAGGTCATGGGTGATGAGCACGATCCCGGCCGAGGTGTTCTCCTGCACCCGGCGCAGGGTGTCGAGCACCTGGGCCTGGACGGTCACGTCCAGGGCGGTGGTGGGCTCGTCGGCGATGATCACGTCCGGGTCGTTGGTCATCGACATGGCGATGACGGCCCGCTGGCGCATGCCACCGGAGAACTCATGCGGGTAGTTCTTGGCCCGCTCGGAGGCGTTGGGGATGCCGACGATGTCGAGCAGCTCAACCGCCCGCGCCCAGGCCTTGTCCTTGCCGACGTCCTGGTGGGCGAGGATCGCCTCCTGGAGCTGCCAGCCGACCGTGTAGACGGGGTTCAGGCTGGTCATCGGGTCCTGGAAGATCATCGAGATGTTCTTGCCCCTGAACTTCGTCTGCTCCTTGTCGGACAGCTTGACCAGGTTCTGCCCGCGGTAGTTGACCTCACCACGGATGCGGGCGGAGCGGGGGAGCAGCCCCATGATGGCCAGCGAGGTCACGCTCTTGCCCGAGCCGGATTCGCCGACGATCCCCAGCACCTGCCTCGGGTGGAGGTCGAAGCTGACCCCGCGGACGGCGTGGACGATGCCGTCGTCGGTCGGGAACTCGACGGTCAGGTCCTTGACCTGGAGCACCGGCCCATCGGTGGTGTGGGCCGCCGGCTGGTCGGGGAGCGTGGTCGCCATCAGGCACGCACCCTCGTCTGGGTCGGGTCGAAGGCGTCGCGCAGGCCGTCGCCGATGAAGTTGATGGTCAGGGCGATGATCACGATGATCAGGCCCGGGAAGTAGAACAGCCAGGGCCGGGTCGTGGCCGCCTGCTGGCCGGTCGAGATGAGCAGGCCGAGCGAGGTGTCCGGCGGCTTGATGCCCAGCCCCAGGTAGGACAGGGCGGTCTCGACCAGGATGGCCACGGCCACGGTGATGGTGGCGTTGACGATGATCGACCCGGTGGCGTTGGGCAGCAGGTGCCGGAACATGATCCGGGTGTCGCTGGCCCCGAGCGCCCTGGCCGCCTCCACGAACTCCTTCTCGCGCAGGGACAGGAAGGTGCCGCGGACCACCCGGGCGATGTAGGTCCACTGCAGCAGCGCCAGCACCAGCCCGATGAAGAACCAGTTCCCGGCCTGGCTGGCCACGGTCGAGGCCAGCACGGCCAGGATGGCGATCGACGGGATGGTCAGGACCAGGTCGGTGAAGCGCATCAGGGCCGAGTCCACCCAGCCGCGGTAGTAGCCGGCCAGGGCCCCGATCACCGCTCCGATCGTGGTGGCCAGGATGGCCACCATCAGCGCCACCTGGACCGACTTCTGGGCGCCGCGCAGCACCTGGGCCAGCGAGTCGTGGCCGATGTCGTCGGTCCCCATCGGGTGGGCCAGCGACGGCGGCGAGGAGAACTGGTCGGTGATGTCGGCATAGCCGTACTTCCAGAACCGGCCACCGATCAGCGAGACGATGACCACCAGCACGAACACCACAAGGCTGCCGACGGCCAGCTTGTGGGCCATGAAGCGGCGGATCACCATCTGGGACTGGCTGCGCCGGACGACCGTGAACTCGCGCTCGGTGGTGGTGGCCGGGACCTCGTGGACCTTCACGCCGTGCTCGGTGGTCTCCAGCGCCTGGCCGTCGCCACCGTCGTCGGTCGGGGTTGCCGGAGGGCGGGGTCGCGTGTCAGCCATAGCGGATCCTCGGGTCCAGCACCGCATACAGAACGTCTGCGATGAGATTGAACAGCACCACCAGCACGCTTGTCACCATCAGCCAGGCCAGCAGGACGTTGACGTCGTTGGTCTTGACCCCCTGGACGAGCAGCGCGCCCATGCCCTGCCAGGAGAACACCCGCTCGGTGATGACCGCGCCTCCGAACACCGCCCCGATGTCGATCGCCACCACCGTGACCAGCGGGATCAGGGCGTTGCGGAGAGCGTGACGGGTCATCACCCGCGAGCGCGAGAGGCCCTTGGCCCTGGCCAACCGGATGTAGTCCGAGCCGAGCACGTCCAGCATGGTGGCCCGCTGGTAGCGCGACCAGGCGGCGAAGCTGATCAGGGCCAGGGCGACGGTCGGCAGGATCAGGTGGCCGGCGTAGTCGGCGATCCGGGTGCCGAAGCTACCGCTCAGGTTCGGGGTCTCGGCCCCGACGGTGTACACCACCTGTTCCCCGAACAGCCTGTTGAGCCGGATCGCGCCGTACTCCTTGAGCAGCGCCGCCAGCCAGAACACCGGCATGGACAGGAACAGGAACCCGAGGAAGGTGAAGGTGTAGTCGGTCGGGGTGTACTGCTTCACCGCCGACAGCACCCCGGCCCCGACGGCCAGGATGATGGCCAGGATCGACGCCAGGATCACCATCCGCAGCGTCACCTTGAGCCGCTGCCACAGCAGCGGCCGGACCTCGACCCCGCCGATCGACTTGCCCATGTCCCCCTGGACGAAGTTGCCCAGCCAGGTCACGTACCGGACCGGCATCGGCTTGTCCAGGCCGAGGGTGTGCTCGCGGGCCTTGATGACCTGGGGCGGCACCGGCGGGTTGCGGCCCCTGAGCTCGGCCAGCGGATCCCCCGAGTTGGCCACCAGCAGGAACACCAGCACCGAGGAGAGCAGGACCAGCGGGATGGCGATCAGCAGCCGGCGGACGATGAAGCTGAACATGGCGCCCCCTCACCAGGTGACGTCACAGGACGTGACGAGAAGACGACGCGGGCCGGCGGTCTCCCACCGGCCCGCGTCCAGAGCATTTCCCCGTTCTCCGGGGTCCTAAGCGGACTTCTGCCCCCAGATGTTGGCGTTCCAGAAGGGGCCGTCCTGGGTGCTGTTGTCGGAGATGTTGCCGAAGGAGTTGCGCCAGGCGATGAAGGTCGGCTTCTGGTACAGCGGGATCGTGGCCATGTCGGCGGTGACCTGCTGGTCGATCTGGTTGCCCAGCTCGGTCGCCTTGGCCGGGTCGAACTCGGCGAAGGCCTGCTTGAACAGCTGGTCGACCTTCTTGTTGCAGTACTGGCCGTAGTTGCTGCCGCTGCCGCACTGGTAGGTGGCCTGGCTGCCCGAGATCGAGAACGGGCTGCCGACCCAGGCGAAGTTGGCGATGTCGAAGTTGCCGTTGGGCAGCCACTCGCCGAAGAACTTGGTCGAGTCGGCGTTGGCGATCTTGATGTCGACGCCAATCTTCTTCATCTGGGCCTGGAACAGTTCCTCCTGGGTCTCGCGGAGCTGGTTGCCGGCGGTGGTGGAGATCCGCAGGCTCAGCTTGCTGCCGCCCTTGGCGTAGATGCCGTCGGAGCCCTTGGCGTAGCCGGCCTCCTCGAGCAGCTTGGTCGCCCCGGCCACGTCGCCCTTGCCGTACTGGCCGAAGTGGTCCTGGTACTGCTCGGTCTGGGTCTTCATGTAGATGCGGTTGCCCAGCGGCGCGGCCTGGTCGCTGAACTGCTTGACGGTGCGGTCGACCAGCTCCTGGACGTTGATGCCGGTGGCGATGGCCTGCCGGACCTTGAGGTCGCCGAGGTGCTCGTTCTTGAAGTTGAAGTCGAAGTGCTCGAACGTCGGCCCGAAGTTGATCTGGCTGGTCACGTCCGGAAGGGCCTTGACCTGCTGGACCTGGTCGAGCTGAGGCTGCGGGTAGATCAGGTCAACCTCGTTGTTCTGCAGCGCCGCGGGCTGGGTGGTCGACTCGGGCAGGAACCGGACCACGACCGAGTCCAGGTTGGACTTCGCCCCGAAGTACTTGTCGTTGCGGACCATGGTCA
>Ga0207675_100002049_pt1 | contig 20094 bp, 15 predicted proteins | sample KBSSwiS42_FD_184305 | JGI IMG/M metagenome (GOLD analysis project Ga0207675, IMG submission 184305) | Switchgrass rhizosphere microbial communities from Kellogg Biological Station, Michigan, USA - KBS Switchgrass S4-2 (SPAdes) (version 2) | ecosystem: Host-associated > Plants > Roots >...
GCCGAGGACGTGCGAGTGCTGCTGCGAGAAGCGTCGGCGGCCGGAGCATCGGCGGATGTCCCACCCCGTTGAGCTGAAGTTCTCCAGCAAGGTCTGTTTCTTTGAGGCCGGTCTTCACGAAGCTCGTTGGTCTTTCGAAAAGCTCGGCACCTGGAGTCTGTGTCCGCGGCGCTGCCGCGAGTTGCACTCCTCGGCCGCCGCTGGCGCGGAATCGACGGCGAGTGTCCGCAGGCGCCCCGGGGCGAGACCGCCCATCGCTCGTATGCCCTGGTGGGCGAACTGCCGTGCTGGCCCCACAGGGATCGCCACCTCGATCGTGCCCGCGATCAGGGACAGCTTGCTGCGTTAGAACCCAATGCCGCACCGCCCCCGGTGGCTCGCTCCGCCGGGTCCGATCTGGAGGTGTCGCTCCTGACATGGCGTCGTGCTGCCGCGAGCGTCGAACCGCGTCCGCGCGCTTGACATTCTGTTCGAGCCGGCGAGCGACACCCGGCACGCCTCGCGCTGGCACGCTTTGCGCTGATGCGCGCCGATGCGCACAGAGGCTTGCTGATATTTCGAACGCCTTTCGATGATGACGCTTGACGAAGCGTCGCTGACGCCTAACGGACGCGCTGCGTTCACTCCACTCAGCTCGTCTGGCTCGCATCTGTACTTACTTGCGACAGCCGATCAAAAGCCACGCAAAGACTTTGCGAAATGAAGCGCGGCACTCAAGCTCGGGTGTGAACGGGTCGCTCAGACAGCGTCCACTTTTCTTCGCCGAACGAGTTGGCTGAACGAGACTGCGCGGGGGGGCCGGCAGTCTCGGGCAGCGGGGGCAACATGTTAAAGCGCTATCAGCACACCGTAGGCTATGTTCTTCGCTTGGTTGACGCCCTGGTCGTTGCGGGGGCCTGGCTCGCTTCGTATTGGGTGCGGTTCATTCTGGCGCCCATCGCGGTCACCAAGGGTCTTCCGGGGTTCACGAAGTATGCGGCGCTCGCCCCGCTCATCGCGCTGCTCTGGATGGGGGTTCTCAGCGTCACGAGGGTGTACGAATCGCGGCGCATGCTGAGCCGGGTGCACGAGATTCGGCTGATCCTTCATGCTCATGGCATGGCGCTCTTGCTCTTCATCGCGCTCACCTACCTGTCCGAAGAGTTCAGGTACTCACGGCTGGTGATGATCTATTTTGCCGTCATCAGCGCGCTGGCCTTGCTGGGTTTTCGCGTCATTCTGCGCAACATCGTGTGCGCGCTGCGGGCGCGTGGCTTCAATTTGCGCCATGTGCTCGCGATCGGGGAAGGTCCGGCCCTGGCGAGCATGCTGCTGCGCCTGGAACGTTTCCCGGAGCTGGGCCTGCGCATCGTGGGTATCGCCACGCAAGACGGAGCTCGCGACCGCTTGATGTGCGGCAGGCCGGTTCTGGGCAGCTTCGATGACGTCCCCGAGCTGATCCGCAGCACCAAGGTCGATGAGGTGCTGATCGCGCTGCCGCCTTCGCAGAGCCGGGAGCTCGATCGGTTGCTCGAGCAACTCAAGGACGAGACGCTCGATATTCGCATGGTGCCCGATATCCACCGCTACGTCACGCTCAGTTGCGAGATCGAGGACTTTGACGGGGTGCCGATCGTACGAATCAACGATTCGCCGCTGATCGGTTGGGCGGCGCTCTCCAAGCGGGTCACAGACGTTGCCTTCTCCGGCGTGGGGCTGCTCGTGCTGGCGCCGCTGCTGCTCTCGATTGCCATGCTCGTCAAGCTGAGCTCGCCCGGTGGCGTGCTGTACGCTCAGGAACGGATGGGCCTGGCCGGTCGCAGCTTTCGGATGCTCAAGTTTCGCTCGATGCGGGCCGATGCCGAGGCGAAGACGGGCGCGATCTGGGCGCAGGCCATCGACGAGCGCCGCACGGCTCTGGGGACGTTTCTGCGCAAGAGCAGCCTGGACGAGCTGCCTCAACTCTGGAACGTGCTGCTCGGGGACATGTCGTTGGTGGGGCCGCGCCCGGAGCGGCCCGTGTTCGTGAGCCGGTTCCGCAAGGAGATTCCCCACTACATGCTGCGGCACAAAGTTCGCGCGGGCATCACGGGCTGGGCGCAGGTCAACGGCTGGCGCGGCAATACCTCCCTCGATCGCCGGGTCGAGTGTGACCTCTTCTACATCCGCAACTGGTCGTACGCGCTGGATCTGAAGATCCTGACGCTCACGCTATGGAAGGGTTTCGTCAACAAGAACGCCTATTGATGGTCACGCGCCGCATGACTCTACTCGAGGCGTTTCTGGCCCGGCCGCTGCTCGCTGCCCTGTTCTGTGCGATCGCCTGCGCGAGCAACCCGCCCGTCAGCGTCAAACATCTGCCATCACCGATTGTCTCGCAGCTGCGCGCGGAGCTGGATCCCGAGCTCCTGGATCAAGCGATCGGCGGAGCCGATGGCGAAGCGTATCGCGTGGGACCCGGAGACACGCTGTTGGTCGCCGTATACGGGCACCCGGAGCTGTCCATGGCTCCGTACATGGCTCGCGCCGATAGCGGGCGCATGGCGGGGCTCGTCATCGACAACGATGGCACCATTCAGTTTCCGCTCGTAGGATCGGTTCCGGTCGCAGGCAAGACGGCGGAGCAGCTCCGTGCATTTCTGCAGGAGGAGCTGGCCGTGTACGTCAAAGAGCCCAAGGTGACGGTCCAGGTCGTCTTCAACGGCAGCATTCGTTACTACTTGCTCGGCCAGTTCACGAGCCCTGGGCTCAAGTACAGCGACCGCCCGCTGCGCCTGCTCGAGGCGCTGTCGCTGGGCGGCAGCATCCAGCTCGAGCGCGCTAGCCTGCGCACGGCCTATGTGGTTCGGAGCGGCAAGCGGCTGCCGATTGATTTCCGGCGCCTGGTGCTCGACGGGGACCTGAAACAGAACATCAAGCTCCGCGCCGGCGACCTGATCCTGGTCCCGGACAAATCCAACGAGCAGGTGTTTCTGTTCGGGGGCGCCGCGGGCTCCAACGCGCGAGGCGGAGCCGTGCCCTTCGTCAATGGTCGCTTGACGCTGCTGCAAGCGTTGGCGCAGGCGGGTTTTGGCTTTCGAGACAGCGCGCAGGGAAAACTCTCGGCGACCTACGTGATCCGCAGTGAAGGAGATCGCGGTCAGTTGTTCGTGGTCGATGCTGACCGAATTCTGCGCGGTGAAGCGGCTCCGTTCGAGCTCGCCGCGGGGGACGTCATCTACGTCCCGCCGACCGCCATCACCAGCTGGAATGAGGCGCTCACGCAGATCTTGCCCACGCTGCAGACCATCTCGGGCCTGCTCACGCCGTTCGTGCAGATCAAGTTTCTTTCGGAATGAGGATCGATGGCAGATGTACCTTTGAACGACCTGGCGATCAACGGACACTCGAACCCGCTCGCTCCGAGGGCGAGCCCTCCGCGCCCACGGCCCTGGGTCGCGCCCGCGCCGAGCGACCGCATGGACATTGCTCAGCTCCGGGAGCTGCTCGGCCAGAATCTGCGCTGGATCTTCGGCGTGGCGGGCAGCGTGTTCGTGCTGGTCGTCGCTGTCACGTTGGTCTCGCACCCGGAGTTTCGGGCTAGCGGTCGGCTCTATCTGGGTGAAATCGGCAGCAGCAAGCTCAGCGCGACGAGTCCGAGCGAGATCGACCTCTCCGGCGGCGCGCAAGCCGACGTGAGCAGCGAGATCGAAATCATCACGAGCCGCTCGCTGCTCTCGCGCGCGGTCATCGAATCGGGCCTGAACGTCGCGATCGTGCCCTCCGGTTGGAAGCCTGCGCGGTACTGGCAGTGGCTGCTCTCGGGCCGCGACCCGAACGTGATCGACCGCGCGGCGCAAGAGCTTTCGACCGAAGGCACCTGGCTGGCGCCGTCCGTCGGAAGCCCCCAGAAGTATGAGCTCAGCTTCGCGACCAATTCGGAGTACGAGCTCAGTGCGTCCGGGCGGGCTCTGGGCCATGGCCGTCTGGGAGAAACGCTGCGGGTCGGCGACCTCAATCTGCTGCTGGCGCCGGGCAGCGCAGGTGCTCCGGTGCCGGGCGCACGCTATGACCTGACGGTCGCGCCGCTGGCGGAGGTCCTCGAGCGGGTGCTCGGAGCTCTGGACGTGAACGCGCCGAGGCCGGGCGTGACGTCGGAGCCCGTGAAGGTGGTGACGCTCCAGTTTGGCGCCTCCACTCCGCTGCTGGCCGCCAGGTTCCTGAGCCGCCTGATGGCGGCCTATCTGCAGGAGAGGCAGCTGTGGAAGACGGAGAACGCCAGTGCCGCCGAGGCGTTCGTGAGCAAGCAGCTGGACGGCATGCGCAGCTCGCTCGAGCAGATCGAGAGCAAGCTGGCCAGCTATCGCAGTAGCAACGGCCTCGTGGTCCTGGCCAACGAAGGCAAGGCCATGACGGAGCAGCTCGGCAAGTATGAAGAGCAGCGCGTGGCCGCTCGGCTGCAGGTCGCCGCCTTGACGAACATAGAGCGCGCGCTCCGGGATCCGGATCCGCCCATCGAGGCGTTCTTGCTCGGCGAAGCCGCCGATACTGTGCTCGAAGGTTTGGCCACGTCGCTGTCGCGCGCGCGGCAGCAGCTCACCGATCTGGAAGCGCGCTTCAATCCATCGGCGCCCGACGTGCGCGAGCAGCATGCGCAGGTCGACGCACAGCTCGGATCGATCCGGAGCTACGTCTCGACTCGCTTGCTGCGTTCCCGGCAGAACCTGGAGTCTGTGAATGCAGTCGTTGCTCAGTTCGAGAGCAAGCTCAGCTCCGTGCCCGGAGCGGAGCTCGGTCTGACTCGACTTTCCCGCGAGTCCGAGGTGTACGGCCGGCTCTACTCGTATCTGCTCGAACGGCAACAACAGACCGCCATCGTCAAGGCCTCGACCATCTCCAAGAATCGCGTCCTGGACGAGCCGCAGCCGGCCCATCGCGAGGCTTCGCCGAAGCTGCCCTTGCGCCTCGCCAGCTTGCCGCTGGGCGTGCTCATCGGCGTCGTGTGGGTGCTCGTGCGGGGCTTCTTCGGGGGGGCATTTTCAGCTGCCGCCGATGTCCGCCGGAGCATCGGCGCGCTGCCCATCTACGCAACGGTACCGCGCTGCCGAGGCCCGCGAGGTCGCGCCCGCAAGTCGGCAGACGAGCCCCTCTTCGAGCCCGGTGCCGAACACGATGCGGCCTTCATCGAGGCGTTTCGCGCGCTGCGCGCGGGTCTGTACGGCGCGCTGCCCAGTCGCCGGGGCGGCGTCGTGCTCGTGACCTCTCCCTGCCTGGGCGACGGCAAGACGACGTGTACGCTCGGGTTGGCCGCGCGGCTCGCCGCCGACGGCAAGCGCGTGCTCGTGCTGGACGTCGATCTGCGCAGGCCGGTGCAGCATGCGCTCTTCGGCTGCGCTCCGGAACGGGACCTCGGCTCCGTGCTCGAAGGAAGGCTGAGCCTGGACGAGGCCGCCAGGGCAGTGCACGCGCCGGGTGGCCACTTTCACTCGCTCGGCGCACGACAACAGTTGGCCGTCGAGCTGCTGTCGAGCGATCGGATGCTCGAGCTGCTCTCAGAGGCGCGTGCCGCCTACGACTTTGTCTTGCTGGACGCGCCGAGCGCGCCGCTGGTGTCGGACGCGCTGGTGCTCGCCGCGCATGCCGACTGTGTGCTGAGCGTGTTACGGCTGCAGCATACGCCGCGCAGGCTCACCGAAGAGCATCTCGAGCGTCTCAGCGCTCTGACCGAGAGCCTCGGAGTCATCATCAACGACGACGTCTCGCGCGCGTCCTCGGCGCTCTCGTGGCCGGCGCGCACGCGGCCGGGGAGGCTGCCCGGTGCACTTCTGCTGACACCCGTGGCGTCCGTGCCGCAGGCTCCGTCACGCCGCGCGCAACCGCCGGTCGGCGTGCCTGCGGTGCGCCCGCTGCCGAGCGAAGGAGGTGCGCTGTGACCACCGAGACCGCGACGACCGTGGCCTGCGAGCGCGGGACGACGGGGGCCGCGACGAGCAACGCTGCCCAGCCTGCGTGGCCGTGGCGTGCCCTGATCGTGATGCCGACGTTGAACGAGGCAGCTCATCTCGAGGCCGCCGTGAGCGACCTGCTGCGAGGCGCCGCGGAGCCCGGCGCAGTTCGCCTCGTGATCGTGGACGGCGGCAGCACCGACGGCACGCTGGCGTTGGCCGAGCGACTCGCCCGCGAGCACGCGAGCGTTCGTCTCTTGCACAATCCAGCGCGCATCCAGAGCGTCGCCGTGAACCTTGCCGTGCGGGGCTTCGGGCATGATTTCGACGTGCTGATTCGCTGCGACGCACATGCGCTGTACCCTCCCGCCTTCTGCGCACGGCTGCTGGAAACGCTCGCGTACAGGCAGGCAGATTCGGTCGTCGTGCCGCTCGACTCGGTGGGTCATGGTGCCCTGCAGCGTGCCGTCGCCCGGGTCTCGAATTCGCCGGTGGGCACCGGCGGTGCTGCCCATCGCGCCGGGCACACGAGCGGCTTCGTCGACCACGGCCATCACGCCGCCTTTCGCATGGACACGTTTCGCAACTGCGGCGGCTATGACGAGACCTTCACTCACAACGAGGACGCCGAGTTCGACTGCAGGCAACGCGCGCTCGGTGGGAGAGTCTTTCTGGATAGCGCGATCCGCGTGACGTATCACCCGCGTGCCAGCTTCGGGGGGCTGTGGCGGCAGTATTTTTGCTACGGCGCCGGCCGCTCGCGAACCGCGCGCCGTCATCCAGGTTCGCTGCGGGTGCGGCAGATCGCGCTGCCCGTGCATCTGGGGGTATCGGTCATCGCGTTCGCCGGCAGCCCCTGGTGCCCCGCGCTGTTGCTGTGGCCGGCCGCGTACCTCGGCCTGTTGACGCTGGTCGCGCTGAGCTGGGCCGTACGGCAAGGGTCGCTCGCGGCGCTGCTGACGGGCCCCGTGGCTCTGGTGATGCACAGCGCCTGGGCCAGTGGCTTCCTTGCGGGGTTGATCCAGCGTCGGGAGGGCGTGTGGCGGCCCAACATGACGGTACCGCTTCGACTCGCCGAGGGCCTGGGAGAGCCCGCTTGACTTCGGCACCCCGGCTGCGCGCGCTGCTCATCGACCCCTCTTTGTTCACGGCGCCCTATGATGCCGCCCTGACCGAGGGGCTGCTGGCGGCCGGTGTCGAACCGAGCTGGGCAATCCGGCCCACCCGCTGCGGCGATCGCGACGAGATCGCCACGCCCTATGTCGACCTCTTCTTCTATCGCAGGATCGAGGGCATGGCGCGACTACCGCCGCGCCTGCGTTCCCTGGCCAAGGGAGTGGCTCATGTGCTCGGGTTGCTGCGCCTGGTCCGGCGGGTGCAGGTGTGTCGGCCTCAGGTAGTCCACTTTCAATGGGCGGTCGTGCCGCTGTTGGACACGCTGGCGATGCTCTTGATCCGGCGCTGGTGCCCGGTGCTGCTGACGGTCCACGACACGACACCGTTCAATGGCGAGGCTGCTTCCGCCTGGCAACGGTTCGCGTTCGACCTGCCCGCGAGCTGCGCGGACCGCCTGATCGTGCACACCCAGTCTGCCCGGGTCGAGCTGCTCCGGAGAGGGGTGCCCGCGCACAAGGTCCAGGTGATTGCTCACGGGCCGCTGCCGCTGCACGCTGTGCCGTCCCGGCCAGCGCCGCACCAGCAGCTGGAGTTGCCCTGGACCTTTGTCTTGTTCGGTGAGCTGAAGCGCTACAAGGGCCTGGATGTTCTCGTGGAGGCTCTGGCGCTGCTCCCGGCGGCCCAGAGGAGCCGCGCGCGCGTGATCGTCGCGGGTCGCCCGCGCATGGATCTGACTGCCATCGTCGCACGCAGCGCCGAGCTCGGGCTCGGCGGCATGCTCGAATTGCGGCCACAGCGACTCTCGGCGCAGGAGATGGCCGACCTGTTCGCTGGCGCGGACTGCTTTCTCTTCCCCTACCGTCAGATCGACGCCAGCGGCGTCTACTTCCTGGTCAAGTCTTGCTCGAAGTGGATCATCGCGAGCCGCGTGGGCATCTTTGCCGAGGATGTTCGTGAAGGCGTCCAGGGCGCGCTCGTGCCACCAGAAGACCCGCGAGCCTTGTCGGAAGCGCTGGCGTATGCGATCGCGGCGCGGCCGCGACCCGAACCGGTGTCGGCCGGCGCCACCTGGAGCGCCATCGGCAGCGCGACGCGTGAGCTGTACCTGGAGTGCATCGCCCAGAGGCCGCCTGTGCCGGCGTTCGCTCGACTGCGTGCCTGGGGGATCGCAGTCGCCGTCGCTCTGGGGGTCGGCCTGGCAACGTGGCTCTCCAGCAACGTCCTTGCCGCCGGCGACGGCAGCACGCCCGCTCTCGCTGCGCTCGCGCCGAGCACGGATACTCCGCCCGTCACGCCCCTGGGTATCGCGCCGCAAGCCGGCTACCGCTTGCTGAGAGACTGGGACTTCCGCCGGAACATTCGCGATCTCGCGGCTCTGCGAGCCGAGTTCTACACGCGCTACATCTACGCCAATGGCACGCTCGACCATCTCAACGACGAATGGACCCGCTATCGCGATGCCGAAAACCACAGCTTCACGCCCGAGGGACTAACCCTGGTGGCGCGCCCCAACGGCGTGCCAGCTCCGGGCAAGATCGACAGCGGCATGCTGCGCTCGCGCTGGAGCGGTAAATATGGCGTGTTCGAGATCCGCATGAAGGTTCCTGTCGGGCGTGGCATGTGGCCCGCGTTCTGGCTCAACCCGCAAGACCTCTCCTGGCCTCCGGAGATCGACATCATCGAGATCGTGAACAACGGTCACGATAACTCGAAGCGGAGCTTCCACTTCTTGCATGGCCTGGGCGCGGAGACTTCCCACTCCGGCTTTGCGCAGCTGAACCGCGAGCACGCCTATGAACCAGGCTTCGACTATGCGGAAGCGTACCATGTCTGCGCCGTGGAATGGCTGCCGGAGCGGGTGCGGCATCTGGTCGACGGCGTCATCTTCGCCGATCGCGAGTACCGCTGGCAGCATGACGACGGCAGCGACGGAGGCCCTGCGCACGTGCTCGTGAACCTCGCCGTGGGCGGCAAGTGGCCGGGCCCCCCCGCCGCCCGAAGGCTGCCTGCGAGGCTGCAAATTGAATACATCCGGGTCTGGCAGCACTGAGCCATGGCGAACGTGGCAGCACTCTCGTCCGCAAACTCGGCCGGCGCGCGCCGGAGCTTCGCGGCGCCGAACGCTGTCGCGCTGCGCATGGCGCTCTCCTGCCTGTTGCTGTCGACCACCGTGCTACAGCGATTCGGCATCAATTTCGGCAGCTACTCGCTCAACTTCGCGCTGCTCGGCATGTACGGCTGTATCGCCGTGGCGGCAGCATCCCGCGCGCTCGCACTCTCCGAGCGACGCCTCGTATTGTACGTCAGCTGCGTCACCGTCGCGTTCGCGAGCTTGCTCCTCAACGCCAATCTCGCCCAGCCAGACCGTTCGTCCCTGGCCAGCTTTCTGCTGCTCGTGGTGATGTACCTGCCGTTCATCTTCGTCATCCGCAGTGATGCAGCGCCCGACGCGCGCTGGGTGCTGCGACATTTTCTGGATCTGGCGCTGTTCTGCGCTCTGGCAGGCATCCTGCAATTTGGCGCCCAGTTCATCGTGAAGGCGGACTGGCTCTTCGACTTCTCGGCTCACGTGCCGGCCTTCTTGCGCGGACCGAGTGGCTTCAACACGGTGATACCCGTGGGTGCCCTGTTCAAATCAAATGGTTTCTTCTTTCGCGAGCCGTCGGGGTTCTCCTTCCTCATGGCTCTCGCCCTGATCTGCGAGGCCACGCTCTACCGGCGCGTGACGCGCATGCTGTGCTTCGCTCTCGCGCTGCTCTTGACCTACTCGGGAACGGGGTTGCTGGCCCTGTTGATCGCGGTGCTCTTCCCCCTGGGTCGCAAGACCTTGCTGCGTCTGGCTGTGCTCGGCTGCCTGGGCGCCGCAACGCTCCTCTTGCTCGGAGACGTGCTCAACCTCTCGTTCACTCTGGGCCGGATTCAGGAGTTCGGCGCGGAGCGAAGCAGTGCCTATATCCGCTTCATCGCTCCACTGAAGGTGATCCGCGACACCCTGGACACCGACCCCTGGACTCCCTGGCTAGGCCAGGGGCCAGGCTCCATTTTTCGCCAGACGGTCCCTTATGAGTTCCACGACCCCACCTGGGCAAAGCTCATGGTCGAATATGGGGTGGTCGGCTGGGTCCTGTTCGTCGCGCTGTTTCTCGTCCTGCTGAGCCGGTCCAGGTTGCCGATCCAGATCCGCGCCACGCTGTTCTTTTCCTGGTTGATCATGGGCGGCCATCTCCTGTCACCGGAGGTGAACTTCATGACGCTGGCGCTCGTGGGCTTGCTGCCCGACGCGCCCGGGGAGCCCCTGAGCTCGCGCTCCGCCGAGCCCGCTCCGTATGGCCTCGAGCTCGGCCCTGCCGGGCTCGTGACAGGACCCAATGCCTGACCCCACCCCCACCATCAGCATCGTGATCCCGTGCTTCAACTACGCCGCGTACGTGGCGAGCGCCATCGAGAGCGCGCTCTCTCAGAGCTATCCAAACAAGCAAGTCGTGGTGGTGAACGACGGTTCGACGGACCACTCCCTGGAAGTGATCTCCCGCTATGCGGACCGCGTACAGCTCCTGGATCAACCGAATCAGGGTTCGATAGCGGCCTACAACCGCGGCTTTGCGGCGACCCGTGGCGAGCTGGTCCTGTTTCTGGACGCCGACGATTTGCTCGCGCCCGACGCGCTCGCACGCATCGCCCAGGCCTGGTCGCCCGCCTGTGCCAAGATCCAGTACGACCTGCGCATCATCGATGGCGCCGGCAGGGATCTGGGCCGCCGATTCTGCAACTTCATGCCCGACTACGACGCTGCTCGGGTGCGCCGGGCGTTTCGTCGTACGGGTACGTATCGCTGGCCTGTCACGGTCGGCAATGCCTACGCGCGCTGGTTTCTCGAACCACTGTGGCCGCTCGCGATCGAGCACGGGGTGGACGGCACGTTGAACACCGTGGCTCCGGTGTATGGCGAAGTCGTCACGATCGCCGAGCCGCTCGGTGCGTACCGCATTCATGGCGCCAACCGCTGGGCCAGCAATAGCCAGGCTGGGTTGCGCCTGCCGGAGCGCATCCAGCATCGCAGGGGCGAGGAGGAGTTCATGCGCCGCCACGCGACGGCACGGGGCGTTCCCGTCCCCGAGCAGAGCATCCTCGATCACGAGCTGGCCTTCATCAACTATCGCTTCATGGCCCACAAGCTGGGCCTCGCTTACCCGGGAAGCGCAGGCGACTCGACGCTCTCGCTGCTCTGGCGAGCGGGCCGAGCGCTGGTCGAAGAGCGGCTGCCGCTGCGGCTGACCCTCACGCATCTGCTCTGGTTCTGCACGCTGGCCCCGGCCCCGCGCTGGGCGGCGCCCAGCTTGATCCATTTGCGCTTCCAGCGCGCCGCTCTGCAGCACGCGCTCGAGCGCAAGCTGCGCTGCGCCTGGCGGAGCCTGCCGCTGCGGCGTCGCACGGCGGCATGAGCGGACGCGAGCAGCCATGAAGGACAGCAAGGCCGCCAAGTCCGCGCTCTGGAGCGCCGTCGAGAACGGCGGCCTCGCGCTGGTCTCGTTCACGTCTCTCGTCATCTACTCGCGCTTTCTGTCCGCGAGCGACTTCGGTCTGTTTTCGATCGTGCTCGCCGTGGTGGAATTGCTCAGCGTGCTCGTCAGCATGCTCTTTCATGACGCGCTGGTTCAAAAGCAGCAGCTGACGCGGCTCCACTTCGATTCGGCGTTCAGCTTCAGCCTCACGTTGAGCCTCGTGCTCGTGGCAGGCTGCGTGCTCGTGCGGCCGCTGTTCGCGCAGCTCGTGGCGAATGAAACGGCGTCGTATGCGCTGTGCTGGGCGGCGCTCGCGCTGCCTTGCACGGCCTGCACGGCCTCCATCGTAGCGCAGCAGCGTCGCGAGCTCGCATTCCGTCCGCTGGCGCTGCGCTCCCTGGTCGGGCGGCTCTCGGGCGCCGCCGTCGGCATCAGCCTGGTCTCGCTGGGTGTCGGCTTCTGGGCACTGGTAGCGCAGCATGTTCTGATCGCCTCGATGGGCTCGCTCGCGCTCTGGCTGTCGGCGAGCGCGCGCCCGCGTTTTCGCTGGGGCACGGCGGAGTTGCGCCAGTTGTTGGGTTTCGGTGCGTTTGCCGTCGCGGGGCTACTTTCGACCTTTGCGGTGAAGCGCGTGTTCACGATCCTGGTCGGCGTGTTGCTGGGCAGTGAGGCGGCCGGCTACCTCAACCTGGGCTTGCGCGCCGTCGACATGCTGTGGGCCATCGCGGCCACCGCCGTGACCCAGGTGGCGCTGCCGGTGCTGGCGCGCCTGCAGAACGATCCGCAGCGGCTCGAGCGCACGTACCAGTCGGCGTTGGGCCTGTCGTGTTTGCTGCTGTACCCGTGCTTCCTCGGCATCGCGGCGGTGGCTCCAGAGGTGGTCGAGTTGCTGTTTGGGCGGCGCTGGCTCAGCGCCGCCCCGTACGTGACCGCTCTGGGCGTATTGATCGTGCTCCAGGTGCCGAGGCTGCTCGTGACGACTCTGCTCATGGCGCTGGGGCGACCGCGCGCCGCTCTGGTCGGCGGCGTCTTCGAACTGACCCTGATGCTTGGGCTGATGCTCTGCGTCGGCTCGCGTTCACTGACCTGGGCGATGGGGGTCTGGGTGCTGCGTGAGATCTTGGTCGCTCCCGTGATGGCGCTGGTGCTGCATCGGGCGACGGGCATCGGCCCGCGTCAACAGCTCAGAGCAACGGTCGGGCCGCTGCTCGCCTCGGCGAGCATGCTGGCTGCGGTGTACGCGTTTCGGCACGTGCTGCCGGGTGGGCTGAGCGTTGGCGTGCGTTTGCCGCTCCTGGCGGCTCTGGGTGCGGGTGTATTTGGCGCCGGCGCCTGGCTGATGGACCGCGCGAGCGTGCTCCGCGGGCTCGGGTTCGCGGCTGCCGCGCTGCGACGAGCTCACAGCGCTCCGGAGCCTGCAGCTCACCCCACACCGGCGGCAGCCTCGCGGATTTGAAGCACCGAAGTGAGCGCAGCATGCTGTTATCTGTCGTGATCCCCAACTACAACTACGCGGAGTTCTTGGGCGCCGCCATCGACAGCGCGCTCGGTCTCGACTGGCCCGAGGTGGAGGTGATCGTGGTCGACGACGGCTCGACCGACGGGTCGCGCGCGGTCATCGAACGCTATCGGGGGCAAGTCACGGCGCTGTTTCAGGACAATGCGAGCCAAAGGGCAGCCTGCAATGCCGGCTTCGCCAGAAGCCGAGGCGATGTCGTCATCTTTCTGGATGCGGATGATCTGCTCGATCGTTCGCTGATGAGGGAGCTCGAGCAGGTCTGGCGCCCCGGGGTGAGCAAGCTGCAGGTTCAGATGCGGATCATCGACGCATCCGGGCAGCCCACTGGTGCGGTGCTGCCCCAGTACGACGTGCTACCGACGCCCGGGCAGATCCGCACCTGGGCGCTGACGGCGGGCGCATACCCGACGCCTCCCGGCTCGGGCAATGTCTACGCACGGAGCTTTCTGGAACGGATTTTCCCTCTGCACGGCGAGGACGCGGCGAGCGACTCCTATTGCCTGGCCGCGGCCCCCTTTCTCGGCGACGTCATCACTGTGGCCAAGCCGCTCGTTTCCTACCGCGTGCACGGCCGAAACGCCGGTGCGATGTCCGATCTTCGAGCGAGCCGATTCGCGCGCGAGGTGCTCCGGGCACAATGGCGCTTTCGCTACGGGCAAGGGCTGGCGCGCTCGGCCGGTCTCGTCATCGAAGACAGGGTGTTCAACAAGAGCTTGAACATGCTCCCCTATCGCCTCGCCTCCCTGCGCCTGGCGCCCGAGCAGCATCCGCTGCGCGGCGATTCCGTGGCGGCCGTTGCGCTGGACTTTCTGACGGCCTTCTTCGTCGAGCAAGGCCGGGGCCTCGGGTCTCGCTGCGCGTTGCTGGTCTGGGCAGCGCTGGTCGCCATTGCTCCGCGCCTGCTCGCAGAGCGACTGGTGCTCTGGCGCTTTGCCTCCTCGAGTCGGCCAGCAACGCTACGTCGGGCGCTGCGCCTGCTGCACATCTCGCGCAGCGCTCGAGCGAGCGCCTGAGCAGCGTCAATCTATGGCTGCCGATTCGCCCGCCGGCGCAGCTGGCCGAGCGGGCGTCGGAGAGTTGAGCGCCGTCAGTGGATCACGGTGGTGAGCCGGCCGCCGTACTTGATGAATGGCTGGAAATCTAAGCTGTAGCCCTCGCCGAGCGGGAAGTGACCGGGCGCTCCGTAATCCGGGACGATGCGGCTCAGAGTGAGCTGGACGTCGGCGAAGCCGTCGCCATCGATGTCTCCGATGGGATAGCCATCCACGGGACCACCGGATTGTGTCCAGTCGCGAGGCGCGAGCTCGGGATCGAGGGGCTGGTACGAGTAATCGCCAGAGTAGCGCTCGGCGCGTCCGGGGATCACACGTGCCTCGGCCTTCAACAGCTCCGAGTGCCGCACTTCGACTTCGCTCGGAGGCGCTCGCTGCACCAACATCAGGTCGGCAAAGCCGTCCGCGTTCCAATCCCCGAGCGAGCTGATGTTGAAGTAACCTTTCGGCGTTTGGAAAGTGGCATCCGCGAGCTCGCCGTCGATGGCCGTAGCCGTCCGGCTCGCATCTCCATAGTAAAGGGACGCCATGGGCTCTGCGTCTGTTCGAAAGATGATGAAATCATCGATGCCATCTCGATCCAGATCACCGACGCCGTGCAGGTCGGACATCACCGAAACCTCGTGGACGGGCATACCGAGCGCCGCCGCCGAGCTCTGACCCGAAAGCCGCTCGGCGGCACCCGCGATGATGAACGATTGCCCGTCGGCTTGCGCCAGCCAAAAGTCCGCGCGGTGGTCACCGTCGATGTCAGCGATGCCACGGGTGGACATCGCGCCAGGGATCTCGGGTACGGGCAGATCTGTCGCGCCGCGTGAGGGCAACCGCTCCGGGCCTCCGTAGTAGATCAATGTCACCGATTCGAGGGGCGGCGGCGCAAAGCGCGTTGCCGGCTCTGCATTGCGGCCGTTGAACGTGTACGAGTAGGCGATGTCGTCGAAGCCATCGCCATCGATGTCGCCGAGGCCAGCCAAGCCTAGCTGCTGGTACATGTCAAAAGGCGGGTCGCCCACGGGAAGCCGCTCACGTACCGAGTCCAAGGCGTCGAACGCGACGCCGTCTTGCTCGAGAAGCACCTCGCCGATCGGGCGTTCGCTGCGCCCGTACCACAGGTAAGCGCGTTGAGTGGGCCACTCTGCTGCCCCTCCGAAACGCGGATCCATTGTGGGCTGGATGCGACTCTCGAACAGGATGTCGGCGAAGCCATCGCCGTCGACGTCGCCAGCCGCGCGCGGGGAGAGCTCGATCGTATACAGATCTTGCACGAGCGGGTCCTGGCTGCCGGAGAAGATCGTGAGTGGCGCTCCCGCCTCGGGGAACGTGGCGCCGGTGGGGCGCGGCCCGCCGTAAACGAGCTGCTGCCCATCGTCGGTGATCAAGTCGTCGTAGCCGTCACCATCGACGTCACCGATGCCGGTGAAACTGATTTGCTGAGCGACCGCGACATCGACATCCTGGGGACCCTTGGCGATCAGGGTCGCGATGGTGTCGGCGCTAGCCGTTTCGTCCGACAGATCGAGCGGCTTCTCCACTTCGCCGATCTCGTAACGCTGCCCACAGGCTGCGGCGAGCCAGACGAGCATGGCCGCCGGCAATACGCCGCTGACCGAGCTGGCGCGCGTGGAGCGGCGCTGCGTTCCGGAGCGTGAGACACTTGAAGCTAAGGTGCAGACTGCGCGGCTGGTTTCATTGGCGTGTGAGAGCATGTTCATTCACCTCGCCTGTCCAATGTCGCGAGCCCGCGCGCTTGATCCGCTGTCGAGCGCTCGGGCTCGCTCTTGGAGCCGAGCGGCTTCGCGCGCGAGCACGCCGTCCGGGAACTCGCTCGAGTAGCGCTCGAGGTGTTTCAATGCGACCCGTCGATCGCCGGCGGCCAACGCGTTGCGCGCCTCGTCGAGTCGGGCAACTTCTGCGAGCAAGCGGCTCTGGGCCGGGGCAGCCGCACCTCGCGCGCCGCCGGAGCTGGAGAGGTGCGCCCGACCGTGCCCGGAGCGCGGGGGGAGGCGCGGGCTGTGGGCAGACAGGGAGGTCGTGTTTGCTGCCGGGCCTTCCGGCAGCGGCGCGCTCCGCTCGCTGAGCAGCGCTGCCGCGGGCGGCGTGGGTGCTTCGTGCACCGGCTGAGGCTCCGAAACCGAGGGAGGCAGCACTGCCGACCGCGCGGTCGCCGGCACGTCGCTCGGATGCGCCAGCAGCAGGAGCGCCGCGAGACCACCGGTCAAACCCACGAGAGCGGCCTTGCTGGCAAGCGCCAGCTTGGCGCCGCCCGCTCTGGCAGCGCCCGGCTTGCCCCCGCTCGCGTCATGCGGGGGTCGGGCCGCGGCGTTGCCTGCTGGCACGCTGATGCCCAGGGCCAGCGCCACGCGCTCGCGTGCCTGGGCAGGCACCTCGTCGGCGCGTGTCGAGTCGAACAAGGCTCGCTCGAACGGGTCGACCGTTCGCGGCGGCTCGTTCGCGCCGCAGATGGATGAGGGGAAACTAGGAGTCGCCATGGTTTTCAATCAGCGGTGTTCCAGCCATTTTGCTCGCAGGCGCGCCGCGGCTTTCGAAAATTTGCTCCGGCCCCGAGCGAGCCGAGAGGCGACGGTACCGGGGGGTAAGTCGAGGAGCTCGGCGATCTCTGCGGCGCTGAAGCCCTCGATCTCGTGCAGCACCAGCACGCTGCGCTGTTCCTCGGGCAACTCGTCGAGCGCGGCATCGAGCAGCTGGCGCAGCTGTTTCTGCGCGAGCAGTTGCTCCGCATCGGCGTGAGCGCTGGGGACCAGCTCGCGCGCCAGCTCGGCGGCGTACGCAACCCGGGTCTTCTGCCGGCGCCGCTGGTTGGCGCTCGAGCGAACGACGATGGCAATCAAGAATCCGCGTTCGCTGCCAGGGGCGATCTCGGCCGCCCGCCGGTCGGCGATGATCAACGCCTCCTGGACCACGTCGTCCACGTGGGCGTGCGGTACGCCGAGCCGCGCCGCAAACCGCCAGAGTGTGTCGAAATGATCCTGGAACCAACCCTGCAGACGCTCTCGCTGCGCCACGGAATCAGCTGCGCTCGCCGCGGAGACCGGGGGCTCGAGCCGCGCCGGGGTCCCCGGAGCGGCAGGCGCTTCTTCAAATAGAAGTGCGAGCGAAAGGGGTTTCACCGGGACGCGCATCGCCACTTCGCCAATGTCGTGGCTCGCCCGACTTGATCCTCAAAACGTCACGGCCAGCGCGGAGGCGGCGCGCCAGCCAGCGGCGGGCACCTCGAAGGCGGCGATATCCGGCGCAAAATAGAACTCGTGCCGCGCCAGCGGCAAGAAACCGCCCAGGGACGCCGAAATTTGCAGCGGACCTCCCCAGGGAGCAACGCCCACATGCAACGACAGGCCGCTGCTCAGCCAGGGTGCGTGCCGTTCTTCCGCTCGCGTCACGACACCACCGCTGCCGGATACAGTCATGCGCCCCGCGTCCAGATCGACACACGGCCGTAGTGACCATGGCTCTACGCCGGCGAGCTGCACCGGGCAGAGGCTGGCGCTGAGGACCAGTGCATCCACCTGAACCACGGCCGGGACCGAGAGCGCCGTGCTCGGACCGTCGAAGACCATGCCCGTCAGCTCCATTCGGGGGCTCCACAGTCCTGCCCCCGCGTGTTCGAAGGCCACACCCAGACCGAAACCGACTGCCGGCGTGGGGCCGAACGCGCTCTGGACGGCAGCGCGCAGCATCGGTTCGACCCCGAACGACCCGCCCGGCGCCGCAGGAACCTGCGGACGAGGATCGACGTCGGCGCCGTCAAACGGAGCGTCTCCCCAGCCATCACGCGCGGGGGGCGAGATGCTCCTGCGCAGCGGCGGCATGTCCGCGAATGCCTCGGCAGGGGGCACGTCATCCACGCTCAGCGCCACCACGAGACTGAGGGCGTGGACCAGCGCGTCGCACGAGTCGTCCGCCACCTCGCGCTCGACGCTACGGCCAGCGGCGTCGAGCGTGCTCACGCGCCCGAGCAAGGACGCGCCGGGCTCGCGTGAGACGTCGACTCGCACGCGCACTCGATCGAGCGCCTCGGGGCGGGCCACGAGGCGCCGCAGCACCATACTCCGAAACGTGGCAGGTGCTGGGCAGCTCGCTGCTACCTCATATCGCTCGAGCCAATCCGAGCGCGCCTGGCCCCAGGCGGGTGACGGCCACGCGCCCAGGACAAGCAGGCCGAGCTTCCGCCCAGCAGATCCGAGGCGCTCCGCAAGCGAACGCGTTTGTCCGCACTGGCACTGCAAGGGGCAATGCTAGCACCAACGGTTCGCCCGCTCCAGGCGGCTAGCTTGCCAGAGCTCGAGGGTGGCCCCGGAGCTCCAGCGCGCTCTGCTAGCGCCGACGTCAGGCGGGGACGTCAGGCAGGAACTCATCGAGCCGGCACAGCTGCACGTTGAGAACCACCCCGTGGTCGTCGCCGCGCGCCTCTGCCACCAGTTGCCGCACGCGCTCGTAGTAGTCGAGGTGCAGCTCGCGCAGTCGCGCGAAGTCGACGCTGCCGATCGGAAACAGGTTGTAAGAGAACAAGCTCTGCTGGCTCGGCTCCAGCCGTTCGATGCGTTGCAGCGCCACGCTCGCCCAGTGCTGCTTCAAGCGTCGATTGGCGGCGAAGTCACCGCGCGCGTCCAGGTCGACATGCGCGCCGGCCGCCAGCGCCCCGCGTGCTTCTGCATCATGTGCAGTGTCAAAGTGTACTATTCAAACGCACTCGGTCCGCCCGTTGGGCGTCGACCGAGCGCCTTCGAGCGGTCATGACGAAGAGCATGAGGATCGAGCTCGCGCTTTCGGGAACCTGGGCCCTGTGCTTCGCGCTGCTGCCCTGGGGCTGCGGCACTGCCGAGCCGGGCAGCGCTCCCGGTTCCGTGGAGTGCTACCTGGACACGGAGTGCCAGCGCGATCTGAGCTACTGGTCCGAGCCCAATGGCAGCGTACAGCTGGTCGCGGCCGCCTGCCACATCCCGACGTTCTTGGGGGGCGGGCAACAACCCTTCTGTGAATGCCAGCTGCGCCGCACACCCCAGCCTCGACCCGGGGAGAGCCCAGATCCGTACGTCTTCAGCGCCTGGCCCGGCAATCGCCCCGGCGGCTGCTCCGAATACGCGCGCACGCCCGGCTGCTCGTATTGCGAGCGCGAGTTCCCCGGCTGCAACATCGACGACGCGGCCAGCTGCGACGCCGTCTGCGCCGACTTCACCGAGCGCGAGCAGCGCGAGTTTGCGCGCACCTTTTCCGTCCGCGAGCGGCTCGCGCTCTGCTCGGCGCAGCACACCTGCGAGCACCTGTACGAGCTCGAGGGCAAATGCTACGTCGGCGAGCTCAGCCGCTTCGAGGCGCGCGCCCACGACTGCTCGCTGTCTGACGCAGAGCTACTGGCGCAATCCACCAGCGCCGAGACGCCGAGCTGTGCTCCACGAGCGGAGGTGAGCTGTGCGAGCGCGAGTGACTGTCCCGGTGGGCTCGCCTGCAAGGACGGCGTATGTGGGCCTTGCGTTCAGCAGTGCCAAGGTAGTGTCGAGTCAGCCGGCAACGGCCCGATCTAGACCGTAGCAGAGCCGAGCTGTAGTGGCGGCGGGCAGTGCGCGGCCGGAGAGAGCTGCGCCGCCGGCGTCTGCACGCTCGACGCCGCCGTGACCTGCCGAGACTTCATCGACTGCGGACCCAACCAGCAGTGCGTCGCGTCCGGGGTCGACTGGAGCACGGGCCGCGGCAACGCGCATACGCGGACCTTCTGCCGCTGATGCGCCCTGCGAAGTCGACGCTGCGGATCCGCCGAGCGGATGGGGTTCGCAGATCTTGCGCTGTCGCTGTGCGGAACCGACCGTGAGGGACAATTGGATTGACTCGTCGCGTTCGGGCCGGGCAGGCTGCGCGGCGTATGACTCGATGGGCCGCAGCGCCTCCCGCCTCTTCCAGCGCCAGTGCCCCGGCGGGCGAAGCCGCGCCGCGTGCACCAGCAGCCGCGCCCAGCGCTCTCAACTGGACGGCGGATGCCGGCGGCGCGC